>Ga0326728_10022671_pt1 | contig 11617 bp, 17 predicted proteins | sample MB3enrmetagenome_FD_207602 | JGI IMG/M metagenome (GOLD analysis project Ga0326728, IMG submission 207602) | Lab enriched peat soil microbial communities from McLean, Ithaca, NY, United States - MB31MN | ecosystem: Environmental > Terrestrial > Soil > Wetlands > Peat | place: USA: New York... | reverse complement strand
CCAAGGCGACCAAGTCGATTGCCGCATTCAAGCTGCGGGAAGGCATGTCGATCGGGTGCATGGTGACCCTGCGGGGCGACCGCATGTACGAGTTTTTCGACCGGCTGGTGAACGTGGCGCTGCCCCGTGTGCGCGATTTCCGCGGCGTCTCCACCAAGAGCTTCGACGGAAGGGGCAACTACACGCTGGGGATCAAGGACCAGTTGATCTTCCCGGAAATCGACTACGCCAAGGTGGATAAGACCAAGGGGATGAACATTTCCATCACCACCACGGCGCGCACCGACGCGGAAGGCGTGGCGCTGCTGCGTCACATGGGGATGCCGTTCCGGCAATAGAGGAGAGACCGAAAGAACATGGCCACTACCGCCAAAATTGCGAAAGACCTGAAACTGGACGCAGCCCGGAAGGCCAAGACGCCCAAGCTTCGATGCCGGCACCGCAACCGCTGCTGGCGCTGCGGCCGCCCGCGCGCCTTTCTGCGCAAATTCGGTATCTGCCGCCTGTGTTTCCGCCAGCTCGCGCTGAACGGCGAGATTCCGGGCGTGATCAAGGCGAGCTGGTAAAGGAGGACTATGACGAGCGATCCCATTGCCGACATGCTGACTCGCGTGCGCAACGCGATCCAGGCGCGCCACCCCAAGGTGGATGTGCCGGCCTCCCGGCTGAAAGCGGAAATCGCGCGCATTCTGAAGGAAGAAGGCTACATTGCCAACTTCAAGGTGGCGGAGGAAGGCGCGAAGAAGACCATCAAGATCTACTTGAAATACGGCGCCAACAACTCGCCGGTAATTTCCGAGATCCACCGCGTCTCGCGACCCGGCTGCCGCGTGTACGTGGGACAGACGGAGATCCCGCGGGTGCTGGGCGGTATGGGAATCAACATCCTGACCACCCCGCGCGGCGTCATGACCGGCCGGGACGCTCACAAGGAGCACCTCGGCGGGGAGATCCTCTGCCGCGTATGGTAGCGAGGTACTGAGATTATGTCGAGAATTGGTAAAAAGCCGATCCCGCTGCCGAGCGGCGTGAAAGTCCAGATCGGCGGTGAATTGGAAGTGACGGGTCCCAAGGGCAAGCTGACGGTGCCGATTCCGCCGGGGATCAGCATCGAGCAGGGCGACGGGAAGCTGGAGGTGAAGCGCGACTCCGACGAGCACGCGGCGCTGCACGGCCTGACGCGCGCGCTGGCGGCCAACGCGGTGCATGGCGTCTCCACCGGGTTCACCAGGGAACTGGATATCCACGGCGTGGGGTACCGCGCCGACGTCAGGGGAAATGTGGCGACGTTCACCCTGGGCTACTCGCACCCCATCGAGGTTCTGTTGCCGACGGGCGTGTATCTGAAGGTGGACCCGCCCAAATCGAGCGGCCAGCCTTTCCACCTGGTGCTGAGCGGCTACGACCGGCAAATGCTGGGGCAGGTGGCGGCGAACATCCGCGCGCTTCGCAAGCCGGATCCTTACAAGAACAAGGGCGTCCGCTACACCGGCGAAGCGCTGCGCAAGAAGGTCGGCAAGACCGCGGCGGGGGCGGCCAAATGATTCGTAACATCGAGAAGAAAGAGGTCCGCAAGACCATCCACGAGCGCATCCGGCGCAAGCTGCGCGGAAGCGCCGCGCGGCCGCGGCTGGCGGTGTTCCGCAGCGTGGCGCACATCTACGCGCAGGTCATCGACGATGCCGAGGGCAAGACGCTGGTGTCGGCGTCCTCGGTGGACAAAGGCGGCAAAACCAAGGGTGGGAACATGGCGGCGGCCAAGGCCATTGGCAAACTGGTGGCCGAGCGGGCCAAGGAGAAGGGCATTACCAAGGTGGTTTTCGACCGCGGCGGCTATCAATACCACGGGCGGGTAAAGGCGCTCGCCGACGCGGCGCGCGCGGCGGGACTGGAGTTCTGATTCATGGCTACGTCAGCAAAACGCATCGATCCGGCCTCGCTCAACCTCAAAGAGCAGGTGGTTTCCATCAACCGCGTCACCAAGGTGGTGAAGGGCGGCAAGAACCTCAGCTTTTCGGCGCTGGTGGTGATCGGCGATCCCTCGGCGAAAGTGGTGGGCTGGGGCGTGGGCAAGGCCAAGGAAGTGCCTTCCGCGATCCGCAAAGGAATCGAAGCCGGCAAGAAGAACCTGCGCAAGATCCACGTGCTGGAAACCACCATTCCGCATCAGGTGCTGGGTAAATATGCCAGCTCGCTGGTGCTGCTGAAGCCGGCCGCCGAAGGCACCGGAGTGATCGCCGGCGGCGCGGTGCGCGCGGTCATCACGGCCTGCGGCATCCCCAACGTGCTCACCAAGTCGATTGGCCGCCGCAACCCTCACAACGTGGTGAAGGCCACCATTGTGGCGCTGGAATCGCTGAGGGAAAGGAACGCCGTGGCCGAAATGCGCGGCTTGGCGGTGGAGAAGCTCTAATGGAAGGCAAGATCCGAATCAAGCTGGTGCACAGCCCCATCTGCACTCCGGAGAAGCACAAGAGAATTGTGAAGGGCCTGGGATTGCGGAAAGTCAACCAGGTGGTGGAGCGGCCGGATACGCCCGGTTTCCGCGGGATGGTGAAGAAGATTCCGCATTTACTGGAAGTAGTGGAGTAAGGATTTGGCCGCCGATGAACGCAGATGAACGCGGATGGAGGCAAGACAAGTTAATCGGCGTTCATCCGCGTTCATCGGCGGCTATTAGGGAGTTCTGAAAAGATGAATCTCAGCAATTTGAGACCGCCCGCCGGACAGAAGAAGGGCCGCAAGCGCATCGGCCGCGGCATGGGATCGGGACGCGGCAAGACTGCCACGCGCGGTTCGAAGGGACAGCGCGCCGGCACGGGGTTCGGCCAGAAACGCGGTTTCGAGGGCGGCCAGATGCCGCTGCACCGCCGGCTGCCCAAGCGCGGATTCAAGAACATCTTCAAGCAGCACTATGCGATTGTCAACCTCGGACGGCTGGAGAAACTGGACGGCGATGCGTTCGACGCCGACCGCCTGTTCGAGCTGGGCGTCATTAAGAAGCTGGGCGCCGGTCTCAAGATCCTGGGCGCCGGGCAGTTGACGCGCAAGATTACGGTGGAGGCGCACCAGTTTTCCAAGTCGGCGGTGGAGAAGATACAGAAGGCCGGCGGAGCGGCCAAGACGATCGGCGCGGCCAGCGAGTGAGCGCCGGGAATCGAAGGGTACGATGACCAAGTTCCTAGAAGCGTTCGCGAATATTTTTCGCGTACCAGACCTTCGCAAGCGGCTCCTGTTCACGCTGGGGCTGCTGGCGGTGTATCGCCTGGGCGGCCACATTCCGACGCCAGGGATCAACATCACGCGATGGGAAGAGTTCTTCGCCTCCACGGCGGGCTCAATTTTCGGCTTCTTCGACTTATTCGCCGGCGGCAATATCCGCCGTCTCACGATCTTCGCCCTGGGCATCATGCCGTACATCACGGCGTCGATCATTCTGCAGTTGCTGACGGTGGTGGTCCCCACTCTCGAAAAGCTCTCCAAAGAAGGCGAACTGGGCCGCCGCAAGATCACGCAGTGGACCCGCTACCTGACGATCATCCTTTCCGTGCTGCAATCGTTCGGCATCGCACAGGGCCTGCAGACCATGCAGCAGGGCATTGTCATCAGCCCGGGCATCGGTTTCGTGCTGCTGACCATCATCTCGCTGACCACCGGAACGGCGTTCATCATGTGGCTGGGCGAGCAGATCAGCGAGCGCGGCGTGGGCAACGGCATGTCTCTCATCATCTTCACGGGCATTGTGGTGGGGCTGCCGCGCGCCATTCAGAATCTGTATGTCAACACCTTCGTGACGCACGAATGGAGCGCGCTCCAGTTGATCATTGTGCTGGTCATGATGGTGGCGGTGGTGGCGTTCATCGTGCTGGTGGAGCGCGGCGAGCGGCGCATCCCGGTGCAGTACGCCAAGCGCGTGGTGGGCCGGCGGGTGATGGGCGGACAGTCCACGCACATGCCCCTGAAGGTGAACGCGGGTGGCGTGATCCCGGTGATCTTCGCCTCCTCCATCCTGGCTTTCCCGGCGACGGTGGCGGCGTTGCCCTGGGTGAAGAGCGTCGGCTGGCTATCCGCCACGCTGAAGAGCATCCAGCACGGCGAGCCGCTGTATTACGTGCTGTTCGTGGCGGGCATCATTTTCTTCTGTTTCTTTTACGTTTCGATCATCTTCAATCCCAACGAAGCGGCCGACAACATGCGCAAGTACGGCGGCTTCATCCCGGGCATTCGTCCGGGGCGCAACACGGCCGACTATATGAACACCATCCTGACGAAGATCACGGTGGTGGGCGGCATTTACCTTTCGATCCTCTGCCTGATTCCGGACATCATGATATCGGGCATCAAGCTGAACCACCTGCCGCTGCTGGGCAACTGGATCGACCGCGTGTGTCCGCGGTTCCTGCTGGAAGGTCTGAACGTGCAGTTTTATTTCGGCGGCACTTCGCTGCTGATCGTGGTGGGCGTCGCCATGGATACCATCAACCAGATCGAGGCGCAGCTCATCATGCGCCATTATGAAGGATTCACTCCGAGGTCGGGCCGTATTCGGGGCCGGCGGAGCACTTTTTAGCGGAAAGGATTCGTGTAGCGGGATGATCGTCCGGAAAACCGGCGCTGAACTGGAGAAGATGCGGCGCAGCGGGCTGCTGGTGTGGCAAGTTTTGCAGAAGTTGCGGGAACTGGCTGTGGAAGGCGCCAGCACCTGGGACCTCGAAGTAGCCGCCGCCCGGATGATCGCGGACGCGGGCGCGCAGCCGGCTTTCAAGGGTTATTACGTGCCGGCGGCGGGTGAGGCGTACAGGTTTGTGTTGTGCACTTCGGTGAACGAAGAGATCGTCCATGGGATGCCGAATCCGAAACGGCTCCTCAAGAAAGGCGACATTGTTTCGATCGATACCGGGGTGAAGCTGGACGGGTACTATGGAGATTCGGCCATCACCGTCCCGATCGGCGAGGTAAGCGGGAAGACCGGGAAGCTTCTCCAGGTGACGCAGGAAGCCCTGGAGCTGGCCATCGATCGGGTGCGGGCGGGCAACCGGTTGTTCGACATTTGCGGCACGGTGGAGCAGCACGTCAAGTCCAACGGTTTTTCGATTGTGCGGGAGTATGTGGGTCATGGCATCGGTACGCAGCTCCACGAGGAGCCCCAGGTTCCCAATTACGTGGACCGCAAGAACGATAACCCGCGGCTTAAGGCAGGTATGGTACTGGCGGTGGAGCCTATGGTCAACGCGGGGCGGCCGGAATCGGTGGTTCTGAAGGACCGGTGGACCGCGGTAACGAAGGACGGCTCCTATTCGGCGCACTTCGAGCACTGCATCGCGGTGACGGAGAACGGGCCGTGGGTGCTGACGAGGCCGTGAGCAGGGGCCGGGGTGTCGAGGCAGTGGTGGTGGAAGAGCGGCCGAGTGCCGTGTACGTGGTGGTGTTGAAGAAGCAACAAAGGGTTTTGGCCCACGTGGTGGGCGCGGTGAAACGGAATTTTGTAAGGCTGGTACCGGGTGACAGGGTCGAGGTGGAGTTAGCGCCTCACGATCCGACGCGTGGCAGGATCACGCGCAAGTTAGGGAAGGCATCATGAAAGTACGAGCGTCGGTAAAGAAGATTTGCGATAAATGCAAGGTGATCCATCGCCAGGGCGTGGTGCGGGTCATCTGCGTGAACCCGAAACACAAACAGAGGCAGGGGTAAGGAGAGGAGACCTATGGCGCGTATTGCCGGTGTGGATCTGCCGCCCGCGAAGAGGGCCGAGATCGGGCTTACCTATATTTATGGCGTGGGCCGTACCCGTTCCCGCTCGCTCCTGTACCGGGCCGGCATCGATTTCGACAAGAAGGTTCGCGACTTGACCGAAGACGAGGTCAACCGCGTCCGCCAGATTCTGGAAGAAGAGGGCGCCGTGGAAGGCGACCTGCGCAAGGAAGTCTCGATGAACATCAAGCGTCACATCGAGATGGGCTCGTACCGGGGACAGCGGCACCGCCGCGGGCTGCCGGTGCGGGGACAACGGACGCATACCAACGCCCGCACGCGCAAAGGACCGCGCCGCGGGACCGTTGCTAATCGCAAGAAGGCTACTTCCAAGACTTAGGAACAGGATGATCTAGCAGAGGCGTATGGCGAAAGCACCAGTAAAAACAGGCAAGAAGAAGAGCTTCAAGAAAAAGGAAAAGCGCGTCGTCCATACGGGCATCGTGCATATCCAGGCCACCTTCAACAACACCATCGTGACCATCGCGGACCAGGAGGGAAACACCATCGCCTGGTCGACCGCCGGTTCGCTGGGCTTCAAAGGGTCGCGCAAAGGGACGCCCTTCGCCGCGCAGCAGGCGGCTCTGACGGCGGCCAACAAGGCCAGCGAGAGCGGGCTGCGCACGGTGGAAGTGCGGGTCAGCGGACCGGGATCGGGGCGGGAATCGGCGGTGCGCGCGCTATCCACGGCGGGCATCGAAGTCCGCTCCATCAAGGATGTGACGCCCATGCCGCACAACGGCTGCCGTCCTCCGAAGAAGAGACGAGTATAGAAAGATAAGGAGAGCGACTTGGCAAGATACATTGGCCCGGTTTGCCGGCAATGCCGGCGCGAAGGCATGAAACTCTATCTCAAAGGGGAGCGCTGCCACAGCGAGAAGTGCGCCATCGAGAAGCGCAATTTCATCCCCGGGCAGCACGGCAAGGAACGGGCCAAGAAGATCGTCGGCTACGGTCTGCAACTCCGCGAAAAGCAGAAGGTGCGGCGCGTGTACGGCGTGCTGGAAGCGCAATTTCGCGGCACTTTCGAAAAGGCCGCTCTGGCGAAAGGCATCACCGGCGAAAACCTGATGTCGGCGCTGGAGCGCCGCCTGGATAGCGTCATCTACCGCATGGGTTTCGGCACCAGCCGCGCCCAGGCGCGCCAGATCGTCCGCCATGGCCATATCGATGTCAACGGGCGCAAGTGCGATATTCCGTCGGCCCAGGTCAAGGTAGGCGACGTGGTGGCCGTTCGCGAAACCAGCAAGAAGAATCCGGTCATCCTGGCCGCGCGCGATGCCACGGCTCATGCGCCGGCGCCGAACTGGATCGATGTGGATCGGGAAAGTTTGAAGGGTCGCATTCAGAGCTTGCCCAAGCGCGAGGACCTGGTGCAGATCCAGTTGAACGAGCAGCTCATCGTCGAGTTGTACTCGAAGTAGGAGAGGATTCTATGTTCAAGGGCTTCCAGAAACCCAAACGATTGGTCGCCAATACCGAGAGCCTTACGGACCGGTATGGCATGTTTACGGCGCAGCCTTTCCAGCGCGGGTTCGGCACTACCATCGGCAACAGCCTGCGCCGCGTGCTGCTGAGTTCGATTGAAGGCGCCGCCATCACCGCCGTCCGCATCGAAGGCGTGGAGCACGAATTCAGCCCGATTCCGGGCGTAGTGGAGGACGCCACCGACATCATCCTGAACCTGAAGCAGATTCCGTTCAAGATCATGGGCGAGGGCGTGAAGACCGTGCGCCTGGACGCGGAAAGCCCGGGCGACGTGCGCAGCGCGCAGATCCAGACCGACGCCGACGTCGAAGTGCTGGACCGCGATGTGCACATCGCCACCGTCAGCGAGGGCGGCAAGCTGCATATCGAGATGCGGCTTAGAGGCGGCCGCGGCTACGTCAGCGCGGACAAGAACTTCGACGACGATCTGGCGCTGGGCTACATCCCCATCGATTCGGTCCACTCGCCCGTACGCAAGGTGAACTTCCAGGTGGAGGCCGCGCGCCTGGGCCAGATGACGGACTACGACAAGCTCACGCTGGAGGTCTGGACCAACGGAGCCGTTTCGCCGCAGGATGCCATCGGCTACGCCGCGAAACTGCTGAAAGATCACATGTCGATCTTCATCAACTTCGAGGAAGTGCCGGAGCAGGCCGAAGAGATTTCCGAGCGCGGCCTGGACAAGATGAGCGAGATTCTGAACCGCTCGGTGGAAGAGCTGGAGCTGAGCGTTCGCTCGTACAACTGCCTCAAGAACGCCAATATCCAGACCATCGGCGAGCTGGTGCAGAAGACCGAAGCGGAAATGCTGCGCACCAAGAATTTCGGCCGCAAGTCGCTCAACGAAATCAAGGAGATTCTGGCGAACATGGGCTTGTCCCTGGGGATGCGCATCGATCAGCATGGCCGCCTGTTGGCTCCGCCGCCGCAGTCCAGCTCCGGAATGGAGGTTCCTCTGGAGGAGGACGGCCAGCAGGAGCCGGTTGGGGAATAGCTCATGAGACACAAGGTTGCCGGATTCAAACTGAAGCGGGACACGGGGGCCCGCGATTCGCTGCTGCGCAATCTCGCCACCAGCGTGATCTTGCAGGAGCGCATCATCACCACGGTCCCCAAAGCCAAGGCGGTGCGCCCGCTGGTGGAGAAGATGATCACGCTGGCGAAGCGGGACACCCTTCATACGCGCCGGCAAGCCGCGGCGGTGCTGCGCACGCCGGCCTCGGTGAAGAAGTTGTTCGATACTCTGGGGACCCGCTTCGGCCAGCGCAGCGGCGGCTACACCCGCATCACGCGTCTGGGCCCGCGCAAGGGCGACGGCGCGGAGCAGGCCATGATCGAGCTGGTGGGTTCCGAGCTGGTCAAGCGCGCCGCCGACCGCGCCAAGCGCCGCGAGGAGAGGCTCAAGGCCCGGCAGGCAGGCCGCGAGCCGGAAGAAGAAGCGGAAAAGGAGTAGCGGCCGGGCATGCCCGGCCCGCGCGCAGGAGCGATGTTTTCGTTCCGCACCCTTTTGGTTTTACTCGCCCCGCTTTCACTCTACTCCCTGCCGGTCCACTTCGAGCCCAACCGGGGCCAGGCTTCCGCCGGCGTGCTGTACGTGGCGCGGAGCGTCAGGCAGATGGCGCAATTTACCGCAGCCGGACCGGTCTTCTCGGGAATTCGCATGAGGCTCGAGGGCGCGCATCGCCTCGCCGCCGAGCTGGCTTCCCCCTTGCCTGGCCGCAGCAATTACTTCATGGGCCGCGATCCCGCGCGGTGGCGCACCGGGGTTCCGCACTTCGCCGCGCTTCGCTACCGCGGCGTTTACCAGGGAGTGGACCTGCTGTTCCATGGGGATCATGCCGGCCTCGAATACGACTTTACCCTCGCGCCCGGCGCCGATCCGCGCGTCATCCGCATCCGCTTCTGCGGCGCGAGTCGAGTGGCGCTGGAAGGCGATGAGCTGGTGGTCGGCCGCGGCGCGGCCGAGCTTCGCCATGGCCGTCCGGTGGTCTATCAGGAAGCCGCCGGCGTGCGCCGGTACATTGCCGCGCGCTACCGCCTTCAGGACGGCGTGGTTTCGTTTGAACTGGGCCCTTACGACCGCACCCAAGCGCTGGTGATCGACCCGGTCCTCTCCTACGCCAGCTACCTGGGCGGCTCAGGCGCGAATTCCGCCACGGCCGTCGCGGTAGACTCCGTGGGCAACGCGATTGTCGCGGGCACCCTGGGAAGTGGCAATGGGTCCACGACCGGGTTCGTGGCGAAAGTCGATCCCACGGGTTCCAATCTCCTGCTGTTTATCGGCGTTACCAGCGCCAGCAGCGTGACAGGAGTGGCCCTGGATGCCAGCAACAACATTTTCATCACGGGATCCGTGGCGATGAGCGGGGCCCTCATGACCGGCTTCGTGACTAAGTTTGGGTCCAACGGCGAAAGCGTGATTTTCTCCGTCGATTTTGCGGCTAACCCGGCGGCGCTGGCGCTGGACCCCCAAGGCAACATCTACGTCACTGGCAGCGCAGGCCCGAATTTTCAGACGACTACCGGGGCCGCACAGCCCGCGAACGGCGGCGGCACCTGTCAGGATCCGAACACCGGCAACTTGGGAGCATGTCCCGACGCCTTCGTTCTCAAGCTCAGCGCCGACGGATCGAAGGCGGTTTACGCCACTTTCCTGGGAGGCTCCGGAGCGGATGCGGGGCGCGGCATCGCCGTGGATGCCGCGGGCCAGGCCTACATTACGGGCGACACTGCGTCCACCAACTTCCCCGTCACGCCGGGCGCGGCGCAGAGCAGCCTGGCAGGCAAGCCGGTCGAGGACGGGCTGACTTTGACCTGGTACGGCGACGCCTTCGTGGCCAAACTGGATGCCGCCGGCGACCGTTTTCTCTACGCCACGTATCTCGGTGGCACTGCTCCCGACATCGGGTACGGCATTGCCGTCGATAGCGGCGGCAACGCGTACGTCGCGGGCAGCACGCAATCCGCCGATTTTCCCACGACCGCGGGCGTGTTCCAGCCGAAGTACGCGGGTGGCACCCCCTTCAACGATGGTGCCGATCCCGACCCGGACGGCGACGCGTTCATCGCCAAGTACGGCCCTTCCGGCGCGCTGCTGTGGTCTACCTACCTGGGCGGGTCGAGCCGCGACGAAGCGGTAGCCATTGCGCTCGATTCCGCGACCAACCCCAATGTGTATGTCGGCGGCAGCACCGAATCCGCGGATTTTCCCCTGACGGCGAACGCCATCCCGCACTGCCGCACGGGCGGGCCGTTCGCCGCCGAGCTGGATACCAACGGCGCCAAGCTGCTCTACTCCACTGGCATCAGCGGCATGGGGTACGACCAGGCCTGGGCCATCGCCTTGGATCACAGCGGCGGAGTTTACCTGGCGGGCGACACCAGCTCGCAGGTCTTCTTTGCCACTGGCGGGGCTGCGCAGAGCAGTTACGGGAGCGGCGATTCCGACGCCTTCGTGGCCAGAATCGACCTCAACGCCCAGCCCAAGCTGTTCGTGGCCTGCGCGCTCAACGGCGCCAGCTTCCTGGCGGGGAACGAAGGGTTCTTTTCTCTGGGCACGGTGGCTCCCGGGGAGATCTTCAGCATTTTTGGCTTGGGCCTGGGGCCGGACCAGCCGGTTACGGCTCAGCCGGCCGCCTCCGCATCGTACCCCACCACGCTGGGTGGCACGCAGGTGCTATTCGATGGCGTGGCGGCGCCCATGCTCTATGTCAGCGCCAACCAGATCAACGCCGTAGTGCCGTACGAGGTGAAAGCGCCCGTCACGGAAATGACGGTGAAAGGCGCCGCCGGAACGGATGGCCCGCGGGCGATGCCGGTGGCCGACGCGGTCCCCGGAATCTTCACATACAACAGCTCGGGAATCGGGGAGGCCGCGGTGATAAACCAGGATGGCACGTACAACAGCATCGCAAACCCGGCCCCGCTGGGGTCTGTCATCACGTTCTACGCCACTGGCGCCGGCCTGATGAATCCTCTGGCGACCGACGGTTCGGTGACCTCGCTGTCCTTGCCGCCGGACCAGCAGCTCAAGCCCAAGCTGCCTGTTAAAGTGCAGATTCGCGGACAGGATTCCCAGGTGCAATACGCCGGTGCGGCGCCGGGCTATGTCTCGGGGCTGATCCAGGTGAATGTGCAGGTGCCCACCACCATCAATTTCGGCAACCTGATCCCGCTATCGCTGATGGTGGGGAGCTATACCAGCCAGTTCCAGGTGTCGATCGCGGCGAAGTGAGTGCGCCAAGGAGTTTCCACCGCAGAGCAGGTGACTGGGGTGAGGGTGCCCCAGTCTGGTGGGGGAAGAAACAGGGTGATATCGTAGGTTGACCCCTGCTGGCGGCAGTTAAAGCCGATTGCGCACTGGTGCTTTCAAGCCCGT
>Ga0326728_10022669_pt1 | contig 11617 bp, 9 predicted proteins | sample MB3enrmetagenome_FD_207602 | JGI IMG/M metagenome (GOLD analysis project Ga0326728, IMG submission 207602) | Lab enriched peat soil microbial communities from McLean, Ithaca, NY, United States - MB31MN | ecosystem: Environmental > Terrestrial > Soil > Wetlands > Peat | place: USA: New York... | reverse complement strand
TTCGATCTTTTTCGCTTCGGTCAAGCACCACAACGACCAGGCAATCGGTTTCCAGTTGAGACGGGACGACGGAAGAAAGGTTTGTATTCATGATGGACTGTCTTCAGTATCCATGGTGGAAGGGGGAACGCGCAACTCTGGCCATAGGCTGGGCGGGCTTCGCTCGCCTGAACAGCCGAGGGCGACTGTCCCTACGTTTTCCTTCCTCTGGAGATGGCCTCGCGGGCTTCCTTGTCGGCGGTGCGACGGCGCTCGGTCTCGCGCTTGTCCCATAGCTGCTTGCCTTTGGCCAACGCGAGTTCGACCTTGATTTTGCCATTCTTGAAATACATGCGGGTCGGGATCAGGGTGAGTCCCTTCTGCTGGGTTTTGCCAATTAGTTTGCGCAGTTCTTCTTTGTGAACGAGAAGTTTACGGGTGCGGAGGACGGCATGATTGGAGTAGTTGCCGTGCTCATAGGGGCTGATATGGCAGTTGAGGAGCCAGAGTTCGCCGTCCTTGAGCAGGCCGTAGGCATCCTTGAGATTGGTCTTGCCGGTGCGGACGGACTTTACCTCGGTTCCGGTGAGCACGACTCCGGCCTCGAATTTTTCGAGCAAGAAGTAGTTGTGACTCGCGTTCCTGTTTACAGCGGCGTCTCTTTCGCCGGAGGCGGTAGGCTGGCGGCGCGGATTCTTCTCCCGATTGGACTGGGTCTGGTGGGTAGTCTGCTTGGCCATTGCTGAAAAGAAAGTAACACGAAAACCAGTTTCCGGTAGCCAGTTGCCGGTTACCAGAACACGGAGGCTGAAAACCGGCAACTGGCTACCGGAAACTACTCCATCGGGCCCTGTACTAATGAGTGTAAACACCGACGTACCAATCACTTCGAGTGCTAGTTGGTGCGATGTTATAATGCGATTTTCGGGTACTTTTTGCGCGTGACGGCCCTTGGGATGCCGGTTTGCTGGCTTTTCCGGTGGTTGGATGAGGCTTGGCTGGTGAGTCTTGGCCGGTGCCGCCGGCGAGAGAGATTTTCATGAGGACTGCTCGATGAGACGCCTGATCCGTCCGGCTCTGTTTGTTCTGCTGCTGCTCTGCTTGAGGCTGCCTGTTCTCGCTCGTCATGTCGATTCCGCCAAGGGGTTCTATGAGAAGGGTCAAGACGCCGAGGCGCGGCAGAATTACGAGCAAGCCTTCGACTATTTCAAGCAAGCCTACAATCTAAAACCGAAGGATCTGAGATACAGAACTGCGTTCGAGCGGACCCGTTTCTATGCGGCGTCGTCGCACGTGCATCGCGGGCAGGTTCTGCGCGATGCCGGCAAGCTCGACGAGGCGGCGGTGGAATTTCAGAAGGGATTGGAGATCGATGGTTCTTCGTTCATCGCGCAGCAGGAACTGAAGCGCACCGAGCAGATGATTCGGGAGGCGCAGAATCCGCAACCGCAGGCGGCGGGGCCGGGCACGACCGCGCTGCGCAAACGGTTGGAATCGGCGCAGGGTCCGGTGGAACTGGCTCCGATCTCGAACGTGCCCATTACGCTTAAGGTCACGGAAAAATCCAACGTGATCTACGAGACGGTGGGCAAACTGGCCGGCATCAACGTGCTTTTCGACCCCGATTACACGCCGCGCCAGGTGCGCATCGAACTGAACGGCGTGACCCTCGAAGACGCGCTGGAAATTATTTCGTTTGAGACCAAAACTTTTTGGCGTCCGGTGACGCCCAATACAATTTTTGTGGCGCAAGACAATCCCGCAAAGCGGAAAGAGCTGGAACAAAACGTCATTAAAACTTTTTATCTTTCCAACCTTTCTCAGCCTACCGAGTTGCAGGATGTAGTGAACGCGATGCGCACCATCCTCGAAGTGAGCCGAATTCAGCAGTTGCCCTCGCAGGGAGCGATCGTGGTGCGCGGCACGCCCGACCAGGTAGCACTGGCGCAGAAACTGGTGGACGATCTCGACCGGACGAAACCGGAAGTGCTGGTCGAAGTGGCGGTGATGCAGGTGAGCCGCGACAAGGCGCACACGCTGGGCATCAATCCACCGACCAGCGCGTCGGTGCAGTTGCAGAATAATATCAACACCAGCAGTTCGAGCAGTTCGACCACCTCGACCACGAGTTCTACAACATCGTCAACCGGCATCAACCTGAATACGCTCGCCAACCTGAATGCCACCGACTTCCAAGTGACGATTCCGCAGGCTACGGCGACGGCATTGTTGAGCGACACCGACACCAAGATCATCCAGAATCCGCAGATCCGCGCCTTGGACGGGCAAAAGGCGACGCTGAAGATCGGCGACCGCGTGCCGGTGGCGACCGGATCGTTCCAGCCGGGTATTGGCGGAGTCGGTATCAACCCGCTGGTCAACACCCAGTTCCAATACCTGGATGTGGGCGTAAATATCGACATCACACCGCGGGTGCATGCAGGACGGGAGATTTCGTTGAAGATGTCGATGGACGTCTCGGCGGTGGACTCGTACGTAAGCATTGGCGGCATCAGCCAACCGGTGATCGGCCAGCGCAAAATCGAAAACGATATCCGTCTGAAGGATGGGGAAGTCAGCTTGCTGGGTGGCATGATGGAGGATTCGAGGACGAAGTCCTTGACCGGGATTCCGGGTCTGGCCTCGATTCCGATCCTGAAATATCTTTTTTCGCAGGATACCTCCGACCACTCTACGAACGAGATTGTGTTCGTCCTGATCCCCCACATTATCCGCGCGCCTGAGGGGCAGCGTGGCAACGCCGATATGCTCGACGTGGGCACGGCCAATGCGCTCGAACTGAGACGGTCGAACAGCAAGGCGGCAACGCCGGCGAGTACGGTTGCGCCCGCCGCGCCCGCCGCGCCCGCAGTCGGCGCTCCGCCGCAGATGCCAACTCCGCAGGGCCAGGCGCCTCAGAACTTGATTCCGCAAGCCCAAGTTTCGCAGAATCAGGTTCCGCAAAACCAACTCCCACAGACTCAGGCGGGCGCGGGAGCAGGAACGTTCCTGCTTGATCCGCCTACCTTGAACCAGGCCAAGGGGTCGACCTTCACGGTGAATGTCATGCTTTCCGGCGGGCAGAACGTGTATTCCGTGCCCGTGCAACTTAACTACGATCCGAATCAGTTGCAAGTGGTCAACGTTTCGAACGGCGGATTCCTGTCCCAGGATGGGCAAGCGGTAGCGTTAGTGCATCGCGACGATCCTGCGACTGGCACGCTGCAAGTCACGGCCACGCGGCCTCCGGGCGCCGGCGGCGTTTCGGGACAGGGCGCAGTGGTGACGCTCACCTTCATGGCAAAGGGACCGGGCCAGTCTGCTCTGACCATCACTCGAGGCGGAGCACGGGACCCGGCGATGCAGCCGATTGCGATGAGCGGAGCGCAGGCGGCTATTACGATTCAGTAACCGCGTTGGAGAAAGTTCTCAGTTCCCGGTTCTCAGTTCTCAGTGAGAACCGGGCGCGGTTTTACTGACAACTGACAACTGAGAACTGAGAACTGAGAACTGATTTATGCACCAGTCGATCCAGATGCGGAAGTGCCGGCCGGCGTTTGGTCGCCGGCAGCGCGGGTTTACGCTGATCGAGTTGATCGTCGCGACGGCCATCCTGGCCATCCTGGTGGGGGCGGCGTTTCCGCTGGTAAGAATGACGGTTTATCGGGAGCGCGAGCACGAGTTACGCTACGACCTCTGGATGATTCGCGACGCGATCGATCGCTACAAAGACGCCGCCGATCGGGGCGCGTTCCAAATCAAGGTGGGGAGCGAAGGCTATCCTCCAGATCTCGACACGCTGGTCAACGGCGTGGATGTTGCCGGCAAGAAGCTGAAATTTCTCCGCAAGATTCCGGTCGATCCCATGACCAAACAGGAATGGGGAATGCGCTCCATGCAGGACGACAAGGACTCGACTTCCTGGGGTGGGCAAAGCGTTTTCGATGTTTACACCAAGTCGGACCAAACCGCTTTGGACGGCACGAAGTACAAGGACTGGTAGATGAGAAGCAGGTCCAAAGCCCGCAATCGGGGTTTCACGCTGATTGAGATGGTGGTGGTCATCAGCCTGATTCTGGTGCTGCTGTCGATTGCGCTGCCGATGTACAACCAGAGCATCGTGCGCGCCAAGGAAGCCAAACTTCATCAGAATCTGACCACGCTCAATAAGGTCATCCAGGAGTATTCGCTCGATAAGAAGCACGCGCCCCAGTCGCTGGACGATCTGGTGCCCGGATACATCAAGTTCATCCCCGAGGACATCACCGGCAGCAATACCTGGCAGACGGACGCGGAGGATCCCGAAGATGCGTGGGATCCGAACCAAACCGGCATTAAGGGTGTGCACAGCGGTTCGAATGAGATGGCGAGCGACGGCACTCCCTATTCGAGTTGGACGCATTAGGTCAGGAGATGGACGGTCGAAGAACAGGACGGAACCGCGGATTCACCCTGATCGAGATGATGGTGGTGATCAGCATTATTCTGATCCTGTTAGGGATGGCCATACCCATATACAGCCACAGCATTATGCAGGCCCGGGAGCAAAGTCTACGCCAGAACCTGGAAACGCTGAACCGGATGATCTTCCAGTACACCCAAGACAAGCAAAAAGCGCCGCAGTCGCTGGATGATCTGCGGACGGCGGGTTACGTGAAGACCATTCCGGATGACATCACGGGCAGTAATACCTGGGAGATGGAAACCGGAGACGATACGATCATGTCGCTGGACCAAACCGAGGCTGGTGGCATCATCGGCGTCCACAGTGGTTCAAACCAGATTTCGAGCGACGGCACCGCATACTCGACCTGGTAGAGCAGTTGCCAGTTGTCAGTTCCCAGTTGTCAGTAAAATCTCTTCATTTTGAGTTCCTGGCCTGTTCGGGGCACCTCGCACGCTATTGACCGTCGATTGGCATGAGGTCAGCCTTTTCTGAGAACTGAGAACTGAGAACTGGCAACTGGCTACTGACTTTGGAGGTTTACGTGGATTTTCTCAATCGGCTGCAACCCCTGGCGCTGCTCGTGATGCGGCTCGCTCTGGGAGCGATCATGATCGCGCACGGTTATTACAAGGTATTCGGCGGGTTTCATCACCATATGGAGTTTGTGGGCTCGCTTGGCATTCCTCGCTGGCTGGCATATTTTTCCGCGGGAACGGAATTCTTCGGCGGAATCGCGATCGTGCTGGGATTGTTTACGCGCTTCTTCTCGCTCGCCTTCGTGATCGAAATGGGCGTGGCCATCTGGAAGGTGCATTTCAAAAACGGGCTGACAGGCACTGGCGGATACGAATTTCCGCTGGCGCTGGCTACGATCGCGTTCGCGCTGCTTTGTTTTGACGGCGGGCCGTGGGGATTGACGTTTGGCGGGAGGGCGGGCGGTGCGCGTAAAGCAAAAAAAGGCTGAGTCGCGAAGCGGCAAGGTCAGCGGCAGAACGGGTGCAGCGAAAGGCTCGAGCCCTCACGCTGTTGAGCTTCCATCGAGACGACGGCGTCGACGCGTCTCGGTGCCTCTGGTGCGCTCCAAGGAGCCGGGAACGGTTACGCTCGACAATGCGGGGATCCTTGAGACTATTCCTCGCTGAGCCTGCTGGCCTACAACCTGGGGAATTTGTGGCGGCGTCTGGGTTTGCCCAGAGGGATTGAAAACTGGTCGCTGACCAGTCTGCAACAGCGGTTGGTGAAGACCGGAGGACGGTTGGTTAAGCATGCACGATATTACTAGCTATTGCTGGCGGAAGGACATCTGAACCGGCGGCGGTTCGGGGCGATGCTAGATCGGATCTCGCTGCTGCCGGTACCGACGCGATAGATCGGCGGGGCCCGCTCAAGCAGCGGGATCTGCCTACAAAGGACTAGGCAAGGAGGAGAGGGGTTGCAAAAGTGGAGGAATATCGGGCAATTTCGGCGGTGCGGGTTCGGATCGCGGAGCTGTTAGGGGCGGTCCGTATGAAAATTGTTTCACAGTATCGGCGAACCGCAGGATGGGTGTAAGATCAGGCCGTTCTTGAACCAAAAAGGAGGTTCCTGATGAAGAAGCTCATCTTTGTTCTGATGTTGATCGTACTTATGCTCATAGGCACAACGATGCTGCAGGCGGCCAAGAATCCGACCCACGTCATCACGAATGATCACAACTCCAATAGCGGCAAGAACACGGCCACCGTTTTCAAGTTCAACAGTAAGACCGGCGCCCTGAAGCAGGCCGCAGTGCTCAAGACGGGTGGCACTGACCTTAACGGCGGCTTTATCGCAACCCATGATGTTGAGATCACGCCCAATCAGGCTTGCGTTTATGTGCTGGATGATGGGTCGAACGACATCGCCGCGTTCACCGGCCCGAAAGGTAAGTACAAGAAAGTCGGTAACTATACCTCGTTGAATTCACTGTGGGAGTCTTACGGTGGGTCGCTTGTGTCCTCCGTTGACAGCAAGACTCTGTACAGCGCCAACAGCGAATCGATGAACATTTCTGCGTGGACGATCAACTCCGACTGCTCTCTGACCCATCTGAGCGACTACACGCCATCGGGGGGCGCGGACTACTACGATGGCCTAGCCGTGAGCCCGAACGGAAGATACCTCCTCACCAGCGCCACCGACTATGGCTTTCTGGAGATGTTTACCATCAATAACGACGGATCGTTGACAGACCAAGGCCCTTACTACTTCAACAATTTCCCACAGTGCTCCTTGGGGTGCTACCCGGCGGAGATGGCAATTACGTCAGACGGGAATGCTATCGCCATTGGCAACTCCACTGTCGGCCAGAACAGCATGTTCGTCGCCAATGTGGATAGCAGCGGAAACATCAGCAACCAGACTGTGATCGCTTTGACCAGTTCCCCACAGCTAACCAACCCGGTGCTTCCAATCGTCCGTCCTTCGAAGGGGGGAAGCGCGGTGGGTTATATGAGTATGTTGGGCTATGGCCCCAGCTATCCTGGCGGCATCACCGTGTTCTCCCTGAACGAGACGAACCTGGGCCAATCCAAAGTTCTCTCGGCAACGCAGAACTCGGAGTCCCAGTTGCTCGGCGACATCGCGAGCATGGGAACCTGGGTGATTCAAGTCGCAGGCAACGTACTATGTGCTTTCCCAATCCAGGGTAGTACGTTGGGCAAGCAAGTGAACACGACGGATTCTCGGGGTTCCGCGATCTCAATCACAGTGTTCTAGCGAGAAGGTTGCGGAAATGATGAGCGGCGCTGCGGGAAACCGTAGCGTCTTTTTTCTGCAGGAACCGGGAAAAACGTCTTTAAGCTTAGGACTTGAGAAGGCAAGATATGGACGTTGTGAAAACTTTTGAGCCAATTCGCCCATCCTCCGAATCTCGTTTGAGTGGTTCTCGACGAGCGCGGCGGGCGCTCCCTTTGTTGTGCCAATAATCACGCCCACGCTGCAAAGCTGAGCATCCGGGCTGAGAACTGAGAGCTGACAACTGCCCCTCAGAATTCCGCCAGCTCCTTCATCGCCCGGAATAGGTCGCTGGCCTGGGGTAGGATCGCATTCTCGAGTATCGGCTGATAGGCGACGAAAGTATCGGTGGCCGCGATTCGCTTCACCGGGGCATCGAGATGATGGAACAACTGGTCGGCGATGCGGGCGGCAATTTCGGCGCCGTATCCCCAACTCAGCGAGTCTTCATAGGCAATTAACGCGCGGTTGGTTTTCTTCACCGAAGCGGCAATCGCATCCCAGTCAAATGGGTTTAGTGACCGCAGGTCGATCAGTTCGACGCTGACTTGGTGCTCGCGCTCCAGTTTTTGCGCGGCCTGCAGCGCGCGCGGCACCACCGCGCCATAGGTAATGACGGTGAGGCCGGTTCCGGGCTGCACGATCTTCGCTTTTCCGAACGGGACCATGTAGTTGGGGCCGGGATAGGGCGCGCGTCCGTAGGTTTCGCGGTAGAGGCGTTTGTGTTCGAGGAACAAAACCGGATCGTCGCAGCGGATCGCAGTGCGCAACAGGCCGGCGGCATCGAGCGCATTCGAAGGGAACACGACGCGCAATCCGGGAGTATGCGTGAAGATGCTCTCGCCGCACTGCGAGTGGTAAATCGCGCCGCCTGTCAGATAACCGCCAATCGCCACGCGAACCACTACCGGCGCCGAAAAGGCGTTGTTCGAGCGCCAGCGGATGAGGGGAAGCTCGTCGCGCAACTGCATCATCGCCGGCCAGATGTAATCGAAGAACTGAATCTCCACCACGGGCTTCAATCCGCGGGTGGCCATGCCAGTGGCGCGGCCAACGATGTTGGCTTCGGCCAGCGGAGAATTGAAAACGCGGTCGGAGCCGAATTCGATTTGCAGGCCGGCCGTCAGTTTGAAGACTCCGCCCTTGCCTTTGATCAGCTTCTGCTTGAGATATTCTTCGCGGCTGGCGTCGGCGACGTCCTCTCCGAAGATGACGACGCGCTCATCGCGGCGCATCTCGTCGCGCAGCGTGGCGTTGATCAAGTCCGCCATGGTTTTATTTTGCGACGCCTTGTTCTGCGACGCCTTGTTCTGCGAATCGGCCGGGCGTTCGCCATCCGTCGCGGCCTCGGGCGCGGCAAGTGCGGGCTGAGTGTCGAACTGCGCCGAGGTGGGATCGAGATCGGGTGAGTACACGTAGTTGTAGATCGTTTCTGGCTGCGGTACGGCGGCTTCGAGCGCGCGGTCGGCATCGGCCTGGATCTGCTCTTCGACTTCCTGCTCGATTGTGTTGATCCCTTTTTCGTCGAGAATTCCCTCCCGCAGCAGGAACATCTGCAGGCGCGGGACCGGGTCGCGCGCGGCATCGGCGCGGCGTTCGGCTTCGGGGCGGTAAAGGCGCTCATCGTCGGAGAGCGAGTGGGAATAGGGACGAATCACGTGGGCATGGACAAACGCAGGGCCATGGCCTGCGCGGCAATGATCGGACGCCCGCTTGAAGGCCGCATAGGCGACGACGGGGTCGGTGCCGTCAATCTCTTCGAAATGGAAGTTGGGGAAGCCGGAGACGAGGCGCGAAATGTTGCCCCCGGAGGTCTGCACTTCGACGGGCACGGAGATCGCGTATTCGTTGTCTTCGACGCAAAAAATTACCGGCAGCCGGCGGTTGGAGGCGGTGTTCAGCGCCTCCCAGAATTCGCCTTCGCTGGTGGTGCCGTCGCCGAGCGAGACGTAGGTGATTTCATCGCCCTGGAATTGGACGTCCTTGAATTGGCGGTAATCGCCCTCAGCTTTTTGGGAGGCCTGGGGATGGTTGGCGAAATAGCGGCCGGCTTCGGCGCATCCGACGGCTTGCAGAATCTGGGTGCCGGTGGCCGACGATTGGGTTACGACGTTGAGCCGCTTGAAGGCCCAGTGCGACGGCATCTGGCGGCCGCCGGAATTGGGATCGTCGGCCGCGCCCACGGCGCCGAGCAGCATTTCATACGGAGTTGCGCCCAGGGCGAGACACAGCGCGCGGTCGCGGTAGTAAGGATAGAACCAGTCATAGCTGGGCTTCAACGCAAAAGCAGCAGCGACGCCCAGGGCTTCGTGGCCTGCGCCCGAGATCTGGAAGAAGACCTTCTGCTGGCGCTTGAGCAGGATCTCGCGGTCGTCCACGCGCCGCGAGGCGAACATGATGCGATACGCGTCGATGAGTTGCTGACTCGTCAGGCCCTGATAGGTCTTGGCCGGTTTCGCAACGTTGCTTTCGTTCAGCTTGGGATCGACTTTGGTCGTGGCCATGCCGCGTTCTTCACCCCACTGAGTTCCAGCCCCGCATCATTGTAAACCAGTACCCAGTTGCCAGTACCCAGTACCCGGAAAAAGACTGAGAACCTGGGTACTGGCAACTGGGTACTGGGAGCTGACTTCCTGCGTTATCCTGAACTGTCCATGATTCGCTTCCTGCGCCCGTTCGATCCGCATCGCGTTCGCTTGCTGGTATTTGATCTCGATGGCACCCTGATTGACTCACGCCTTGATTTGATTCATTCAATCAATGCGATGTTGCGACACATCGGCCGTCCCGAACTGGACGGCGACCTGATTGCGAGCTATGTGGGAGACGGCGCTCCCGCGCTGGTGCGCCGCGCGCTTGGCGACACGGACGCGGATGACGAGGCGTTGTTCCGAACAGCGATGGAATATTTCCTCGGCTACTACCGCCTGCACAAGCTCGACCACACTACCGTTTATGAGGGGATTCCAGAGACGCTGGCGAGCCTGGCGGAGCCATCGAATGGGCGGCGGCGGCGGATGGCGGTGCTCTCGAACAAGCCCGTCAATCCTTCGCGCGATATCGTGCGGGCGCTGGGACTCGGAGACTTCTTTGTGTGTGTGTACGGCGGCAACAGCTTTACGACCAAGAAGCCCGATCCATTGGGGGCGCAGACCATTTTGCAGGAAACTGGCGTGGCGGCGGATGAGGCGTTGATGATTGGCGACTCGTCGATTGACGTTTTGACGGGGCGCAATGCCGGGTTGTGGACGTGCGGCGTAAGGTACGGGTTCGCTCCGCAAACGCTGGAAGAAGTGCCGCCGGATGTGCTGATCGAAAATCCTCGCGAACTGGGGGAGTTGCTGCGCTAGCGGCGGCGGAGCCCCGCATCTTCCGCACTTCCGCTGCGGTTACGAAAGTGTCAAAATAAAGTGTCCGTTGGTGTTCGCGTTCCGTAGGGCTGCCGATCTAGGTGGGGTGCTCATTCTTAAGTAGGGATCGACATGGGCAACAAAGCAGATAGTCGCGTCCTGGAAGTTTATTTCGCTCACTCCAGAAACTTCGCCTCACATCGCCATAGTCGCCGAGGACTGGCGTGCCGCCAGAGACTCTGCCACGAGCCTCTGCCGGTTCCGGCAAAATAGTGGTTCCGGCCTACAAGGAGGCTCCGGCGTGGTCACAGTAATATCCCGATTTCGAGTTCGCAACGGACTGGAGGAGGAAGTGTGCAAGGCCTTCCTGAACCGCCCCCGTTTCGTCGAGAAGGCGACTGGTTTCTGCGGTCTCGAAGTCCTCACCGATGCCGCGGACCCCTCGGTGTTTCTGCTGCTTACGCGATGGACAGACGAAGCGTCATTCCGGACCTGGCACCGCAGTGACGCACATCATCAATCCCACAAAATGATGCCTCATGGATTGAAGCTGGATTCATCCTTCACGTCCCTGACGGTAGGAAATAGTGTCGAAGATCCTGCCGGTATCCCAAGTCTAGGCGACGTCTTCGCGGGCCATCCGGCTCCACTTTCGCAATGGCTGATGGAATCCGACACGCTGGTGGCTCTACTGTTGACGCCAGACGGCACCATTCGTGTGCGCAATCGAGCCGGTTCTCGAATCTTCCCGACCGATGCCGCGCCGAACTTCGGTCTCAGCATTTGGGACTATCTGGTGTCTTCCGACGCCTCCCATCTGCGACAGTGGCTGTCGGATTCGGCGAGTCCGTACCATGGCGGTCTCCTGCTGAATGTGGCCGGCGGCGGGCAGCAGAATCCGATTACGTTGGAAGCGGGGTTGTTCCGATGTGGTGGAACGATCCTGCTGCTGGGAACTCAAGAACGCCGGCACGATTCGGATTTTCAGACTGAAATCCTCAAACTGACGAACGATTTGTCGGTGATGATCCGCGAGTCTGCCAGGAAGAATCGGGAGCTCCAGGACGCCAATGAAACCATCGCGGGG
>Ga0326728_10022667_pt1 | contig 11618 bp, 8 predicted proteins | sample MB3enrmetagenome_FD_207602 | JGI IMG/M metagenome (GOLD analysis project Ga0326728, IMG submission 207602) | Lab enriched peat soil microbial communities from McLean, Ithaca, NY, United States - MB31MN | ecosystem: Environmental > Terrestrial > Soil > Wetlands > Peat | place: USA: New York... | reverse complement strand
AGTTCTATCCCGTCTTCGATCGCCAGGGGCTCATCATCGACGTGCGCCATAACGGCGGGGGCAACATCGATTCCTGGCTGCTCTCGAAACTCCAGCGCCAGGCGTGGTTTTATTGGCAGCCTCGCGTTGGCAATCCCACCTGGAATATGCAGTACGCGTTTCGCGGCCACATGGTGGTGCTCTGCGATCGTTTGACCGCTTCCGACGGCGAGGCCTTTTCCGAAGGCTTCCGCCGCCTTGGACTGGGAAAGATAATCGGCGTGCGCACGTGGGGAGGCGAGATCTGGCTCTCGATGAGCAACCGGCTTGCTGACAGCGGGATCGCCTCGGCCGCCGAGACGGGCGTCTACGGCCCGGAAGGTAAATGGCTGATCGAAGGGCACGGGGTGGACCCGGACCTAGTGGTAGATGACCTACCCCATGCAACTTTCGAGGGCAGTGACGCGCAGCTTGACGCCGCCCTTAAACTCCTCCAAGAAGAGATCCGCAAGGATCCGCGCCCGGTGCCCAAAGCGCCGCCCTATCCGAACAAGGCGTTCAAATATGGGGACTAGGCTTTTGGAGTGCGCGCGAGCTTACCGTTCGCCGGAAGCGGACGTTATCGCCCGGGCTACTTCAAGAAGGGAATGGAGCGCTTTGTTGACAGCCTCGGAGTTTGGAAAAACGCTGGCGACATCGGGGTCAAGCACCACAACGTTCGAGCTTGCTTTAACCCGAGCGTAGTATCTCCCTCGCTCGAGCTTCTTAAAATCGGATCGCTTGTACTCCGCCCGAAGTTCATCGGGACGCGACTTAGCCCTCTTCATAAATTTGCCTCTCGCGAGGTGTTGTCTCGCGCGCGCTGATGATCCGGATTGTTTCACCGCGCTCCGCGTGTGACACGACGAGAAGTTGACCATCCGACGACGTACCAAAGGTGATCAGCCTCTCCTCAGTCTCTGAATGGTCAGGATCAGAGCCCGTCACTGCCAAGGGATCGTCGAAGACAGTCACAGCTTCTGAGAATGAGATGCCATGTTTGGGGAAGTTCTTCGCAGCCTTGGAAGCATCCCATTCAAAGCGCACTTGTTCATTCTACACCATTCAGGCGGGGCGCTCACTTCTTCGCCGCCAACTCGTGCATATGTTTGCGTAACTCGATGGAGTCCGGCGCGGTGGGATCGAGCTGCAGGTAAGTCTCATATTCCTGCCGGGCGCGAGCTTTGTCGCCGGCCGCCTCGAGGGCCACGCCAAAATTGTAATGAGTAATAGGTTCGGCCGGTTGAAGGCGGAGAGCTTCCTCGTACTCCTGGATGGCCTGATTGAATTGGCGCGTCTTCAGCAAGCTGTTGGCAAGATCGACGTGCGCCACGGCGTCCTTGGGGTTCAGGCGCAGGTACTCGCGGTAATGGGCGATGGCATCGGCGAGCTGGCCGGAGTGCCCAAACGCCTCCGCCAGCGCCAGCCGCGCCTCCCCGTATTCGGGCTTGTCGCGCAGAGCTTCCTGAAGCTCCTTGATTCCCTCCTCCGACTTGCCCATACGCAGCCAGGCGCTGGCGAGGGCGAAATGGGCCTCGGGGCTGTTGGGGGTGATGTGCAGAACCGCCTGTGCTTCCTCCGCTGAGCCTGCCGGGTCGTTCATGTGGCTAAGCGCGATGGATAGATTCAGGTGCGCGTCAGACCAATCGGGGCGCATCTTAAGCGCTTCCCGAAAGGCCTCCGAGGCGCCCTGCCAGTCAGCCAGTTGCTCGAGGGCCAGCCCCAGATTCTCCTGCGCCTGGGGGTCGTTGCGGCGCGACAGGCTGGTTCGGAAAGCCTGCACCGCGCCCTTGTAATCACCCTTGTTGTAGAGAGCGTTGCCCAAATCGATTTGATAACCGGCAAAGCTCGGGTCGAGCTGAGCCGCCTGCTGGCTCTCGCTGGCTGACCCGGCCGCGTCTCCTGCCTGGCGCAGGGCGCCGGCGAGGCGGGAGTGGAGCGTGGGATCGTCAGGCCGAAACTTTAGCCCGTCCCGGTAAGTGGGAATGGCCAGCTCGTAGTTCTTGTCGGCAACCAGCATATCGCCCAGCGCCACCAAGGCTTCTGGGTAGTCGGCACGCAACTGGACCGCGCGGTTCAGCTCCGCCTCCGCCTCCTGCGTGTGTCCGGACGCCTTGAGTGCCATGGCGTAGGTGTAGTGTAACTCGGGACTCTCGGGCCGCATCCCCAGCGCCACCCGGTATTCACCCAGCGAGTTGTCCCATTCGGAAGCAGCCTGATAAGCGTTGGCTAAATGCAGATGGGCGTCGGGATCGCCGGGACGCAGCCGAACTTCCTCGCGGTATTCCTGCACGAAGCCCGCGAGATCGCCCGCCGATTGATAAGTCTCCGCCAGGTTACGATGGTAATCCGCGTTGTCTTTGGCTAGATCCACGGCTCGCTGAAGCTCCCGGACGGCGTCCGGCAGGTCGCCGGTCTTGCGCAACACCAGGCCGAGGTTCTCGTGGAGGGCGGGGTCCTGCGGCTTCAAGCGCAGGGCCTCGCGATACTCGGCCTCCGCCGCCGCATGGTCGGAGATAGAAAGGTATGCGGCGGCCAGCGCTGTATGGGCATTGGCGTTTCCCGGCTGCTGGCGGGTGACCCGGCGCAACTCGGTGATGGCCCCGCCGTAGTCGCCCGCCTCCCGCAACGCCATCGCCAGCGCATACCGGTAGTCGGTCTGCTCGGGGCGCAACTCAACCGCCCGGCGATACTCCTCGATGGCGTGAATCAGGTCCCCCGTGGCCTGGAGCGAGTTGCCCAGCGACAGGTACAGATCAGGGTCGTCGGGGCGCAGGCGGACCGCGGCGCGGAGTTCGGCCACACCCTGATCGAATCTGCCTGCCTGGGCGAGCGCCGTGGCCAGCCCGGAGTGCGCCTCGGGATCATCGGGAGCCTGGGCAAGGACTTGCTGATATTCCGCGCTGGCCGCCGCCACGTCTCCCGATTGCAGCAGTGAATTCGCGAACGCCACGCGGATCTGACGGTCCCCCGGGTCAAGTTCGATCGCGGTGCGGTACTCGCCGGCCGCCTCTTTGAATTGCCGGTTGGCCGTGAACACGTTCGCCAAACCCACGTGGGCCGCGGGATTCGAGGGGTGGAGGCGGAGTTCGGCGTGGTACTCCGCGATGGCCTCTTTCAGGTGCCCTTGCGATTCCTCCACCGCGCCAAGGTTCATGTGGACGCCCGGGAGGTCCGGCTTCAACCGCAACGCCTCCCGGTATTCCCGAACGGCGTCGGCGGTCTGCTGTTCCGCCAGGTAGGCGTTGCCCAGGTTGTAGTGCGCCTGGGGGTAATCGGGCCGTAAGCTGCTTGCTTTGAGGTACGACTCCTCGGCTTCTTTCCATTTGTGCAGCCGGGCGAATTCGTTGCCTTGTTTCAAAAATTCCTCGGCGGTAACGGGAGCAGGCGGTTCCTGCGTTGAGGGACTGCCAGCCACCGCGCTGCCGGCCTGCTGGGCGCTTCCGCTTTGTCCACCGCTTGCGAAGAGGCAGGAGCCGGCCAAAAGCAAGGCGCAGAAGAGCAACGGGAACGTTTTGGGGTCCGGGCGGCCTGGCGCAAGGCATATCATTTTGGTCTTCCCTATAAGAATAGGATACACCCAGAAGCGCGAATGGGCGCGGGCGTCTCGTCCGCTGTCGGTGGAATGTGTAGGGGCGAGGCGGCGCCTCGCCCCTACCCGCGCGTTATTGACGCGATATTGGCCACAACCCTGGTTTGACATGCGTCGAGTCCTTCCGTTATTCTCGCTTGCCAAGACATGAGCCCGGAAATCACACCCTCAGCGGAATCCAAAGCGGAACCTGTGCTGCGTTTCTTTCGGCGCCGCCCGGCCTTGCGCGCCGCCAGTCTTCTCTCCGGCAGCCTGGTTTGGCTGGTGGGCTTTTTCCTTCTTCCCCTGGCCTACCTCCTGGCGGTCAGCTTCGCCCGCCGCTCGCCTTATGGGACGATAGAATGGGCCCTGGGGTTATCGAATTATTGGCGCGCCTTCCAGCCTCTTTATCTTGGCGTTTACTGGCGCTCCTTCTGGATGGCGGTGCTCACCACGGTGCTTTGCATGCTGCTGGGCTATCCCGTGGCTTACACCTTGGCGCTGAAGGTCTCCGGGCGGTGGAAATCCGCGCTGTTGATGCTGGTGGTGATACCCTTCTGGACGAGCTTCCTCATCCGGACTTACGCCTGGATGGTCATCTTGCGCACCGAGGGTGTGGTCAACACCGCTCTAATGGCTCTGCACCTTGTACACGAGCCGCTGCGCTTGCTTTACACCCCGCTGGCGGTTTTCATCGGCTTGGTTTACGGCGAACTTCCCTTCATGATCCTGCCTCTCTATGCGGTGCTGCAAAAGCTCGATCCCATCCTCCTCGAGGCCGCGCAGGACTTGGGCGCCAACCGCTGGCATACTTTCCTCAGGATTACTTTGCCCATCTCGATGCCGGGGCTCAGCGCGGGCGGGGTGTTGGTTTTTATCGCCTCCATCGGAGCCTTCATCACGCCGGATCTGCTGGGCGGCGCGCGCACCATCATGGTGGGCAACCTCATTCAAAACCAGTTCGCCTCGGTGCGTGACCAGCCCTTCGGCTCGGCGGTAGCATTCCTGCTGACCTTTGTGGTCCTGGTGCTGCTTTGGACAGGGTCGCGCCGCGCCGAGCGCCTCACGCGGGGGATACTCTAATGCCGCGTCCTCGCCGCCAGGGTTGGGGGTTGGCTTCGGCCACCACACTCGTTTACCTCTTCCTCTACGCACCTGTCTTCGTCCTGATCTTCTTCTCCTTCAACCGCTCTCGCCTCTCCGCCCATTGGATCGGCTTCACCGGCGAATGGTACGCGCTGCTCTGGCGCGATGAACAGATCATCCAATCGCTGCTCAACAGCCTTCTGGTCGCCGCCGCCGCCACCCTGGTTTGTGTGGCGTTCGGCACCATGGGCGCCCTGGTCTTCCCCAAAGTTCGCCATCGCGCCAGGACCGTCCTGGACGGAATCGTCTATCTTCCCCTGGTCATACCTGAAGTCGTCATGGCCGTGGCCATCGTCATCTTCTTCAGCCTGTTGCGCATGCAATTGAGCCTCTCCACCGTCATCATCGCTCACATCACCTTTTGTATCTCTTATGTGATCATCGTGGTGGGGGCGCGCCTGGCAGGCATGGACCCCTCCATCGAGGAAGCGGCGCTCGACCTGGGCGCGAACGAATGGACCACCTTCTTCCGCATCACCCTGCCCATCGCCGCTCCCGCTATTCTCTCCGCGGCCCTGCTGGTCTTTACTACTTCTTTTGACGACTACCTGATCACTTCCTTCGTGGCGGGAGTTCGCTCCACCACCTTGCCCCTGGAGATCTATTCCCGCCTGAAGCGCGGCATCACGCCGGAGATCAACGCCATTTCCACCGTCATCCTGGCGGCCACCATTCCCTTGGTCTACATCGCGCAGCGGCTGGAACGCGGAGCCATGAAAGTCCGCGCCGCGGTCCTCAGCGCCACGGCGGTTTTCCTGCTTATGCTCGCGCCGGTCGTCGCCCGCACCTGGACGGGCGGTGAGAACCTCCCCCAACTGAACATCTATACATGGTCAACGTACAGCTCGCGCCGCGTGGCCCAGGGGTTTGAACGTGAGTTCCACTGCAAGGTTAACTACGATCTGTACGACTCGAACGAAGCCCTGCTCGCCAAGCTGCAGGCAGGCAACGTCAGCTACGATCTGGTGGTTCCCAGCGATTACATGGTGCAGGTTCTCATTCGGCAAGGCTTGCTCGCGCCCCTCGACAAATCCCAGCTCCCGAACGCCTGGGCCAACATCGACCGGCGATTTATAGGTCTGCCGTTCGATCCGCACAACGACTATGCGGTGCCTTACGCCTGGGGCACCACCGGCTTGGCCTACCGCGCGGACCTCGTGAAGGAGAATCTCGACAGTTGGTCGGCGCTCTTCGATCCCCGCTATGCCGGCCACATTCTTCTGCTCGACGACACGCGCGAAGTCTTCGCCATGGCTCTCAAGAAACTTGGCTACTCGCTCAACTCCACCAACCCGGACGAACTCCGCCAGGCCCGCGATTTGTTGCTCAGGGAGAAGGCTCTCGTGAAGGGCTACAACAGCTCCAATTTCCAGGAAGACCTCGCCGCCGGCGATGCCTGGATCGCACAGGCTTACAACGGAAACATGACCTTCGTAATGCGCGATGAGCCGACGCTCCGTTACGTTATTCCCAAAGAAGGCTGCACCATTTCCGTGGATTGCGCGTGCATCCCCCGAGCCGCTCCCCACAAACAATTGGCGGAGGCCTTCATCAACTATTTCCATCGCCCCGACGTGGCCGCGCTCTTTGTGAACGACTCGGGCTTCAACACACCCAACCGCTACGACCAGAAAGATATCGAACCCTGGCTCCTCCGCAACGCCGCCGTGTTTCCCGACCCCGCCTCCCTCGTTCACTGCGAGTTCATGCGCGACGTCGGCCCCGCCGCGCAGCTTTACGATCGGTATTGGACGGAAATCAAAGCACGATAGCCATTGTCTGGCGGAAGAAGCTGGTTCCACCGTCCCTTCCAATGATACGATAGGAACCAGGAGAGTCCGTATGGAAGCCAAGCAACAGGTGCTGAAGGTCATTGAGGATCTCCCCGACGATGCCGGGGTCGAAGAGGCGTTGGATCGGCTCTACTTACTGTACAAGGTCGAGCGGGGTCTCCGCCAAGCCGACCGTGGCGAACTCCTTACTCAAGAAGAGGTTCGCGAGCGCATGCGTTCCGCGGTTGACGATTGAAACAAGGCTGTCACCTGCCGCCCTCAGCTCTCAGCTACCCTTTTCCACACGCTGTCACCCTGACGCGATGCCCTGTCATCCTGAGCGCAGCGAAGGATCTCCGCAGTTGCTCTTCCCTGCGGTCTCTATGCGCTCTGTGGTGAATCCGGAACTGCCGGGATTCTTCGCTGCGCTCAGAATGACAGGCGTGTTGTTTGCTGAAAGCTGAAAGCTCAGCTCACTCCCAGCACCCGCGCCGCATTCTCGTAATACACCTTGCGCAGGATGCCCTCCGGCAGCCCGAGCCCGTAAATCTGCCACCGTCCCTGCGGCGGTTTGGGCGCCGGAGCGTAGTCGAAATACTCATCCTCGGTTTCAAGAAAGCGATAATAGATCTCATAGAGTTTGGCAGAGAGAATCTGCTGGGGAGTCTCCTTGCCATTGGGCACCGCATCCGTCCCGAACATGATTCGGTCCTGGTATTTCTCAAAGAACTTGCGCGCCGTGCGCGGTTGCCGGCCGAGCTCGCCGATGCGCGCCGCCAGTTCGACATACATATTCGGATAACGGTCCAGGCATTCGGAGACCGAAGCAAGGTTCTCCGCGTTGTGTCCCACGTGCAGAGCAATGAAAGTGGTTTTGGGATGGCGTGCAAACATGCGATTTCGCGCCTCGAGCAGTTCTTGGAAGCTGGGAAAGTCGTGGCCATAAAACGACCAGTCGGGGTGATGGTTCAGTTCCTCGAAGCGCTCGTTGAATCGGTCGATGGGCAGGAAGAAAGCCTCGGGATCGGAGATGTGAATGGCCACCGGCATCTTGAAGCCGGCACTCGCTTCCCACATGAGATCGAAATGCGGATCGTCGATCTTCACCAGCGGGCCCGAAGTGACGTCCTGCCGGAGGTAGAGACCGAGAGTCTTCACCACCTTCAATCCTTTCGCCCCTGCCTGGTGCGCGCGCCCAATCTCCTCCGCCTGCCAGCGCGAGTAGTCCGGCCGGTTAAAGTGGTCCCATCCGGGTTCCGTGAAGACCAGGAACCTGTCAGGATGAGCCCGCTGAAAGCCCTGAATGGCTTGCTCGAGGCCCTTTCCATGGTTGCCGGTGAGGTCCACCATCATGCGGATGTTTTTCCGGTCCATCACCGGCAGCACCTCTTCCGGAGTTGTGAGGAACCGTACCTCCTCCCCGATGGTCACGCCATTCTTGTGCTGCGCCCCCATGGTGAGGTGGGTATGCACATCGATAACGGGGAACCGAGAACGTTCCACCTTCGTTTCCGGCACGTGAAGCATGCTCCGGGGTTGGAAGTCCTCGAGCGCCAGGCGCTCCGGCTTTGCGCCCTGCGCCGCTTCGGTTGGCTCCGCTCCCTTGGCTGGCGATCCTTTGACGGCCACTCCCGCTGCTGCCGCCGCACCAACCCGCCTCAACAACTGCCTGCGGTTAACTCCGCTCATGTAACCTCCTCCCGTAGGGGCGACCCTTGTGGTCGCCCGCGCGGTCGCGCCGCGATGTGACTGGCTGCGGGCGGCCACAAGGGCCGCCCCTACAATAACCCATCTGGCCTGTTGCTGGCTGGTTTTGTTTTTCGTTTCATCCTGCTATATTGCATGGACTCATTTATGGAGGATCCTAATGCGACGTTGGGCTATTCTGTTGATCGCGCCACTGATGGCGCTGGCTTTTGCCTGTCTGTTTACAGTATTGGGAGGTGCGCAGAACGTGCCGGAGAAAAAACCATACCTTCGGAAAGTCTCCATGACCTCGAAGTCCTTGGCTGCCGATTTCGTCCCGAACGGCGACCTCACGAAAAGCGTTTGGAAGGATGCCGCGCGTGTAACCTTGGGCGGCCGCTTTAGCCACAAACCGCTGGCCGGTTCTGAAACCCAGGTGGCAAGCCTCTGGACGCCTCATTACATCTACTTCGCTTACTGGTGCCGATACCAGTCCCTGAACATCTACGCCGGCGAGGATCCTGCGAAAGAGCGATGGGAACTCTGGAACCGCGACGTGGTGGAAGCGTTCATCAATCCCCAGCCCGAGCGTTTCCTCCACTATTACGAGTTCGAAGTGGCGCCCAACAACCAGTGGATCGACCTCGAGATCGATCTCAGCAAGAATCCGATGAATGACGCCGCCTGGGATTCTCACTTCGAGCACGCTACCAAAGTCGACGCCTCGCACAAAGCCTGGGCGGTCGAAATGCGCATCCCCGTCAGCTCCATGAACGCAAACGACATCAAAGCAGGAGAAGAATGGCGGGTGAACCTCTATCGCTGCGACGGCTCCGGCGACGACTCGCAACGGCGATTCCTTTCGTGGAGCCCGTTGCCCGCAGGCACCAACGGTTCGTTCCACCAGCCCGCGACTTTTGGGATTATCAAGTTCGTAAAATAGGAAAAGTCGAAGGCTGTCATCCTGAGCGCAGCGAAGGATCTCCGCAGTTTCCTATGGTCGAACGACTTGCGCACAACTGCAGAGATCCTTCGCTGCGCTCAGGATGACAGGCCTGAATCCGCGTGCATACAATCGAAACCCCATGCGCCGCCGCTGGATTGTCCTCGCTCTCGTCTTTCTTGGCATCGTGATCAACTACGTTGATCGCGGCAACCTCAGCGTCGCCGCGCCTTCGATCATGCGTGAGTTCCGCATCGCCCCCGCCGCCATGGGGGTGCTCCTCTCGGCCTTCTTCTGGACTTACGGCGTGTTTCAAATGCCGGCCGGCGCGATCGTGGATCGCTACGGCATCCGCCGCACTTATGCGGCCGGTTTCCTCCTCTGGTCATTAGCCTCAGCCGCGATTGCCCTCAGCCGCGCCCCCGCGGACATCACCGGCTTGCGGTTGCTGTTGGGCTTTGCGGAAGCCGTAGCGCCGCTGGCCAGCATTTCTTTCATCCGCAACAACTTTGCCCCCCAGAATCAAGGACTGCCCACCTCGATCTATATTTCGGGCCAGAACATAGGGCCGGCCATTGGCGCGCTGGTGGGCGCCATTCTGCTGGACCGCTTCGGATGGCGCATGATGTTTGCCATAACGGGATTAGGCGCGCTCGTTTGGCTGCCTTGCTGGTGGATCGCAACTCCTTCCGACCGGCCTCGCGCCGCCCGCGGTCCCGTGGTAGGGGCGAGGCGTCGCCTCGCCCCTACCGGTGAAACGCAGCCGGGTTGGAGCCGGGGGAGGCCCGAGGATGCATCACGGGAATCCAATTCGCCCCCCACAGTCACTGAAGAATCCGAACCCTCGCAGCCCTGGAGGTGGGGAATGTTCGCGGGCAACAGAACCTTCTGGGCAATGTCGTTGAGCATCCTGCTGTCGTCCTACTATTGGTACTTCGTCTTGACGTGGGTGCCGAGCTACTTGATCCTCTCCCGAGGGTTTTCAACACTCCAAATGGGGCGCGTGGTCTCCACCGCGCTCTTTGCCATGGCGTTCGTTAACGTCACGGCGGGCTGGGCGGTGGATAAATGGGCGGCGCGCATCGGAGTTTTCCCCGCGCGCCTGCGATTTGCGGTTGCGGGATATATCGGCACCGGGGCAATTCTGTTGCTTCTCGTGGCGCGGGATCGTTCCTGGGCGCTCCCCATCCTCACCCTTGCGATGTGCGCCACCGGAATCGGCAATTCGAATTTCTGGACGATCTCGCAGCACGTGCCGCCCAGGAACATGGTGGGGCGCACGATCGGATTCCTGAACACCATCTCCGTGGCGGCAGGCGCCGCGGCGCCCATAATCACCGGATTAATTCTGGGGCCGCAAAAGCATTTCGGACCGGCGATTCTGGTCGCCGGCCTCTGTCCTGTCCTCGCCGCCGTCTGCCTGCTGGCCGCCGGCTCTCAAGGCCTTGAACGCATGAAATCGCTTCTCGCCGGAAAGACCAGCGCAGCCTGCGGTTCCCCTCCCTGATAAGCGCAGAGTTTGTGCCTTTCAAACTCTGCGGCTTTTGAGTTCCTCTATTATCAATGCCCGCGCACGAATACCTCACACTAAGGACCGCAGAGTCCCAACACCGTGGACTCTGCGCTCGAGTCAGGAAATTGAACCCGCCATGAAATTCACCCGCTCGCAATTCCCGGCAACTGCGACCCGCTTCTTGACATCCCAACTGTGCCTGTGTTAGGAATCACACCATTGTTAGGCCGAGAATCCGAACGTGGACAGACTTACCTTAAAAAGCAGGCGAAGGAGGAGCCATGCGTAGAGCTTTAACTTTAGCTGCCGTTATCTGCATTGTGATTGGCTCGACTCAGCCAGCCATGCTGGGTAAGAAACAGAAAGAAGACATTAAAGCACGCCTGCACTCCTTGCAGAGGATTTATGTGGACGGTTCCAGCGTTGCGGCTTCCTACATCAGGGAGAATCTCGCGCACGAGACCTGCCTCGACGATACGACCGACAAGGACGAGGCGGACGCTGCGCTGGAAGTCTGGGAAGAGAGTCCCGTTCCTTGCGGGAGTGCGATTCAGCCGCAGGCCGGGGTGTGCACGCACATTCAGGCCAAGCTCTTCGACGCGAAAACCAACAAGCTCCTCTGGTACCTGGAGGACCAGCACTTTCCTGCCGTGGACCTAACCCATAACCTGAACGGGCCTTACAAATGGGTCTTATCGAATCTAAACTACTCCTGCTGTAAGGGGAGGACGTAAGCAGGTTCTTCGCAGGATTCGAGAGAATAACGCTCATCTTGGGGCTCTGCGCGCCTTCCACTTGCGAAGCCGCGCTGCCCTCGCGGAGGAAAAGGCGTCAGGTACAAGGGTGGCGCATCTATAAGGTCGTCGGCTCCGTCAAGCAAAATCGTGCCGTCGGTCCCGGAGGTTTAGGCCTTCGCGGTGGCCAGGTTCCACCACACATCTATTCGATCCCACGCAGGGGACCATGATG
>Ga0326728_10022664_pt1 | contig 11619 bp, 10 predicted proteins | sample MB3enrmetagenome_FD_207602 | JGI IMG/M metagenome (GOLD analysis project Ga0326728, IMG submission 207602) | Lab enriched peat soil microbial communities from McLean, Ithaca, NY, United States - MB31MN | ecosystem: Environmental > Terrestrial > Soil > Wetlands > Peat | place: USA: New York... | reverse complement strand
TCTCGAGTTTCTCGAAGAATCGGGCGAGATTCGCCGGATCGTAGCCAGCCTCGGCCATGATGTGCGTGCCCAGCGCGTCGGCTTCGCTTTCGTCGGTTCGCGAATACTTGAGGAAGATTCCGTTGAGCTGAAGTCCCAGTCCGAGGTTTATTAGACGGCCGATCCGGGTAAAGCTGTTGACCACTCCAATGACCAGGGCGGGTCGTTCGATCAGGTTTGCTTTGGACGCCTGGTTCGTTCCATGCCTCAGTACAACGTGAGAGATTTCATGCGCCAGCACGCCAGCCAGCTCGGCTTCATTGTCTGATGCCTTGATCAGGCCGGTGAAGACGAAGGTCGGCCCGCCTGGCAACGCGAACGCATTGATCTCCTTGTAATTCAGAAGAGTAAAACTGAACGGGAATCCGGAGCTGGCGGCGGCCGGCGTTTTCGCGAGACGCTCGCCGATCTTCCTGACGTATGCCTCCAACTCCGGATTCGGTACTTGCTGGTATTTCTCCTTCACCGTCGCAGCCGCCTGTTTGCCCAGATCGATGTCCTGTTGCTTCGAATACAGATTGAAGCCGGGTTTGAGTGGATCTCCGGGTTTGCGCGCCAGTCCTGTATTGGCGGCGCCCAGGAAGAGGATCACGGTCATTGCTATATTCAACGGCTTTAGTCGCATGGTGCTCCCTCAAACTGGTCAACCGACCGAAAAACGTTGGAGCAGTTCGAGTGCCAGGCGGCGCTGATTCTCGTTTCTCTGGCGTTTCTGATGGGTGGGGACGCGGATAGAGTATCTCGACTGGTTCCCGAAGCTCAGGAGGTACCTTGCCTGGTCGGGTTCGGCAAGGTGACGAAGTGTTGGACACCGAGTCCGCAAATGGGCTCGGCCTGCGCGTGATGGCCAGTGCCACTCAACGTTGCGTTCAAGCCACAGCGCGTTTTTGTGGGCCCAGGCCAGCGCCGGTTGTTCGGTCTGAAGTTTGCTCGACAGCGATGGAAGGTAACGGAACACAGCTGGTGCTGCCGCGTGAATGTGAAGACACTCGCAGGAGGATGGAGAGACACATGACAAGAGACGAATACGGAGCTGCATATCAACAGGGATATCAACTTACGGTGCGATTCCTGGTCTCGCGTGGGTCAACCCGGGACGACGCGGAAGAAGCTGCCCAGGCCGCCTGGGCGAGAGGCTGGGAGTGCCTCGGGCAGTTACGCAATAGCAAGATGGTGCTGACATGGGTGAACACTATCGCACTCAACGTTCGTCGGAGTGTTTTTCGGCGAGAACCGTCTCTGCTGCGCTCACTGCCGGAGATCCAGGCGTCGCCGAAGATCAATCTTGCCGCGATTGACGTCAACCGGATTCTTCGGTATTCGAGGAAGAAGGATCGCATCGTCCTGGAGTGTCATCTGGCGGGGTTCAACGCCCAGGAGATCGGCGTCAGGCATGGCTGGACCGAAATGGCGGTGAAGAATCGTCTCTTCCGCGCGCGCCGGTCGGCGGGAGAACGCTTTGGTCAGGCATCTCGCCAGCGAAGCGCCGTGCTGGCGCCCGACGCGGCAGCCGCGGCATGATCGACGACCGCCGGGCTTCTTTGCATAAAGCCGAGTGAGCCGCCCATGACCTGTATACTTCCAGAATTGAAGAAAGCACGAACCGCCAAAGCCGGGGCGAGAACTTCGGCGACGAAGCTCGATGCGAAGCGCAGAGAGGAGCAGCGACAGGCGCGGTGCACGATGATCGCGATTCTGGACGCAGAGCTCGCCGGATGGCACGCCTACCTTAGCGCCGCTTTGGAAACCATGTGCAGGCGGAGCCCTTCCGTGAGAGCTGGTTCCTGCCTCGCGATCAGGCAACTGAGTGCCCGGGTCGACAGGACAGCCCGGAAGAAACAGCCGGCCATGAAGCGCGCGGCAGCTTTCAGGCAACTGCAACGCGGAGAGTCGCCATGATCCGAAGTGCCATGCCAACTGTTGTAGTGCTGGCCGGTATGGTGACCACTGCGCTGCCGGCCACAGTTCAGCTGAACTCCGATCTGGAAACGTACCTCCGCCAGAACATCGGACTGAGTGAGGATCAGCTTTCCGCCATCCGCGCTGGCCAGCCGGTAACCAGGACCCTGCCACCCCGGACGCCTGCCGAGGTCTTCCTGTTTGGCGCGGTCTACATCCGTGCTGCTTCCGAGAGTTATGTCCAGCTTACCCGCGATGTCGAACGCCTTCGCGAACTCCCCAGCTATCTCGCACTCGGCGTATTCGCCGAGCCTCCCCGGCTCTCGCACCTGAATGGGTTTTCGTTCGACAGCGATGACATCCAGGCCTTAAGAAACTGCCGGCCCGGTGATTGCCAGATTCAAATGCCCGCGAGCTCCATCGAAGAGTTTCACCGATCCATCAACTGGTCTGCCGACGACGTCGATGACCAGGTGAATGAGTTCCTGCGTAAAACGGCACTGCAAAGACTGCTCGCCTATCGGCAGGAGGGCAATGAGGCACTGGGGATTTATAACGACAAACATGACCCGATCGAGGTTCAGCGGCAGTTCGCCTTTATGCTCAGCTATGACGCTGCTTTGCCGGAACATCTACCGGACTTCTACCATTACCTTCTTGCATATCCACGGGCGAAGCCCCCGACCGTCGAGGACACGTTCTATTGGTCGAAGGTCAAATTTGGATTGAAGCCGACTCTGCGGGTCATCCAGGTAGTGATCATGCGTGGGGAACCCGCCAGTCCTATAGCATTTGCCGTCGCGGAGAAGCAGCTTTATGCGAGTCACTACTTCGAAACCGCGCTGGACCTGTCATATTGTGTTCGCGGGAGTGACGACCCGAAACACCCGGGCTTCTATCTGATCAAGGTTCTGGGTTCCGAGCAGGCGGGTCTGACCGGGTTCAAGGGTTCGATCATTCGCAAGACGGCAGTGGGACGGTCGGCTTCAAGTCTCCGGGACGCCCTGATGACCATCAGGAACACGCTGGAAGGTAACCACCAGTAAGCTGACTCGCTGACTGCCGCGGGATCTGCCTGACTTAGCGGCGACGATAGAGGAGGCTGAGAAGGAAGATCGCCCCCGCCGTGGTAACGATGAACGGCCCGGTTCCCCGATGAAGGTGCTCGGCCAGGGCGGTTCCAGCCAGCGTTGCGATTAACGCGACCACGGTCGCGACAATCAGCATGCTGCTCAGGCTTCGGGCCAGTTGTTTCGCTGTCGCTGCTGGAATGATGATGAGGGCTCCCATCAAAAGAGCGCCCAGATATCGCAACCCGAGCGCGATGGTGAGGGAAAACGTCTCCAGATACAGGAAATCCAGCAGCCTTACGTTGATGCCGGCAGTCTTCGCGACGTCGGAGGATACAAGCATGACCACCAGCTTGTCCTTCTGCGTCAGAATGAACGCGACGACAACACAGGATGCTGCCAGGCCAAAGACGAGTTCACCACGGCTGAGGACGCCGGCGCCGCCAAACAGGGTTTCGATGAGATCCTCTCCGGAAGCCATCATCGCGCCAATGGCGAGTGCAACGGAAAAGACCACGCCGACAACCGTCTCCGTGGCGACCCGAGCCTGGCCCTCCAGCGCCCAAACGAGAAGAGCTCCAAAAAACAGCATTGTCACGGCGCCAAGAAGTGGATTGATTCCCAGCGCGATCGCTATGCCGATGCCCGGCAACGCTACGTGCGACAGCGCATCACCGGCCAGTGTCATTCTGCGCATTACCGCAAAGCAGCCCACCAGACCGGACGCAGCGGCCATCGCAATCGGAAGGAACAAAGCTTCAGTGGTCATGAATGTGATAGTCGACATCTGCTCCATAGGTTTCGCGAAGCAGATCGGGAGTGAGAATTACTCGTGGCGGGCCGATATGAACTGTGCTCCCGCCAATGCAAAGAACATCGCCAGCATATCGATAGACGACTGAGAGTTCGTGTGAGATGAAAAGCACGGTTAATCCCTGATCCCGCTGCAGCCTGGCCACCAGTTCGTTCAACCGCCTTTGACCCGGCGCGTCAACTCCCGCCGTCAACTCATCGAGCAGGAGAACGTTCGGCTTCCCTAACAGCGCGAACGCGATCAGCAACCGCTGAAACTGTCCACCGGAAAGAGTCCCGATCGGGGTCTTTGTAGCCTTAGGGGGAATGCCGACAAGCTCGAGCGTGCGAGAGATGTCGGTGTCGGAGAGTGCCGTCAAGGTTTTTCGCGTCGCCAGAAAATCGAGCGCGGTGATCGGAACGTCACGATCAAGATCCAGCTTTTGCGGAACATAGCCGATCCTGGCGTCCCTGGCCCAGCGAACAGTACCCTCGAACGGAGTTGCGCCGATGATGGCCCTGAAAAGAATGGTCTTCCCGGCGCCGTTCGGTCCGATGACCGCAAGCGACGCCCCACGAGCCACGCTGAAGCTCAGGCCGTGTAACGGCTGAACGTTCTCGAAGCGGACGCTCAGGTCAGCCACTTCGAGCATGTTCTTCAAATTCTGAGTCCCTGCGAGCATGCGAATTCCCTGAAGCACTTGATCTTCCATCGAGTTGCCCATCTCCGTGACCAGGTGTTGGACACCGAGTCCGAAAGTCGGCTCGCGGTACCTACGCCAGCTGGCGCTACAAGTCAGGAAAGACTTCAGCCCCAGCGCGTTGGGTGATGTCGTACGGACAACCGCGAGTGGCTTGCGGCTTGCTTGATACAGCGCTGCGGCCGTCTCGATGAATTGCATTGCGAGAAGAAGCGACCATGACGGGAATCCTGAGACTAAGCCTGCAAACAATCCTGAGAAGCGGAGGAAAACAGCATGGGCGGGATGATCCCACTCGCGGATGCATCGCGGCGGCCTGAGCGTTTCCCCGTGATCACGGCGGCAATCATTGTCGTGAACGTGGTGGTCTTCGCATTGGAGCTGATGGGTGGTGAGGCATTCGTAAAACAATGGTCGGCGATTCCCGCTGACATCGCCGCTGGCCGGCACTGGATCACCATTCTGACGGCGATGTTCATGCACGGCGGCTGGATGCACATCCTGGGCAACATGGTGTTCCTGTGGGCATTTGGCCCTGAGGTCGAAAACGCGATGGGGCCGCTTCGCTACCTGGCGTTTTACCTGCTCAGCGGTCTGGCAGCTTCGGTGGCGCAGATCGCAACCATGCCCGGCTCCACCGTTCCCACTCTGGGTGCAAGCGGCGCGATCGCGGGCGTAATGGGCGCCTTTCTAATCACGTATCCCGGTGATCAGATAAAGGCGCTGCTCCTGTTTGGCTGGTTCATCGACATCACTCTTATTCCTGCGGCTCTCCTGATCGGATTCTGGTTCCTCATTCAGCTCTTCAATCAGGTAGGCGCCGTGGCGGAAGTACAATCGGGTGGCGTCGCCTACATGGCTTATGTTGGCGGCTTCATCTTTGGGGCGGTCACCGCACGAATCTTTGAAACTTCCGGGCGACGAGCCTAGCCATGTCGCTCGACGCTGAGTGTCAAATCGGAAGGGAAACGCTCTTGCACATGAGCAAGGGAGGTGGATCATGAACAAGCAATCGCTACCAGGAAAACACGATCGCGACGATGAAAAGAAGCGCCAGGAGCAGAACCGTCGCCGGCTTCATTTCGGCATCACCTACCTGATCACGAGCCTGATTATCCTGTGGCTGTTTCAGGTGTTCGTCTTCACTCCTCTGGCCCGAAACACCGAGATTCCATACAGCGAGTTCAAGACGAAAGTGGCTGCCGCGCAAATCGTAGACGTGACCATCGGCGAAAGGGCTATCACCGGTGAGATGAAAAATCCCAAACCGGGCGGCTCTCCCGCGGTTGTCCCATTCAATGCCGTACCCGCGCCTGCCGGCGACCCCAAGTTGATTGAAGAGTTACAACGCGCAAATGTAACTTACCACTTCGAGCACCCGCCGAATCCCCTGACGGGAATCCTGCTGAACCTACTGCCGTTCGCGCTACTCGCCGGTTTCTGGTATGTGGCCTACCGGCGAGCAGCCGGAGCCGACGGCGCTGGGCTGGGCATCTTTGGGGTTGGCCGGAGCAAAGCGATCGCTGTTAAGCCCGAGGATGTTACGGTCACATATAAAGATGTTGGCGGGGCCGACGAAGCCATCGCCGAGCTCCAGGAAATCATTCAGTTTCTGAAGACGCCGGAGCAGTTCGCTCAACTCGGCGGGCATATCCCCAAGGGCGTTTTGCTCGTCGGCCCCCCGGGCACCGGCAAGACCCTGCTGGCCAAAGCGACGGCCGGCGAGGCCAACGTTTCGTTTTTCGAGACCAGTGGCTCCGAGTTCGTCGAGATGTTCGTTGGCGTGGGCGCGGCACGCGTTCGCGACCTGTTCGAGCAGGCGCGCAAGGCGGCTCCCGCCATCGTTTTCATCGATGAGATTGATGCCATTGGTCAGAGCAGGGGAGGCGTGGCGCGCCTTGGGAACAACGACGAGCGTGAGCAGACGCTTAATCAGTTGCTGGCGGAGATTGACGGCTTCAAAACCGACACCAGCGCCCCGGTCATCATCATGGCCGCCACCAACCGTCCGGAAGTGCTCGACCCGGCACTTCTCCGCGCGGGCCGCTTTGATCGCCAGATCGCCATCGGCAATCCGGATCTCATTGGCCGAGTGCAGATCCTGCGGATTCATAGCAGGAATGTGAAGCTGGCAGCGGACTTTGACCTGGAGCGGGCCGCCCGAATGACACCCGGCTTCAGCGGCGCCGATCTGGAGAATGCCATGAATGAGGCGGCATTGCTAGCTGCCCGGAATAAGGCCGCGGCAGTCACGCTCGGCGATTTCGAGGCCGCCATCGAACGGGTAATTGCGGGTTCCGAGAAGAAGAGCCGGGTGATGAACGAACAGGAACGAACCACGGTTGCCTACCACGAGTCTGGTCACGCGCTGGTAGCCGAACTGGTGCCGCATGTTGAACCGGTCAGCAAGATCAGCATCGTTCCGCACAGCCGTGGCGCCCTGGGCTACACCATGCAAATGCCAACCGAAGACCGCTATCTGCTCTCGATCGACGAGCTGAAGGACCGGATCGCCGTTATGTTGGGCGGGCGGGCGGGCGAAATGGTGGAGTTCAAGATCATCAGCACGGGGGCCAGTGACGACATTATGCATGCAACGGAGCTCGCCCGCCGCATGGTGACGGAATTTGGCATGAGTGAAAAGCTCGGCTCGGTGCGCTACGCAGGTCAACAGCTCCAATACCTGGGGGGATCGGTCGAGGACAATAGCCAGATCAGTCCGGAAACTCGCCAGGTGATCGATGAGGAAATCCAGCGTCTCGTGACCGAACAATACGAGCGTGCTCAGTCACTGCTGAAGGACCACTGCGCAGCGCTCAATACCCTGGCCCAGCAACTTCTCAAGCAGGAGACGGTGAGCGGTAGTGTCGTGAAAGAGGCCCTGAAGAATGGGGCCAGCCCTTCATAGCTTCATTTGAAGAAGGGCGTGACTCCTCTCAAAACCGCAGGAGCGCCGTGGCGGGATCTTTCGTCGGCATATCAGCGGCGTTCAACTCGAACGCCCAGCCGCCATGAAGCACGGTTTCGAGAGCATCCATGTTCAAGGGATCGTCAGGCTGTCCGCTGGTTCCGGCGTTTTCCAGGAGGAAGAGGCCGGCCACCCGGCCTTCGGCAGCGGCGTTCCCGATCGCGGTGGCGTCGCCCAACAGGAGCGCCGCGCCGGTCTGCTTGCGATAATCCGCCAAAGCTTTCTTCAACTGCTCGGACGGGTATTGGCTCACAATTTCCCAGGCGCGGTCGTGTAAGTGTCTCGCCGTCTGGCCGTCCGGCGAGCCATCGATTGCCCGCTCCAGCAAGTGCGGATACGTGTTGAGCTGCCGGTAGATCGCCACATCGTACCCCACGCCCGCCAGAATCAGCGGCTCTCGAGTCGGCCGCAAGAGGCTGGTGACTCCCTTTTCCACCTCTTTCAGGAAGTGCCTCAAGCGGTCCTGCTCTTTTTCGCTCTCGGAGCCGGTGCCGAATACCACACCTTGCATGGACCCGACCGAAGGACCGGCGGCCATGCGGCTTTCCAGCAGGTGATCGGGCGGGCGCGTGTGCAGAAACTCCTGCATATTCTGGGGCGCTTTCCCTTCGAGCCGCACTTCTTCCGCGCTGTGCGGAGTCGCGCGGAAAAGGCGCACATGGTGGCGGCCGATCGCCAGCAGGTGAAAGCGCTGCTCCCGGGCCATCGCGGCGAGCAGCGGCCGGATCTCGAATCGGTCGCCCACTACGGCCACGTCCTTCCGCCGCTCGCGTGCCCAGTAATGACGGAAGGCGCCTGGCGCTCGAAATGCGATCAGCGAATTGGCCCATACCTCGGCCGTCTCCCAGTTGGGTCCCAGTCGCTCAATCGGCGCGAGCAGTCCGGCGGCCGTCTCGGGATGCGTGTGGCCTTCGACCAGTTGCTTTTGTAACGAGCGCAGGGCGCTCTTCAGGTGCGCCGCAAACTCCAGCGGATTCGATAAGGGCATCACCAGAGTGATGCAAGGCGCCGCTGCCCCCGCCAGCGCCTTCACATCGGCCAGCGTAACCACATCCTGCGTAGCATTTTCCCGAACTATATCCGTCATAACTGTCCCTCCGTCAAATCCCGAGTTCCCGCGGGCATTCGGATTCCAGGAAGCACTTGATCTGCCACCGTAGCATCCTCATGGTGACCAAGTGTTGGACACGGAGTCCAGAACTCGGCTCGCTGCATGCGTGATAGCCAGCGCCACCGTCAGGAAAGACCTCAGCCCCAGCGGGTTAGATCGTGTCGCGGGGACATCGGCATTTGGCGTCCCGCTTGCGATATGCAGCACGAAGGAGCAATTGCATGAGTTCCAAACCTCAGGCATTGAAAGACAAAGTAACGGCTGACTTCGAGGCCGATAAGAAGGCCTTTCATGACGCGACGACGAAGGCGCAAGGCCAGATCGACGCCGCCACCGCGGATATCAACAAAATCCGAGCGGAGCTAAAAACACAGGCTGCTGACGCCAGGGCCAAAACCATCGCTCGCATCGACGAACTCACGAAGAACCTCGATGCGATCCGCAAAGAGCAACAGGACCGGATCGAAGCCCGCCTCAAGGAGCTCCACGCCGAAGTCAATTCCCTCAACGCGGAGTTGAAGCACGCGACCGCGGAGCAAAAGGTGGCTGTGGAGGCAAAGCTAAAAGCGGTCCACGAAGAATATGACGCTGCACGCCGCGCTCTGACCGCAACTCTGGAAGCGGAACTCGCCGAATGGAAGGCGCGCATCGACACCGCGCGGGAGGCGGCGGCCGAGAAGAGTGTGGCCGCGAAAACCGCCATCCAGGCGAAGATCACCGACCTGCACGCAAAGTACGAAGCGGCGCAGAAGAAACTGCACGCCCTGAAACAGGCGAACGCCGCTGCTTTCGACGAAATGCACCACGGAGTGCTGGCGGCAATCACCGACGTGAAAACCGCGGTGCAGCACGCCCGCGCGGACATCAAGGCCGCTTCCTAGGAGGCATCCCATGGAGAAACTGATCGTAGTCGTTTTTGGCGACAACGAGCCAAAGGCCCTGGAGGGCTTGCGAGTCCTTCACGAGTTGGACAGGGAGGGCGAGATCTCCATCTACGACGCTCAAATGATCGTCAAGACGCCCAACGGACCCGTCCGAACGATCAAGAACGAGGATAAAGTGGCCGTCCCGCTGATCGCCGGAGGCACCGCCGTAGGGGCTTTGATCGGGCTCCTGGGAGGACCCGTCGGCGCGGCGATTGGCGCTGCGGCGGGCGCGGTAGTCGGCTCAATCGGCGATGCGGAAGAGACGGGGATCACAGACGAGTTCGTCTACGATGTCTCGCTGGCCCTGACACCCGGCAAGGTGGCAATGGTTGCCGATATCGATGAAGGCTGGGTGACGCCTCTGGACACGCGGATGGAGCAAATCGGAGGCGTAGTGTTCCGTCGAGTCCGCACCCTCGTGGAGCATACGCAGGACGACCGCGACGCAGCCGCTCACAAGGCGGAGATGGAGGAGCTCAAGGCAGAACGCCAACACGCGCGGGCGGATCGGCTGGCCAAAATCGACGCGCGAATCGACCACCTGCGAGCAAAGATGGAGGCCGCCATTGAACGCAAACGCGCGAAGATGCGTGCCCGCGAGCAGGAGCGGGAAGCCCGGGTCAAGGCCCTGCAGGCAAAAGCAAACCAGTCTGCGGGAGAGATCCGCCGGCGGCAGGAAGACCGAATCGCCGCGATCCGGCACGAGTACGCGGAGAAGGCGGCCGTCAAGTAACGATCGGCGCGCGATAGCGGCTGCCGTTTTAAGGAGGAGGCTTCCATGGAGAAGATGATCGTCGTTGTCTTCGATAACGAAGCGAAAGCGCTGGATGGTCTGCAGATCATCCGGGAACTGGACAGCGAAGGCGAGATCTCCGTTTACCAGGCGCAGGTTGTGGCGAAGGATCCGGGCGGTGCTGTCCGCCTGGTCAATAACGACGATCTGCTGAGTTTGCCGATGGTTGCCGGTGGCGCCGCCGTGGGAGCCCTCGTGGGTCTCCTCGGCGGGCCAATCGGCGCGCTGGTTGGCGCCACCGCCGGCGCGGTGCTCGGTTCCATCGGTGATGTGGAACAGTCCGGAGTGACCGACGAATTCGTCGCCGATGTTTCGGCCGCGTTGACATCCGGCAAGGTCGCCGTGGTAGCCGACATCACGGAGGAGCAGGTGACGCCTCTGGATACGCGGATGGAGCGTATCGGGGGCGTCGTGTTCCGGCGAATGCGCACTTTCGTCGAAACCACAGAGGCGGACCTCGATGCGGCCGCACATAAGGCAGAGATGGACCAGCTCAAGGCCGAAAGGGCGCAGGCCAAGGCCGATCGGCTGGCGAAAATCGACGCCAGAATCGACCATCTGCGTTCAAAACTGCAGTACGCGATGGAACGCAAGCGCGCGAGCGCGTATGCGCGGCAGCGAGAGCGGGACGACCGCATCGAGGCGCTGCAGGAGAAGGCCAAACGGTCGGACGGAGAAATCCGCCGTCGTCAGGAAGCTCGAATCGCCGCACTCAGGCGCGACTATGCGGAGAGGACCACCGCGGGATAACATTCTACCCCTGGAACTGATCGCTCCGTCAACGAAAACCACTCAAGGAGACAATGAAATGGATCAAATCAATATATTAGCGGTCGATGTTCCAGATGACCTCGGCCGGAACTGGGGATGGTTTCTGGCTCTTGGTATCGGCCTCGCCGCGCTGGGAATCCTGGCCATTGTGTATTCTGTCACGGCGACGATCGCCTCCATGTACTTCTTCGGAGGGGTGCTGGTGGCAGCGGCCGCCATCGAGTGTATCAACGCGATCATGGTGGGAAAATGGAGCGGCTTTTTCCTCCACCTGCTCGGCGTGTTGCTGTTTGGTGTTACCGGCTTTCTGCTGTTGAGATATCCATCGACCAGCGCTCAGAGTCTCACCGTGCTCATGGGGGCGTACTTCATCATCGGCGGCACTTTCGAAGTGATTGCGCCGCTCTTTGTGGGTCTGCCGGATTCGGGCTGGCACGTGCTCAACGGCATCATTGCGATACTTCTCGGGATTCTGGTGCTCGCACAATGGCCGGTTTCCGGGTTATGGGCGATCGGAATGTTCGTCGGAATCGACCTGGTATTCCGCGG
>Ga0326728_10022663_pt1 | contig 11620 bp, 13 predicted proteins | sample MB3enrmetagenome_FD_207602 | JGI IMG/M metagenome (GOLD analysis project Ga0326728, IMG submission 207602) | Lab enriched peat soil microbial communities from McLean, Ithaca, NY, United States - MB31MN | ecosystem: Environmental > Terrestrial > Soil > Wetlands > Peat | place: USA: New York... | reverse complement strand
CTTGCGGCCATCATCGGTTTCACGGAACTCGTAGCCGGACACGCCGCCAAAGGGAGCCGGGATGCACATCGCCTCGAGAGGATTATGGAGGCGAGCGTTCGCGGCCGGGAGCTGGTGAGGCAGATGCTCACCTTCTCAAGAAAGACCGAGCAGGAGAAGAAACCCTTAGCCGTGAGCAGCATCGTCAAGGAGACCGTGAAGCTCCTCCGGGCCACCACGCCCTCAACGATCAGCGTCACGGTCAATAACTCAACCGAAGCCTTGATCCTGGCAGATCCCACCCAGATACAGCAAGTACTCATGAACCTCTGTACCAATGCCGTCTACGCGATGCAGGAGAAAGGAGGTAGTCTCCAGATAGAGCTGAGCGACTTCAACGTTTCGCCGCAAAATGACGACCCTCACGGGATCGCACCCGGCCGGTATGTGAAGCTCATCGTACGGGACACCGGCATTGGCATCTCTTCCGACATCATGGACAAGATCTTCGACCCCTTCTTCACGACGAAAAAGGTGGGAGAAGGCACGGGTCTCGGCCTCTCCGTGGTCCATGGCATCGTGAAGCAGCACGACGGCCATATCACCGTTCAGAGTGAGCCAGGCAGAGGGTCCACCTTTACCGTGTACTTCCCTCGGATTACCGGAGTCCTTGAAACCGACGCGCTCCGTGACGACGAGATCCTCACGGGCTCTGAACGCATTCTCTTTGTCGACGACGAAGAGGCCCTCGTCGAGATGGGTGAGGACATCCTCGCGGAGCTCGGATATGACGTGACGTCCCGGATGAGCAGTAGAGATGCCCTCTCGCTTCTGAAAGAAGACCCGTCCCGGTTTGATCTCGTCATTACCGACCAGACCATGCCCGAGATGACGGGCATCGAGTTTGCGAAAGAGACCCTCACCATCAGGGCGGATATGCCTATCATCATGTGCACGGGCTTCAGCCGCATAGTCGATGCCGACAAGGCGCACGCGGCAGGCATCAAGGCCTTTGCCATGAAGCCCCTCACGAAAAGGGAGATCGCGAGGACCGTCAGGCACGTTCTCGACGAGTAAGTCTGCTGCGGCTTTGAGATGGTAATCGATAGATTCCATCGACCTGCTCCGCACAAGCTTCGTAGGTGGAAGCGTGTGCCGAGGATGAGGGTTGCAGATGTGACTTCCACCTACAAGTCGAGCATCGGACATGTGAATGAAGAGTTGCGGATTACGAAAAGAAAGACTTGGTTCATCCTGCCAAAGTCCTATTACCTCTGACTTCTACAGATGCCTCGTTCTGAGATGCAACCAATTTCTGCTTGAGCTGATCCGGCAGTTCTACCAGGCAGAATTCTATACCTAACGGCAACTTGCCCTCGGACTGTTCTTTTAACGCCAGTCTATACATGGATGCTTCGGTGAGAACCATGGTCTTTGTTTCTGCTGAACCCAGGGCTAACATGAGACAGTCGGCCCGTAATTTTGACTTCTTTCCTGAACCAGTCCTTCCCCGCCAAGTGACGGCGGACGCTGTCGAGATACAGGCAATGATCCTCTCGTCGGGACTGACTGCGTCGAACTCGAAAAAGCCTCGACCTTGCATCTTCATTTTTCGCTTTTGGAATGGCATCCCATATCTGTTAGGAAGCCATGAATCGATGATCCACTTTTCGCATTCCTTTTGGACGTGGGTGGATGACATTTCTTATTTCCCTCTTATGCCCCTCATTTTACAGGTGCTGGCTCTGCAGAAAAATAGTTCTGATGATATTTCGAACTCTTTATCATCCCTGAGTGCTTTATCCCCTGGTATTGGGCGGTTTTCCCGGTGCTCTTTTGATTGCCTTTTTTTCCGGTACGAGAGATTTTTGAACTTCATTCCGTTCGTATTCTCGCGCACGCTCATAACTTCTTTTCAACCCCAAAAACATCTCACGCTGTTTCTCACCGTTTGAGGCATATTGTGCATAAGAAAACCCAACCGAGGTTTTGCTACGCTTCGATGCTTTCGCAAGAGTGGGCTCAGGAGCTAAATTATGCGACGATAACGCTCCAACCGCTTGCCCGATGGATAATTTAACGACATCCCATGCCAAACCTTGCACGATACCTTGCCACATCAGGTAGGCCAAAGTGATATGCCAAGGATCCGGCAGGCCTACAGAGAAGGCAGCTCTTACTCCTTTCTTAACCAAATCGGGATGTGCTTTTTTCCATGCCTTCTGCGCCGCCGGATCAAGAACCCAATTAATCAATTTTTCTCGGATCGAGTCTGCTCTATACGGAATTTGGCTTTTTGCTGTCGGTATTGTGAAATGTTTGCTGGATTTTCTCGCGCTAAGCTTGATGGTCAGCGTGTCCCTGTCTATGAGAATATACGCAGGCTGTTTCATTCTTTTCCTCTTGGCCTGTTAGCGGCCTGAATCGAGGCAATGTTAGGCTTCTCTTTAAGTCCGCCCCTGCGTCGGAGATCATTGGACTAACTTGTCAATAATGATTGGAGCGAGCTTCGCAAGAACATCAGATCCAGTGTCAATAGCCCAAGCAATTATGTTCTTCAGTACGCTCTTATCAGGTTGCCTCTTTTCGAGTTCCTGTTCGAGAGACCTCAACTTCTCTGATATGTCATCGAAGGCTGCTCTGCCTTTATATGCCTCTTCAAGTTCTTTTTGGACGATATGCAGGCGAAAGGATAGCTCAACCTGAGAGTGCACTGAGGTCTGTGCGTTGACATTCACAACCTGGACTGAACCTGCTGGGCTGCTGTATGGCGATCTCTTGCCCACAACCTTCAGATCGGTCCCTGTTATCTGGACCTCTTCTGCCCCTCGATTGATTAGGTCTAGAGCGACCTCTGCTCTGGCTTTAAGACCCTTTAGCGACATTGTCACTTTTTTCCCTTTGGCGAAGGCGGGGCTAGTGTGCGCCCAGAACGTGCGGACTTATACTCAATACCTTTGGGGCTCACACGTGCCACGACTGCGGTGGAGTTGCTCTTCGAGCCAACTTGCTTGAGTCGACCCATGTCTTTTGTGCTGGGCATTGCCGCAGAGCCAGATCGCGTTGACTTAACTTGCACCGCCCATTTAGTCCCAGAAGGGAACTTTGCGACTAAATCAGCGGCTCCCTTGCTGCCTTTTGACGTACTTACGCTCGCCCCCTTGTTGCGAAGAGACCGAGCTACCTTCTCCTCTTTCGCTCTTCCGTAGGAGTACTGGTCCTTTACTTTCGCCATGTCAACCCCCCCTTCTTTTGCTACGCTGCTCGCATTTTCCTAAATGTTATCCTATGCAAACGAAAATAACAATGGGTAATGATGCATTCCTCTAAGACCAATTGAACCCCCTATGCCGCAAAAGGTCGCCAACATCTGGCAAAAACGACGGGGCGTTCTTGATGGGTGATTTTCCTAACATTGTTGTTGCCCGGGCCGACGTCTACCTGCATGACGGCACTTACCATTGGAAAGGTTGCATGTGATGGCCAGATTGAAAAATCACCCGAGGAAGAAGTTATCACGCAACCTCACCACATCAAGCGAAGAATAATATGCTGAGGATCCAGGCAAGCACGATTCCCACGGCAATACCGATTGCCCCAATAATTGGTAGGATCGAGAAAGCATGATCCCTCACCCAACGACGCCAGCTCGTCCGACGCCTGAGCGGTAGCATCTTGAATATGCCGTCTCTCCTCAACCACTCGATGATGGTGGCCTGTACAATCTGGTACAACACGCGACACGCCTCATCGAAGGTCGGGTCCTGAAGGCTGGACATCATCGCGTGTTGGATGAACTCGGAGCCGCGAAACTCGCCACGGTGGAGGTGGGCGCTCCGGACATCTTGCGGCCGAAACCACTGCTCTTGCATTTGATTGGTGATCGTCTTGCCCAACAAAGCTTCTACCACATGGTAGATATTGTGGTCCCTAAACTGAGAGTCCCGGGGTTTGAGGGCTTCGCACGCAGCGACCATCCAAGCGAACCGAGCCGTCTGGTAATCGTGGCTGAGCGAGAGAGATAGCTGCCACATGCTGGCCACCTGCAGAAACTGCCGTCGTCGGTCGGGAGGCAATCCCGTAAAGGCCCTCCACAAGTCGAGGATGTCCTCGGGCAGATGTAATTCAAACTGCGTCCCGTCGACGCCCCGGAGGGAAAAGTCGGGCCGGGAAACTGGTTCGAGCGGAACCGCTTGGATTTCATTTCTAGCCGGCATCTCCTTCGGCCAGTCCTTCTCCCAGTAACCAAGGTTCCGGATGTCGCATTCCACCTGACCACTGGAGTTGGTACCCCAAGTCCAGCCACGGCCACCGTTGGGCGATACCCGGACATTCGTGCCCATCACGACGGTAAGAAACACAGACAACTCGCGGAGTGTCAGCTCAAACGTGGAGGACGCATGCAACTCGTCAATGCCGTTAGTCAGCGCGTTGACTAGGATGATCCGCGGACCGATCAACGCCCGGTCGTCTTGCTGAGAAGGTGGGCCAAGCCTTACCGTGTCCTCTAACCACAGCTCGCCGCGCCAGGGAAGGCCTTCGTAGCAGAGATGCCATCCTCGATGGTATCGCTCGGTTGCACGCGCTGCGCTGCGCTCGTTGATCTGTCGGAAAAAATCGTTGGCCCGGTCAGGAGGCAATTCCGGCGTTCCGGTAGATCGAGCCCGAATCTTGATCGGACCCTCGCGCTTTCGTTCCCATACGACAGCCAATTGCGGCTGACCGGGACCCCCGGTGTTGATTGTGACGCTGCCGCTGTTCTCTCTCGCCTCCAGTTGCGCGATGCCCACGGTACTCCAGCCTCGCCTCCTGCACTCGGCCGAGAGGTACTGTAACCAGGTGTCGGCCTGATCCTTTGGGACGTCAAAGCGGATTGGCCAATCGTCGGTTTGAAAACGCCGGTCTTCGACCTGCGCCATCCCTCCGGCGCCGTCGGCCGACATGATAGTCGCCTTTGACTTTGCCTTCGCCATCTTCGGTGTCCTTCGGTTGCGTACTCTGCTTGCAGGATAGCAAGGATGCCTCTATTTGTAAATAACCGACCTTCGTGGATCGCGGATTCACTATGAGGGTTCGAGCCCCTCGGTCCTCAAGCCACACGAATCCCACCAGTACTCTTCGCCATTTCTGACCCTATTCAAGGTTGAGAAGTACAGGAAGAAGACCGCGGGGACGAAGCGGCGTCGTGGGGTGAAGATTACTCTCTCGTCGATTGTCTGCAGCGTTCATCTGAAGTGAGTGTCTCTCTTAAGGAAGCCATGGAGAGGATTACAGACTGAAGCAACGGGCAATGAGTGTTCCTGTAGTGCATCACAGGCCGCAAAAGCACGGATGAGCCGCCTGTCTGAATGGCTTTTCCTAAACTTACCATACCTTTGTATCATTTCATGGCTTCAAGAGGGTTAGGTCAAGAAATGGCGGCTGGAAACACGTAGTGAAGAGGATCATCTCGCCCGGTAACCACGATCCCATTATGACACAAGGCACGAGTTCATCCGCGCCGGGATCATCGTCCTGGAAAACGAAACAGCAGGAGAGACGGCAAGAACCACGAGCACAGCTTGCTATTCAACCTGTGACTTTAGTGTCCCCTTCGGGGAGTAAACCCCTCGCCTTTAGGCGAAGACTTTAGTAACATGGGAAGGTGCAACATTACCGGACGACTTCTCACTCGGTGTATGACCTCAAGTACCACCTGGTGTGGATTACCAAATACCGGAAGAAGGTGCTCTACGGACAGGTGGCAGAGCGTCTCCGGGATCTCATCAGGGAGATCTGTAAGACCAAGGACGTGGAGATCGTCACCGGTTCGATTTCGAAGGATCATGTCCATCTCTTCGTGTCCGCCCCTCCCTACCTCTCCATCTCCAAGCTCATGCAGTCGCTCAAAGGCAAGACCTCATACAAGCTCCTCTCGGAGTACAAGGAGATCTCCCGCTAGTTCTGGGGCCGCCACATATGGGGAAGGGGATACTTTGCGGCCTCATCAGGCAACGTCACCGATGAAATCATCATGGAGTACATTGCCAAGCAGGACCTTGAAGAGAGGGATGGCGAATTCAACATTACCTCATAACGGAGAGGCGGCTTTAGCCGACTCAAGCTCTCCATCCATTGGGTCTTTTGAACCCACCGGCTTTAGCCGGTGGTGGTTTAGTTGCAGAGTCGGCACGCTGCCGCGAGAGACAGAAGCCTACGAGGACGCCGTTCGGTTCAGACCGCACGTCGCCATGCGTCCCTTCTTACCGGCGCCATCTCGACGAGTCCTGGGTAGGGCGAGAACCAGTATGGTCAGCCTTGCGACTCAAAAAGAAAGCTTCGCATTGTGTGGCCGCCGTAATTATATTAGAATACCGCAGAGGCAGAAGCGACATGACCTACGAAGAGAGAATTGCACAGTTGACCGAGATGCTCCGCGAAGCGGCCAGCCCGACGAGAATAATCCTCTTTGGCTCCCGCGCGGGCGGCGAGTCAGACAACCGTAGCGACATCGACGTTCTCGTCGTTGAACGAGGCGTCAAAGATCGTGTCGCGGAAATGGTCCGCCTCGGCCGCGTGATAAGCCCCTTGCGCATGCCTGTCGATCTCCTGGTTGTCGATGAGGAGGCCTACGAATATTGGTCGGATGTGCCGGGCAACGTGTATTACGAGGCACACAAGAAAGGAACGGCCTTGTATGAAGCAGCGTGAACAGTCCCTCCTCTTCATAAAGAAGGCTTGTCAGGACGAGGCGCTTCTTGCCGAAGTCAAGTCTTCCAAAGCCGTTAGTGACGAGACGTTCGGTTTTCACTGCCAGCAGGCCGCCGAGAAACTGCTCAAGGCCATCCTGTCGTTTTATGATGTCGATTTCCCCAGAACCCACAACCTGCGCTTCCTTATGGACCTCCTTGCCGACGCCGGGCGCCGCCTGCCCGATGAGTTCTCGGACCTGGACACATTGACCCCCTACGGCACTCTTTTCAGGTATGAGGATGTTCCGGTAGAAACGGTGATAGACCGTGAAGATCTCTTGAAGCTCATCAGGGCTCTCAAAGTTTATACTCAGAACCAGATACCTCCGACAGAGAAATAGGCATTTCTCGCGCCCTTTTCGTCTCCACCTATGGATATCTCTATATTCCTAATGGTGATCTCACAGGGTTGAGGGGAAGGTGCGTTTTTTTCTTGAATCTTCTGAGCGAAAGCGTAAAATAGAGGTAATTTAGTATTTTTATTAGGCTCGCCGAAAATGGGCCCACCATGCGTACCGGGCCCGACAATGGGCTTATTTTCCTGGCCCGCACAAACACACGACAACAGTCGTAGTTTACCCAAATCCCTTCGGGGAGAAAGAGTGCCTCATCGAGGCTCGTTTGCCCTTAACTGGGCGTCTATTGCGTCCCCGGGCGTTCCGGGGACAGACAAACACCTGAAAACAGGAGGATAGTATGATGCGCCCAATCCAGACGGGAATGCGCGATTCACCGCAGAGGGACGATGCCCATCCCCGCCACATTTCCCTCGAAGTAGCCCACCACAATAGATCAGTCCACTATCTGGACGGACAAGAGAAGGTAAGCTCGCAAGGTCTCGCTGACGCCACTACCCGGGTTAGCCGCCAGGCACGTAGTCAACGAGGGGCGCCGCAGGGTGCATCGAGAGGTGCTCGCCCCGTGGCAACGGAAGCTGCAGGATATCTGCTTCTTCCAATAGACGCATGAATATGGAGCGACACGGATAATCGTGCCGAACGCGTGCAAATCGCGATAAGAGAACCTTACCAGGCCGGGGAGCCTCAAGCAGTAATGCTGAAGAGGCACATAGCATAACCGGTAAAGCGCATCTGCGCGACCTGGTGAGAGGTGCGCGGAGTGGAGCCTCAACCGCTGTGATCCTGTATGGGAACCGAAAGCCGGTATGACCGGTGAGTAAGCGGGGACTTCTATATTCCACCCGTTGACTTGTACAGGGGAGATGCGACCAGACCCGCACCTCGACGGCACGAAGAAACCGTGGCAAGGACCGAACGGCTCATAGAGTGCGAGGTCCCAGAGCGGGGATGACCAGGGCTTGACGGATCCGGCAGGGCAGTCGGATCTCACATCCCGTCCGGATGGCTTCCGGACGCAACAAGGGATGCCCGAAAGTCCCCACCCTTACCTTTTCGATCCGCGCGTGAGGATTCAACGCGGTGCCGGGAGGCACAATCCCCACGCACAACGATGCACCGGGAGGTGATCCAGAAGATGAAGCATGTTGCTGAAAGCTGGCAGGGACTGATCCAGGGTCTCGTGACATGGGTAAGCCACGGCTACTACTTCGTGTGCAAAACCCATTATCCGGACCACAAGGACCAGACCGCAATTGACGAGAAGCTCGTTCGCAAGTACCGGGCGGATCTGGAGAAGACGAAGAGATGGAGAGTGAGGAAGGAAACCGGGGCGGCGATGTTCGCGCTCATCAGATTGAGGGGTACCGCATATCTCCTCCATACCGAGGGAACCCTGCCGAGTGTCTACGATGACCGGTTCATCGACCTCCGCATGGAGCCCCTCATGGTACGGGTGAGCGAGTCCATCGTCTTTGAGATTTCGGTGAAGCACGAAAAGACCGAGGTATGTCTTTCCGGACGTACCTACGAATGGATGATGGCAGGTTTGGCCGATGCCGTGCGGACTCGGAGCAAGAGGCGCATCATTGCTCAGTTTGAGCGACTCAACGGCCTACCGGCATACCATGGGATAGTCGCCCAAAAGGTCGCGATCGTCAAATGGCTGCTCCACGAGGCGCACGGCCGCCGCGTATGGATAGGAAGAAAAGATCTCCGCGTCAGCACACGGCGGAGAATTACAAGAGTGTATGTTTAGGGCCGCCTTGTGAGCGGACCGGGCGGCCCTATTTTGAAGCATGGAAGAGGCAAGAGGTGGCAATATAAAGGAGAGGGACGGCAGGATGATGAAGCTAGAAAAAAACATGAGCGGTGCCTTTCCCTCCCTTGAGGGCGCTAAGCGCTTCGCGGGGCGCATCTTCGCCGTACGCAAGAACAGCGGGAATGTCTTTCGCGAAACCGGAAGCGCCTGGGAAGGAAAACGGTATTAGTTCCAAGACTCAACGGGGGAAACGAAGACGTGTGTGATTTCGAAGAGCCGAGAGTCGCCCGCAGGGCCGCCCGAGCTGGGCAAACGAATGACGCACGTGGAGTGGATAGCGAAGACTTGAGGAGACTCTGACGCATGACCGAGACCGAGCGACTTGCCAAGTATAAAGAATCCAAGAAACATCCGAGGGGACCGACCAAGAGACTGTACTCCGTGCCTGAAGCAGCCTTCTACTTGGGAAGGACCGTTGACGCGTTGAGAGAGATCATATGGGCCGGAAGACTTCCATACGTGAAAGACGGCCGGCGCGTGCTGATCGACATCAAAGATATGGATGAATTCATAGAGAGGAACAAAAAGAGGTTTACGTTCTAACTAAGGAGGCTATGCCCTAAAAAGAAAGCATCAAGGGGCAACCCAACGCGAAAAGCGAAGAGTTGACTGTGACCACAATGGTTGCAAACGAATATCTTGAAGGATCTGCCCATTGCTGGCCTGATCCCGAACTCTATCGTTGCGTCGGTACCCTGATCTGCCACCAGACAGTATGTGCGGATTCCGCAAACACGACACCTTCGCTCAATATCTATCCTGATAGCATCACCATCTCTTTCGGTCAGATCTGTCAATGTCTCAATCTTTGCCAGAAGCACCCTCGCATTGGGAAGACACAACTGCTCCTTCTCCACCACACGCTCGCCGACAGGCTTACTTACCAGACCCATATACCCGGAATTTGGAAACAGCCTTTCGAGGTCGAATTCCGGGTAATCTTGGCCATGATAATACCAGAGCCGAAGAAAGCGCTGGCCGGAAATCATAGACCACAAGAGCATCCAATCACGGCTTCCCACGTTCCCGAATCTTCCAGACAGCCTCGTCCGGCCTTCATCATTCAAGAAGATCAGTCCGAAATCTCCCAGAATCAGGCTACCATTATCATCTACGTATACGTTTTCAGGTTTAGTTATCTTTGTGGCATCGGTTTCGTTTGTGCAGCGCGTCTACGACCTCAACCAAGGGCCGAAAGGCCCGGAGAGCACCAGGTTGTCACCTTTGAAGAGCGAGGGATTGTCCATAGTGAGTCCCTTGGATAGTACTTCGATACATACCATTTTGAGCCAAGGTAGAGGTCGAGAAGCTTTATCAGACTTGGGTGTATCTCTTCTGACATGGCTCGTATTTCCCTTTTTGTGCGCCCTTCGGCTCTTCCAGGGTCTCTCGCGTCCTCCGAAAGGTGTAAAACCTTCAGGACACCCCAACTACGGGAATCGTCCATAGCCGTGAAGTCTCTGACCTCGAAAGTCTTCAAACGCTACTTCACGGTCTTCGCGATATTTAATGAGATCCAAGTTAGTTACCGTCCTCTTAAGCTGATCGATCAGCTTGCCATTGACGTCAAAGCGGCGTCAATCATAAACCTGGTAGACCCGCCCCTGTCCGCCCGAGCCACATTCGCCAACTGTTTCCCATCGATCCCCATAATTCATTATTCTTCCTCGCCTTTCGTTAGCCTTTGTATGTCCATTCTTCCAGTTTTCCTTAATAGGGTAGACAACTCACATCGAATTGTCTTGACTAATCCATTGGATTACAGTATACTCATAGTTGTGACACCCGATCGACTCAAAACGTGGCGAAGAAATCACGGATACACCCAGGTTATGCTTGCTGAGGCTCTGGGCGTCATTCCATTGACCGTAAGCCGATGGGAGAGGGGTGTTAGGGAAATTCCGTCCTTCCTGGGCCTTGCCCTTGAGGCCCTGGAATGCAAAGGGGGTGATAAGGTGATAAGAAGTCAAGGAACATGGAAACGAAAACGGAAAAGGAGGTAAGAACCTATGGGCATGATCTACCTTAGAGGCGATACGTACTGGATCAAGTATTACCGGAACGGGAAGCCCTACCGCGAGAGCGCCAGGACCAAGAAGGAGACGGACGCCAGGAAGTTTTTGAAAAAGCGGGAGGGCGAAGTTGCGGACGGCCGGTTTAGGGGTCTTCGCGCGGAAAAGGTGAAATTCGAGGAGATCAGCAAGGATCTCATTACGGACTACGAGGTGAACAAAAGGAAGTCGATCGTACATGCCAAAATCAGAGTGAAGCACCTAGACGACTTTTTCAAAGGCATGAGGGTAAACGACATCGACACCCCGACCGTAAGCCGCTATGTGGTGATGAGGCGTGACCAGGGGGCCGAGAATGCGACCGTCAACCGCGAACTCGCGGCACTCAAGAGGGCTTTCTCCCTCGCAGTTAAGTGTACTCCGCCGAAGGCCCTACATGCCCCGTACATCCCCATGTTGAAAGAGAACAACACGCGGTCAAACTTCTTCGAGCAGGAAGACTATCACATGATGATGGATACCCTACCTGACTATCTCAGGCCCATCTTTGCCGCGTCCTACTTTACCGGGTGGAGGAAGGAGGAACTTCTGTCGCTGACCTGGGCAAACAACGTAAACCTCTTCGAGAGGAAGCTCACCCTCGCGGCGGGCACAACGAAGAACGGGAAAGCCCGCACTGCCTTTATGCCGGAGCCCCTCTACGAAATTTTGCGGGCACAA
>Ga0326728_10022662_pt1 | contig 11620 bp, 12 predicted proteins | sample MB3enrmetagenome_FD_207602 | JGI IMG/M metagenome (GOLD analysis project Ga0326728, IMG submission 207602) | Lab enriched peat soil microbial communities from McLean, Ithaca, NY, United States - MB31MN | ecosystem: Environmental > Terrestrial > Soil > Wetlands > Peat | place: USA: New York... | reverse complement strand
ACGGCTTCCAGTTGCATGGTGATGGAAGTCGAGGACACGCGCTTTGGCGATGAAGGCACGCTGTTCATGGCGGACTGCGGCGTCATTCCGGAGCCGACGGTGCAGCAATTGGCCGACATCGCCGTCTCGACGGCCGATTTGTGCCATCAACTCACGGGCATCCGGCCCCGCGTGGCGCTGTTGTCCTTTTCGACCAAGGGCAGCGCCACCCATGTGTCCATCGGCAGAGTGCAAGCGGCGACCGCCCTGGCCCAACAACTGGCGCGCCAAAAAGGGTTGGAGGCGGATTTTGACGGGGAACTGCAAGTGGACGCGGCGTTGATCCCGGAAATTGCCACGCGCAAGACCATGGAGAGCCAGGTGGCCGGCCGCGCCAATGTCCTGATCTTTCCGGACCTGAACGCCGGCAACATTGGCAGCAAGCTCATTCAACATGTCGCCAAAGCCCATGCCTACGGCCAAATACTGCTCGGCTTGGGGCGCCCGGCGGCGGATGTTTCGCGCGGCTCCAACGCCCACGATGTCCTCGGCGTGGCCGCCATCATCGGTGTGCAAGCCGTCGCCTTCAAGGACCTGTATCCGCCGGCTGATTCGCCATGAACACAGTCACGCCCCGCGTTTACATTGCCGCGACCCGTCAAAATGAGGGGAAAACCACCACGTCGCTCGGGCTGCTGGCGGCCTTGCAAAAATTTTACCCGCGCATCGGCTACATCAAACCCGTCGGCCAGCGCTTTGTCGAAATCGAGGAACAAAAAATCGATGAAGACACGGTGCTGATGGACCAGGTCTATGGGCTTAATTGCCCGCTGGTCGATATGAGTCCGATCGCGGTGGAGCCGGATTTCACCCGCAAATACCTGCAATCTTCCAACAACGAAGCCTTGATCAAGAAGATCACCAAGGCCTTTGACCGCGTCGCCTGGGAAAAGGATTTTGTCCTGTGCGAAGGCTCGGGCCACGCGGGCGTGGGCTCGGTTTTTGATTTGTCCAACGCGCAGGTGGCCAAAATCCTGGGGACAAAAGTCATCCTCATCAGCCAGGGCGGCATTGGCAAACCGATTGACGAAGTTTATCTCAACCAGGCGGTGTTCGAAAGGGAGGGCGTCGAAGTCATCGGCGTCATCCTCAACAAAGTCACGACCGACAAATTGGATTACGTCACCGAATTCGCCCGGCGCGGCCTGAAACGCAAGGGCTTGGATCTCCTCGGCGTCCTGCCCCATCACCGCCTTCTGTCCAGTCCGACCATTGAATCCATCCAGGAAGACCTCAAGGCGGAACGCCTCAACCAGGGCGGCCGGGCAAACAACCTCGTCGATAGCGTGGTCATCGGCGCCATGGGCGCCCAAAATGCCATCAGCCTTTTCAAGCGCGGCTGCCTCGTCATCACCCCGGGCGACCGGGAGGACATCATCATGGCCGCCGCCGTCGTCGCCTCGGAACCAAACCAGCAATTGGCCGGAATTGTCCTAACTGAAAATCTCCGGCCCAATCCCGCCGTCCTGCGCATCATCGAAAAGGCCTCCTTTCCCGTTTTGCTCGCCGCGGAGGACAGCTACGAAGTCGCCTCCCGCGTCCACAACCTCATCGTCAAGACCCGCCCGGGCGACACGGAGAAAATATCCGTCATCCGCGACATCATCGCCGCGCACGTTGATGTCAACAAGATATTGCGCGCCCTCTGAAAACAAAGTTATGAGCCTTCCCTTTGCCTTGAACCCCGTCCTGCAACAACTCCCGGTGTATCAGCCGGGGCGGCCCGTTGCGGAGGTCGCCCGCGAACTGGGGCTGCCCGACCGCCGCATCATCAAGCTGGCCTCCAACGAGAATCCGCTCGGCCCCTCCCCCGCCGCCCTGGCCGCGATGAAGCGGGCCGCCCGGCAGGCGTATCTTTACCCGGACGGCAACGCGTTTTATCTCAAACAAAAACTGGCGGCCAGCCTGCAAGTCGAGCCGGCCAATCTGATTCTGGGCAACGGTTCCAATGACATCATTGAATTCCTGGGGCACGCCTTGATGGGGCCGGGCGACGAGGTGATTGTCTCAGAGTTTTGTTTTGCCATTTACCCGATTGTCGCGCGGTTGTTCGGGGCCAACGTCATCACCGTCCCGGCAAAAAATCACGGCCACGATCTGCCGGCCATGGGCAACGCTATCACGGCCCGGACGAAGGTCCTTTTCGTGGCCAATCCCAACAACCCCACCGGGACGCTCGCCCCGCCGGAGGAAGTGCGGGGTCTCATCCAGAGGACCCCCGCCCATGTGGTGCTGGTCATGGACGAGGCCTACATCGAATTCCTGGAAGAACCTTTGAACCTCGTTCCGCTGGTTTGTTCCACGCCGAACCTGGTTCTCATGCGGACGTTTTCCAAAATCCACGGCCTGGCCGGCTTGCGCCTGGGCTATGGCATCGGCCACCCGGAGTTTATTGCCGCTTTGGAAAAAATCCGGCAGCCCTTCAATATTAATTCCCTGGCACAGGCGGCGGGGCTGGCTGCTTTGGACGATCTGGAGCACGTCCGCAAAACGCGCGAGAATAATTTCCAAGGCCGGAAATTTATGCAAGACGCCTTTGCGCAAATGGGCCTGCCCTTTGTGCCCTCGTTCGCAAATTTCGTCCTGGTGCAAGTCGGCCAGGGGCAACTTGTCTTCGAGGAAATGCAAAAGCAGGGGGTGATCACGCGTCCCATGGGCGGCTACCAATTGCCGGAATGGATCCGCATCTCCATCGGCACGCCCCGGGAAAACCACCGGGCGGTGAAGACGCTAAAACGAGTGCTTAAAACCATCCGAAAAGCGGCTGCCCCCGCGTAAAACCAAACTCCGCCGCCCAGAAGCATGATCTACAAAGTCAAGTTTTTGCTCAAGAACGGCAAGAAGCAATTCGCGGTCCTGCCCTACGAGGAATTCCTTGCCTTGCAAGAGCGATTGGCCGACGCGGAAGACCTGTTGGAGCTGCGCAAGGCCAAGCGCGTGGAAGGCAGAAATCGCTCGATTTCCCTCGCTGAAGTGAAGCGGCAATTGGGCGCGGGCTAATTCCATTCATCTTTCGGGCTTCGTCATTGATCGGTTTTCATAACTTTCGATAGCCGCGCCAAAGCCGTTTCGGCGATCTGATGTGCTTAAGGTGGAAAACAAGCCTCCCGATTCACAAACGTAGGCGTCGTTGAATTAAAATGGAAGTTTATCCTCTCACGCCGCTCCCGGTGATGTCACTCGCGACGAGTGCTTGGGTTTACTCATTGAGTTTTTTTTCGTCTTCCTCAATCCAACCTTTTAGGCGTTCAATGTTGCAAAGCCGACGAAGCCAGAATTTCTTCGTCGGTAATAGAATTCGTTGGCGAACTGCAAATGGCTGAACATGCCTACTGAAACAAGAATCGGAAAGACAGTCCTGCGTCTGGTAACGGGCGACATCGCCGAGCAGGATACTGATGCAGTCGTTACGGCTGCCCACTGGCGACTTAACAAAGGGACGGGCACGGACGGAACCATTCACACGAAAGGCGGTCCGAAGATTTATGATGAGTGCCAAAAAATAGGAGGTTGTCCCATTGGGGACGCGGTCATCACGACGGGCGGGAATCTCAAGGCAAGGCATGTGATCCACGCTGTCGGGCCAGTGTGGCGAGGTGGCGACGAAGAAGAACCCAAGCTGTTGGCCAGTGCCTATCGTCGAAGTCTGCAAGTCGCGGTGCAAAACAACTTGCGCAGCATCTCGTTTCCTTCCATCTCGACCGGGGCGTTTGTGTATCCCCTCAACCTGGCGGCGCCGATTGCACTGAAGACGATCATTGAATTCCTCAGAAAGGGTAAACACAACCTCGATGAAGTTCGAATGGTTCTCTATCAGCGCGGGAACGACAGGGCTTGCCCAGTGTTCGCAGCGGCTCTTGAGGAAATACTCGCCGAAAAGCCTGTCGGCGGCACATGAGTATCCCGCCAAAAGGCAGCCTGCTGTGGTGGGTCATTCCCGGCGCGCTGGCCGGAATGCCAATGCCGTTCATTCATCCTGAGCGCCGGCTGAATTCTGGTGGTGCATTGAATGCCTATGAAGACGAGTTGCCCGCATTGTATGCGGCTGGAGTCCGTGCAGTCGTTGGTCTGCTCAACATTCCATCTGACGCAGCGGCGTTTGAATCGGCCGGATTTGCCTTTCTCTGTCTTCCAGTGCCCGATGGCGGCGCACCTACCCTGCAACAAGCGACCGAATTTGTCCGTTTCGTCAATGAGCAGAGGACGGCACATCGACCGATTGCAGTTCACTGCGAAGCAGGCCTCGGCAGGACAGGAACGATGCTGGCCATTTATTTGATTGCACAGGGCGAGAGTGCGGAGGCGGCGATCCGCCGGATTCGAGAGGTGGAGAAAACTGCGGTTGAGACGCCGGGCCAGATCCAGTTTTTGGAACAATTCGCGCAACGAGTCTGGTAATCTTCAGTTGGCAATCAGTTCGACGCCTGTGCCGTTTATGCCTGTATCCAGAGTCGCCAATGTGCTGTTGTGCCGATTTTCGGCAAGGGCGGCCAGATAGGCGTCCGTCAATTGATTCGGCCCAAGATTGCGCTTGAATCTACCGGAGAGCATTGAGAAATCATCCATCCAAAACGAATGTTCGAAGGTCTTGTGATGAACCAAGCTGGTCAAAAGAGATAGTGCGCTTTCAAAATCAGCCGCGTAGCCCTTAATGTTCATTGAAATGCGCAAAAAGCCAAGCTGGGTGATGGGGCATGTTGCGATGGAAAGCTTGCCACGCGCGGTTTGTGAAAGCAGCCAACGCTTCACTCTGGCATGATGAATATGTTGAGGCCACGCGATGGCCAGTAGCACGTTAATGTCCAAGAGTCTGGTCATGGGAAATCGGACAATTGCTGCTTGACCCATTCATCGGTGATGGGAGGCGCATCTTTTGGAACGACGAAATGAGGCAGTCCGGTTTCTTTGTCGAATTTAATTTTGAGATGCTGGCGCTCCGGTTCTCCCAGTTTCTTCAATTGAACTATCTGGCCATCCAGTGAGATTTCGATTTTGTCGCCCGGATCGATTCCCGCCCGATCTCGAATCTCCTTGGGAACAACGATTTGGCCTTTGGTGGACATGGTCGTAATACTCATACGGTAAGATTACTCTTACCGTGCTCGCACGTCAAGCACCTTTGCTCGCTGCAATCTCCCCGTTACCAATCGAGTCAAGGCGGGGTATTGCGCTAATTCCCGCCCGGCTCAAAACCCGCGCTGGCGCACCATTGGCGGTAGGCCGCCGGGGCGATTTCCGACGGCTTGATTTCACTGCGCCCGCCCCAAAAGACGTTGGTGTAACTGACCGGAATGCCGCATTGGTCCAAATGGGCGTCAATGGCCGCTTTGTGGGCCAGCAAGACCGGCTTTGCCATGCCGTGCGCCACACCCATGATGTTGACGTTGTGAAATTCCGGGCCGCCTTCGCGCCAGTAGGCGTGCGTCATAATATAATGCCGCCCCACCTCCCTGCCCGCCTCGATCTCGCGCCCCGGCGGCACGGCCCAATGGAACAGCGCATTGAACCGGGTGACTCTGTCGCCGTCTTTGAGCGGTTTGACGTGCTCCAGGAACGTGGAGAAACGGCCCAGGATCTTCCGCCGGCTCAAATCCCCGGCGACTTCATAAAAGGTTTCCAGGGAGACTCCGGCCTCCTCCGCCCGCCTCCGCCACATGTCCCGCTGAATTTCCCCGGGAGCGAATTCCCGCTTAAGCGCGGTCAGTATCCGCCATTCCAACTCATTGAGCCGCGCGATGGCCACGTCGGTGACATCGGCCGGGACGTCCGCCTTTGCGCCCGGCGCCAGGCCGCGCCGGCGAATATGCCCGACACCGAGGGCGAACAATCGTTTGGCGGGCATCAATCGAAAATGTTCCGCGCCGGTTCTCCGGGCCAGGAACCGGCAGTGATTGTCCATTGAGAAACCCTGCGGGACTTTAAGCGTTGTCCATAGTTTGTAGTTGGAACCCGCAGTGGGCGTGTCCGTCGAACGCAGCACGACGTGCCCCGAAAACGGGTCTTGCTGGAACATGTAGTCGAAGGCCGCGTCGAGCTTTTCCTCCGGCACCTGCCAGGCCACAAGGGCGCCTTGCGCCAGATTGGTGGCCAGCAAAGTTTGGCGGACCCGCCGGATCGTGCCGGCTTCGAGCATGGCGCGAACCCGCTCGATAACCACCTCAACGCCCACGCCGCTGAGGCGGGCGATTTCCCCCCATGGATCGCGCTGAAAGCCCTGGAGATTGTCTTCGGATACGGCCAGGATACGGGCGTTGATCGCGTCGCTGATTTCAAATGGCGCCGTCGTTGCATTCATTCTCAAAGGACACACTACCAGAACCGCTCCGCGGCGCAAAGGATTGCTGCTGACTCAGTTGATGGGTAAAGGAGGAAGCTCAATTTTATTGATTCTTTTCCCTTGACATGGGCTGATGAAACATGCAATTCCAAATTGGCACTACCCAACATTGCAACATATTCAATGTTGGGTAGTGCCAATTTTTATCTTTCGTGAGCATTGCCAGGAATTGTGCAGCGACTTTGGCGTTGACACCGCCAGACAACTTCCTCCCGACAAAGCTATATCATTGATGTAAATGCTCTGTATTGATGTAAATGCTCTGTATTTGCAGAAGAGAGTGGAGAATTCGTTCCTTTTGGGTTTTTGCGGCTGAATCTGGATGCTTCTGGCCTGGCCCCTCCCCTGTGGCCATCCGGCGCGGCCCCGGGACGGCCAGGTCAATGCGCCAGTTTGGCTTTGACCTCCTGAATTTCTTTGTCGAGGGTCCCCTTGCTGGGGGAGACTTTTTCCAATGCCTCCAAATCAGCCAGCAATTGCTTGAGGTTCCCGGACTGCTGGTCGTCCCGCACCAGTTCCCCCAGGATTTCCTCCTGAACATGGGGGTCCGGGTTTTCCCTGGCCTGGTCCTGTTGACGCCACTTGTTCAGGGCCAGTTCCCAAATACTTCGCGCCACCTGCGGGTTTTTCTTGTTGTAAAAATAGACGCGGCCCAACTCCAATAGTATTTCATAACTGTCCGGATTGGCGCGGAAACCCTCGCGCAGGAATTGCTCAGCTTCGTCGGCCTTGTCCAGGCGGGTGCGCAACCAATAGGACGTGGTCACGTAGGTGTTGATCCGGTGCGGGTCCATTTCCGCCGAGAGTTTAAGCCAGGGCATAATCTCGCGGGCCGAGTCGCCTTGCAAATGCGTATGGACGGAGGGGAAAAAATTCCGGCCAAAACGCTCGATCCAATCTCTCGGTGTTCCCATGAATTTCTCATCGTCTTCAAGCACCTTTCTTCCAGACTTAGCCGTGTCCCCTGCCTCCTGCTCGGCGACGTCCAGATGGGAGGGGCCTTCCTTTTTTCGCGCGTCAAAAATGGTCGGGTAATAACCGCTGTGGAAATACACATCCGCCATGACAAAGAACTGATTGGCAAACAACCGGCGGCTGTCGCCCAGCAATACCAGCAGGGGACTGCCGGCGCGCCCGCCCCTGGCCTGCAACGGTTCAAAAACCGGCGCCAATTGCGTGGCCAGCGTGAAACAGCAAACAAAGATCAATAACCAGACGAGCCGGATCATACGGTCAGTGTTTTTCTGCGGAAGACCAGCCAGGCGGCCCCCAGGAGGAATGCGCAATAAAGAAGGCCATAAAGGGTTGCCCCGGCCCAAGCCGCCCAGGAGAAGAGTCCCCAGTCATGGATGACGAAATCACGCACGTCGTACCACTCCAGATGCGGAATGGAGTAATAGATGGCATAGACGATGTTGCCACTAATGCCGCCCATGTGAACGGCCACGCCGTTGAGATGCCCTCCGCAAAAAATGATCCCGATCACAATGATAAAACAGATGGTCGCGTTGGAGGACGGCGCGGTGAAGACCACTGAGCCGAGCAACACCAGGGCGACAACGATGCCCAGACAAATCCAATGCAGCCACAGCGCCTGGAAATAAACGCCCAGCGGCCAGGCATGTTCCCGCGAGGCGGTGATGGCGCCGAAAAAGAAATAAAAGACGATCAACGTCAATCCACAGGCCAGCCAGCAGCCCAAAAATTTTCCGGCAACCAATTGCGCGCGGCTGACCGGTTTGGCCAGCAACGGAAATATCGTGCGGCTTTCCCGCTCGGCCGGAAGCTGCCGGGCGGTCGTGGTCACGGCGATGACCAGCGAGGAAATCCAGATGAGGAGCAAACAGGCGTCTTTAAGATAGCGCACGATGCGGTCGTCGTTGAAAAACTTGACCGAGCCGAGGACCATCGTGATCAGCGCCGTGAGGATGAACAGGACGTAAAAATCCTTGCGGCGGTATAATTCCTTGACGACCACGCCAGCCAGTGCCAATACGTTGCTCATGTCAGGAGGAGGGTTGATAGCCGATGACTTTCAGGAAAACATGTTCCAGGTTGCATTGGTATTGCCCGACCAAATCGTCCACGCGCCCCTCCACCCGCAGCCGGCCCTCATGAAGAATGGCGACGCGATCACAGACTGTTTCGACTTCGCCCAGTTCGTGGGAGGAGAAGAAAACGGTTTTGCCCTGTTCTTTGAGGCGCTGGATGATCTCCCGCACTTTCATCCGGCCCAACGGGTCCAGCCCGCTGGTCGGTTCGTCCAGGATGAGCAGGTCGGGATCATTGATCAGGGCCTGGGCCAGGCCGACGCGCTGCTGCATGCCTTTGGAATACGTCTTGATCAGGCGTTTGCGGGCCGCTTCCAGATCGACCAGCTTGAGGACGGCATTAATGCGCTTGTCCCGCTCGCCGCGCGGGATGCGGAAGATGCGCGCGTAAAAGCGGAGCAATTCCTCCGTATTGAGAAATTTATAATAATAAGTCAGCTCCGGCAGATAGCCGATGCGTTGCCGGGCGATGGGCCGCCGGACATCCACTCCGAAAATGGAGGCGGAACCGCTGGTGGCATTGACGAATCCCAGGAGCACATTCATGGTGGTGGTTTTCCCGGCGCCGTTGGGCCCGAGAAAACCGAGGACCTCGCCGGAGCGCACTTGCAAGTTCAAGCCCTCCACCGCCAGCTTGGGGCGCTCGCGCCATTCCCGGCCGGGAAACACCACCCGCAAATCATTGATCTCAACGACGGCATTCACTGCGGCCCCAGCATACAAAGAAGGCCGGTTTTTTTGCGAGGCTTTTTGCAACGCTGATTTCACCCCGTCCCGGAATGAATCCGGACGCGCGCAACATTTTCAGCATTGCATTTGCCTGCAATGATTGAAGAATGCGCCCATGCGAAAAAGCTTCATCAGCATTACAGTCCTGGCCGTCGCAGGGCTTGCCGGGTTCGTTCCTCAAACTCTGGCGGCCGACAAACCCGACGGCTATACCGATACGCCGATGCTCCCTTCGGGCAAGTGGCATGTGCATGATCCCGCCCGGCCGGCGCCACCCGTGGTCACGCCGGGCGCCACCTTCAGCGACGCCGCCCCGCCTCCGGCGGATGCCATTGTGTTATTCGACGGCCACGACCTTTCCCACTGGATGGGCGAGAAGGGCAAACCCGAATGGAAGGTCCGGGATGGTTATATGGAAGTTGTCCCGCATAGCGGCTATATTCACACCAAGGAAGAATTTGGCGACTGCCAATTGCATCTGGAATGGGCCGAACCCGCCAAACTTCAAGGCCACAGCCAGGGACGCGGTAACAGCGGAGTATTTTTCCAGGGCCTTTACGAAGTGCAGATTCTGGATAATTACAACAATCCCACGTATGCCGACGGCCTGTGCGGCGGGCTTTACGGCCAGTCACCCCCGTTGGTCAACGCGTGCAAGAAGCCCGGCGCATGGCAAACCTACGACATCATTTTCCAAGCCGCGCGTTTTGGAGCGGACCACCAGTTAATCAGGCCGGCCAGCGCCACTGTCATGCAAAACGGGGTTCTGCTGCATCACAAGCAGGCATTTCTTGGTCCGACAGGATGGAGGATCCTGGCCAATTACAAAAAAGAGACACCGGCCCGCGCCCCGCTGGCCTTGCAAGACCACGGCAACCCCGTGCGATTCCGCAACATCTGGCTTCGGAACATCGCCGAGGAAGAAAAACCGTGACGCGCTTTGTCGGAAACGAAAGCCAGTTGCCGGATTCGAACCACATCTGATGATTTTTGCCGGCCTGCGCTCACAACCGGACTCGTTCCGGCTTAAGAAGTTGCAGCAATTTGCGCTTCTTTCCCTTGATAATAAGGGGTCTTTGGCGTGAATCAAGTATTTTTCACTTTTCGGTCACTTTACTTCGGTTGCACGAAAAAGCTTCCAAAACAGGTAAATCGTTCTTGGTGAATGCTGCCGCTTGGCGCACTATGCCAATGGTCAGCATTGGCAGGGTGCCTTTGCCATTGGACAACGATTTATGCAGCCCGCATCCGCCATCCGCAAGGTCGCGTTTCTCGGCGATTATCTGCCAAGAAAATGCGGCATCGCCACGTTCACGACGGACTTGCGTTGCGCAGTGGCAGCGGAGTTCCCGGCAATGCAATGCCTCGTGGTGCCGGTCAATGATATCGCGGGCGGTTACGATTATCCGGCGGAGGTGCGCTTCGAGATTGCGGAGCAGGACTTGCCGTCGTATTTGCGCGCGGCGGATTTCCTGAACATCACGGATGTGGACGTGATTTGCGTGCAACATGAGTTTGGCATTTTCGGCGGGCCGGCGGGCAGTCATGTGCTGGCCCTGCTGCGCGAACTGCGGATGCCCATTGTCACCACATTGCACACGATTTTGCGCGAGCCCAACGGGGAGCAACGGCGCGTGATGCGCGAATTGATCCGGCTTTCCACGCGGCTGGTGGTGATGAGCGAGCGGGGCCGGGAATTCCTGCGCGATGTCTATCAGGCGCCGGCGGCCAAAATCGATTTCATACCGCACGGCATTCCCGACATGCCGTTCGCAGACCCGAATTATTTCAAGGACGAATTCGAGGTGGCTGGCAAACAGGTGTTGCTCACGTTTGGATTGCTGTCGCCGAACAAGGGCATCGAGTACGCGTTGGGCGCGTTGCCGGAAATCGTCCGTGAATTTCCCAACATCGTCTATATTGTGCTGGGGCAGACGCATCCCAACTTGCTGCGCGACGAAGGCGAGGCTTATCGCTTGAGCCTGAAGAGGCTGGCGAAAGATCTCTGCGTGCAGAAGCATGTTGTGTTCTTCAATCGCTTCGTCGAGGTGGAGGAATTGATGCGGTTCATCGGCGCGGCGGACATTTATCTCACGCCCTATTTGACCGAGGCGCAAATCACTTCGGGCACGCTGGCCTACGCGTTCGGCGCGGGCAACGCCGTGGTGTCCACGCCCTACTGGCATGCAGTGGAATTATTGACTGCGGAACGGGGCAAGCTCGTGCCCTTCCGCGACGCCAGGGCCATTGCGGTCGCCGTGGTGGCACTGTTGCGGGACGAAGCGCTGCGCCACACGATGCGCAAGAACGCCTACAAACTCGGGCGCGACATGGTGTGGAGCCGCGTGGCGCAATTGTATGCGAAGTCGTTCGAGCAGGCGCGGCAGGACCACAGTTTCGTGGGCCGCAAATCGTCGCCCATCAAGACGCTCGACGAACGGCCCGGGCAGTTGCCGGAGTTGAA
>Ga0326728_10022660_pt1 | contig 11621 bp, 11 predicted proteins | sample MB3enrmetagenome_FD_207602 | JGI IMG/M metagenome (GOLD analysis project Ga0326728, IMG submission 207602) | Lab enriched peat soil microbial communities from McLean, Ithaca, NY, United States - MB31MN | ecosystem: Environmental > Terrestrial > Soil > Wetlands > Peat | place: USA: New York... | reverse complement strand
GGCCGGGAGGGCGCGGGTTGACGCTACCGATGGCGGCGACCTTGGCTTCGGCGGCGTCGCGCTCGTGGAGGATGGGCAGCAGGTCGGGGAGGACGACGCCCGCGCCGGGGACGCGCTCGGGATAGCGCGCGCGGACGCGGTCGCGGATTTCCCGGATGACGGCGGCGAGCTCTTCGGTCATGGCGCCGTCGGGGGCGGGGTTGGGATCAGTGGCCACGTTTCTGGCTCCAGGTAGCGGTCATTTTGGAATAGACGCCGCCGCGCGGGGTGAATTCGCCGGTCACAGTGACGCTGACGGGATTGGCCGCGGCGACCACGTCGCGCAGGAAACGGTTCACGACGTTCTCCTGGAAGATGCCGAGGTTGCGGTAGGCCAGCGCGTACATCTTGAGCGACTTGAGTTCGAGGCAGAGCTTGGCGGGGCGGTAGCGGAGAGTGAGCTTGCCGAAGTCGGGCAGGCCTGTTTTGGGGCAGACGGAGGTAAATTCGGGGATCTCGATCTCAATTTCGTAATCGGGAAACTGGTTGGGCCAGGTTTCGATGGCGGGCAATGGGGCGGCGACGCCGGCGCGGGCGTGCTCTTCGGTGTAGTCGGGTTTGCGCTTCATACGGAGACCAAAGTTCGGGCCAGGAGATCGAGGAACAGGCCGACGTCGGCGACCACGCCGATGGCCTGACCGGCGCCGCGATCGCTGACCTTGGTGGCGACGGCGGGGTTGATATCGACGCAGACCATCTTGATCCAACTGGGGGCCATGTTCCCGGTGGCGATGGAGTGCAGCATGGAACCGAGACAGAGGACCAGGCCGGCTCCCCGAAGCTCGGCGGCGTAGGCGTCCTGGGCCTGGTTCATGTCGGTGATGGTCTCGGGCAGAGGGCCGTCGTCGCGGAGGCTGCCGGCGAGAACGAAGGGGATTCCCGCCTGGACGCATTCGTAGAGGATGCCGGTGGAGAGGCGGCCGGAGGCGACCGCCTCACGAATTCCGCCGCACTGGTAGATGGCGTTGATGGCGCGCATGTGGTTGCGATGGCCGTGCTCCTCCTGGCGTCCGTCGCTGAGACGCAGGCCGAGGGAGGTGCCGAAGAGGGCGGCTTCGACGTCGTGGACGCCGAGGGCATTGCCGCTGAGAACGCCCTGGACGAAGCCGTGGCGGATGAGCCGGCTGAGTCCGGCGGCGCCTCCGGTGTGGACGACCACGGGGCCGGCGACCACCAGGACCTTCTTGTCCTGGGCGCGGGTGTGGCGGATGAGGGCGGCGGTCTGGCGGACGGCGGTTTCGGCCTGGCGCTCGGAAGATACGCCGTTGCTCATGAAGGCGAAGGCCAGGCGGTCGCGTTCCTTGGCCTCGGGCAGGACGCGGATGCCGCGCATGCCGGTGACCACCCGATCGCCGGCGCGGATATCGCGGAGGCGGCGGCAGAAGGCGCGGCCGTTCTCCAGGACCAGGAGGGCGTCCATGCGCTGGTTTTCCGCTTCGATCCAATTCTGGCGGTAGCGGACGAGAGTTCGGTGATTGGTGGTGGAGTAGAAATCGTCGGGCGCGCAGCGGTCGCGGAGGACGAGGGCGAGGGCGGCGTCGTTGGAATCCACGGGGGAGCAGCCCAAGCCGATGAGGTGGCCGAGCATCTGCTCGAGGAGCTCGCGGCTGGGGGCCTCGACTTTCAGGCGCAAGTGGGAAGGCTCGCTGTTGGTGCGCCCGATGTGGAACTCGTCGACTTCGAAGCGGCCGCGGTATTCGACGACGGTGTCGAAGATCTGCTCCATGATATGGGAGTCGATGAGGTGGCCCTCGGCCTCGACAAGCTCGCTGAAGGGGAGGGCGGGGGTGGGATTCATGGCTAAGCTACTAGTTTAGCGTGCGGGCGGGGGGATGTAGAATCGAAGACGGCGATGAAACCTATATCACGCGGATGGCTGGCTGCCGGATGGATGGTGGCGTCGTTGGCGCTAGGCGCCCAGGAGAAGGGAGTGAGTGTGCGGGAGGGCCGGCTCGCGCTCTCGACCTACGACGAAGGCGCGCCCGATCCGAATCCGCCGTTTGCGGCGTTTTCGAAGGATTACTTTCCCAATTATCCGTATACGAATCGGAGGAACGGAAACCACATCGCGCACCGGGTGCAGTGGCGGACGATCGTGCTGGAGAACGAATACCTGAGCTGCCGGGTGCTGCCGGACCTGGGCGGGCATCTGCATGGGTGCACGGACAAGGTTACGGGGCGGGAGATCTTCTACGCAAACCCGGCGGTGCGGAGGGGGCTGGGGGATGCGCGCGCCTTCATCGCGACGGGCATCGAATCGAGCTTCCCGATTGCGCACAGCCGGGTGAGCAGCTCGCCGGTGGATTTCGGGTGGTCGGATGGGGAGGGAGTCGGCAGAGTTGTGGTGGAGGATACCGACCGGGTTTCGGGGATGGAGTGGCGGGTGGAGTTCATTCTGCGGCCGGGCTCGGCGGTACTGGAAGAGCGAGTCACGCTGCACAACGCGTCTGTCGCGCGGCGCGGCTATCACTGGTGGGCCAACGCGGCGGTGGAACTGGACGACGCGCACCTGCGGTTCGTGTATCCCACGAAGTGGATGCTGCCGCATGGAGAGGGGGCCATGAGTCCGTGGCCGGTGGATGCCGCTGGAGCCGATGGGAGCGACGCGGCGAATCACAAGACGCAGCTCGGGTTGTTCGCCCACGGGTCGCGGGAGCCATGGATGGCGGTGTACAAGCCAAGCTCGCGGAGCGGCGTGGCGCACTTCGCGGACCCGAACGCTGTGGCTGGCAAGAAACTGTGGTTGTGGGGCAGGGACGACAAGTTCGTGAGAGAGAACCTGACGGAGAACTTCAACTCGTATGTGGAAATGCAGGCGGGGTTGTTCGAAACGCAGCCGGAGTTTGCGTTTTTGCAGCCCGGCGAGGCGAAGACGTTCACGCATTATTGGATTCCGTTCCACGATCTGGGAGGGGTCTCGCGCGCCACGCGGGATGCCGTGTTGAACCTGGAACGGAGAGCGCAGGGGGTAGCGATCGAGTTGGAGGCGACTCGAGCGATGCGCGGGGCCAAGGTGCGGGTGCTGGATGGCGGCAAGACCTTGTTCGAGACGCGGGCGGACCTGGATCCGAAACAGGTGTTCAAGAAGGAGCTGGAGGCGGCGCCCTCGGGATTGACCGTGGAGGTTGTGGATGCCTCGGGCTCGGTGGCGATGCACCACGTGGAAGGCGAAATCGACGCGCTTCCTTTTGACGGGAACGCGAAGAACCCGGAGCCGGCGCCACCGCCGGGCGGTTCGGAAACCGAGACCGCCAATCTGGCGCGAGGCGCGTACCACGAACAACGGGACCAGTTTGTGTTCGCGTGGCAGGACTATGGGACGGGGCTCGAAAAGTATCCGGGAAGCGCGGCGCTGGCCGTGGCGGCGGGGCGGACGGCGTTCGTGCTGAAGCGATTCGACGATGCGATCCGCCTGCTCGGGCCGGTGGTGGCCAAGGGCGGGGACGACGCGGAAGCGGCTTACTACTATGGGAGCGCGCTGGGGGCCGTGGGAAGGAGTGCGGAGGCGAGAACAGCTCTCAGCAGCGCCAGCCGGGACCCGCGCTGGGCGGCGGCAGCAGGCCTGCAATTGGCTCCGATGGCGGCGCGGGAGGGCCAGATGGCGGCCGCGGTTGCGGCGATTCAGGCGCTAGCGGCAGATGCACATGCGGCGGTTCGCACGGGCGCTTTGGAGGTGGCGATGCTGCGGCGGGCGGGGAACGCGGAGGCGGCCAGAGAGCGGTTGCGGTTCTGGCGGGAACAGGATCCGGCGGACAACATGGTACGCGTGGAAAGTGGGCTGCTCGGCGGCGGCGAAGATCCGTCGCTGTGGAGTCATCTGGCCGCCGATCCGGAGCGCGTTCTGAACCTCGCCGACCGGTATCTGGAGTTGGGCGCTTTTGAGGATGCGCTGAAGCTGCTGGAGCGGCGCTACCCTGCCGTGCCGGCGGAGGAGACTGAGCCCGGGGCGGTGCTGCCACAGGAACACCCGCTGGTCGGGTACTATCGCGGTTTCTGCCGCCTGAAACTTGGGCAGGACCCCGGCGCGGACTTCAAGGCGGCGGGTGCGCTATCGACGCGCTACGTATTTCCGAGCCGAGCCAGCGCTTATGCGGTGCTGAAAGCCGCTCTGTCTTATGACGAGGCGGACGCGGTGGCCCATGCTCTGTTGGGAGAGCTGTACTTCTGCTCGCTCGAAACGGAGCAGGCCATCGCAGAGTGGCGGAGGGCGCTGGCGTTGAAGCCGGAGCTGCCCGCGCTGCACCGGAATTTGGGAAGGGCGCTTCTGGATGTCAAGAAGGAGCCCGCGGAGGCGCTGGGGGTGCTTCAAGAGGGGCGCCGGCTGGATCCCGAGGATGGCGAGATTGCGGAAGCTTTGAAGCGGGTGGGGACGAGCGTCGCGGCGACGGGGAGTCCGCGCGAGGCGGCACTCCCGGGCGAGGCGCGGAGTCAGCTCGCCGATCGCGCACTGGTTCGGTCGGCGCTCGATCCAGAGGGGGCTTGGGCGCTATTCACGGCGGAGAATTTCCCGGAGGAGAAGCAGCCGGAGGCGGTGCGGCGCGCGTATGTGGAAGTGCAGTTGCAGCGCCTGCTCGGGAGGGCGCGGACGGGAAAATGCGACGAGGCGATGGCCGGACTGGACAAACTCGGGGAGGAGGACCGGGGTCTGGCGTTTACGTTTCACGGCTTCGGCGCACCGATGAAGGCGCCGCACTTTCAGTACTACATGGGCGTCGTGGAGAGCGCGTGCGGAGCGAAGAAGGCGGCCGAGAAGAGGTGGGGCAAGCTGAGCAAGACGGGTGAAGCGATCGAGTCGATGGATTCCGTGTTCGCGTATCTGGCGAGCTGGAGGCTGGGAGCGAGCGATGCCCGGCAGAAGATCGCCGCTGCCGTTGAAGCCGTGCGGAGTAAGATGCCCGCGGACGGCTCGCGGATGGACCTGATCTATGCGCAGGGCGTTCTGGAACTGGCCGGCGGCCGGGCCGAAGAGGGCGCGGCGCTGCTTGAGAAGTCGTCGAAAGCGGCCGAGGCGACGATCCAGTATCTGAGCCTGGTGGCGCTGCGGGAGAATTCGGCGAGGTAGTGGGGCGTTAGGATTCGCGGATAAACAACCACTCCGATCTTCGGAGACCGCAAGGCCGCGCGAGGACATCTTGCCGAGTGTAAGAAGGCGCTCGGAAAAGCGGGCAAAGGCACTTCCCGCCGCCGATGAACGCGGATTAACGCCGATCGAAAACGAATAACCTCATCGGCGAGTATTGGATCTGCTGTTCCCCGACACGCCCTTAGTGGCAGCGGTCCGGCGGCTGGCTGGCCAGGCCAGCGATGGCTTCGACGATGCGCGCGCGCTGCTCGGGGGTGGCGCTTAGAAGGCGGGAATGGCCGGCGCCCGGCGAGAAGGTGGTAATCCCGCTGCCGGCGACGATGACGCGGCCTTCGGGAGAAAGCTCGAAGTAGCCGGCGTCGGGCCGGACGGCGTAGAGCGCGGCGGTGGGGTCCCAAAGCGGTTCGTCATAGGGCATGGGCTGGTAGGCGCGGTAGGCTTGGACGAGGGGATGGTCGGGGAGGTAGCGGAAATCCGTGCCGAGGCGGGCGGCGGGATAGGTGGCGGAGGCGCCCAGCTCGAAGGGACTCACGACGATGGGCGTGGGCCACTCGGCGAACAGTTTCTGGGCCGCGGGGATATCGGTCACGATGTTGTACTCGGTTTGCGAGTCGGCGAAGCGGCCCGCCATGGCCACCAGGAGGCGCACCTTGCGCTTGACGAGTTGGGCGCCGGCGGGCGAGTCGAGCAGGCGCGCGAGGTTGGTGCTGAAGCCGGTCTGGACGACGACGACGCTGGAATCGGGCTGGGCGGCGAGCGTGTGGCGCAGCACGATCTGCGCGTCGGGCGCACTGAGGGGACCCCTTCGGGCGGCGACGAGCCGGGTATAGTTTCCGTCCTGCGGCGTCTTGCCGTTGCGGACGATGCCGATGGGAATGGCGCCTCGGCCGTAGAAAGTGTCGAGCAGATCGACATAGGCGGCGGCCCAGGGATTGTCCTTGGTGATGGTGACGGCCAGGATGCGGGCTTCGCCGCGGGTCTGGCAGGCGTGCAGGAGGGCCAGGGCGATGGCATCGTCGACGTCGTTGCCGAGGTCGGTGTCGAAGACGATGCGGGCCGGCTCGGCGGCGGCGGCGAGGGCACAGGTAAGTGCGAGAGTCGGGAGGATGCGGATCATTTTTCGCCCCCGAAGGAGATTTCGAAGGACTCGTTCGGGCGGATCACGGTGACCTTGACGGCGTCCGAGCGCAGGGCTTCGAGGATGCGCGCCGTGGCGTCAGCGCGCTCCGGCGGGATCTGTTCGACCAGCGCGTAGAGGTCCTCCAAGCTGAAGCGGCCCACGAAGCCAATGGTGTGGTTGCGCAGCGCGCTCAGGTCCACGCCGTGTCGGCGCAGGGTCGCCGCCGCTTCGGACCGTTCTTCCCGAAGCAGACCCAGCAGGAGGTGGCCGCAGTCGATGTGTTGGTCGTGCAAGAGTTCCGCTTCTTCCGCGGCGTATGCCAACGCCCGCTTCGTCTCGTGACTGAGCGGCAAGTCCCCGGGCACCTGCGCGTTGAGACGCGGTGGGAACCGTTTCACGCAGTCCGCGCGGATTTCCTCGATGACGCCCGCATCGAGCCACGGCAACAGGCCGGCCTGTTCCCGCAGGATGCCGAGCAGAAGATGATGGCTCTCGATATGTTTGCAGACGGACTGGCTGGCTTCGGCGCGAGCGGAAAAGACCGCCCGGCGGGCCGATTCGGTGTAACGTTCGAACATGGATTCCTCCCAGGGAATCGCACTATGGGCTCAGACGGCGGGCAGCCCCGCGAAAGGCGCGACAGAGGCCCTCCACGGCGCGGAAGATGAGCCGATAGAGCGCTCCAAGAAACAGGCCGACGAAGAATCCGCCCAGCAGGCAGCCCAGAGCCTGACCCCCTACCTCGCTCCACACCCAGGGCTCGTGTCCGAAAATCGAAAAGCAGGCCTGGCCGACGATGTAGACCACTGGAAGAATTCCGATCCACGCGAAACCCCACAGGATGGCGGTCGCCTGGATTCCCATGCGGACGTTACTGCCGCATTTTGGGCAGCGGGTGGTGCTGGCGAAGAAGCCGCCCCACAGCGACGCGCCACAGTTCGAACACTTCACATCCGTTGCCATATCTCCACCTCGATGAAGCATACCATTTCTTCGGTGGATGGCCGGAGCGACACCGGCGGCGCCGGGATGTAACACTGGTTACGTTGCGGAAGTTGGCTAGAGCGAAGGTCATACAGGGGGCTTCGAGTATACTCAGAGTAAGGGATGGCATGAAGAGCTACTGGAAATTCGCGGCGCTGGTGGCGGTGATCGTGGGAACGCTGATCTGGCTGGCGGTGGGCGGGACCACGGGGAACATGACGTATTACAAGACGGTGGCCGAGCTGGGTCAATTGGGCAGCCGGGCGGAGGGCAAACGGCTGCGGGTGGGCGGCGACGTGGAGCCCGGGTCGATCAGCCGGAGCGGAGGCGAAGTGTCCTTCGTGCTGGTGCAGGAAAAGCGCCGGCTGAAGGTGGTTTACCGGGGGAGCGAGCCGCTGCCGGATACGTTCCGCGACGGGGCGCAGGCGCTGGCGGACGGCAGGATGGGCTCGGATGGGATCTTCCGGGCCAGCCAGATTCAGGCCAAGTGCGCTTCGAAGTACGAGGCCAAGCCCGGGATGCAGCATCCGGCGAACATCAACAAGGCCGGCGTTTAGAGACACGCCTCTATGGAAAACCTGGGAGCCCTGGCGGTACTGCTGGCGTTTTGTCTGGCCGTGTTCGCCATGGCGGCCTCGATTGTCGGCGGCTGGAGGCGGAATTCCTTCCTGGTTGAGAGCGGGCGGCGGGCGGTGTATTCGATCTGGCTGCTGCTGACGGTGGCGTCCGGTGTGCTGGTGACGGGGTTGCTGACGGGCGATTTCCGCTTCGCGTATGTGGCCGCGAACAGCAACCGGGCGATGCCGATGCTGTATAAGTTCGCGGCGTGGTGGGGCGGGCAGGAGGGATCGCTGCTGCTGTGGAGCTGGCTGCTGGCGTGCTACGCGGCGGTGGTGATGTTCACCAACCGGCGCAAGCATCGGGGGATCATGCCCTGGGTGACGGCCGCGCTGATGGCTCCGCAGTGCTTCTTCCTGATATTGAATGCGTTCGTGGCCAGTCCGTTCCGGATGCTGGCGGTGGGGCGGGGGATCACGTCGGTGGCGGATGGGCGGGGATTGAATCCGCTGCTGCAATACCCGGCGATGGCGATCCATCCGCCCATGCTGTACCTGGGCTACGTGGGATTCGCGGCGCCGTTCGCGTTCGCGATGGGGTCGCTGATTACGCGGCAGCCGGGCGACGATTGGATCCACACCACGCGGCGCTGGACGCTGGTGACCTGGCTGTTCCAGACCTCCGGGATTGTTTTGGGCGCGGGCTGGGCCTATGCGGTGCTGGGCTGGGGCGGCTACTGGAACTGGGACCCGGTGGAGAACGCGTCGTTTTTGCCGTGGGTGACCGCGACGGCGTTTCTGCACTCGGTGATGATGCAGGAGAAGAAGGGCATGATGAAGGTCTGGAACATGGTGCTGGTTTCGGCGACCTTCTTCCTGTGCATCTTTGGGACGTTTCTGACGCGGTCGGGGATCGTGAGCTCGGTGCATGCGTTTGCGCAATCGTCGATCGGCTGGTGGTTCCTGGGATTTCTGGCGATCATGATCGCGGGCGCGGTGTGGCTGATCTTGAGCCGGCTGGACTATTTGAAGTCGGAGGCGCGGCTGGAGAGCGTGGTGTCGCGCGAGTCGAGCTTCATGTTCAACAACCTGATTTTGCTGGCGGCGGCGTTCGCGATCCTGTGGGGCACGCTGTTTCCGGTGATTTCGGAAGCGGTGACGGGCGATAAGATCACGGTGGGGCCTCCGTTTTTCAACCGGATCAACATTCCGATCGGGCTGTTCCTGCTGTTCCTGACGGGGGTGGGACCGCTGTTCGCCTGGCGAAGGACGTCGCTGGAGAGTTTGCGGCGGAATTTCCAATGGCCGTTGGCGGGCGGCGTGGCGCTGGTGGGCGGCCTCGTCGCGGCGGGGATGCGGCATCCTTACGCGCTCGTGTCCTTCGGGCTGTGCCTGTTCGTGGCCTGGACGATTCTGGTCGAATTCTCCAAAGGGGCGCGGGCGATTCACTTGAAGACCGGGCAGAACCTGGCGCGGGCGGCGGTGGAACTCACGCAGCGCAATACGCGGCGCTACGGCGGGTACATCGTCCACCTGGGCATTGTGCTGATGTTCGTGGGCTTCACGGGGTCGGCGTTCAACCAGAACACGACGGTGGAAGCGAAGGTGGGCGACAGCTTGAGCCTGGGGCATTACCAGATGCGGGTGTCGGAGATACGGGACGCCGAGAACGACAATTACACGTGGTACACGGCGAAGCTGGAGGTTTCGCGCGACGGCCAAGCGCTGGGCGCGATGACGCCGGAGCGGCGGATGTACAAGGCCAGCCGGCAGGGGACGTCGGAAGTGGCGATTCGCCGGCGGCCCAACGAGGACCTGTACCTCAACTTCGCCGGGATGAGCGACGATAACCAGCGGGCGGTGATCCAGGCGTTCGTGTTCCCGCTGGTCTCCTGGATCTGGATCGGGTTCTGGGTGGTGGCGGCGGGCACGCTGATCTGCCTGGTTCCCAATAAGGTAAGATTTCAGTACGCGCGGATGCCGGCGGTCCGCGTAACCGGGAAATATGCTGCGACGGCTCAGAAGTAGCGTCATCCTGTTGGCGGCAGCCACGCTGCTGCTGGGCCAGGGCGCGACGCCGCTAGAGAATCCCAGAGTGCGGCGGTTGGGCGATCAACTGGTGTGCCTGTGCGGGTGCGGCAGCTCGGTCACGCAGTGCAATATGCTGCATTGCGAGTTCTCGGAGCCGGCGCGGCAGAAACTGCTGACGATGGTGAACGCGGGGATGACGGATTCCGAGATCCTGGCGGCGTTTGTGAAGGAATACGGGCAGCGCATCCTGATGAAGCCGCCCGCGGAGGGTTTCAACCTGCTGGGCTGGCTGATGCCGTTCATCGCGCTGGCCGCGGGCCTGGCTCTGGTATGGTGGTTGATCCGGCGTTTCCGCGCGCCGCTGGCTGTGGCCGGGCCGGCGCCGGACGCGGCGCTACTGGCGCGAATCGAAAAAGAGACGGACGAGCTGGATTCATGATCGCCATCACGGCCGCCATCCTGCTGGTCGGAGCGATCGTGTACACGCTGGGCGTGCGCGCGCGGGACCTGCCGCCGCCGGAGCCGGTATCGCCCACGAAGCATCTGGAAGACCGCAAGGCCACCATCTACGAGAATCTGCGGGACCTGCAATTTGAGTATCGAATGGGCAAGTTGTCGGACCAGGACTACCAGCAGACCAAGCGGGACTTGCAGAGGGAACTGGCGGGCGTGGTGGCGGGGATAGAGGGCGCGGCGCAGGCTCCCGCGCCGGCTTCGCCAGCGGTTTCGAATCGCTGCCCGCACTGCGGCGCGACATTCCCGACGCCTCTGAAATTCTGCGGCGAATGCGGCAAGCCGATGCTCGCGGAGGCGAAGTGAGGACCGCGGCGTTGTGGCTGCTATGGCTGGCGACGGGGTGGGCGGCTATCGACGGGACGGTCATCAACGGGACCACGGGAAAGGCGCAGGCCGGCGCGATGGTGCTGCTTTTCAAAGTGGGGCAGGGCGGGCCGGAGATGCTGGCGAATACGACGTCGGATGCGGGGGGCCGGTTCAGCTTCGCGCAGGCGGCCCAGGGCGGGCCGCGCCTGATCCAGGCGAATTACGAAGGCGTGAACTACGATCTGATGGCGCCGCCGGGGACGCCCACGACGGGCCTTCGGGTGGAGGTGTTCGAATCCTCGAAGCAGCCGGGGCGGGCGCATCTGACGCAGCACATGGTGATTCTGGAGCCCGGGGAAAAGCAGTTGACGGTGGGCGAGACGTTTCTGGTGACCAACGACGGTAAGCTGACGTACCACGATCCCGCGAATGGGACGTTGCGATTCTTCGTGCCCGCGGCGGCGGGCGACAGTTTGAGAGTAATGGCGCAGGCGCCGCAGGGCATGCCGGTGGAGCGGGTGGCCGAAGCGGCCGGGCAGGCGGGCGTCTACAAGCTGAACTTCCCGATGAAGCCCGGCGAGACGCGCATCGATCTGTCTTATGCGATGCCGTTCAGCGCGGGCGGGAGCTTCGCGGGCAAACTTCTGGCGAAGGGGCTGCCGACGCGCCTGGTTGTGCCGAACGGAGTCTCGCTCGTGGGAGAAGGGCTGAAGGCGCTGGGCCAGGAGCCGACGACGCAGGCCGCGATCTACGAAGTGGGCGAGCCGGCGTACACGGTGAGCATTCGGGGCTCGGGCTCGTTGCGGGCGGCGGCGAGCGAAGACGCGAGCGACGAAGATGGGCCGGCGATCCAGCAGATCCTGCCGCGGGTTTACGACCGGCTGGCGGCGATTCTGATTCCCGCGCTGCTGATTCTGGCGCTGGGATTCGTACTGCTGTACCGGAGAGGCGACGAGCGCGGATGAACCCGGTGGAGGTGGCGGGC
>Ga0326728_10022659_pt1 | contig 11621 bp, 8 predicted proteins | sample MB3enrmetagenome_FD_207602 | JGI IMG/M metagenome (GOLD analysis project Ga0326728, IMG submission 207602) | Lab enriched peat soil microbial communities from McLean, Ithaca, NY, United States - MB31MN | ecosystem: Environmental > Terrestrial > Soil > Wetlands > Peat | place: USA: New York... | reverse complement strand
CGCGCTCGCGGATCGCGCGGCGGGCGTCGGTCGGCGTATCGCCGTCGTACGTGAACACGCCAAAGCAGTCGTCGAGCCGCGCCGCGAGGTCCTGCAATTCCGCGAGCTGGTCCTGCGCCAGCGCCTTCGTGGGGAAGAGATACAGCGCACGGGTATCGGGATTCTCCAACACCGCGTTCAACACGGGCAGGTTGTAGCAAATCGTCTTCCCCGATGCGGTGGGGGTCACAACGACGGCGTTTCGCCCTTCGCGCACGGCTTGCGCCGTCGCGGCCTGGTGCGTATAGAGTTGCGCGACGCCTTTCGCCGCGTACGCCGCAACCAGCTCCGGCCGCACCCATTCGGGCGTCGGCGCATACTGCGCTTCGCGCGCCGGGATGTGGCGCACTGCCGTGAGCACTTCGCCCGTGCGGTCGCGCGCGGCCAGATGCGCCACGATCTCTTCCACGCGCGCGAGTGAATTGCCACGCGCCGCGCGCACCGCCAAGGATTCAGCCATTTTTCGCCTCCGCGTAGTTCGCTTTTTATTCGCTCACGCTACCATGCTGCGCGGGGCGGAGCAAGACCTTTTCAGCCGCGGCTTTCGCAGCAGGCGCGGCCGGCGACCCAGGATGTGGGCGCCGGCCGCCGGCCCGGCCGGCAGCTCAGGCCGTTGCCCAGTGCTAATAATGGAAGCGGTAGCGGAACTCGACGTAGAGCTGCCGCGGGTCGTTGAAGTGGAATCCTCCATACGTGAGGCTGTTGTCGAGCAAGACGCGGCGATTGGCGACGTTGAGCCCGGTGACCGAGACCGTATATTTTTCCCGGAACTCTTTGCCGATTGAAATATCGACCGAGGCGTGCGCCGGCAAATAGTCGCCGGGATACTGCGCACCCGGCGTTCCGTTTGTGAACCCCGAGCCGTAATACACATTCGCCGAAGCGAACGCCTGCCAAGGCAACGTGGCATTGAAGCCGACATTCAGAGTGTTTCTCTGGTCGTGATCGACGGGCTCATACGTGAGCGGCACCAACACCGGGCAATCCGGAGATGGTGGGTTGCCGCAGATCAAGCCACCCGTGATGGGTCCCCGCGCTTGCGCAATTTGATTCGCGTAGGCCATGTGGAACTGGCCGCGGTTCCAGAGGCGCGGAGAGCGAAGCGTGAATTCCCAGTTCTGAATCAAAGCTCCCTCCCAGGTGATCGGCCAGAACAGGTTCGATTCTCCGATGTTGTTGTGATCGAGCCAGTTTGCTGCGCGTGTTTGAAACGTGTCCGCGTCGAGACTCCAGCGGCGATAGGGAATCGTGACGCCGAATTGGTGCTCTTCATCGCGCTCGCCGTGGAGAGGGGCAAACGTGGCGGCCTGGCCGAGAGCCACCGAGATCAATTGCCCCGTCGCGGTGGAGAGCGGTGGCGCCTGATAAAAGTCGCCGTAGAAGGCGCGAAAGGTCCAATTCAGATGTGGGATTCGGACGGCCACACCGACGCGAGGATCCGTCGCGTTCTCCACCACTGCCGCCTCACTTCCCAATGCGGGCGAACGAAAATGCGATTGGCGCACGCCACCGATGAGTGTCAACCACGAGGTCGGTTTGAAATTGTCGCTAATGAATTCTTCCCAGAGCCCGCCGGTCATATCGGCCGTCGAGTAGGGGGGAGTAGGGTTGGGGGTGCCGTCTGTAAAAACGTTGCTGTAATAGTTGTTTTGGTTCTGCTCGAATCCGTACATTCCGACCTGCACGTCGTTTCTCGCGACGTGTGCATCGACGGCCGTTTGCAACCCCCCATAATTGGCCTTCTGATTCACGTTCGTGATGACCGGATAATCGTTCGGCGATCCGATGTAGTCGGCCGTGTTGTAGTGATAGAACGGCGACACCGTGAGCAGCAGATTGGGATTGAATGTGTGGGCCCAGGTGAAGGCGATGTAACCGTCGGTCTCACGCTCGCCGTCCCGAAGCTGACTGGTGTCGTATACCGAATTCTCGTAGTCGTTGGGGTCCGGGTCGTAAGGAATCTGGTAATAATCCTGCCGCATGGAGGCGACCAGCCGAAGTTGGTTTTTGGGATCGGCGTTGAAGATGAGGGACGCGAATCCCCCGGCGCCGTTTTCCGCATCGTGAAAAACCTGTCCGATGGGCGTTTGGAGCCCGTAGTTGCTCCGATTTCCGTTGATGCTCGCATAATAAGCGAAGCGCTCGGTGTGACTCCCGAAATTGAGTTGATCGTTGGTTTGATACCAGTTCCCGAAAGTCGTGACGAGTTCGGCCTCGTTGTCTCGCTCGAAACCGTTTCGGGGCACGATATTGAAGATTCCGTAGGTCCGGTCTCCGTAATCGGCGTCGTAGCTGCCGCGTAGCACCTCGAGATAGTCGACGTCCTTCGGGTCGATCACAGGGCCCAAATTGGTGGCGATATTCGTGTTGGGTATGGGAACGCCGTCGATCAGCCAGTCCACCTGGTGGCCTCCACGCATGTGCAGCATGTCGTGAGTCACGTAGGCGGCCGGCACGTAGTCGGTAATCATCGCGAGGCTGTTGGTGCGGTCGGCGCCGGGAGTTTGCGCAACGTCTTCGCGATCCACCAGGGTCGTCGGCGTGACCGTCTGCACGCTGGCGGCCTCCGCCTCGGCGGTGACGGTGGCTGCCTGATTGATCGGGGCAATGCTCAGGAGAAAATGGAGAATCGGCGACGACGAGGACGCGACCGTGAGGGTCTCGCGTGCAGTTTCAAAGCCTGGCTGGCTGACGGTGACCTGGTAGTCTCCGAGCGGCACGGGGTTGAAGGTGAATTCGCCGTCCTGATTCGTTTGCGTTGTCTGCGTCCAACTCGAAGTTGACGATTTCAACTCGACTTTCGCATTCGGAATCGGCCGGTGCTGCGGATCGTGCACGATCCCGCGGACCGTGCCGAAAATCTCGGCGCGCAAACCCGCGATGGTGGCGCACAAAAGTATCAGGAGCGCGAAGAAGCAAGTTCGTTTTGTCATTTATTTTCCCGGGCCGCCGGCCTTGCTCCGGCCGCACTCACGGCGCGCCCTGGTGGTTTTCTTTATCGCGTGTGCAGATAAGCGACGATCGCGTCGATGTCGTCGCTCTTCAACGCCCCCCCGAACGGCGGCATCACCCCGCGGCCTCCCATAATGGTCTTGCGCACCTGCTCGTCGGTCGCGGGCGCGCCGCTCGGAAGCGTCGGCTTATGAAAAAGCCCGACGAGCTTCGGCGGTTTGGTAGGGAGCGGGATATCGTTCGCGTCATGGCACTCGGTGCAGTAGGAGCCATAGAGCTGCTTGCCCTGCATCTCCTGCTGCGTCAGCTCTCCGGACGCACGATGGCCGAACCTGGAGCAGCCACCCAACCACATCGCCGCCGCAACGATGCCTAGCGCCAGACTTCGCCGGTAGCTCCGCCTACTTGCTCTTCGCATGGGCCGTCACTTTGATGTTTTCCAGATGCGCGTCATCACCCTTCACGATCAAATCAGCATGAATCTTGTCGCCCACGGCCAGCGCCTTGAGGGCCTTCTCGTCCGGCACGCTGTAGGGCATCGACATGGCGTCCATGTAACCGGGCACATCGTCGCCGTCCACGACAACCTGGTGATTCTTCACGTCAATCGATTGCACCGTGCCCGTAAGCACGTAGTGTTTCACAGTGTCATTGCTGTTGCCCTGCGCCGACAGCCGTCCTATCGCCAACCCGAGAGTTACTACGAGCACTGCCGCAAAAAGAGCGCGACACCGGCTCATGATTCTGTTCCTCCTTGACGATTCACCGCGAGAGTTCCGCCTGCCGCATCGCCGCCACCACGTCCGCAATTTTCCAATCGTTGCCCGGCCACATCTTCACGACTTTTCCATCGGCGCCCACGAGGATCGTGTTCATGCTGTGCGCGATTTGATTGTCCTGTTCCGAATACTCGAGTCCGAATGCCGTAGCGAGCGGTTTCAAGTCGCCCGGCGATGTCGCCACGAATTCCCAGTGCGCAAACGCCGCGGCATTGTTGTTCAAGTACGCGAGGCCGTACTTCCGAAGCACGGGCGGCGTGTCGTACGCCGGATCGATCGTGATGCTCAGCAGGTGCGTGCGGGCGTAATCGGTCGGCGACTTCGCCAGTTCGTTCTCCACAGCCGCAAAATGACCAGTGATCCACGGACAAAAATCGGGATTCGGGCACCGCGTATAAATGAACGTCAGCAGCACCGCCTTGCCCTTGAGATCGGTCAATTGCAGAGGTTTGCCGTCCTGATTCACGAAGGGCACGGAAGGCGCAGGATCGCCAATCTGCAGCTCGTGCGGCGCATTGGCCGCCGCCGCAGCGCGCCCGCTCGAATCTGTGATGACGATGTGCTCGAGCCAGTAGTGATTGCTCGCCTCCACGACTACGTCCGCCGTGATCTTGTCCCCCGGCTGGACATTTTGCAGACCTGCGGCGTCGTGCACGGCGTACGGCATCGTCATCGCCATCATGAATCCGGGGATGTCCTCATGGTCCACGACGATCTGGCCGTCTTCGACGCTTTTCGACATGACGGTGCCAACCAATTTGTAATGCTTGGTCGTCATTCCGCATCCGGCAAGCGCCAGCACGGCGAATGTCATTCCGAGCGCGACGAGGAATCTCCCTTCGGCGCAAAACTCGAAGAAGAGAGAGATTCCTAGTCGCCCGCCGCGGCTGGCTCCTCGGAATGACGGGCTCGCGGAATTTCCTATCAATCTCCTGATGATTCTCATTCTGTTCTCCTACCTGATCCTTCTGTTCGGGACAACAGCCAACCCCGATGCGACGGCGTTTGCCGGGATCAAGAGCGCTCGGGCAGGCATTCAGTAACTTCCACAATTCCGCCGGCGCTCTATTGTTTTGCAGCAAACCGCGATTCAGGTTAGATGATGGCTAGGAAAGCGAAGGAGGGCCGCGCTGCGAAATATTGCGCGATGGCGCGGGAGAAACAGCGGAACGTGCGAAGGCGAATGCCTGTGCTTGCTGCTGAAGAGGGGAGAATTCTGTAGACCGAATCAGGCTCGGCACCGGCCGCCGTGTAACTGCGATTTGCCGGGTTTGTCCCCAGAACGGGCACCGGGCGGCAAGTCCGGGCGGCTCTGGAGCGTTCCGGGAGCCCGGCCGGCGGCTCCGCATCGCCATGCACATGTGCTTGCCATTTTTCAGGCAGCAGACGGGAAGATTCCCCTGCGGTTGACCCGCATTCAGTTCAGGCAGTATGGCGGTGGCAAATACGACGAGTACCGCGAGGATGGCAATCGGGCGCTTCAATTGTCATGGACCCCTGACTTTCTTAGATTACTTGCGTCCCGCTGTTCCGTCAACGGATCCGGCGCCTGGCCTTTGAGCCAATCCCCAATCATCTGACTTAGAAGGCATGAGCCGCGACGCCGATGCACGCTGCTCCCCTTGACATTCTACTGGAAGTTCCGTATCCTCACCTAGAATGTCTACCAAAGAACAACGCGAACGGATTGAACTGCTGCAGGGCACTCTGGACCTGCTCATTCTTCGCACGCTGCGGATGGGACCGGCGCACGGCCACGCCATCGCCAAGGCGATCGAATTCAACTCGGACGATGTGTTGCAGGTCGAACAGGGCTCGCTGTATCCGGCGTTGCACCGGCTCATCAAGCGGCGATGGATTTCGGTCGAAGAGGGCGTCTCCGAAAACAATCGCCGCGCCAAGTTCTACCGGCTGACGGCCAAGGGCCGGCGGCAACTCATGGTCGAGACCAGCAAGTGGGACAAGCTGGCGGGAGGGATCGCGCGGATTCTCCGGCCGGCGGAGCAGAAGGGCGAATCATGAGGCGCCGCAAGCGCATGCTCGAGGAGCTCGACCAGGACATTCGCGACCACATCGAAAGAGAGACGCAGGACAACCTCGCGCGCGGGATGTCGCCGCAGGAAGCGCGCTATGCGGCGTTGCGCAAATTCGGCAATGTGACGCGGGTCAAGGAAGAGACGCGCGAGGTGTGGAGCGTCATCTGGCTGGAGCAGCTCCTGCAGGACGTTCGCTTCGGCCTGCGGAAGCTGCGCAAATCCCCCGGCTTGACCGCTGTGGCCGTTCTCACGCTGGCCCTCGGCATCGGCCCAAACATTGCCATGTTCAGCATCGCCGACGCTGTCGTGCTGCGGCCGCTGGCTGTTGAAGACACGGCCCGCATCGTTCGCGTCTCGAACACAAAGGTTTCCGGCGCATACGATGCCGACGCTAGTTCCTCCTGGCCTGAATATGAGGCGTTCCGAGCCGCCAGCCGTTCATTGAGTGGGATTGCCGCATCCGACCGCCGCGGCGTCCTCCTCAGACGCGGTGAGGAAGCCCGGCTCCTGCTTGCTAACGTCGTCTCACCCAACTACTTCGATGTGCTCCGTGTCAAACCAGTCTTGGGGCGTGTATTCGGAGAGGGTGAGTTTCAGGCGCCTGACGCCCCTCACTTGATCGTGTTTAGCTATGACTTCTGGCAGCGCGAGTTCAATCGCGATCCACGGATCGTCGGCACGACCGTCATCGCCAACCAACTCGAGTGCATGGTAATCGGCATTCTGCCGCGCAGTTATCGGGGGACTGAATCAGTTCTCAATCCGGATGTCTACGTTCCCCTGCCGACCTGGTACGCGATGAACAGTGACGACCGGAAATACTATTCCGCGCGTGACTTTCGAGAATTTGAACTCTTTGGCAAGCTCCAGCCGGGTGCGACCCCCCTCCAGGCCCAAGTCGAGTTGGCTGGCATCCAAAAGCGCCTCAGTGAGCAGTTCCCCAAGACCGATTCTGACCGCCTGATCACGGTCAAGCTTGACCGTGAGCAAAGAGGAGAGCAGATGGGGCGATTTGCCGCGCTCCTGTTTTGCATCACCGGACTGGTGTTACTGATTGCGTGCGCCAACGTCACGAATCTACTCCTGGGCCGAGCCGAAGCACGTCGCAGGGAAGTCGCAATGCGCCTCGCGATAGGTGCCAGTCGATCCCGGCTTGTGCGGCAGTTGCTCACGGAGACCCTGGTACTGGCTTCTATTTCCGCAATCTTTGCCTACCTGCTGGCCAACTGGGTCATCCATTTGCTTCCTTCGCTCATGCCTCCGGTCGGTCTCCCCGTCGGGTTCGATTTCCGCATGGACACACGCACTGTCGCATTTGCAGCCGTCATTTCGATAGTGACCGTGTTCATTGCGGGTCTCGCCCCAGCCTTCAGCAGCATTCGCACCCCAATTAGTGCCGCTACGAGAGAGCAGGTGATTGCGAGCGGGAAATCGCCCGGCCGTTTGAAGAACGTGTTGGTAGTGGCTGAGGTTGCGATTAGCGCGATCCTGCTGATCGCTTCCGGGCTGTTGATTCGCACGCTGATTGCGGTGCGTGGCCAAGATCTTGGCTTCGACCAAGCCCGCAAGATGCTCATCGTCACCTTCGACACAAGCGGAGATACGGCCGCCCAGTACCAAGTTTTCTTGCACGGGTTGTTGGAACGGTTGCCGGCCCTTCCCGGCGTGGAATCCGTGGCTCTTGCGGGGCGCATCCCGATGTGGGAGAGCGGCGGTGGCGCCAACAAAGTCGTCTGGATCCCCGGCCTCCAAACTTCCCCTGGCGATGACGGCGTGCACGTCGGCTACACGGTCGTGAGTCCCGGTTACTTCTCCACAATGGGTACGCGCATACTCCGCGGCCGAGCTATCGACGGCCGCGACATCCAGACCAGCCAGCTTGTGGCCGTTATCAACGAGGACTGCGCCCGCCGCTTGTGGCCCGGCCAGGATCCTATTGGTCAGCACTTTCGCGTGGGCGGCTCACAAGGCAAGGACGTCGAAGTCGTCGGAATCGCTCAGGACGGCCATTACAACGAAGCTGTCGAGGATCAGCGCCCCTATATGTTCTTGCCTTTGTCCCAGGAATCCTACGGTGACGCTCTGTTGTTGATTAGCACCAAGGTCGATCCTCGCAGCATGGCCGGCAGCGTTCGGCAGGAGCTGCACTTTATTGACCGCAATGCGCTCGTGCTCGCGACCACCACCATGGACGAGCACATGCAGTTCGCACTCTACGAGAACCGCCTCCTCGTGAAGCTCGTGACATCGGTCGGCGTGCTCGGACTGATTCTAGCCGCCGTCGGACTCTACGGAGTAATTTCGTATTCCGTGTCGCGAAGAACGCACGAAATCGGAGTGCGGATTGCGCTCGGTGCGGAGCGCTCGGACATACTGCGGCTGGTCCTCGCGCGCGGTGGCGGACTCGCTCTGACAGGGGTCGGCATCGGTCTAGCGGCGGCGTTTGGCGTGAGCAGGGTCATGACGAACCTGTTGTTCGGAGTTGGCCCGGCCGATCCGCTCACTTTCATTGTTGTCTCTGCCGTGTTGTTCTTTGTGGCTCTAGTGGCGTGCTATATCCCCGCGCGGCGGGCGACCCGCGTCGATCCGATGGTGGCGCTAAGATATGAATAGTCCGTCGCACATTGGCCGCCTTTCCTGAGAACAACCATCCGCCGGCGTGCGGGACTTGTGAAGCCCGACCGCGCCCTGGTGGATAGAACCCCTCGCAAATCCGGTTTGGGGACATCCCTGGAAATTGCTCCCGAACGAGGCGCCAGCTTGCCTTGACAGATGTGCGTCGAGGCCGCTATATCAGAGTCATGGCTCATTCCTTTCTGGTCTTTGAGTTCGGCGCAAACGAAGAATTGGCGCAGCAGGCGCGCCAACGGCTGGAAGGTTGGAAGCAGGCGTTTCGCCTGGACCGAAAACTACTGCTGAAGTTTGACCGAAGCAGCCCGCCGGGGGAAGTCGAAGCAAAAGGCGAAGCAATAGGCGAAACAAAGGGCGCGAAGAAATCAAAGAAGGCGGAGAAGGCAGAGAAAGTGGAGAAAGCAGAAAAGGGAGAGAAGGCCGAGGCGGAGAAAATCCAATTGCTGGTTCGCCTGGATTTTTCCGACCACGAAAAGCTCTCGCATCACCGCTGGCTCGAGCGCATCCCCGCCGAGGCGCCGTTCAAGGATGCCCAGCCAAAAATCGTTCGGCAAGGCGAAGCCGATTTCGATGCGATTTCAAAGCGGTTCGACGAACTGACCGAAGTCCGCCGATACAGCCGCCGCGCCAACGCTCCCCTGGGCGGTTAGCGCAGCAGGAAGGGTCTAGACCCGGGCGCGGTTCAAACTCGCCAGCCTCAGGCGCTCTTCGTAGTGGATCAGGGCTCCCAGCGCATGGCCCACCACCACTGACACCCCGAGCCAAATTGTCAGTCCCTCAAATATGGCCGATAGCATTCGGCCTCCTGTCTCGACATTCCCCGCCTCCAGCTATTGCACTTGGGCTGCCAGCCGCTGTTGTCACGAGTGTTTAAATAACCCGTGTGTTTTCAGTGGAGTGGAAGTAACGCTAGACTCGGCGAGTGTTCCGAATTGGTCCTAGTCCGTGAAAATGGTACACGCTTCTGGGTGAGATTACCCACCCCCACGCGCCAAATCTGTACAGGTTCCACGCCTGTCCTTTGACTGGACGCCGAGTCGCGCGCCGCTTTGCCAACCGAGGGAGTGTTTGAAGCGCGGATCACGGCCGCGGGCGCGTCAGCGGCGCCGAGCGGCAACGTGTTCGATCCGCAGACCCAAAAATGACCGCGAGTCTTCCCCACGGGGCATCCTGCCCATCTCCCACAGGGCCTGCCCGGGCCAGAAATGGGTCGGGCAGGCCGCCCCGACGAGAGTGGCCGTGGTGAACAGCGGGCCACCCGGTCGTAGGCAGGTTGGACAAAGTCCCATTCGTCCCGCGGCCATGTTCCGCTATAATGTGCAGCGCTCCAATCTGGTTATTTGTCACACACTCGTGAGGTGCGCCGTTCATGGCCGTTCAGGCGCGCACTAGATTCCTCGAATATGACGCCACTCGCTACCGCGGCCTGCGCCGCGAAGATTTAATCCGGATTTACCGCACGATGTACCTCTCGCGACGCCTCGACGATCGCGAGATTCAACTCAAGCGGCAGAATCGCACCTTCTTCCAGATCAGCAGCGCCGGACATGAAGCGGTCAACGTCGCGGCCGGCCTGGCTCTGCGCGCGGGCTACGATTGGTGCCTGCTCTATTACCGCGACCGCGCGTTGAGCCTGATGCTCGGCGTCACTCCCTACGACATGATGCTTCAGGCCGTCGGCGCCCAGGACGACCCGAGTTCCGGTGGCCGCCAGATGCCGTCGCATTGGGGCGATCACAAGTTGAACATCGTGACGCGCTCTTCCGCAGTGGGAACGCAATTTCTGCAGGCGATCGGAGTCGCGGAAGCTACGCTCTACTATGAGCGCTATCCGCGCGCGCTCGAACTGGCGCGCCAAGCACCTCTCGGCGAAGACGTGCGCCACCAGCCCGACGAGGTCGTGCTGGTTTCCGGCGGCGAGGGAAGCACGAGCGAAGGCGAGTTTTTTGAGTCGCTCAACACGGCCTGCCTGAAGAAGCTGCCCGTGCTCTTCCTCATTGAAGATAACGGCTATGCCATTTCGGAGCCGGTCGCGCGGCAGACGGCGGGCGGCAGCATCTCCCGCCTGGTGGAAAATTTTCCCGCGCTGCTCGTCCAGGAATGCGACGGCACCGAGCCGCTGGAAAGTTATGAAGTGTTGAGCCGCGCCACCGCCTATTGCCGCGAGCGCAAGGGGCCTGCGCTGGTGCACGCGCACGTCACACGGCCGTATTCGCACTCGCAGTCGGACGACGACAAACTCTACAAGACCGGAGAGGAGCGCGAAGAGGAAGCGCACCGCGATCCGATCCCGAAATTCGGCCTTTTCCTCGTGCGGGAAGGCATCGCGGGCGAAAAGGAAATCGAGGCGCTGGAAGCCGGCGTGGAGAAGGAAATTCGCGCTGCGTCCGACCGCGCGCTTGCCGCCGCGCCGCCGCATGCCGATTCCATCCTCTTCGCGCAGTATTCACCGGACGTGGATCCCACGTCGTCGCGTTTCGCGACCGAGCCGAACTTCACGGGCCATGCAAAGACGATGGTGGAAATGGTCTCGGCCACGCTTGCGGACGAAATGTCGCGGGACGACCGCATCGTCGTTTTCGGGGAAGACGTCGCCGATTGCGGCAATGAAGAAAACCTCGGCAAGGTCAAAGGCAAGGGCGGCGTTTTCAAAGCGACATCGGGATTGCAGCGGCGGTTTGGCGGCGCGCGCGTCCACAATACGCAGCTCGCGGAAGCGAACATCGTGGGCCGGGCGCTCGGCATGGCGCTGCGCGGGTTGAAGCCCGTCGCCGAGATCCAATTTTTCGATTACATCTGGCCGGCGATGATGCAGTTCCGCGACGAGCTGTGCGTTTTCCGCTGGCGCTCCGCCGGACACTTCAAAGCGCCCGCCGTGATTCGCGCCGCCATCGGCGGCTATCTCACCGGCGGCGCCATCTATCACAGCCAGTCCGGTGAAGTGGCCTTCACGCATTTGCCGGGTCTGCGCGTCGTGATGCCTGCGACGGCGCTCGATCTCTGCGGCCTGCTTCGCACGGCTCTCCGCGCGGACGATCCCGTGCTCTTCCTCGAGCACAAGCATCTCTACCGCCAACCCTACAACCGCTCGCCGTACCCCGGCCCGGACTTCACGATTCCGTTCGGCAAGGCGCGCCTTGTGCGCGAAGGTGCGGACATCAGCATCATCACCTACGGCGCCGTG
>Ga0326728_10022657_pt1 | contig 11621 bp, 7 predicted proteins | sample MB3enrmetagenome_FD_207602 | JGI IMG/M metagenome (GOLD analysis project Ga0326728, IMG submission 207602) | Lab enriched peat soil microbial communities from McLean, Ithaca, NY, United States - MB31MN | ecosystem: Environmental > Terrestrial > Soil > Wetlands > Peat | place: USA: New York... | reverse complement strand
CTTTGCGAACTTCAAAAAAGCGCCGTGGCGAACCTTGCGAAAGACAGAATGGATCTCGGATCGTCCGGCCAACCAGCCTGTAGACAACACCAAGCGCTTGTCAGCCGATCCGGTCAGCGCTTCAGCCGTTGCCTCATGACCTCAGACGGCGTTTACGGTCAGGTCGTCGAACGACCTCCGGCACCCGCACTCCGCCGGTCGCCCCGAATCAGCGTTACCAGCGCACGTAGCGGGGCAGTTATCCGCCAGAATTCCGAGGCAAACACGTCGTCCCGGGCCTGCTCGGCCTGTCGTACCCGACGTTCGAGCTGGTCGATCCGAACCAGCAGGCTCTCGGTCTGGGCACTCTCGCCACCCAGGCGGTCCGCCTTGAAGCGCGAGCTTTCCTGAGCCTCGGCGAACGCACCTCCCGCGTCGTTGAGCGCACGCTCGAGCTCCGCGCGCTGCGCCTCGTGCGTCGCTGCAAGACTGGCGTCGCCGGCAAGACAGGCCAGCTCCATAGCGCTGCCCGGCGGGAGCAGCAGCGGTGCGCCATCGAGCTTCGACAGCATTTTGTAATGCGCCGCGTTCCACACCTCGGACGGGACGGTGGTGGTCGTCGTGCCTTCATCAGCCCAACGCTGGTGGATCGAGGTCACGTGACCGGTGTCCTCGACGCCGACGACCAACGCGGCTCGTACCAGGAAATCCCAGTCCTCACCTACTGCGAACTGCTCATCGAATCGAAAGTGCAACTCGGTCACGAGCGACCGGGGCAGCGCGAAGCTCAAAAGCGGCGTCATGTTCACCGCCAGGTGGGAAATCGCGTCAAAGCGATCCCTGAACTCCCCGAGCGGCTTCGTCAGCGTCACCGGCGACGCTCCCATGGCCTCCTCCTCAGGGGTACGTCGGCGGACGTGGCGGACGTCGCAGACCGAGCGGACAAGCTTGCCTGGTGCCCGGGCAGCTCCCTCGGCGAAGCGCTGTGCCCAATCCGCGGTAACGAGGTCACCCTCGTCCAAGAACGCGACATATCGTCCCCGAGCAAGCGCTAGGCCAGCGTTGAGAGGTACTGACGGGCTGTGGCCGCGGATCTGCGCGACGCGGATCCGGGACACGAAACCCTCCTCAAAGCTCCTCACGACCGCTTCCGACGACTCGAGAGCCTCTGGGTCGTCGCCCTGAACGAGGACGATCACCTCGAGGTCCTCGAGCGTCTGGGCGGCGAGGCACGTCAGCGTCTCCGCGAGCATGCACGGACGCGTGCCCTGAGTTCTGGTCAGCACCGAGATGAACGGGTGATCGATCGCCGGATCATTAGCCGTGGCACCGTCTGGCGCCGGCAGCGATAAGTGTCGATCGGATGGCGACGCACGCGGAACGCGACAGTAGGCGCGCACGAACTGATTGACCGTCATATTGGGGTCAGCTGCAGCCCGTAACGATCGGAGGTGGTCGTGGACCAGTCCCCCCTCGACCAGGAAGGGATGATCGAGCGGGAACCATTGATCCGAGTGCTCCAGGACGACGTCGTCGCGCCCACACTCCTGCCAACCGAGCCGCCCAAGCTCAGCGTCGATCCGCTTCTCTGTGAACATCTGCAGGTGTGTCCGGTCCAACAGGCCGCTCGGGGTCACGTCCCAGCGGCCGCCCACGAGCTTGGCAGCGAGATCGAAATGCGCCACGTTGGGGATGCTCGTCACGAGCACCGGGGCGTCCCGCCCGTCTGCCGCCAGCAACGAGGACAACTCGGCTAGCTCGCGGAGTACCGAAAAGGGGTCGGGCAGGTGCTCGATGATGTCGAGCAGGATCACCGCGCCAACTGAACGCCCTTCTAGGAGATCTATAAGTTTACCGGCAAGGTCTTTGCTCATCGCGAGATCGATCACGTGGCCTTCGAGTCCTCGCGACACGACATCAGCCACTGCGTCGGTGTCTCGATCCGCGCCTACGTACTCCCATCCGGCCTCACGGAGCACCTCCCCGACGGCTGCGTAACCGCAGCCGAGATCGAGGACCACGCCTCGCTGGGCGTAGCGCTCGACAAGATGCACCGCGTGGCCGTAAGGGCCGTCCCAAGAAAAGGAGAAGCGATAGGTGGGAACCTGCTCCGGCCCATCTCTCTCCTCGGCCGCAACCTCGCCCGGCTCAGAAGCGGTGCTCGGCATACTCTCCCTCGTGGAAGCAGGCGACCGAAACGACTGCATCTGAGGAGACTCCGAGCGCTTCGCGGTAAGTGGTGGGGAGCACCCCTTCGGCGTGCCTGCACAAGAACTCCTTCGCCGCTTCGTGCTGGCGCGCACTTCCGTGGATGTCGACCCAGCTCAGCCACCAGCCAATGAGGTCACGGCGCTCCGCTCGGTGGGCGAGCAACAATCGAGCCAGCATCGCCTGGTATTCCTCCTGCTCGCTTGGCGCGGGGAAGCCTGTCTCCGTCAACCGCTTGTCGTGGAAGACAGCGGCTTCCGGCACGTGACGCACGCGCAGGCCACCCAGGCGTGCTCGCCAAGAGAGGTCCACGTCGTCACCGTGGAGAAAGAACGCTGGCTCGAACCCGCCAAGCGCGTCGAAGACCGATGACCTCAATGCCATGAGACAGCCACTCGCCCATGGAGTGTCGCCTGTCACCGGGTTGAACGGCTTCGGGTGCTCGAGTGGGATCTGACGTGCCTCGGCGATGCCCACGCTTTCGTCGAGCACGCCAACGAGCGTTGCCAGGCAGTTCGGCGACAGGTACGTGTCAGGGTTGAGCAGCACCAGTACGTCTTCCTCGCCACCTGGACGGCGCGAATCGACCATCCCCTTTGCGAGAAGGTTCTGACCGGCTCCGTGCCCCGTGTTCGTCATGAAGGCGACGTAGTCGAGCGAGATGCCAGCCTTGGCGAGGATCTCGCGAGCCTCGGTGAGCACTCTTTCGTCGAGTACGGCCTGGGGACCTTCCGGGCCGCCACAGTCACCGATCGCTACAGTCAACGTGGGTACCTGGTAGTCCAAGCGGCGAACTGCGGCCGACACTGAGCGCAGCATTCGCAGCAGGTCAGGCCCGCCTCCGCCGTAACGCACTGTCTGGACCCGTAGTGCCGTCACCATCACGGCAAACAGCTTATGGCCGCGTCCATGACGTCACAACAACTCCGGCAAGAGAAAAGGCTGCTGGCGAGCCTGCTACCAGCCACCGCGCGGCCCTTCTCGGCTCTGCCTGCTTGGCATATTCTCTCGGGCATGGGTGCGGAGCTTGATTCATGGTCGGCAGACATCGGCCTTCCACCGCCGAACCACAATCTCGCGGAAGGCGACGCTGCCGCGGGTACTGGGAGACACCGGCGAGTCCCCTGGGATTCCGATCTAGCCCGCATAATCGGCCATCTCCATCGCTACAGTGTCGTTGCCGCGCTCGGAGCGGGAAAGCGAGTGCTCGACATCGGCAGCGGCGAGGGGTTCGGCGCCGCCCTGGTCGCAGCGAGAGCGGCAAAGGTCGTCGCTGTCGATAGCGACATGGCTGCGGTGCTCCACGCTCAGGCCACTTACATGCTTCCCAAACTGCACTACGAGCATCTCGTAGCCCCTGAACTCGGCCCTCTCGAGAGCTCCGGCTTCGACGTCGTCGCCTGCCTCGGAATCTGGACCGAAGTGGTCGACACGCGTGCTCTTATTGCCGAGATCAACAGGCTGCTCGTTCCGGACGGCGTCGCGGTCTTCTCGAGTTGTGCTCCCCGACGCGATCTGCTCTCTCGCACAGATCCTCGCCGCGGGAACAACCTCGGCAGCAACGAGTGGCTCGATTTCTCCGCAGACGTCGCGTTGTTGCGAGACTCGTTCGATCATGTCCGTGTGGCCGTCCAAAGCGTCGACGGCGCCTCGGAGCTCCACGAGCTCGATGATTCGACCTCCTGGGAGCAGATTCAGGTCGGACGCTCGCTCTCGGTCTCGAGGGACCTGCACCACATCGAGATCGCGCCCGACAGCTCCTATGAGACAGCGCTGGTCGTCATGGCCTCCGCTGATCCGATCGACGTCGCGAGGATCCCGATCTGGCTCCACTGGACACCGAGCCGAACCAGCGGTATCGGCCTCGAGTTCGAGACGACGCAGCTACTCGACACTTTCGAACACGGCGCGCTTGCCCGGCTGGCGGGCATGCTCGAGATCGGGTTGGAAGAGGCTCTCGAGGCCGAGCGTGCAACCCGGCTTCGAGTTGCCAGGCTCGAGAAGTCGCGAGCCGAAGCAGCGGAGGCTGAGGCCGAAGCCGAAGCCGCTGAGGCCGAAGCCGCGGCCGCGGCCGCGAAGGCCGCGGAGGCCGAAGTCGCGGAGCGGTCGCGAGCCGAAGCCGAAGCCGAAGCCGAAGCCGAAGCCGAGGGTACCCGCGACTCCGGGTTCTTCAGGCGCTTGCGAAAAGCTCCGTGCCGCCCAGCATCTGATGAGAAGCTGACGTCGTGAAGAGCGGCAAGAGTGAGGGGCCGCCTGTCTCGGTGATCATCTGCGCATACAACCTCTACGACGAGACAATGTCGTGCGTCGAGAGCGTACGGCGCTACACCGACCCAGCCCTGCTGGCCGATATCGTGGTCGTCGACGATGCCTCGACCGAACGAGGCCTCGTCGAGCTCACCGGGAGTGCCGCGATGCAGGTCGTCCGGCATCGGCTGAACACTGGCTTTCTCGATGCAGCCAATGACGGCGCATCAGTCGCGAGTGGACAGTACCTCTTCTTTCTGAACAACGACGCCGTCGTGACTCCTGGGTGGCTAGAACCGCTCCTCGAGCGAATCGAGCAGCCTCGTGTGGGGGCTGTCGGCGCCAAGCTCGTCTACCCGGACGGACGGCTGCAAGAGGCGGGAGGAATCATCTTCTCCGACGGTACGGGCTGGAATTTCGGGCGAGGCGGCGACAAGGACGATCTCCGCTACAACTTTCCTCGAGAGGTCGATTACTGCAGTGGCGCGGCGTTGATGGTGAGGAGAGAGCTTTTCGCCAAGCGAGGGGGATTCGACCGGGTCTTTGCACCAGGCTACTACGAGGAAGTAGATCTCTGTTTTTACATCCGGAGCTGCGGCTACCGCGTGTTCTATGAGCCTCGCTCGACGGTGGTCCACCACGAGGGCCTGACCTTTGGGAGTGACGAGCGACCGGGCTCGGGACTGCACCGAAAGAGCCGCCAGTACATCAATCGGTACCGGCTGGTCGTCCGGTGGCGAGACGCCTTGGCCCGGCAGTACCGCCCGGGCTCGAATCGGGCCGCGCTCGGCGCTCGCCGACCGGATCGCCCCACCGTCCTCGTCTGCGATCACAAGGTCCCCGAACCCGACGTGGACTCGGGGAGCCTGCGGATGTGGTCGATCCTCCGACTCCTCGTCGAGTCTGGCTGCCCGACTTCGTTCTATCCCGCGGGAGGCTGGCGGAACGACCGTTACCTGTACCGACTACAGGGGCTCGGCGTGGAAGTGCAGGACCCCGGCAAGGGACCGTCCGCGGCCTGGGAAGGACGCGAGGGCATGTACGACCTCGTTGTCACGTCCCGGCCCGACATCACCATGAAGCTGATGGAAACGATCACTCGCCACTTCCCCAATGCGCTCCTGCTGTTCGACACGGTCGACCTGCATTCGTTACGGGAGCGAAGATCAGTCGAGTTCGTCCACCCGGCGGCCGCGGCTGAGCAGCGGCGCAGGGCTACGCGAGTCGCCGAAGAGGAGCAGTCAGCCATCTGCTCGAGCGATCTCGTGGCTACCGTCACGGAGGAAGAGGCAAGCTACGTCAGGAGCCAGTTCCCGAATCGCTCCGTTGTCGTGCTGCCCAACGTTCACGAGGTGTCGTGCGCGCTCGAACTAAATCCCCGGGCGCGCTCGGGACTGTGCTTCATCGGAGGCTACGAGCACCCACCAAACATCGACGCCGTGAAATGGCTCGTGCAGGGGATCCTGCCGCAGATAGCACTCTCCCTCGGCGCCGCACCACACCTGACGCTACTAGGGTCTTTCCCGCCTCCGGAAGTACTGGCACTGGAAGGAGCCGGAATCGAGGTGCCTGGCTACCTGGCGGACGTGAGCAGGTACTTCTTATCGGCAAGGGTGTTCGTAGCGCCCCTTCGCTACGGCGCAGGGATGAAAGGCAAGATCGGACAGGCGATGGCCTTCGGACTGCCGGTCGTCACGACATCGCTCGGCGCCGAAGGGATGGACCTTCAGGATGAAAAGGACGTGCTGATCGCTGACGATGCACGCACCTTCGCCGAAGCAGTCGCTCTCTTGTACCGTGACGACGATCTGTGGCTGCGCCTGTCCGCCCGTGGTCTCGAGATCGTCGCAGAGCGGTGGTCTCCAGAAGCTATGGCGAAGCGCTTAGAGGCTCTGCTAGAGGGCTGTACTCCCCCAGTACGCAGGATCCCGACCTGAGCTTGCTTGTCAATCAGAACGCGGCCGGAGCCCTGGAATGAACCGCGAAACCTTGCGGAGCGGAGCCGTCACCCTCCAGCTTCTGCTGGCCTCGAACTCGGAACGGACGCGAGCTGCCGCCTGCCCGGCAGCCTGCTCGGCGGCCTGTCCAGCGACCTCGTCGATACGGAGGAGCGCCGCGTCACGCTCGACGGCAGTGGCCTGGATCTGAGCCTCCGCAGCGCGACGTTGGATGAGCCTGGCCTCGGCAAGGGCTGTGGCCTCCGCAACGCGCTGCTCGGCGACGGCGGTGACCTTTGCGACGCGCTGGTCGGCGACGGCTGTGGCCTCTGCGACGTTCTGCTCGGCGACGGCTGTGGCCTCTGCGACGCGCTGGTCGGCGACGGCTGTGGCCTCTGCGACGCGCTGGTCGGCGACGGCTGTGGCCTCTGCGACGCGCTGGTCGGCGACGGCGGTGACCTCCGCGACGCGCTGCTCGGCGACGGCGGTGACCTCCACGACGCGCTGCTCGGCAACCATCAGCAGCCGTCCTGTGTCCTCCAACCGTACCGACAGCTGATCTCGTTCAAGCTGCAAGTCACCGAGCTCAGCCCTCGAGGTCGAGAGAGCGTCTGTGAGCGAACCCACCTCTAGCTGCAGCTCCACGACCCTACTCACCGTGCCGGGTGGAACGAGGAAGGGCTTGGCGTCGAGCCGGCCTCGTACCGACATCTTGGCGTTCTCCCACTGCGCCTCGGGGTGCTCGACGTGAGAGGCGTACCCTCGCTTCCATCTCCTATAGAGCGAGGTCACTTCCGGCGTACTTGCCAAACCGCACAGTAAGGATGCACGTAACAGCACGTCCCAGTCCTCGAGGACCGGCAGCTCGTCATCGAAGGACACGCCGAGGTCCGTGAAGCAGCTCGTCGGAAAGGCCACCGAGCAATTAGGGGTTCTGTTTTCAACCAGGTGATCGAGAAGATCGAACGCGAGCGGATAGAGAGTCTGGGTCGACCCTGTCTGGCGGTAGCCGACACCGCAGTCCCACGGCTCCTCGTCTATCGAGTGAGTGGCGCAGCCGGCGCGCACGACAGCGCCGGGATGGAGTTCGACAAGGCGGGCGAACTCCTCCACCCAGTGGCAAAGAGCGAGATCGTCATCGTCGAGGAAAGCTACGTAGCGGCCGGTTGCCGCCGCTACCCCTTCCGCGAGTGGGCGAGCCCTGCCCCCACCCTCTACGCGGATCGCCCGGGTCCTTCCGGCAAGCCAAGGAGGGAGGCGCCTCATCACCTCAAGCACCGCCGCGTAGCTGTTATCAGAGGTGCCGTGACAACAGACGATGACCTCCATGTCGCGGTTGGACTGGGCAGCGAGCGAAGTGAGGTTGTCCTCCAGGGTGATGAGGCGCCGGCCCTGAGTACGTACGATCACGCTTAAAAATGGCGCTGCGGCGGACTCAGAAACAGCCGGTGTGCTCGGGGCTCGGACGGCCCCCAGCTCGCGCGGGGCGACGGGCAGGTATGCGCGCACGAACTGGCCGACGAGCGCGCCCGGAGCGCTTTGATCTCGTACCCCGAAGAGAAAGTCGTGGAGAGGCGTACCCGGAGAGAGCGCCGTTAGGGTCTCGGGGAAGTGCTGGTCGCTACGGGCGATAGCGAAGTCATCCGCCTTGATCTCCCTCCAACCGGCGCGACGGAACTCGGTCTCGAGTGTGCTGGGTGCGAAGAGCGAAAGGTAGTTCTCGTTGAGGAGCCCGGTCGGGGTAACATCCCAACGCCCACAAAGCAGCTTTGCGGCAAGATCGAAGTGGGAAACATTGGAAACGCTGACAACCAACGGCGCGCCCGTATGCCTGTTGGCCATGTCGGCGAGCGCCGTGAGCAGATCGCCCGGGTGAGCCAGATGCTCGATCACGTCAAGTACGGTGATGGCGGCAAGCTGGCGGCCTGCGAGGACTTCCTCGAGGCTTTCGACGAGCGTGCTGGTCTCGCTGACGTCAAGCATCGCCGTGGAGAATCCCCGCTTGGCAAGATCCTCGAGGCCATCTTTCTCGACGTCGATCCCGACATAGTCGAGGCCGAGCTCGGCGCAAGAAACGGCTATGGGGCCAAACCCGCAACCGAGGTCGAGGAGCACTCCCTCGTAGCGAGCGTGGCAGGAGAGCAACTCGACGACGTGCTCGTAAATGGTCACCTCCTCGTAGCCGCGCTCGTTGAACTCGCTCACTGAGTTACCAGCTCAGTCCTGGCGGGTGGTTCATTGGGCCTGTCGAGAGGGCTCGGTTGGTGCTAATGAAGCGAAGCTAACCCCGAAGCGGTGGACTGCGTAAGAGCCGTCAAGAAAGAAAGCCACCCGCTCCGCTCCGGGCACCGGCGACGGCAAGCGGCCCTCTGCCCGGCGTTCCGCGAAGACCGCGGCGACATGACGCTGGACGTCGCTCCCGTGCTCGGTGTACCAGGCGAGCACGTCGTCGAACCGACGAGGTTCAGCGTACTTCCTGCTGAGAAGTAGATCGGCCTCCACCATGCACTGCTCCTCCTTTAGAGAGACAAGCAATGCTCCCGCGGCGTCCACGCGTTTGTCATGGATGACCCGGGCAGAGGGCTGATAAATACACTGGTAACCAGACAACCGCACGCGCCAAGAATAATCGACGTCGCCACCATGGAGGAAGAACGACTCGGCATCAAGACCACCAAGCTCAGAGAAGACTTCGGCAGGAGTGAGCGCGCATGCCAGTGAGCACCAGCCGGTCTCGCCGGTCACCGGGTCATACTGCTTCGGGTGCTCGAAGGGGAGTTGGTGAGCCTCGACGAGCCCCACTTCCGGGCGCGAGAGGAGGCCCCGGACCAGCTCGGTGACGGCCAGCGGCCCGGTAACGACATCATCGTTGCAGAGCAGCAAGAGCTTGGAGCCGTTCTGGCGGAAGAGGCGGTTCTGCCCTCCGGTGTGGCCGAGGTTCTGCCCGAACCGTTCATAGGTGAAATCGGCGCCACCGTCGGCAAGAACGCCGCGAAGCGCCTCCAGGGTTCTCTCGTCGACCCCCGCCTTCCCGGAGGAGTCGCCGAGGGCGACCACCGTCTCACCCACGAGCTCAGCAGCCCGGGCGTTGAAAAGCGACTGGGCAAGAGCCTCCGCGTATCTGAACAGCGTCGCCCGCGTGAATGCGTGCGCGACCGTCTGCACGCGCAAGCTAGAGCGAAGCGCCTCTACTTTCGGCACAGCACTCCCATCTCCCGAAAACTCCAGTTTCATGGCTAGGCTAACTGAGCTTTCCCCCACGCGGCAGACACTGGTCAAGCTACAAGAGATTGCTCTGCGAGATGCTCTACGTACTACATCGGCGGACGGAAGTCGAGCAAGCTGTGAAGCCGAGTCGTGTTGTACCAGTTGAGCCAGGCGAAGATCTCCGCTCGCGCTTCGACCACGTCGCCTTCTGTTGCCGGCTGACGCCCATTGCCTGACACCTCCATCATCGAGGTGTTGCGACGACCGATTGAATCCGCCCTGGGTACCGTGGTCTGTGTGAACACGATGCCGCCGGCGAGGTTGCGTCGCCCGCCTCGTGTCGCCACTGTCGCCTCGATGGTGTCGAGGCAGAGGTCGGTACGCAGGTGGTCGGTGATGGACCAGCCGAGCAAGCTGCGCGAGCAGGCGTCGATGACCGGTGCGAGACACAACCAGCCCATCGTCGGTTGAGATGTAGGTCGCGTCTCCGATCCACAGCTGGTCGATGTTCGCCTGCTCGAAGTCGCGTCCGACGAGGTGGACTGCCGGGACCTTCGAGGGGTCACGCCTTGTCGTGTACATTTTCCGCCGGCTCGACCACCCTGGCCGGGCCATCTCGGCTCGACGGCCTTGTGAGGGACAGCTCCGGGCCATAGCTGATGCCAACGTTTGCCTTGTCCCAGTCAGAGAAGCCCGCTTGCGGGCCGCGACGACGGCGCGTCAGCGTCCGTCGAGATGATCGAGCTCTCGCTTAAATCGGCTGAGGCGTGGCGGCGCCGAAGGGCCAAGTCCAAGACCATCGTCACCAGTACGAGGGCCATGCCGATCGCCTCCGAAGCTGAGTTCGCGGCAGGAAAGGTGGAACCGAGCCAGTGAGCCGGCAGTGGATGGATGTACATCACCCAAGCCATGCCGACCCACGCCGACGGAAGCAACATCGCTGACCCGCCGGCTGCGATTGTCATCGCCAACGGCACAAACATCAGCATGTAATGGTCCTCGGCCAGTGGGCCGGAAAGGAAAACGCCGAGCAGGGCGGCACTTCCTGCTGTGATCACCCGCAACGCGAGCGTGGGCAAGCGATACCAGGCCCACCATATGACGAGCGCGCTGAGTGCGGCCACCGCAACACGAAGACCGATTGTGAATAGTCGCTGCCAATGGTGAGTGTCTCCAACACCGTTCAGAGCCGCGTTCAGCGGACTAAAGGCCGCCCCAGCGCCCGACAGGAGGTAGCCCGGCTTCGACCACACGTTGCCGACGTGGGGTACGACGGCAAGGGCTATCAGGTTGAGACCGACCGGAATGGCGAGCGCAATTGCGAAGGGGCGCCACTTCCGTGCCAAGAGGAAGACGATGAGCACCGGAAGCAGGAGCGGTTTGATGCCAAAGCTGATCCCGAGGACGACAGCACCGGCTGTCCACCGGCCACGGGATAAAAGCAGGAAGGAGAGCGCGAGGGCAAAGGCCGTGACGACCGACGTATTCAAAAGGATGAGCACCTGATAAGACGGGAGGCAACCATTGAGGAACCACACCCCGACGGCGGCACAAAGCCCCCACCATCGGCGTCCCACTGCTGCCGCCGACATCATGACGGATGCGCCCAAGAGGATGATCGATACTCCCAGTAGAGGGTGAAGCAGCGACCCGAGGCGGAAGAGCGCCAGCGGCCAGGTGAGCAGCAAGTTGCTGGGCGGATAATTGAAGTACGGGCTGGCATACGGGTGCCCGTTGTCCAAAAAGGCTTTCGCCGCCTGCCACGAGTACTGGAGATCGGCGCCTAGCTGGGGAATGCGCGCGGTCTGCCGGTACCTACCGATCCAGTCGCGGATGTCGAGAAGCCACATCGCGCCGGCAAGCGCAATGGCGACAGGCGAACGCCACGCGAGGGCGAAGCGACGTATCGCCTTGATGGCCGCGTCGGTGGTGACTGCCTCGCGTCTTAGTCTCAAGTGCTGCGGAGACCCTGACCTGAGCCTGTTGGAGAATGCTTCAGCCATCAAGACCCCTGGCATCGTCGACCGCCACGCACGACTCGTC
>Ga0326728_10022654_pt1 | contig 11623 bp, 10 predicted proteins | sample MB3enrmetagenome_FD_207602 | JGI IMG/M metagenome (GOLD analysis project Ga0326728, IMG submission 207602) | Lab enriched peat soil microbial communities from McLean, Ithaca, NY, United States - MB31MN | ecosystem: Environmental > Terrestrial > Soil > Wetlands > Peat | place: USA: New York... | reverse complement strand
GGGCCTTGTATACGGCGCCCATGCCGCCCGACCCGATTCGCTGCAAGATCTGGAAAGTACCATCCAGAATGTCGCGTCCGATGAACGGGTCCTCTGCGGGCATCGGGGTCGTACTCCTTGTGGTATCACGCATTTCCCGCTGCCTCATCACGACCTCACCATGATTTTCCAGTCTCGCCTCCTGACCGAAAAGGGGTTCGCGCATGCGTTTCCTTCCCGCCACGAGACCCCGGAGGACGTCGCGAGAGCCCTCGACGTGCCGCGGATCGAACAGGTCCGGCAGGTGCACGGAGCCCGAACCGTCGTGGCGCCGTGCGGCGAGGGAGTCGAGGCCGATGCGATCGTCGGTCGAGCGGGAGGTGGCAGAATCGCGGTAGGCGTGCGCGTGGCGGATTGCGTCCCCGTCCTGATGGGTCACGAGGACTCCGGAGATGTCGTGGCGATTCACGCGGGGTGGCGGGGAATCGTGTCATCGGTCTTGCAATCCGGCCTCCACTCGCTCGGCCCCGGACGCGTTGCGGTGGCGATAGGGCCGTGCATTGGGCCTTGTTGTTTCGAAGTGGGCGCTGACGTCGCGGGCGAAATTGCGAAGGCGAGTTCTGACGCGGTGGTGCACCGTCGTGAAGACGGCCGAATCACGGTGGACATGAGATGGGCGGTCCGGCTGCAACTCGACGCACTCGGAGTCGAGAGTGACAATATCGAGAATGTACCCGGCTGCACGCGACACGAGGCTGACCTTTTCCACTCATTCAGACGTGACGGAGTGGGGAGCGGTCGCATGCTGGCCGCCATCGTGACGAGCCGGTGACGCTCTTTCCCCTCGGCGTTCGGCGGGCGAGGAACCGCCGAGAGGGAGGCACCGGACCCCGCCGAGCCCTCGACGGATGGTTGTCGTGCTCGCCGTCCGGCCAGGGGGCGAGTTATGATCGCTCCACCGTGACGTCGACCCCGGACGACCAAGGCAGATTGCTCGATCTTCGATCGCGGCTGTCCGCGGCCGAGGGGAAGCTCGTCGAGCTCGAAGGCAGCCTCCGCACCCTGATCGACCACCTTCCGGACGGCGCGCTCATCCACGACGGCAGCCGCGCGCTCTACGCCAACCGTGCGCTGTGCACGATGCTCGACGTGGGGGATGCCACGGAAATCGATGGGTTCCAGGTTGCTGCGCTGGCGTGCACCGAGGGCGGGTCCTCGCCGATCCGTCGAAGCGTACCGAGGCGCGGCGGAACGGTGATGATCGCCGAGGTCGAGGCCTTCGGATTCGACTGGACTGGGACCCGCGCTTCGCTCGTCATCGCGAAGGACGTGACCGAGCGCTTGCGAATCGAGGCGCAACTCCTGCTCGCAGACCGAATGGCCTCCATGGGGACGCTCGCTGCGGGGGTGGCCCACGAGGTCAACGGGCCGCTCGGCTACACGATCGCCAACTTGGGCTTTGCGCTCGAGGAGCTTTCGGCGCTCGAACGAGGCCTCATCGCGACCGACGATGAGAGTCGCAGCGCGCTCACGGCGCGACTGGCCCTGGCGCGGGCGACCGTGCAGCGAATTGTCGAAGCCCTTCGCGAGGCGAGGCAGGGCGGCGATCGCGTGCGCCACATCGTGCGCGATCTCAAGACATTTGCGACGGCCGACGACAGTCGGATGGGGCCGATCGATGTGCGCCGCGTGCTCGAGTCGTCGATTAACATGGCCTATAACGAGATCCGCCACCGCGCGCGGCTCGTGAAAGACTACTTCCCGACGCCCTTCGTGCGCGGAAGCGAGGCCCGACTCGGGCAGGTCTTTCTGAATCTCCTGCTCAATGCGGCCCACGCGATCGGCGAAGGCGATGTGGACCACCATTGCATTCGGATCGTCGCGCGAACGGACAGCAAGGGACGGTGTGTCGTGGAAGTATCCGACACGGGTCGCGGCATTTCCCCCGACCACCTCCGCCGGATATTCGACCCGTTCTTCACGACGAGCCCGGGCGGGGGCACGGGCCTTGGGCTCAGCATTTGCCAGAACATCGTGGCGACCGTTGGCGGGGAGATCGCGGTCGAGAGCGCCCTCGGCAAGGGAAGCACGTTTCGGGTGACGCTCCCCGCGGCCGGGGACGAAGTGGTCGATCCCGTGAAGCGAGTGGCCGGGAGCACTCGGCCGCCGGTCCAGCGAGCGCACATCCTCGTCGTCGACGACGAGCCCATGATGGCGCGCGCCGTCCAGCGTTTGCTCGAAAGTGAGCACGATGTCGTGGCGCTGAGCGATCCGAATGCTGCCGTCGCGCAGGTGCGATCGGGAGACCGATTCGATGTGATCGTGTGCGATCTGATGATGCCGGCGCTCAGCGGTATGGAGGTCTACGAGGCGATCTCCGCCATCGACGCCGATCAGGCGCGACGGATCGTCTTCATGACCGGCGGCGCCTTCACGCCGCGTGCGGTGAAGTTCCTCGAATCGGTGGACAACGTTCGCATCGAGAAGCCGCTCGATCGGAGTGCCCTTCGGGCGGCCATCCGATCGCATGTGCCGTGAGTGCCTCCCGAGAGGACTACTTGTGAAAGCGCTGAATCTGGGCGTCGAATCCGCCCATATCGACGTCGCTCGACCAGTCGAGAGCCAATCCGCACCGGGCGGCCACGGCACGCGAGCGCGTTGGCCAAGGAGCAATCCAGACGAACCGTCCGCCTGGGACGAGAGCGTTGGCGGCGTGCTCTACGAAGCGGTCGAGCAGTTCGGCTAGACCCGACGTGCGCGACGCGCGGCGGCCCATCGGCGGATTCGTGATGACGAGGGTGACATCCTCCGGACACCAGTCGAGCGAGTCAACGTGCTCGAGGTGAGCGTGGACGCCAGCGGCCTCGAGGTTCTCGCGGGCGGCCGCGAGCGCTCGAGCATCCGTGTCACTGCCGTGCAGCGCGCGCGTGGGGCCGAGCCTCGCGCGTTCGATCAGCTCCCCGGCGGAACCGACGAATGGGTCCCACACCACGTCGTCGGCGCGCGTGCCGGCTATTCGCGCGAGCGCGGCCGCCACCGTCGGATGGGAGGCAGCCGGCACGTCGGAGTGGCGCCAGGCGAACCGCGGATCGTGGAGAGCTCGAGGAGCGAGCGCAACCTCGACGAGGTCCGTCGAGTCGGAGACGCGAACTTCCCAAAGGGATGCGGTGGGGTCGTTGACGAGGTTGGGATTCACGCGGCTGACCGCTCGCGCCGCGTTCCACGTAGTCGCTCGTCGGTGTCGTCCGCTGGCCCAACGCAGTCGATAGCGGACGGCGCCGGAAGTCCACGTTGCGAACACATCGCGAGCGATGGGCCCCTCGAGTGCGCGGGCAATGGCGTCTTCCACGGTCTCCCCCTGACGTCGAGGTTCCTCGGGAAGCGGGAATGCGAACGACAGCATCGTCCGTGCGCCGAAGAGCGACACCAACGGTCCTCGCAGCTCCGCAGCGACGCGTTCAAGCGCTTGGGCGCGGGCCTCGCCGACCTCCGGGATCGCGCGGAGCTCATCGATCAGGATATCGGCGAGGCCCCGGCGCACGTCGATGTGGACCCGAAGCGGTCGCGACGGAATCCGATTGGGATCAATCCTGCCCCGATCGGGGCGCGAACCCGTTCTTTCGACCATCGTCAGCGCCCGTTGCGCGATTCGCCCGAGCTCCTCGTCGGATGCATGGACGGCATCACGCAACCTCGTGAGCGACGCAGACGTGCCGACTTTCCCGAGGGCTTCGGCGATTCGGCGATGAACGATCCCGTCCCTATCGCGCGACCACGCGTCGAGGAGCGCCTGCTCGGCGTCTTGGTCTTGGGCGCGCGCGTGTCCGAGCGCGGTCGCCGCCCGGCGGCGCGTCACCGGGTGGGGATCCGACAGTGCGTCGATCAGCGCAGCCCTCACGGTCGGCTCGCTCACGAACCGTCCGAGAGTGCGAACCATGGACGCCTTGTCCGCGCCGCCGGCCGCTCCAAAGCGTTCGAGCAATCCTGGCACTGCTGCCGGCCCGATGCGCGCGATGGCGCGTTCGGCGTCGCGAGACGACTCTTGCCGTCCTAGCCTCTCGACGAGCGCGCCGAGGTCGCGCACACTCGGCGTGAATCCGGGGTCGCGAATGGCCTCGTCTATCCGCAAGCGTCCCACTGAATCCATGGGCATACTCGATTCCATCGGCCTCGTCGTTCGCGAAGGCGATCTACACGCTCTGAACGCGCTCCACGCGTGGAGTCACGGGGTCGTCGCGCAAGCGGTCGTGGCTCTCACGTGGCTCGGCAGTGGATGGTCCGCGCTGGTCCTCCTTCCCATGGCGCGCTATCCGAGGACACGAGACTTTGCGCGACCTTTGATCGCGGCCCTCGTGGCGCAAGCGGTGCTCGTCTGGGCGATCAAGGGCCTCACCGCCCGTGTGCGCCCGTGGATCGCCCTCGGATGGCCTGCTCCGCTCTGGGCGCCGCACGACGGCTCATTTCCGAGCGGTCACAGTTCCGGAAGCTTCTGCGTGGCGGCGTTTCTGCTCGCGTGGCCCTCCGCGGCGGACGCTGCCTGGGTGGTTGCGAAGCGCATTCCTGGTCTCGCCGCGGCCGTCCTCGCGGTTCTCGTCGCGCTGTCGCGTGTGATCGCGGGCGCGCACTTTCCATCGGACGTCGTCGTGGGCGCTGCCATGGGATCGCTGGTCGGCCTTGCGGCGGCCCGGGCGCGCGCGTTCGGGGTGGAAGCGAGCCCCGAAAGCCGCTACTAGTCGCTCCCTGTGAGGTCTTCTTCCGCCGCCGGGATATTTGCTCTCGGGGTAGCCATCGCAGGCTTGTCGGGCTGCCGCGACTCGAGCGCGGGCGGAAGCTCGTCGTCCGCCACGCCGGAGCCGACGGCGAGCCAGGAATCGGCTGATGTCGTCCTTCCCGGAGTGGACATCAGCGCGATGACGCCTCGGGAGCGACGCCAGTGGAACGGACTGGCGAATCGGCTCCTGTCGCCGTGTCCGAGCGTGCCCGTGTCGCTCGCCCAGTGCATCAGAGAAAAACGTGCGTGCGACACGTGCACTCGCGCGGCGCGCTGGGTGGCCCATGCCGTTCGCGATGGCGCGTCGGAGCACCTCGTCGAACGGGCCTATCGCCAGCGGTTTGATCCGTCAACGCTCAAGGCCATCGCCGTCGATGGTTCGCCCACGGAAGGCCCCGACAATGCGCCCGTCACCATCGTCGACGTGGCCGACTTCGAGTGCCCGCACTGTCGGGAGGTGGTGCCCCGGTTGGACGCTCTTCTCTCCACGTATCCTGGCCGGATTCGACTGGTGTACAAGAGCTTCGTGCTGTCGTTCCACGCTCGCGCGGAACCTGCGGCGCGTGCCGCATTCGCTGCCGGCGAACAGGGTAAGTTCTGGGAGATGGAGCACATCCTCTTCGAGCAGCAACAGCATCTCGAGGACGCCGATATCGAGCGGTACGCCAAGCTTCTGAAACTCGACATTCCGAGATGGAAGGCGAGCCTCCATTCCCCCGCGGTCGATGCACGTATCGAAAAGGACCGGCAGCTCGGTCAGACTCTGGAAATCCAGGCGACGCCGACGCTCTACATCAATGGGCGCGAACTCGACATCGAAAGTGGGGATTCACTCGAAGACAGGGTGGCCGAGGAGCTCGGTGCCTCGCAGGAAGGCGCTTCCCATGCGGCGGCCGATCAGCGTCCGCCGGGAGACGCAGGGCGGAACTGACGCGCATGCGTCCCGCGAGCATCGTCGTCCTCGCTGCGTTCGTTGCGGCCCTCGGTTCGGGAGTCGTCGCGTGCGTTCATGGGGCCAGTGAACCGGGACGCGCGAGTGAAGACGTGGCGCTTGCAGGCGTTGACACGAAGGACCTCACGGCTCGCGAACGCCATGAGTTTTCGCAGTTCGTGCGCGTCCTTCCCGCCCCGTGCGCATCCGTGGCGGTGCCCGTGGCGGACTGCGTGCTCGAACGCCGTCCGTGTGTCGCGTGCGTTCGAGCCGCACAGAGCGTGGCGCAGCTCGTCCGAGAAGGTATGGCGCACGAGCAAGTCGAGACGATCTACAAGCGTCGCTTCGACCCGGCCTCGGCCAAGACCATCCCGGTCGAAGGGTCGCCCGCGCGCGGTCCTAGCGATGCCCGCGTGGTCGTCGTCGAGTTCGCCGACTTCGAGTGTCCATTCTGCCGGCAGATGGCGGACGTGCTCGACACGATGTGGGAGACGCGCAAGGACCGCGTGCGATTCGTCTACAAGTTCATGCCTCTGTCGATGCATCCACACAGCGAAATCGCGGCGCGGGCTGCGATCGCGGCGGACGCACAGTCGAAGTTCTGGGCGATGCACCACGAACTGTTCACCCATGCTCAGCATTTGGAACAGGGCGACGTCGAACGCTACGCGGAGGCGATTGGCCTCGACATCGCAAGATTTCGGGCCGATGCGCAGTCGGCCGCGACGACCGCTCGACTCGAAGCGGACCGAAAGCTGGCCGATTCGCTGGGCGTCAAAGGAACACCTACCCTCTTCGTCGACGGTCGCGAGTGCGACGCTCCAGCGAACATCGGCGAGTGGGTCGACAGCGAGCTAGCTCCGGTGAGTCCGTGACTCCAGAGGATGCGTGAGCAGCGGTCCCATCGACGGGTGCGGGTGTTTTCCGACAGGCCGACACTACGCCGGCATTGCACATCTGCTGCGGTCAACGGTTCGGGGGCTCGTAGCGGAGGTGGATGTCGATGCGGACTGGCGGGAACTTCCCATCGCCATGCTCGACGTCGAGACGACAGGCAAGGACCCCGCGGTCGAGCGGATTGTGGAGGTCGGCATCGTTCGCTCAGTCGGCGGCGAGATCGTCGCGAAGCAGAGCTGGCTCATCAATCCAGGCCGCCCGATTCCGCGCGAGGCGTCGGAGGTGCACAAGATCAAGGATGAGGACGTCGCGGACGCCCCCGCGTTCGCGGATGTGGCGCCGGCTATTGTCGAGTATTTCAAGGGCCACATCCCGGCGGCCTACAACGCATCGTTTGACAGGGCGTTTCTGTGGCGCGAGATCGACCGGCTCGGACTTCCGTCGTCTGTCGATGCGCCCGCCCTGCGCAGGGATGTCGAATGGCTCGACCCTCTCATCTGGGCGCGCGAGCTTCAGCAGGGGGAACGGTCTCGTGCCCTCGGCGACGTCGTGGCACGGTTGGGCATCGCTCTCGACAATGCGCACCGCGCGACGGCCGACGCCGAGGCGGCACTGCGCGTTCTGATGACGTTCGGCCGGGACGTGCGCGTTCCGCGGAGCTACGGCGCATTCGTGCAGGAGCAGCGCCGGCTAGCCATGGCGCAGGCCGATGCGCGTCGCCAAAAGTGGCGTGGGTGAAGCGTGGACGGGCTTCGCGAGTTATTTCGGCCGGTGGACCGAAAGTGACGTGACGGCGCGAGCGTCGGCTACGCTCCTGACGCGCTTGCCCTATAGTACTTCCAGCCACTTCACCGGAGGACGCCGTGATGGACAGGGCCACAATTACGTTGGGTGAGCAGAAGCTCGAGGCCCCGGTGATCGTCGGAACGGAGGACGAGCGCGCGGTCGACATCGCCCATCTGAGGGCGAAGACCGGTTGCGTGACGCTCGACCCGGCGTTCATGAACACCGCTTCGACGACGAGCGCGATCACGTTCATCGATGGCGACCGTGGAATCCTGCGATACCGAGGCATCCCGATTGAGGAACTCGCCGAACGCTCGACCTTCGTCGAAACCGCCTACCTGCTCATCTACGGCCATCTGCCGAACGAGGCGGAGCTCAGTGCGTGGAGCGACAGCCTGTCGCGAAGATCCCCGCTGCACGAGGACATGCGCCACTTCTTCGAGGGCTTTCCGCCGACTGCCCACCCGATGGCGATCCTGTCGGCGATGGTGGCAGCCTTGTCGACGTACCATTCGGACTCCCTCAACGTCGACGACATCGAGGTCCGCGACATGACGATTGCGCGGGTCGTTTCCAAGGTCCGAACCATCGCGGCGTTTGCCTACAAGAAGTCGGTCGGAGAACCCTTCGTCTATCCGAAGCACTGCCTCTCGTACTGCGCCAACTTCCTCAACATGATGTTCTCGACTCCTGCGGAGGAGTACGAGATCGACCCGGAGCTCGTCCGGGTGATGAACCTGCTCCTTATATTGCACGCCGACCACGAGCAGAACTGTTCCACGAGCACGGTTCGCATGGTGGGGTCGAGCAAAGCGAATCTCTTCGCGTCGATAAGCGCCGGCATTTGCGCGCTCTGGGGTCCGCTCCATGGAGGTGCCAATCAGGAAGTCATCGAGATGCTCGAGGCGATCAATGCCGACGGTGGGGACGTTCACAAGTACATCGCACTCGCGAAGGACAAGAATAGTCGATTCCGCCTGATGGGCTTCGGTCACCGCATCTACAAGAACTTCGATCCCCGCGCGAAGATCATCAAGGCGGCGGCCGACAGGGTGCTGGCCCGCTTGGGAAGGGCCGACAAGTTGCTCGACACGGCCAAGGCGTTGGAGGACGCGGCGCTCAGCGATAGCTATTTCATCGAGCGTAAGCTCTATCCAAATGTCGACTTCTATTCGGGCATCATCTATCGGGCGATGGGGTTTCCGACCAATATGTTCACCGTCCTTTTTGCGATCGGCAGGCTGCCGGGGTGGGTGGCGCACTGGCGGGAGATGATGGGCGACCCAGCGACGCGAATCGCCCGTCCGAGGCAGATCTATACGGGGCCGAATCTCACGCATTACGTTCCGATCGAAGAGCGCGGATAGCTCGGCCCGCGGAACGCGGTCGCCGGGTGGTCCCAGGCCCTCAGCGTGTGCACGAGGTCGTCGTTCTCCGCCGGGGTCGGCGCCGCGACGGCTGTTGGCGGCGCGAAAATTCCCTGATACTGGAGCGGCGATCTGCGATATGCGCCCGCTTGACGGCACGCCACGAATGAGTACCACTGACTCATCGTTGCCTTGGCGTGAATGGAGACCGCGATGAACTGCGCAAAACGCTTGTTAAAGCTGGCCTGGCCACCTTACCTGCTGCTCGGGATGCTCACGACGCTGAGCATGCTCGTCACGAGAAATGCGTTTGCGACGGAATATTACGTTTCTCCCACGGGAAGCGACACGAATGCGGGGACCATCGACGCACCGTTTGCCACCCTGCAGAAGGGGGCGGACGTGGCGGCGGCCGGGGACACCGTCTGGATTCGTGCCGGCACCTACAGCATCACCACACCGTATTCCAGTAGCGCTGGCATATCGCTGTCGAAGAGTGGCACGTCGGACACCAACCGAATCAACTTCTTTGCCTACCCGGGCGAGATTCCGCTCTTCGATTTCTCCAAGATGACGATATCCACTACCGGCTTCACGGACGGGATCGTCGTCACCGGTAGCTGGCTGCACCTCAAGGGGATCTCGGAATGCTGCGTCCCGATGAACACGTCCTCGAACAACGGCGTGGAAGTCGATAATGCCGCCAATGACATCTTCGAGCAGTTGAACATGTATGGCAACAGCGGCAACGGGATCTTCGTCAGCCACGGGACCGGGGGTCACCTGATTCTCAACTGTGACGGGCACGACAACTACGACGCGACTTCGTCGCAAGGCCAGGGACAGAATGCCGACGGTTTCGGTGTTCACTACCAAACCACCGGTGCCAGCACGACCATCAGGGGCTGCCGGTCGTGGTGGAACTCGGACGACGGGTACGACCTGATCAGCCAGGAAGTGCCGGTCACGGTGGAGAACTCGTGGGCCATGGGCTGCGGCTATGCCAACTACGGCACCTACAGCCCCACGTCGGGGAATGGCAACGGATTCAAGATGGGGAGCAGCAAGACAGGCATCCGGCACATCGTCCAGAACAACGTGGCCTGGAAGAACAAGGCCAACGGGTTTTACGCCAACCACTCCTCGGGTGGAAACACCTGGTACAACAACACCTCGTTCCAGAATGGAACCCAGTACAACATGCTGGCGAGCACTTGGAGCGGACCCGACGGCACGGGCACCAGAACCGATGGAGTCACTCTGACCGGGACGAAGGTCCACATCATGAGGAACAACATCGGCTACCCGGACAAGAATGAGTACATCACCGGGTACGGTGTCGATACGCAATTCAACACCTGGGATTTGAATATCACCCCAGCCGCCAGTGACTTCCTCAGTATCAGCGATCCGAGTGTGTCGGGTACGGGTGCGAGCATAGAGACTTCGGGCGCGCTCGGACCCCGCAACGCCGACGGCAGTCTACCGGACGTGGACTTCCTCCAACTGGCGGCCGGCAGCCAGATGATCGACAAGGGCACGGACGTCGGTCTTCCCTATGTCGGCGCGGCCCCGGACTTGGGCGCGTACGAATTTGGAGCAGGCACGGACGACTACGCGGGCAGTGATGGGGGGACGGGATCGAGTTCGGGAGCAAGCACGTCGAGTAGTTCTGGGTCATCGACCAGCTCGGGAGTGAGCAGCTCGAGTAGCTCTGGGTCATCGACGAGCTCGGGAGTGAGCAGCTCGAGTAGCTCTGGGTCATCGACGAGCTCGGGAGCAAGCACGTCGAGCGGCTCGGGGTCCACATCCAGTTCAGGAGGACGCGGTTCCAGCGCCTCGAGTTCGTCGACGAGTGGAGGGTCCTCGAGCAGTTCGGGTGGCGTGTCGACGACGAGCGGAGGGTCCTCGAGCAGTTCGGGTGGCGTGTCGACGACGAGCGGAGGGTCCTCGAGCAGTTCGGGTGGCGTGTCAACGTCGAGCGGGGCTTCGTCGAGCAGCTCCGGGGGATCCACGTCGTCGGGTGGCGCTGCAAGCTCCAGCGGTTCCAGCGGAGCGACGTCAGGCGGTTCGACCGGCGGCTCGAGCGGCGCGGCGAGCTCGGGTGGCTTGTCGACGTCGGGAAGCAGCTCCGGAAATTCAGGAGGGATCCAAGACGGCGGCCCTGGCGGAGCTTCCGGCGCAGCCCCGGGTGGCGGGTCGAACGGATGCGGGTGCCGAACTGCGCCGTCGTCGTCTGGAGACTCGCTCTTTGCCAGCGTGGGCCTGGTCGGTCTCTTCCTCGTGCGGCGCCGTCGCGATCGACGTTCCCGCTAGTGCTTGGTGAACACGATCGCCTGCCCCTCGAGGACCATCCATTTCATCGTCTTATCGTCAGCGAAGACGAACGTCTGGGGCACGTCCATCCCGTCGCGGTCGGTCGCGATGGTCAGCGAAGTCGGGTACTGCTTCACGATCTTGAAGCGTCCCGACTGCTTGTCCTTGTGCGACGTGACCGTGAGCGCATCGCCGTGGACCAGCATGTCGAGGCCTGCCGCGTAGGCGTTGGCAGGGCCTTCTGCTGCCGCTGGAACGCCTTCGGCGCGCACTCCCTTCCAGTGCCCTTCGAATCGAGTTGCGGCACCACTTCCGCATGCCGTATTGGCGACGGCCAGTGCGAGGATCGCGGTCCCCCGGGCTCGACAAGTCCACTGCATGCTGTCACAAGCATACACTCTGACAGTTAGGATTTCCCGTGGAGCGCCGGCGCAGATTACCCGTTCTTCAGAGTGCGGACGGGCACGTTCCCGCGCGTCCGCGGTGGCAATGGGTTTGCTTTGGCGTGGGCGCAATCGTCGCGGCTTGGGTTCCCCTGACCGCGCTCGCGATGGGAATCGCGCTGTCGGCGGGCCG
>Ga0326728_10022650_pt1 | contig 11625 bp, 8 predicted proteins | sample MB3enrmetagenome_FD_207602 | JGI IMG/M metagenome (GOLD analysis project Ga0326728, IMG submission 207602) | Lab enriched peat soil microbial communities from McLean, Ithaca, NY, United States - MB31MN | ecosystem: Environmental > Terrestrial > Soil > Wetlands > Peat | place: USA: New York... | reverse complement strand
TGTGGGCATGGTGCTCTTTCCCATCTCTGGGTTGTTTTTTGTGCTATGCCTTGCGAGTGGAGATTTATTTCTCACCTTGGCCTTTGGAGCCATTTTTTTGATGGCCATCTATTTGATATGTGGAGCTCCTCATCTGGCCAAAGCGGTTAGTTCTATTGAGGAGCAGCAGGACGCAAGGCAGGTCATCACCCAAATTCGTCAAAGTGCAATGCCACAAGCGACACCAGATCAAAGCAAATCAGTGCGGTGTCGCCGCAGATCGTTGATGGTGAGTTTTATCGGCTGGGGTATTTTGTGGGTCGGCCCGTTAATTTTCGGCAAGGCTCTGCTCGGCGCAGCGTTTGGGGCCTGGTTGTTTGGAGTGTGGATAATTGGTATGGCGATTCTCATCCCGGCGGGATATTTCATTTGGCGGTGCCCCGTTTGCGGTCACCCATTTGGGAGAGGTTCTAGCGGTAAATTTTGCAAAAATTGTGAAACGCGATTCGATGTCTAACCTTTACTTGGAGCCATCCTGCCGTTGATGCGGTCGATTCCGCTGCGCGGTCAACGTCGCTATGTCCGCAGCGAATCCCATGGAATTGCCAATGAATTGCTCTTTGCGGTAGCCGTTAACCGAGTTATCCTTTGTGAAGATGAAGACGGTCGAAACCATCATTGAAACAAACGGAGAGGTGCGTCTCGTCGAGCCGCTTTCCGTACCGGTTCCGCGCCGTGCCCTCGTCACAATTCTTGAAGAAGCTCCGACCGCGCATGACGCCGCGTTGTTGAGTGAAGCTGCGCTCGCCGAAGACTGGAATCGCGCCGAGGAGGATGCCGCATGGGCACATTTGCAGCCGGCCAAGTAGTCATTGTTCACTTTCCTTTTTCCGACCTCACCGCAATTCCAAGTTGCGGCAACGGTGGTGCTGGCAGATTCCGATCTTGAAATCGCGGGCCGGAAAATTAACCTTAGCAGGAATGTCTGAACCCAGGGCGGCGAATATCCTCTTATTGATATTGGTATGGAATCTGATTCTCGCGGGCGGCACGTTCGCCGGGCCGCCGTATTTGACGGACGATCCCGAACCGACGGATTATCAGCATTGGGAAGATTACCTTTTCGCGTTGGGCGACCACACGGGCGGCGGTTACCTCATTTATGGTCCGGCAGTGGAAGTGAACTATGGCGCGTGGCCGGACACGCAATTGTCTTTGACGGTTCCGATGACTTCGGTGGGCGGCAACATGCCGGACGCCTCCGGTTTCGGCGATGTGCTGATGGGCGTCAAATACCGGTTTCTGCATGAAACGAACGGCTGGCCACAAATGGCGTTTTATCCACAGGTCAATCTGCCCACGGGCGACGCCACGCGCGGCCTGGGGAACGGGCGGGCCTGGTATCTGTTGCCGGTGTGGCTGCAAAAGAGCTGGGGGCCCTGGACGACTTACGGAGGCGGTGGCGCGGCCCTCAATTCCGCGCGCGGGCAGCGTAATTATCCTTTCGCCGGCTGGTTGTTGCAGCGTGATATTGGCGAACATCTTACGCTGGGGGGGGAATTGTTTGCGCAAGGGCGCGATTCGGACGATGACCACGCCTTTCTCGCGCTGAACTTCGGAGGCTCCTACAAGTTCAATGAACACTTCAGCGTGCTGGCCAGCGCGGGACACAGCGTTGCCGGTCAGGCGAACCTGTTCTGGTACTTTGGTCTGGGTTTGAATTGGTGATTCAAAAGCCGGCTCAAAGCAGTCCCTTGGGGATTTGTTTTTACGACCAGGAACAAAGCTCATTCACAAAACCGGCCGAGCCGTCGCGCAGCCAGCCATCGAGTTGCGCCTGATCCTTGAGCTGTTGCCCGCGCAAGCGCGAAACCACGGCAAAACTTGTTTTCACTTCGGGCAGCGCGGTCATGTCCACCCACAATTTCTCGAACTGACTGACGGGGAAAACATCTTCCTGGCCCTGACCCCAGCGTTTTTTCACCTCCTTGATGGTGATGTAGGCCGGCATCCGCGCGGCGACATTGCGGACGGCGGCGGCGACTTTTTCCGTGTCGTTCAAGGCGGCGCGGTCCAAGCCGAAAACGGCGAGCAGTTTGTCTATGTGAATCCAGCAAGTATTGGAATTGTAGAAGCGCAGGTTGAATTCCTCCTCTTCGCGCGGCATGGCCAGACCTTCCACCAGGCGCACTTGACCGTTCACCCGGGCAAGGCCGCCGCCGCGATCTTCCAGGCGGCGCGTGATGACTTCAAACGTGAGACAGGCATCCTGGGCAAGATGCAGGCCGAACATCGCCGGATCGGCGTCCGCGCCGAGGGTGTCAATGTTGTGCAGCATCAAATGGCCCAGTTGCGGACGCTCCGCCAGCAACCGCGCCAGCGTGCCGTTGCGCAACAGATTCGGCACCTCGAACCAGTGGCCGACCGGATGCAAACATTGCGCCGGGAGATTGTCCGTGTAATCGCCGCCTTCTCCCGCCGAACGCGCCCAGTTGATGAGCGCGGCGCGCAGGCTGGCGCGAACTTTCTGTTGCTGCTCGTCAAGGCGTTGCTGCGGCATTTCCTCCCAGAGAAAACGCAGGTCGCGCTCCATCGGATTCAGGCGCAAGCCGATGGAACGTCCGGCGGAAAGCAGCAATGGTCCGGCGTAACCATAATTTTTCTGCCGGCGTAAAAACTCCTCCGTCGCCGCATGAGTCAGATAACTCGTCGTGAAAATATGCGGCAATGCGGAACCGGCGAGCCCGCCGATGCGCCGGCTTTTCGCGAGATGCGTTTCGATGAACGTGCGGTGAACGCCGGCAAATTTGCAGAAGGGATGCAGCGCTTTCACGACCCCGGCGCCCTGCGTCCAGCGGCTGCCGGCTCCGGCGGCGAGGGTAACGACGGCGAGTTCGCCCCGCGAGAGAGCGGCGAGGCCGGCCTCGCGAAACTCCTTCGCCAGCGGCCCGGTGGCATTCAAAACATCCGTGTCTTGAACGTCCTTGATGCCGGCGCTGGCGGGCAGCCGGTTTTGCGCGAGACCGATGCGGCCATTTTTCAAATCGTCGCGAACTTGCTCATGTTGCACGCGGTCAAAGCCGTTTTGTTCCAGCAATTCCGCCAGGCTTTGCTGCCGGCCGGCCGCGGGTTTCAAACGCGGCAGGAGACGGTCGAACAACGTTGGCATCATGTCCGAAAATTCCGGCCGGGTGCGGGTGGCCGCGCTGAACTTGTCGAGTTCGGCGCGTTGCGGTTTCGTCAACGCCCGCGGATCGGCGCGCAGCCAGCGCGGCACGTGCAGCGCATAATAACCGCGCGGCAGCAGCGCGGCCTCGCCGTGCAACAACTCCGCCCAGGTGCCGCGTTCGTTGATGGCAAAATCGTACACCACCGGCTCCATCGCAAAGGGCAGGGCGTGTTCCAGTTCACGTTTGGTTTGCGACATGATTTCCTGCAGCCGCTTTTGCGCCTGCGCCTTCTTGGCGGGATCAAAAATGAACCCCATGCCGCCGCCGGACATGCCGCCGAGCATCCAGAAGCCCCAAAAATCCCGGCCAAACTCGTCGCGCACCCGCGCGATGAGCGATTCCGTGAACGCGTTGCTGGCCCAGGGAATGATGGTCTGGAGCGGCTCGCGGAAATTTTTCGTCGTAAGTTCTCCCAGCTTCCGCACGTCGCCGGCCCGAAGCGTGGAAACAATTTCATCCAGCAGGCCGATGGCCTGGCGGCGTCCGGCCCATTCGGCGGCGGAACGCAGGAGATATTTTTCCGTGACCATTTCCAGAACCGGCCCGACGTTCTGCGCCATGCCGCCGTGAACGAGCACGAGGCTTTGCTGCAGGCTCTCGCGGGTGGCGGAAGAAACCTCGTTGCGGTTCAAAATCTGGTGCGTGGGCATCAATCGTCCGCGGCTGACGCCGAATTCGGGATCGCCTTCCGTGGCCGCTACGCCGCAAATCAGCTTCACGCCCGGCCACACGCCGCCGGAATCCTGCCAGCCGCCGCCGGAACCGCCGAGCCATTCGCCGAGCAGCGCGCGGGCGAGCACCAGCCGCCGTTCCTCTTCGGCCAGTTCGCCGGCCAGCGATCCGGCCTGGCTGGTGGCTCTCATGCAAACGGAAATCAGCGAGGCGAGCAGGTTGGTCGAAACGGCGAGGCGCGAGCCTTTCGGAATGTCATTCACATGACTGACCAGTTCCAGGCCGCGCCCCGGCCCGACCAGATGCGCGAGCAAATCCGCCAGTTCCATGCCTGAACCTTCAATGCCGGGCGGAACAATTCCCGCCGCGATAACGGCGGCTTTCAACAGGCCGAGATAATCGCGGGCGAAATCAAAAACCTCGGCGAGGCTGGTGATGTCCGCCGTCGCGCCCAAGTCCACGCTGGTGAGGCGCAAAACCGGCTCGTCAATTACGCGCAGACACGCTTCCACCGGCGGCTTCGAGGCTTGGTCGCGGCCGTGAACGCCTAGATCAATCGAGACATTCAGAACCCGCGCGCCCTCGGGAAAATCCATGCCGAGGAAAAAAATGTCGCTCCAGCCGGAATGGCTCAAATCCATCCGCACCGGCGTGAGTTCGCGCAGCACGGGATATGTGCCGTCGCCGCCGCGCTGCAAAAGTTCGGGCCGGACGCGCAGCGGATGATCCGCCGGATGGCCCATGCGGAACATCCATTGGTTGCCGCGCACCGAGCGCACGCTGCGGCGCACCTGGTCGGCGAGCGTTTGAAAAGCGATGCGTTGATAGACCGCGGCCAGCGCGCTGGAAATGGCGTCGCCCGGCCCCGAGGATTTTTGGACGGCGAGAAAGTGTTCCAGCGCCTCCTCGAACCGGCGCTGCAGCAGATGCTCGAAACCTTTGAAGGGAATCATGCCGCCCGCGCCGGCGGGCAGCCTGCCCGGCAGATGAAACCGGTGGATCGCGTAAAGAAAAAACAGCGCGCGGACGCGCTCGTAAAGATTCTCGCTGCGACGGCGGAAAGCGTCGAGTTCCGCGCACGCCGCGACCAGTTCGGCGGCGGAAGATCTGGCGCAGACGGCGTCGAGCGGCTGGTTGCGGATTTGCAGATCCGACGACGTGATGATTTCGATGAGCGGAGAAGCCATGCAAATTTTAGCGGGGTTCCTGCGCGAGGAGTTCGACCAGGCCGGCAAGCACTTCCCCGCGCGCCGGGCCGCTCAAGGCCAGCGCGAGCTGGGCATTGAGCAGTCCGTATTTCAAACCGATGTCAAACCGGCGGCCTTCCAGTTCAACGGCGAGGAACCGCTCGCGCGTCGCCAGCCTGGCGAGCGTCCCGCTCAAGCTGGCCGGCTGGCCGGTGGCGGCTTCCGCACCGAGCAAATCCATCACCGCCGGCGTCAAAACATGCATCCCAAAAAAACAAAGGTAGTGACCCGCGCGCAAGCCGGGAACGATGAGGCGTTGTTCCGCGACCGTGGGCGTGGGTTTTTCCAAAACTTCGGAGACCAGGTACAGCCCCTTGCGGTTTTCGGCGAGCCGTCCGCCGGCGACGCCATAATAAGGCAGCTTGCTTTCGTGCGTCGCCTGCACGGCGGAGACCGCGCAATTTTCCGCCGCCGCGATTTCAACGAGCTGCCGCGCACAACTGTTGTTTCCGCGGCTCAAGTAAAGGTGATCGCCCACGAGCAGCAAAAACGGTTCGCTGCCGGTGAATTGGTGCGCGCTCCAAACCGCGTGGCCGTATCCCAGCGGATTGTCCTGCTCGACAAATTGCAGCCGCCGGCCGTGCGGGCCGGCAGCGGCGCGGTAAACACCGGCATCGCCGGGAAAAACCACGACACAGATTTCCTCCGCGCCGGAGTCGAGCGCCTCTTCGACGATGATGGCCAGCGCGGTCTTGGTTTTCCCATCGCGGTCCACGAGTGTTTGCAGTGGCAGGGTTCGCTGGCTTGGCCCCGCGGCGGTGATGACGGCTTTGCGTATATCCATAAATTCTGCTTTCGCGTGAAGGAATTTTGCCATTTTCCAGGCGGCTGGCGATTTAATTTTAAGGTTTTCCTGCCGGCAAGCCATAAAGCATGGATCAAAAAGCGCCCAACCTGAAAAGCCAGCATCGTTTGTTCACGGCACAATTTTTGACACTGGTATCAAGCAAATCCATGAAGCCGGGAGCCTGATATAAATCAAGCTGCTTTTTGATATTATCTTAAGTTAATCGCATCTAATAGGTAGTGCGATATTTTAATTGATTCTTATTCTAAATCCGTCAACCATCTGCTCAAGATTCGCCAGAAAATACGCCGCTTAAAACTCCTGACAATAATATGAACATCTTGGTTGAAGAAAAACCCTCCCTGACGCTGACCACGCTGCCTTCGGACGACGTTCGCCAGATCATGTGGCGCTTTGCCGACCGCTACGAGCTGCACATGCTCGTGCAGGGTGCGCGCGGCGTGGCGCGCGGGCCGGTCGCGCGGCTCGTGGCGGCGGGAGGGCGCAATTCGCACGAGTGGACGACGGAAAAAAACAGCCTGCTCCAACATTACGACGAGAGCGGCATCACCGCCGCCGCGCTCGATCCGGAGGAAGGCGGCTTCATCGCCGGACCGAAAAATCTGGCGCTCGCGCTCCTCGCGTTCGAGCTCGCGTGGGTGGACGCCGGCGCGGCCACCGGCAGCCTCGCGGGCAATCTCGGACTCGCGCCGATTCACGAACGCGGCACGCCCGAACAACGCCGGAAATACGTCGCCGGCGCCGCGCCGCTCAAGCCGGGCGAAACCCGCAGGCAGGTCCGCGCGGCGTTCGCGCTGACGGAGCCGATTCCTTTCGCCGGCGTGGAGACGGGAATGCTCGCCGGCAAGGTGCGCGTGACGGAGTGGAAAGACAACAGCGAGCCGCTGTTGCAGGTGGAGAAGCGCGGTCGCTTCATCACGAACATGGGCTTCGCCAATGTCGTCACGGCGGCGGTGGACTCGGACGACAGGCGCATCAAGGGCAGTTGCATGGTGATTTTGGAGGAAGGCGATCCGGGCATCTGGGATCGCGGCACGCCCACGAAGAAACTCGTTCATCAGCTTTCCTCGACGAACGATCCGGTGTTCAACCTGAAAGTTCCCGCGCATCGCATCGTCGGCGGTTACACGATCAAGGACGGCGTGATCATCCCGAATTATTCGCATGGCGAAATCATTGAAGCCGTATTCCGGCGCACCCGCGTGACCGTCGGTTTGATGACGAGCGCCAAGCTGCTTTCGGCCGTCGAGCCGGTGATTCTTTACCAGCGCCGCCGTTTTCGCGGCGGTGAAAACGCGCCCGGTACGCCGCGCCACGAACTCGGCATCCAGCAGAAGGAAGACGCGCTCCACCGGCTCGTGGATGTATGGGCCACCGGCGAAGCCAGCGCGTCGCTCGGCTTCGAGGCCGCGCGGTTGTTCGACGAACTGGATCCGCTCGAAAAGGAAAAAGACCTTCTTCTCGCGGAGAAAAAACTGACCGGCCGCGCCGCGCTCAAGGAAATGGCGAAGGCACAGGCCACGGCGCTGAAATTGCTCAAGACGAATAAAACTTCGGAGGATTTGCTCGTCAAATTTGCGCGGCTCGATTCGCTGGCCGGCGTCCTTTGCCCCGCGTGCAAACTCTGGAACACCGGCGTCGGCGCAAACATGATGCGCGAAGCCGTCAGCCTCATAGGCGGTTACGGTGTCACGGAGGATTGCCCCGGATTCCTCGGCCAGAAATGGATGGATGCGCAGCTCGAAGCGACTTACGAAGGCCCGGAAGCCGTGCAGCGGTTGCAGCTTTCCATCACGATGACGAATGAGCTGTTCCTGGCGCAGTTCGGACAGTGGATTTCGGAAATGCGCGGCCTCGCCGGCGAACGGCCCGGCACTGGCGCGTGCGCGCTCGCCAATGCGATGCGGCTCTGGCTCTGGACGCTCAACCATGTCCAGACCGCCACCGACGCCGACGGCGCGAAACTCTATCACAAGACGCGCCAGGGCGTGACCTTCCCGCTGGCCGACGCGCTGTGCTGGCTGCTCGCCGCGCGGCAATTCATCCTCGATGTGGTGGAACTCGAAACCCGGGGCGCGGAAAACCCCGCGCTGGCCGACGGCCTCGCCGGCACGGTGAATTTCTTCAACGACCTTTGCCATGTGCAAAGCGCCCGCGCTGCCGGCGAAGCCGGCCGCGTCTGCGCCGAGATTGTCCACGGCTACAACCGCCATCCCGCGTGGGACGAAAAAAGCTGCCACGCCTGCTATTGCGCCGAGGAACTGTCGGCGCTCGAAGGCCTCATTCCCGGCATTGACGGCTCCGCCCGCGCCTACTCGGACGTTTCCGAAACCGGCGAAAATCATCCGTGCAAAGCCGGTCCGTGCGTGAGCTTTGCCGGTCTGGAGGATTTCGCCCGCCTGCGCGCCAAGCTTGACGGCTGCCTCACCGGCTGCCGCCTCGCCAAGGACCGTGCCGCCGAATCGCTGACCAACGTGATGACGCGCGAGGCGCTGGACTATCCAGTTTAACCTCACGCGGAAACAGACTCACGCAAAGGCGCCAAGGCGCAAAGAGTTTTTGTTTTGAAATCTTTGGGCCTTTGCGTCTTGGCGTGAGCAAACAATGAACGAACAACCTCAAATCGAACGCCAGCGGATGGATGCGGACATCGTCTGCGTCGGCTTTGGCCCGGCTACGGCGGGATTTCTCACCACGCTGTCCAGGCAGCTCACGAACGCCGACGGCACGCCAGCGGTCGAAAGCGCCGTCATGCCCGGAATGCCGCCGCAAGTTTTGTGCTACGAACGCGCCGACGACATCGGCTTCGGCGTCTCCGGCGTCGTTACCCGGGCGCGGGCGTTGCGCGCGAGCTTTCCGGAAATCAAAACCGCCGGCATTCCAATGGCCGCGCCGGTCGGCGAGGAAAAGGTTTTGTATCTGCTCGATCCGCACGGCGCGAGCCGCCGCTCGACGGCGTTGCGCCTGGCGGATTCATTGATCCGCGCCGCAAAATTTGCGCTGCCGGTGCAAAACCACGCGCTGAACCTGCCGTGGACGCCGGCGTTTTTGCGCAAGCACGACGGCATGATTCTCTCGATGGGCCAGTTCATGCAATGGGCCGGCGCGCAAGTGCAAAGCACCGGCACGGTGCAGGTCTGGCCCGGCACGCCCGTCGGTGAAGCACTCATTGAGGAGAAAAAAGTCATCGGCGTCCGCCTGGTGGATCAAGGGGTGGACAAAAACGGAAATCCTTCCGACGGCTTCACCCCCGGCATGGATATTCACGCCGCGCTCACCGTCATCGGCGACGGTCCGGTCGGCGCGATTGGCCGGCAGCTCGACGCGCAATTTGGTTTGCCCGGGGGAAAGCACACCCGCGACTGGGCTGTGGGCATGAAGTTTGTCGTGGATTTGCCGGCAGACACGCCGCTCAAACCCGGCACCGTGCTGCACACGTTCGGTTATCCCGAACCGGAGATTTTTGGCTTTCTCTACGTCCATCCCGACCGCGTCGCGTCGCTGGGCATTTTCGTGCCGTCGTGGTTCGACAGCCCGGCGCGCACGGCTTATCGCTATCTCCAGCATTGGATGTTGCATCCGTATCTCTGGCGCCATCTCAAAGGCGGCAGGCTCCGCTCGTGGGGCGCGAAAACCCTCGGCGAATCCGGCAAGCACGGCGAGCCGCGCCTCGCCGGCGACGGCTACGCGCGCATCGGCGAAGGCAGCGGCACCACGAACGTTCTCACCGGCTCCGGCGTGGACGAAGCCTGGGCCACCGGCACACAACTCGCCGAGGCCGTCCTCGAATTGCTCAAGGCCAAAAAGCCGTTCACCAGGCAAAACCTCGATGAAACCTACGTCAAACGCCGCCGCGCCAGCTGGGTGGAAGCCGAAGGCCGCATTGCCGAAAAGTCCCGCGACGGTTTTCAAACAGGCGTGGCCACCGGCATGATCGGCATGGCGCTCGCCGGTTTGACGAACGGGAAATTGTCGCTGGGCAGCGCGCCCGTCCAGCCGTGGAAACGCATCCCGACGGTGGAGGATTATTTCGCCGGAAAAATTTCGTGCGACGAAATCGCCAAGCTCCGCGACGAGTGCAAAACGAAAAACATTTCGCTCCACGGCGCGCTGATGGACAAGGCCGGCTGGCCGGCGATTCCCTTCGACGGACAATTGCTTGTGTCACATCAGGACGCATTGCTCATGGGCGGCAAGGTGCAGGCGCCGCATGGTTACGCGGATCACGTGGTATTCCTGCATCCCGAACTCTGCGAGAAGTGCGGCGCGCGGATTTGCATCGAGGCGTGCAGCGGCCAGGCGATTACTCCCGGCGAAACCGGCGTGCCGGCTTTCGACCGCGAGAAATGCGTCCATTGCGGCGCGTGCCTGTGGAACTGCTCGCAGGCGAACCCGGAAGATCCCGAGCGCATGAACATCGCCTTCCGCGCCGGCACCGGCGGCTTGCACTCGGCGGAGAATTGATTAAAACAAGAATTCAACCACAGATAAACACAGATGGACACAGATGAAAGACCAGATTTGCGACGCGGTGGCGAGCCCCCATATATCTTGAAGGCGGAGACCGAAAGAATTATCGGCTTTGCGTTTGAGGTGTTGAACGAACTTGGCCACGGGTTTCACGAGAAAATTTATGAAAACGCCCTGACTGTTATGTTCAAGCTAAACGGAATTGCTTTTGATCAGCAGCGGCGTTTTCCGGTTTTGTTTCGTGGTGTCGAAGTCGGCGAATTTGTTCCAGACTTGATTGTTTTCAGTTCCGTGATTGTGGATCCCAAAGTCATTGACCACATCACTGATTTTGAACGCGGCAAAATGTTAAATTATCTTCGCATTGCGAGATTGCGGGTTGGCCTGCTCCTGAATTTCAAAAAGCCCCGTCTTGAATTTGAGCGCGTGGTTTTGTAGTTCTTATCTGTGTTCATCTGTGTCCATCTGTGGTTAAAATTCTGAAAATCGCCGGGCCAAACGAATGTGAGATTACTATGAATACTGCGAACCGCCGCCGCGTGCCGGCACCCCATAACCGCGCCTACGCCGGCCTGGACGACAGCCTGAAGCGCAAGCTGCAAAATCCAGACTTCCGCGACGCCTACGAAGCCGAGGACAAGCGCATCGAACGGGTGCTGCAAACCATCAAGCTGCGACTGCAACGCGGCATGACCCAGGCGGACGTGGCCAAGACCATCGGCACCCGGCAGGCCAACGTCAGCCGGTTGGAACGGTTCGACGCCAACCTGACGCTCGGCACGCTGGAAAAAGTGGCCCAAGCCTTGGGTGCAAGCTTGCGCATTGATTTGAAACTGGAAACGGCATGAAAAATCCCGAGCGCATGAATATCGCCTTCCGCGCCGGCACCGGCGGATTGCATTCGGCGGAGAATTGAAACTCGACACGTAAAGCAGAATAAATATCTTACATGGTCATGGATAAAAATGAATTCCAAGCGCGTGTTGTTTCGGCATTTCACAGTCTAAAATACGTTTTTGACGAAGACATTGACGAGGGCAAATCAATTCAACGAATTTCAACCGGCCACAAAGTTCTAGTTACCGGTGGAATGTTTGTCGCCGGCGGTCTCATCGCGGCTCTCGGCACCAGATCCTCCAAATCTTCAGACGAAGAAGTCAACGCAGAGATTGGAAAGCTCAAGAAATCATGTGATTTGGTTGGAATACGGCTTGATACA
>Ga0326728_10022649_pt1 | contig 11625 bp, 12 predicted proteins | sample MB3enrmetagenome_FD_207602 | JGI IMG/M metagenome (GOLD analysis project Ga0326728, IMG submission 207602) | Lab enriched peat soil microbial communities from McLean, Ithaca, NY, United States - MB31MN | ecosystem: Environmental > Terrestrial > Soil > Wetlands > Peat | place: USA: New York... | reverse complement strand
TGGAGGAGCATGGCGCGCTCGAATATTCGATCATCGTCGCCGCCACCGCCTCCGAGCCGGCGCCGATGCAGTACCTCGCGCCGTTCTCCGGCTGCGCGATGGGCGAGTATTTCCGCGACAACGGCATGCACGCGGTCATCATCTACGACGACCTGTCGAAGCAGGCGGTCGCTTATCGCCAGATGTCGCTCTTGCTGCGCCGCCCGCCGGGCCGCGAAGCCTATCCTGGCGACGTTTTCTATCTCCACTCCCGCCTGCTTGAGCGCGCCGCCAAGCTCAACAAGGATTTCGGCTCGGGCTCGCTGACCGCGCTGCCGGTGATCGAGACCCAGGCCAACGACGTCTCGGCCTACATCCCGACCAACGTCATTTCGATCACCGACGGCCAGATCTTCCTCGAGACCGACCTGTTCTACCAGGGCGTCCGCCCGGCGGTGAACGTCGGCCTGTCGGTGTCGCGCGTCGGTTCTTCGGCGCAGACCAAGGCGACGAAGAAGGTCGCCGGCAAGATCAAGGGCGAGCTCGCCCAGTACCGCGAGATGGCCGCCTTCGCCCAGTTCGGCTCCGATCTCGATGCGGTCACCCAGCGCCTGCTCAACCGCGGCGCCCGCCTGACCGAGCTCCTCAAGCAGCCGCAGTTCTCGCCGCTGAAGATGGAGGAGCAGGTCTGCGTGATTTACGCCGGCGTCAACGGCTACCTCGACAAGCTGCCGCTCAACAAGGTGCGCGCCTTCGAGAACGGGCTGCTGTCGACCCTGCGGTCGAAGAACGCCGAGATCCTCGAGGCGATCCGCGCCGCCAACGATCTGGCGAGCGATGTCGAAGCCAAGCTGAAGAGCGCGGTCGACGCCTTCGCCGCCAGCTTCGCCTGACCCTTGCGTTTCCTTAGCCGAGCGCCGCGATGCCGTCCCTAAAGGACCTGAGAAACCGGATCGCCTCCGTCAAGTCGACGCAGAAGATCACCAAGGCGATGCAGATGGTCGCCGTCTCGAAGCTGCGCCGCGCCCAGAGCGCGGTCGAGGCGGCGCGGCCCTACGCCCGGCGGATGGAGACGGTGCTCGCCAATCTCGCCGCCGGCGTCCCGCCGGGAGCGCGCACGCTGCCGCTGCTCGGCGGCAACGGCTCGAACAAGACCCATCTGCTGATCGTCTGCACCGGCGAGCGCGGGCTGTGCGGCGCCTTCAACACCTCGATCGTCCGCCTCGCGCGCGACCGCGCCAACGCGCTCGCCGCCGAGGACAAGACGGTCAAGATCCTCTGCATCGGCAAAAAGGGCTACGAACAGCTGCGCCGGACGCACGAGAAGGCGATCATCGGCCAGATCGACCTGCGCGGCGTGCGCACGATCACCTTTTCCACCGCCCAGCCGATCGCCAAGCGCGTGGTCGAAATGTTCGAGGCGGGCGAATTCGACGTCTGCACCCTGTTTTACGCCCGCTTCAAGTCGGTGATCTCGCAGATCCCGACCGCCCAGACGCTGATCCCCGCCGAGCTCGGCGAGCGCGAGGAGGTCGGCCCGGTCTATTATTACGAGCCCGACGAGGACGAAATCCTCGCCCAGTTGCTGCCGCGCGCCGTGACGGTGCGCATCTATCGCGCCCTGCTGGAGAACGGCGCCTCGTTCTTCGGCGCGCAGATGAGCGCGATGGACAGCGCCACCCGCAACGCCGGCGAAATGGTGAAGAAGTACACGCTTCGCTACAACCGCACCCGCCAGGCGATCATCACCAAGGAACTGATCGAGATCATCTCGGGCGCCGAGGCGCTCTGAATCCATCCCGCCGCGTCTGCGGCGGCCCGAATTGAAACGAGGACGTCTGCAAATGGCCAATGCCGCGAACTCCCCCGGCCGCGTAACCCAGGTGATCGGCGCCGTCGTCGACGTGACGTTCGAGGGCGACCTGCCGCCGATCCTCAACGCGCTCGAGACGATCAACAATGGCCACCGCCTGGTGCTCGAGGTGGCGCAGCACCTCGGCGAGAACACGGTGCGCTGCGTCGCCATGGACATCTCGGAAGGCCTGGTGCGCGGCCAGGAGGTGACCGACACCGGCCAGCCGATCACCGTGCCGGTCGGCGCGGGCACGCTCGGGCGCATCATCAACGTCATCGGCGATCCCGTGGACGAAGCCGGGCCAGTGCCGATGGAGGGACGGCGCGCCATCCATCAGCCGACGCCTTCTTACGTCGAGCAGTCGACCGAAGCGCAGATTCTCGTCACCGGCATCAAGGTCGTCGACCTGCTCGCGCCCTACGCCAAGGGCGGCAAGATCGGCCTGTTCGGCGGCGCCGGCGTCGGCAAGACGGTGCTGATCCAGGAATTGATCAACAACGTCGCCAAGACCCACGGCGGCAATTCGGTGTTCGCCGGCGTCGGCGAGCGCACCCGCGAAGGCAACGATCTCTATCACGAGTTCATCGAGTCGAAGGTCAACGCCGACCCGCATCACCCCGACCCGAGTGTGACGTCGAAATGCGCGCTGGTGTTCGGCCAGATGAACGAGCCGCCGGGCGCGCGCATGCGCGTGGCGCTCTCCGGCCTCACCGTCGCCGAGCACTTCCGCGATCAGGGTCAGGACGTGCTGTTCTTCATCGACAACATTTTCCGTTTTACCCAGGCCGGCTCGGAAGTGTCGGCGCTGCTCGGCCGCATCCCCTCGGCGGTCGGCTACCAGCCGACGCTGGCCACCGACATGGGCGCGTTGCAGGAGCGCATCACCACCACCACCAAGGGCTCGATCACCTCGGTGCAGGCGATCTATGTGCCGGCCGACGATCTGACCGACCCGGCGCCGGCGACCTCGTTCGCCCACCTCGACGCGACCACCGTGCTGTCGCGCGCGATCGCCGAGAAGGGCATCTATCCGGCGGTCGACCCGCTCGACTCGACCTCGCGCATGCTGACCGCCGCCGTCGTCGGCGAGGAGCACTACGCCGTCGCCCGCCAGGTGCAGCAGGTGCTGCAGCGCTACAAGGCGCTGCAGGACATCATCGCCATTCTCGGCATGGACGAGCTCTCGGAAGAGGACAAGCTGACCGTCGCCCGCGCGCGCAAGATCGAGCGCTTTTTTTCGCAGCCGTTCGACGTCGCGGCGGTATTCACCGGCACGCCCGGCGTGCAGGTGAAGATCGAGGACACGGTCAAGGGCTTCAAGGGCATCATCGAAGGCAAGTACGACCATCTGCCCGAGGCCGCCTTCTATATGGTGGGCACGATCGAGCAGGCGGTGGAGAAGGCTCAGAAGCTGGCGGCGGAGGCGGCCTGAAGGCCGCCCGCCGAGCCCGCGAGGACACACGATGGCGACATTTCACTTCGAGCTCGTCTCGCCCGACAAGCTGATGTTCAGCGGCGAGGCGCAAGCGGTGCTGGTGCCGGGCAACGAAGGCGACTTCGTCGTGCTCAAGGACCACGCGCCGGTGATGACGGCGCTGAAGCCGGGCGTGGTCGCGATCGAGGACGCGGCCGGCAGGCGCAAGCGCATCTTCGTGCGCGGCGGTTTCGCCGACGTCAGCCCCACCGGCCTGATTGTCCTCGCCGAGACCGCGCTGCCGGAAGGCGAGCTCGACGCGGCCCGCCTCGACCAGGAAATCCGCGACACCGAGGAAGACCTCGCCGACGCGCCCGACGAGCAGAAGCGCCTGTGGCAGGAGAAGCTCGACCGCCTGCGCGAGCTCAAGGACGCGCTGAAGCTGTAAGCCGGGCGGCCGGACCGCGAAGCCACGTTCGCCGCAAGCTTCGAGTTCCGTTCAACTGCGCAACCTTCCAAGCCGCCTCATCGTGAGGAGCGCCGCGTCAGCGGCGCGTCTCGAACGAGGAGGCGGATCGGCGCACGCCGCGAAGGCGATCGCGAGCACACGTCCTCGTCGTGCGGCGCCGGCGAAGCAGGCGTCTCGAACGATGAGGACGTCTGAGGTCGCGCGCGCGCCCGTCATTGAATCAGCCGCACCTCCGGCGTCAGCGAGATGTCGCGCACCGAGGTGTTGAGCGCGAGCAGCTGCACCAGCAGTCCGATGATGCGCTTGGTGTTCACCGCGGTGTGCGGCACGCAGTAGGTCTGGCCGCCGTAGTCCGTCGACACGAAGCAGTTTTGGCCCAGCCCGCCCTCGGAGAGGACGAACAGGTTCTCGTCCTCCAGCGGCCCCTCCCCTTTCGCTTCCGGGGTCTCCAGCTTGATCTGGCCTGCCTCGCCGGCGGCGACGATGTGGCCGAGATACTGGAAGATCGCGAAGGTCGAGCGCGGGAAAATCTGCAGCTTGATCAGCTTGCCCTCGCGGTCGCGGAAGGTCACCATGCGCTGGTTGGCGAGCTTCTCCTTCGAACCGCACATGGGATGGTTGTCGGCGAACTTGACCTCTTTCCCCCAGGCGGAGCGGTCGAAGCACAGCCGCCAATCGGGGCCTTGCGTTTCCTCGCTCGACGAGTCGGAGTTGTCCGATTTCTTGCTGTCGCAGCAGCTCTTGGCGGCCGGCTTTGGCTTGGCGCCCGGCTCGGGCTCGGAGACGACGTGGTAGGTCGTCGCCAGTTCGACATAGTGCTGGAACTTCTTGAACTCCTCCGGATCGGGATCGAGCGGATCGTTGACGTACTGGGTGACGACCCCGTTCTTGTCTTCGACGATCTTTTCGGTGAAGAGATAGAACAGCAGCTCCGGCGCGACGCCTTGTTCACTGAAGAAGGCGAGCGTCTCCGGCTCGACCGTCAGCAGCAGGCCGCGATAGAAATCCTTGGTCTCCGACGGGTTGACGTCGAAGGTGGTCGAGCCGCTGGTGGTGAGCGAATTGGGGGCGAAGCCGGCGGCGGCCGGGTTGGCGCCGAAGACGGTCTGATCGTCGAGGAAATGGGTATTGCCCGCCGCTGCCGCCGTTCCCCACGGGCCAGGGGTCTTCGCGACCGGCCCGAGCACCAGCGACGGCAAGCCCATCTGGTTCGAGCTTGAATTGACGCCGGTGACCTTGCCGATCTGCAGGAAGGCGAGCGGCTCGGCCTTGCTCGCGCGCACGACGTTGGTGAGGATCATCTGATCGCGCGCCTGCTCGGAAGCGATGTCGAAGCGGTCGACGCGATTGTCGAAATGATCGTTGTAAGCGCAGCCCGCCACAAGAGCCGCGGTCGCCGCTGCGGCGGCGATCTTCGAAACGTGACGCCCCATTTCACGCCCCCCGAAACCCGCACTTTGCTTGACGCTCTTCTCGGCGGCCGCTGCGTCGGCCGCCGGGGTCAATTTTTTGTTAACCCATGGTGCGACGGGACCCGGCGAAAAGCAACCGGTTCAACGGCGGCAAAACCGCCCGTCCACGGCGGCGGCGAGCGGACTATTCTCGCGGGCGCGAACGTGCTTAAACCGGGCGGCACAAAGCTCCCAGGGACAGCCGGCGATGGCCGATCACAGCATTCCGCACTTCCACAACGACCCCGGCGCGGCGACGATCCGGGTCGGCGTCAAGGAGTTCATGTGCACCGGGGCGCGGCCGCCGTTCGACCATCCGCATGTCTTCATCGACATGGGCGGCGACGCCGAGGCGATCTGCCCCTATTGCGCGACCCGCTTCGTCTACGACGCCACGCTCGGCCCGCATTCGATTCCTCCCGAGTGCGAGCTCGGCGACGCGGCCTAAGACGATGGCTCGCCGGGCGCTCGTCGTCGGCGCCGGGATCGGCGGCCTCGCTGCGGCCCTGGCGGCGGCGCGGCAAGGGTTCAGCGTCGAAGTCTACGAGCGCGCGCCCGCCCTGCAAGAATTCGGCGCCGGCCTGCAACTGACGCCCAACGCCACCCGCGCGTTGGCGCGCCTCGACGCGTTGGCGGCGGCGCGTGCAGCCGCCTCGGCGCCGAGCGCGGTTCGCGTCCTGCGCGGCGCCGACGGCGCCGAGTTGGCGCGGCTGCCGGTCGAAGAGGCCGAGCGGCGCTGGGGCGCGCCCTATCTCACTGTCCATCGCGTCGATCTGCACCGCGTCCTCGCCGAGGCTGCGGCGGCGACCGGCAAGGTCGCGCTCAACTTCGCGGCCGAGGTCGCCGGCGTCGCCAGCGAAGCGGAAGCCGCCTCGGTCGGCCTCAAGCGCGGCGCGGTTAGCCAGCGCGAGACCGGCGAAGCGGTGGTCGGCGCCGACGGGCTGCGCTCGCTCATCCGCGCCCGCCTCGGCCGCGGCCAGGCCGACGCGCCGCGCTTCTCGTATCGCGTGGCGTTCCGCGCCACGGTCGAGGCCGAATGGGTCGCCCCGCGCTGGCGGGAGAACGAAGTGACCCTGCGTCTCGGGGCGCGCGCCCATCTCGTCCACTATCCATTGCGCGGCGGCTCGGTGATCAATCTCGTCGCGGTGATCGAATCGAGCTGGCGCGGCGCCAAAGGTTCGCAAACGACCGGCGACGATCCGTGGGACGGCGACGCCGACCGGGAGGCGCTCGACCGCGCCTTTCGCGGCTGGTCGGTCGACGCGCGCGATCTGATCGCCGCCCCCGCTCGCTGGCGCGCCTGGCCGCTGATGCTCAGGCCGCCGCTCGACCGCTTCGCCTTCGGCCGCATCGCCCTGATCGGCGACGCGGCGCATCCGATGACGCCGTTCCTCGCCCAAGGCGCGGCGCAGGCGATCGAAGACGCCGACGCGCTCGGCCGGCGGCTCGGCGAGAGCGACAACGTCGAGGCCGCGCTCGCCGCCTATTCCGCCGACCGCGTCCAGCGCGCCAATCGCGTCCAGCGTGAGGCGACGATGCAGGGGCGCGTCTATCACTTGAGCGGCCCGTTCGCCTTCGCGCGCGACCTGACGATGCGCGCGCTCGGCCCCGAGGGCGTGCTGAAGCGGCTCGACTGGCTGTATGCGGCTTAGGGTTTCTTCGCGTCGGGCGCCTTCGACGACGCGCGCTTGTCGCGCGCGCGGTCGAGGGCGAGGACCGCCGCGCCCACGACGAGCCCCCAGAACGCGCCGCCGACGCCGAAGAAGCTGACGCCCGAGGCGGTGACGAGGAAGGTCGCGAGCGCCGCCTCGCGCTCGGAAACGTCGGCGAGCGCGCCGCTCAAGGCGCCGCCGAAGGCGTTGAGCAGCGCCAGGCCGGCGACCGCCTCGACCAGGATCGGCGAACCGGCGACGAAATGGGCGACGCCGCCCGCCAGCAGGCCGAAGACGACACAGGCCGCGCCGCAACTCGCCGCGGCGATCCAGCGCCGCGACGGATCGGGAGAGGCGTCCTCGCCGGCGCACAAGGCGGCGATGATCGAGCTCAGGTTGACCGAATGGCCGCCGAACGGCGCGGCGAGCAGGGTGAAGACGCCGGTCGCGGCGATCAGCGGCCCCGGCGGCGGTCGATAGCCGTAGGCGGCGAGCACCGCCACGCCGGGCAGGTTCTGCGACGCCATGGTGACGATGAACAACGGCAGCGCCAGCGAAACCATCGCGCCGATCGAGAAGACGGGCGTCGTCCATACGGCGCGCGGCGTCAATCCGGCGAGGTCGAGCCCGCCCGAGCCGCTGAAACCGATCGCCAGCAGTGCGACGATCGCCGCGGCGGGCGTGGCGTAGAGCCGCTTCCAGCGCGAGACGAGGAACCAGGCGACGATGATCGCGCTCGCCGCGAGCGGCGTTTCGGCGAGCGCGCGGATCGGCGCGAGGCAGAGGCCGAACAACACGCCGGCGAGCATCGCGTTGGCAAGCGTCGAGGGGATCGCCGCCACCAGCCGGCCGAATGGACGGATCAGCCCGGCGGCGACGAACAGCAGGCCGACGACCAGGAAGGCGCCCGCCGCTTCAGGGAAGCCGCCGGCGGTCGCGCCGGTCGCGGCGAGCAGCGCGCCGCCCGGCGTCGACCACGCCGCCGCAACCGGCATGCGGGTGGCGAAGCTCAGCACGATTCCGGCGACGCCCATGGCGATCGCCAGCGCCATCAGGCCGGAAGCGGCCTGCGCGTCATTGGCGCCGACCGCCGAAAGCCCCTTGAGGACCACCGCGAACGAGCTGGCGAAGCCGACAAAAGCGGCGACGACGCCCGCCGTGACGGGCTGAAGAAGCGAGGAATGGCGCATGAGGGAGGAAGGGCCGTGCGAATCGGAAGACGCGCGACCTTAGCGCGCTTGCGACGAGAGGCGAAAATGACGCGGCGCGCCTCCCACGCGGGGGAAGGAGGTTGCGCTCACCCCGTCCGCCACAAGAGCGCGATCTCGACGACCGAGGCGACCAGCTCGAGCACGATCAGCACCACCACCGCGAGTTCGAGGCGGGTGGCGCGGTCGGCGTCGATCATCTCGGTCATCGCGTGCGCGGTCTCGACGATGACGTCGAGCTTGAGCTTGAGCGCGCTGCCGCGCTCCTTGAGCTCGTATTCGTCTTCGAGCCGCGCGTAGAGCCGCTCGAGATCGGGCCGGTCCCACAGCACGTCGGGCTTCTCCTCGACCGCAACGCGGCCGGTGACGCGATGCTGGGCGAGCAACGCCTGGCCGATCAGCTTGAGCATCGCGCGGCGGCGGAACGGCGGCCGGCCGATTTGAGCGAGCTGCCGTGCGAACGGCTCGATGACGTCGAAGACGGCGTTGACCTCGCGCTCGTCGCGCGCCAGCGCAACCGTTTTGGCGAGCGCGTCGGCGACGACGAGGAAGCGCGCCGGCGACAGGTCCTTGATGCGGATCGGGCCGCTGCTGTCGCTCGGCGCGTCGGTTTCGGGCGCGATCTCGAACACCGCCGTCTCGTCGTCGCCGCGCGCGCGGACGCCGGAGACGCGCGGGGCGAGGCTCGCCAGCGTGTGCTCCTCCTCGAGCGGCGTCAGGCCGACCATCACCGCGACGCCGAAGCGGAAGAGCGCGACCATGCCGCCCGCGCCGACGCGAAAGGCGAGCGGCAGCGCCGAGATCGTGTCCGGCCGTTCGAGCCCGACGGTGTCGATACGCTCGCCGACGATCAGCGCCCGGGCGGTCACGCGCGTCGGCGCGGCGACGGGACGCGAGGTTTCGTTCATACGGGCGAGCCTAGTCTGCGGCAGGTCTCAGCGCCAGCGCCGGCCTATTCGACCGGCCGCTCGCCATCGGCCTCGACCTTCATCAGCACGCCGGTATGGATGTCGAAGCGAAAGCCGTAAAGCGTCAGGCGGCCCGCCTCGACCGCCTCCTGGACCCAGGGAAACGTGAGCAGATTGCCGAGCGAAAGCCGCACCACGGCGGCTTCGATCGCCGTCAGCCGCGAATTTTCGTCCGCGCCCGTCGCGGCGAGGAGCGCCGGCCGGGCGATGTCGACCCAGGCCGCGACAAAGTCGCGCGCCTCGGGCGGCGCGCCGTAAGCCATCGCCCGCACGCCGCCGCATTGGCCGTGGCCCAGCACGACCAGCCGCTTGACCTTCAGCACCCGGACGGCGAACTCGATCGCCGCGCTCGCGCCATGATAGCCGCCGTCGGGCCGATAGGGCGGCGCAAGCGCGCCGACGTTGCGCAGCACGAACATCTCGCCCGGCACGGCGCCGAACACCGTCTGTGGATCGACGCGCGAGTCGGAGCAGGAGATCACCATCGTCTCGGGGCTCTGGCCCCCGCGCGCCAGCGCCTCGTAACGCGCGCGTTCGGCCGGCCAGGTTTCGGTGCGGAAGCGGCGGTAACCTTCGATCAGCGCGTCCATAAGGCCTCCTGCCGCAACTTATGCTGCAGCGCAGCGAGAGGATCAAGGCGGGGTCGGCGTGACGCTAATGCCGTCACACGCCCGTAGACGCCATTGACCCCGGCGGCGCCTGCGCTACGGCATGCCGGGTTCGCTCGGTTGTCCCGAGGTCGTCCGATGCGGAAGATCGCATTCGCCGTCGCCGCGCTCGTCGCCGGCGTTGTTGGGACCGCTTCGTCAGTCGGACAGGAGGCCGATCCGTCGCTCCACGACCAGCAAGCGTTCGCCGAGTCCGTCGCCAAGATCTACGAACAGACTGCGCCGGGGGTGAAGGCGCGCGTCGTCTCGCCGCTCGAGCTCGACGTCCATACGCCTCGGGGCGACTTCAAAGCCTATCTCGATGTGGCTTACGCGCTCTGTCACCGCGACCTCACGCAGTGCGACGCCTTCGTGCGCAACCAAGTCGAGGCGATGACCACGAGATTCCTCGCGAGCAGCGCCGCCCCGGATCTCTCCGAGCTTCGGGTGACTGTCCGGCCGTCGAGTTACGTCGACGAAATCGCTTCGGTCAACGCCGGCAAATCCGACCCGATCGCCGAGCCGCTAGTTGGCGATCTGTGGGTAATCGGGGTGCGCGACGAGCCGACGACCATCTCCACGCTCTCCCAGAGCGAGCTCGACACGCTCAAGCTCGACGCGGCCGGGGCGCTAGCGGCAGGCAAGCGCAACGTCGAGGCGACGCTGGGAGCGAAATTCCGCGCCGGCCTGTCGCAGATCGAGCCGGGCGAGGGCGTCTCCGGGCTGCGCGGCGACGACTACTTGGCCAGCCTGCTGGCGTTGCCCGACCTCTGGGAGCCGCTCGCCGAGCGTTTCGACGGCCGGCTCTACGTCGCCGCGCCGGCCTCCAATTCCGTCATCTTCGCCGACGCGCGAGTGAAGGGGAACGCCGCCGAAATGGCGCGCTTCGCCGTGGAGATCGCGCGCGCCGCCAAGCGGCCGGTGTCGACCGAGGTGTTCGAATGGACGCCGACGGGATGGGAGGTGGTCGATTTGGCGAAGGCGCAGTGAGGCGCGGACGGGCCAGTCCGAAACGTCGGCTTGCGCGACGGCGGGGACGCAACTATCTTACCTTCATCTTACTTCCGACCGGAGCGATCCATGACGAAAGCCGCCAGCGCGCGGACCAGAGTCTCGAGCAAGGGTCAGGTCATCCTGCCTAAGGCGATCCGCGACAGACGGAACTGGACGCCGGGCACGGAGCTCACGGTTGAGGAGAGGCCCGAAGGCGTCTTGCTGAAGGCTTCGCCGCGCATCGCGCCGACGAAAATCGAGGAGGTCTTTGGGCGGTTGGGACCCGTCGACAGGGCCCTTACGATCGAAGAGATGGACGCGGCGGTGATGGTTGAAGCGCGACGCCGCCATCTTCGCAAAACAGATGATCGCAATTGACACGAACGTGGTCGTCAGATTCCTGGTCAACGACGATCCCGAACAGGCCCGACGCGCGCGACGGTTGATCGAATCCGAGAGCGTGTTCCTCTCGACCAGCGTGCTTCTCGAGACCGAATGGGTATTGCGCGCAGCCTACCAGCGCCCCCGCGCTCCCGTTCTCGCGATGCTACGCGCCTTCCTCGGACTTCCGAGCGTCATCGCGCAAGACTTACGCGTCGCGATCACGGCCCTCGAGTGGGCGGAACGCGGTATGGATTTCGCGGATGCGCTCCACTTGGCGGGCTGCCCGTCGTGCGACGCTTTCGCCACTTTCGACCGCGCCTTGTCCAAAATGGCTCGTATCGCCGGCGCGATTCCTGTCCGCGCGCCCTGACGCCCTTGCATCTCCCGCCCCTTTCGCCTAAAAGCGCGCGTTCATCCGAACCGCCCGGCTGGTAAGGGCTGCCGTGGCGGTTCTTTTCGCTCATTCCGACGCGAACGGGCCGCAAGGTCCGGCAATTCCAACAGGGCGACAAGCCCGGGAGAGCCAAATGCCCAAGCTGAAGACGAAATCGGGCGCGAAAAAGCGCTTCAAGATCACGGGAACCGGCAAGGTCGTCTACGCCCAG
>Ga0326728_10022648_pt1 | contig 11625 bp, 10 predicted proteins | sample MB3enrmetagenome_FD_207602 | JGI IMG/M metagenome (GOLD analysis project Ga0326728, IMG submission 207602) | Lab enriched peat soil microbial communities from McLean, Ithaca, NY, United States - MB31MN | ecosystem: Environmental > Terrestrial > Soil > Wetlands > Peat | place: USA: New York... | reverse complement strand
ACGAGAGCTGCTCAATGCCTCGTCAGATTCAATGTCCTGGGTGGGCTTCTCGTTGGCCGGTTTTCAGGTGACCTTCATTGGCCGGTTTTGGGTGACCGCCGAGGCACCAATGGGGGTGGAGTGATGAAAAGATATCTCGCAATATCGGCGTTAGCAATATGTTTGACGGGCGTTAAATTATCTGCCGATACAATCTATGGATCCGGAACACCGCCGATAAACGCAACGTCGGTCGACGTGACTTACACGGTAAATAACGGGAAAGCGGCATCGGATTTTATAAGTGGTTCAACTAATGCGGGGGGAAACAACACCGGAAGCATAGCAGCAGGGGCCACGGCCAATACCGCCACGGCCGTCATGACCTTCAACGCAGCGTCAGGAAACACGCCCATAAGTTGGAACGTCTACCTTGCTAGCGGGACGTATGTATCGGCGACATGGGACTGGGATTACCCTGAAGGGCCAGTGGGAAATACGTACCCAATTGGAGGAGAAGTCACTACCCCGGAACCCGGTAGCGTACTTCTGTTCGGCACTGGACTGGTCGGTTTTATTGGTGCGGCACGCCGGAGATTACGTTTGTAGCATTAGGTGTTGTCACAATTTTAGACGCCTCGTGACCTGCCCGGGATTTTGTACCAGTTTGATTGTTAGTGTAGGGATTTAGGGGCAAGAAAACATTTACCTTGCCCCTATCAACTTGAGTGAGGAAACACACAACCACGCGCGCCCCGATGCGATCGCCTCAGCGCCCAGTGGGTCCCGTTCCGTTATGACCAAATCGTCAAGCAGGCCGCTTGCGACGGAGCAAACCAACAATGCCTATCAATCCCGTCCCGAGCAGCGCCAGCGAGGCAGGTTCCGGAACGGCGCCGTCGGTTACCAAGCCCTGCTCATCAGTTCCGGGTCCTGGACTCAACCAAGCAACGCTGCTGATGTACGCACTGCAGGCCGTCTCCGTAGGGCAGGCCAAAGCCAGAGCGGTAAGGTCGGCATTGTAGTAACCTATCATCGTAGAGTCATTACTCCCAGACCCAGCGGGCGATGCGGTGACTCCATAAATGACATTCCAGATGGCCGCCTGGAGTGCTGCCTGAGCATCATAACCCAACGTGTTGGCGGCGGCGGCATAATGGCCCAGCAACCATGCGACTTCTCCGGCGTTGATCACTACTCCGGAGGACAGGTTAGCAGCAGCCGCGGATGCGGATTCGCTTGTTATCACGCCGGTATAGGTGACGGTCGTGGTGGAATAAGTACCCGGTACAACGATATTGTCATACAAGTCTACGCAATAGACCCAAGCTAAGCTGATTCCGTTCAGTGTAGAAGGTCCAATGGAACCGCCGGTCTCCGGGTAGTCAAGGACAGGTGACCCACTCACGATTACACCATTCATGTAGATACCTGAGCTGTAAGTACCCCCCAAAACCAGGCTGTCCGCGCGCGCAATGCCACCACTCAGCAGCGCAGCCAGGGCGAGAACTGAAACTGCAAGTCTTCCAAACATACGCATTCGTCTCCTTTCCGTCATTCAGCTCTGCAAACTACGTAGTTGTGATTCCCCAAACCCTCCAGCTCTGATGCTCCAAACCCTCCAAAGGTTGGGAGGAGCCGCAATTGCGTTTCGAAAAGCTAGCCTGAGGCATCTGCGCTCCAAACCTTTCGGCGAGACACGTATACCCTCTCCTGTGAAAGGATTTGCACTTCTGATTCCCAAGTAGCCGCATTCGTAAATTCTTTCTTTTCAATCCGCCGGTTCCGGCGCAAAACCCCGATGTGCAGACTCTTGCACATGGAAACGGAACGACTTTTCCCTGAACCGGGTGACAAAGCTCAGGCCCACAAATGCGGCTTAATCCCTTTGAATTAGACTTTTGTGCAAAGTATTTTCGGCAGTCAGCTCATCCCGAATGCCGGGTTTTCCCTCAATCTCGGCACAGGAGACTGCGGTTGGTCCGTCGGGCGGTTCGTATCAGGGCACGGCTTTTAGCCGTGCCAAACAAATTATGGCCAGCAGCACGCCTCCGGCCTGATTTTCAAGGCCGGGGTGAATTTTACGGTGTTCGTGTTCGCCAAGTCGTATCGCCAATAGCTCGGGGGCTTGGTCGGCGACCACTCGTGGGTGCATCAAAACGCGCACTGGCTTGTTCTCAACGGAGTTCAGCGGGTGCGGAAAGGTCACAAACAGTTCCGGACCAAACGGCTTCGGCCTGGCTGGTGCGGTAGCTTGCAAGCCTCATTAACCGGCCGGATAGATCTACTACTTGCTATTACTAAGATAAGCCAGATAGGTATTTAGATACATATACCTATTGTCATTAACTATTTGGTAATTATTCAAGGAGGGAAACTATTAACAATAATATAACGTCAAGCCCTGTCACCCGCCGCCTTACAATTTCTCAGACGGAAGCAGGCAAATCGGTTCCAGCAGCTGAGGAACGCACCGAAGTCGTTACCAAAGGGACGGCAAACCTGGCGGCGACCAAATGCGCCTTATCTCGATCTTCCACGCGAAGGACTTCGGCAATCAGGTAACTCACCGAACCCGAGAGCGGAACTTCATTGGCGTTGGTAGCGCTCGGGATCTGGATGCTCAGATTGGTTCCGATTGGAGCCCGACGATACATGGCCAGCAATACACCGCCCGCGCCAATATTCAAGGCACTAGCAAATTCCACAATTTTGCGTTTTTGCTTATCCGTCCATCGCACAAACATGGGAACACAGATAGGCAATCGGTCCCAGCGGCGTCGTTCAATTCCATTTTGAGTCAGTTCCATGGGGAAGGCAGACTCCGTCTCATATTTCGCGAAACGCATACGCTAGCCTGTATCGCACGCCTTTTGCCAAATCGTAGTCTAGCGTTTTTCGGCGATTTTAGGCCTGTTCCCTGCGGTAAATTGTCTGAATGATGCAAACTTTTGCACAGTCACTAGGAATTAACTTGCCTTGTCTTATGTGTTGACGTATCCTGTTCAGCGTAGTTGGAATGGCTCCATTGCTGGTCCATGAAAAAGGATCGCCTAGCTTTGTCTGCAGAACGGGCGGAGCCTTCTTCGGGGGCTGCAGCGGCGGCTGTGGTTGCGCACGAGAAACAATTTCTTGCAAGGTTGGAGGAAGAGTGTCGTCGCTGCAACCAGGCTGCTGTTACCGCGGCCCACGATATGAAGACACCGCTGGCGATTTTGAGCGGCTACGTCGATTTGCTGGCCTCGGCAAGACTCGGTCCGGTAACTTCGCGGCAGGAAGCTGCCCTGAAGGAGATGGGCGAATATCTCTCGCGTTTGCAGCGCTTTACCGATGAATTTCTAACCTATTACACCGTCCGGGCAGGCCCCGAATTGCAGTTGGACCTCTTGGATCTGAACCAGTGCCTCGCCGACATCTTCAAGACCTGGGCGCCGGAATTTACTAAGCAAGGAATTGCCCTTTATTGGCTCCCCGGTGGACAACTGCCCGCGATATCTTTTGACTATCACAAGGTTCAGCACGTAATTTCTAATTTATTGGATAATGCGCTCAAATTCACTCCCCCTGGTGGCAGCGTCTGGCTGCAGACCGAAGATTATTTTTGGGAACGACGCGCGGCGCAGCAGAGATACGCGGCCAAAGAGCGCCGTAATTCTCACACTGGCCAGCCGAACTGCGCTCGTATCAATGTCTCCGATACCGGACCGGGAATCGCCAGCGATTATATTCACGAGATATTCGAAGAGTTCCGTCAAATTCCCATCGACGGAAAAAAGCCTCCGGGAACAGGGCTTGGACTTACCATCGCCAAGAGGCTTACCGAAATGCACGGCGGCAAGATTTGGGTGGAAAGCGCATTGGGCCAAGGAACCAAATTTAGTGTCGTGCTGCCGTATCGTTCACACAAGCCGGGGAAGCAGTGATGGATAATACTCCGACCATTCTTGTAGTGGATGACGAGCCGGGCATGCGTACTTACATGAGCACGCTGCTCGAGGCCTTTCATTATCGCGTGGAATTAGCTGACAGTGGGACGGACGCGCTTACCCGGATCGAGCGCGGCCTGTCTCCGAATTTGGTCTTGCTTGACGTCAATATGCCTGGACTGGATGGCATTGAAACGTTGGAACAAATTCGCCGCATTGCCCCGTCTCTTAGGGTTGTGATGGTTTCCTGTATCACCGAGACCAAGAAGGTGGTGCGGGCCATGCAGCTAGGAGCTGAGGACTACCTCACCAAACCGTTGCAGCAGAAAGATCTAGAGTCCGCGTTGTGCGATTTAATCGAAAACGGAAAGGGGCAGCACGACAAGTCCGCCAGTGAGAACGCTGAGGTGGAGCGCCTTTCCGACGACGTGGTGTTTGTCTGCGCAAGTCCAGCTATGCGCAAGATTCGCTCCCAGGCCTCGCTGGTCGCCACCTGCGATATTCCGGTGCTACTGCTGGGTGAAAGCGGAACCGGGAAAGAGGTTATTGCTACTCTCATCCACCAGAGATCGCCACGTGCCCAGCGGGGTCCTTTTCTAAAAATCAACTGCGCCGCGGTTCCTGCTGAATTGCTGGAAAGCGAATTGTTCGGATACGAAGCCGGCGCCTTCACCGGTGCCACCAAGTCCAAGCCGGGCATGTTCGAGCAGGGTAACAAGGGGACCATCCTTCTGGATGAGATTGGCGAGATGCCGCAGGCTCTCCAGGCCAAACTGCTGCATGTCTTGCAAGATCAGCAATTTTGCCGCCTAGGGGGACGCAGTACCACCAAGGTGGATGTGCGGGTGATTGCGGCGACTAACGTAGATATTCAGGAAGCGATCGCCAATAAGAAGCTGCGATCGGATTTGTACTACCGCTTAAATGGTCTCTCGTTGCGCTTACCGCCCCTGCGGGAACGGCGCGAGGAAATTCCTATTTTTCTGCGCCAGTTCATAGCCAATATGTCGGAGAAATTTGCGCGTCCAGCGCCCGCTATCAGCCAACGGATGATTCAGGCTTGCCTTGCGTATCCTTGGCCTGGCAATCTGCGCGAGCTACAGAATTTTATCAAGCGATACATCGTGCTCCGCGATGAGGAACTCGCCATTTCCGAGTTAACCGGCGGAATAGAACTGGGAATCTCCGGGCCGGGCGGGGGCTTGGATCCGAGCAAAAAACTGAAGTCGATTGTGCGCAATGTCAAGAATGGCGCTGAGGCCATTGCCATCGCCGAAGCACTGGAGCAGACGGGTTGGAAACGGAAGAAAGCTGCCGCTGTGCTCGGCATCAGTTACAAAGCACTATTATACAAAATGCGCCAGTTCGAGATGCATCCACCCGCCAAGAGCGGGTGAACTACAATTTGCACCCGATTGGCCCTCGCGCAGGTATCCTGCGCAAGCGGCCGGGCTTAAACGTCCGGCGTTCATCCAACCTCTTCTACCGGCCAATGGCTGCCCGCTGCCCGTCTCAATCGTTCTGCAATTGTTGGCCTGAGCAGGAGTGGAATCCCAGCTTCATGTCCGAGGCTGAGCCGCACGTAATTCCGGAAAAACCTACGCCGCCGGGAAACCGAGATTTCTGGCCAGGGGATCAGAAGGGGTGGATGCTGGAACCGGAACAGCGACAAGACGCTGAGATATAGAGACCGGTCTCGTTGCAGCCAAGTGTGAGGCAATGGTTGTAACTCATCAGCCACCGCATCTGGCCACTTTGCATCCGCCATTTTTCTCCCATGAATTCGGGAATATCGGTACTGCCGAGCCAGGATTGCCCAGCCCCGACGGGGCTGCTGGCTACGGTCACAACGCACCACCCGCCAACCAGGAAAACGGGGAATAAGGCCGAGGAATGTTGGTCGATCCAGGTTTGCATTCAGGCGGCATTGTACTTGGGATGAACGATCAATGCGAGTGCCAGGCCAGCCCCAATGATCTCCGCCACGCTTCACGAGGTCTCCTAAACGTGTAGAAGGGTGGTAGAGGCCGGAAGTGGCCGCAGCGCGCCGAAAGTCCAAGGGAGTTGGCAGTTCAGTACCCCCCTGCGCAAATTTCCGTTCGGTTCGCCGTATGCAGCCCCTGTGGTTTGAGGCAACACTTGTCCATTTTCGTATGCAGAATTTTGCGGTATCAACCTAAGTGTTCTGCTGAACCATGATTGGAATCATAGACTTACGTTTTGCGAATTTTGGAATCAGAGATGCTTTTGCTTTCTTTGAGCTCCCTTTATCCGGTTACCGTAATTGGCTTCGGGATAAGAATCGCTCTGCAAGGTCCTAAGCGCGGTTCTCTCCAAGGGCATGGATAGTGATCAAGCCAGGAGCTTTGGTGACGAGAGGAGACGTATGAAGACTTTTTCAAGGGCAATTGTCATTCTCGGACTACTGATTGGGAGTGGCCTGTGCGCCATGGCGACGGAGATCACTTGGACTCTCAACAACGTGCAGTTCAGTGACGGCAACACCGTCACCGGCTATTTCACCACCAACTCTAATCATCTCACTATTGCGGACAGCGTCGCCGTGTCCATCACGGGCCCGAACACAAACGTCAATTTCACTGCTGCCGGCGTTGCTTATCTGCCGGACGACATCGGATTTTATGTCCCAGGGTGGTCTGAGTATGTCGACTTATATTTGCTAACGCCGTTAACGGCCGCTGGGGGCACAATTGCATTTACGGGCGGCTACGATTGTCCGACTTGCGGGACACTTCTACTTCAAGATAATCCGTCAATTACCGGGGTGGTGCCCGAGCCGTCGGCCCTGCTTCTTCTGGGCACTGGTTTGAGTTTTTGGGGCACCCTGCGCCGTAAGTTGTTTGGCGCAAGCTAGCTGCCTTCGCACTGTTTGGACCGGCCTTGGCGGGAAATGCGTGAGCGAGGCTTTTCAGATAAAACCGTGCGCCGGGGGGGGGGCGCCAATTACGACTGACTTCAGAACGTAGTTTCATAATGGAAACAGCGCATTGCCACGCGTGGAGGGCCAACCAGCAGCCATTGCTTAGACTGCACCACGACAGGGCAGGAGTACATCACTTACGTACCAGAACCTGCTCCCGCCCGGCCTTTCTCAATCGGTGCCGCCGGTTTGCTGGCGGTGACCACCGTGCAGCCGTGCGGGCACTGGCGTTCTCCCTCGCCGAGATCGTAGACCACGCGGCGCCGTTGCAGATGAGGTTACGTGTTTGTCATTCCAGTCTTAACCCGCGGCCCCGCGGGTCGGGTGCTCAGAATGGCAGTTTGCGAATTCTGTAACGAACCTGTGGGACGCCATAACCGGTCAGGCATTCGATCAAGAAAATATGGTCAGCGTTGGTGCAGTGAACAGACTTGCTGGATTGACCTTTACCAAGTCCGCATTGAAACCGCAATCCCCGCCGCACTCGGCGCTGCCCAGAGGTAGGGCGTCCATCTTTCCAGTCGGTGATAGCCGCGGCGATGTAACAGATATGAGGTCGCAATCTGGGCGGGGACCATGGATAAGCTATAAGCGGCGATTGCCGGACAAGATTTCATTGGGAGCCATACTTCCTTTATTCTCCCGCCTATAAGGGCGCAAGTTTGCGCCGCATCTGCAGTCCGGATGGCGGTGTGAACAGCTATGCCAACCAGGTTCGTGTGGTCGAAGAAAGGGTGCACCGGGGGCTTAGGCAGAGATACAACCATAACCATGGAAGCGGCAGTAATGGGCCGCGCTGAAATCGAACTGCTAAATAAGATACCGTCTCCGATCGCCGGCCCTCCATTCTCCGCCGACGCAACCAGCGCGGGATGTATATCCGCTGCGGCTGGCGAGGCACCGGTATCCTGGGCAGAAGCGGTAACCGCGAACAGTAATAAAATCATTAGCAAGAACGGCATGAAACCTCTCTCGTCAAAAAACGGCAAGCCAACCGCCACTTCAACCGTTCGAACCCGTGCGACTGTAAGTCTCGCTGCTCGGCTCCAGGCCGCCATTACGTGCCAGAGTTGTTAATCCCGCTTCGCGCATCTTGAAGAGCAGCGAACGGTAGCTGATCTTCAAGGACTTAGCAGTTTTCTTGCGGTTCCAAGCGTTATGCCGCAGCGCCTTCAACATGATCTGGCGCTCCAGACCTTGCACCGCCTTCTTGGTGATCTGCTTCATGGAAGCGTCTGGCTGGAACTGAATTTCCGAGCTTACACAATTACTGGATACAGAAAGCAGCTCAGTTTCAATGGCATCTTCCGTCCCCATGATGACGTAGCTGCGAATGACATTTTCCAGCTCGCGGATATTGCCCGGCCAATCGTAATTCTCCATAATGCCTAGCGCATCCCGGGAAAGCGGCTTTACTTCCTGCCCAAATTTGCGCGCATAGTTCTCGAGGAAATAGCCGATCAGAACCGGCAGGTCGCCGATGCGCTGCCGCAACGGCGGCAGCTCGACTGTGAAAGCGTTGATGCGGAAAAACAGGTCGAGGCGGAATCGTCCGGCTTCGCTACTGGTGCGCAAATCCTGATTGGTGGCTGATAGCAGCCGGATATCGACTCTGCGTTCTCCCTGGCCCCCAATGCGCGAGAACTTGCCGTCCTGCAGCACCTGCAGTAATTTGGCCTGGAGGCCAGTATCAAGATCTCCGATTTCATCCAAGAATAGCGTGCCGTGGTCGGCTTGCTCCACCCGTCCGCGCTTGGTGCTGCGAGCGCCTGTAAAGGCGCCCTTTTCATAACCAAAGAGCTCGCTCTCCAACAGGGACGCCGGAATTGCAGGACAACAAAGCTTGACAAACGGCGCGGTCTGGCGATTACTGGTAGTGTGAATTAGCCGCGCCACAACCTCTTTCCCTGTGCCGCTTTCGCCCAGAATCAGTACTGGTACAGGACTCTCAGCAATGCGCGGCAGGCGTTCGGAAAGGATTCGCATCGCTTCGTTTTTTCCGAAAATCACCGACAACGGTGGCAACTGATCAATTTGCTCCACAAGATTCTCTCGTTCTGAAGTGCACTGCTGGGGCGTCCGGCGAAAGCCAGCAGCCGGGAACATTTACGGCCCCAACTGATTTTGCCAATTCCGCTAAGTGCAATTCCCCAGCCAAAGTACAGGCACTCGTCAGTGCGGTTTATCGCGGTTTTGCACCCCAAAAAGGGAAATGTTTTTCCCTCCTGCAGTGGAACCAGAATTCCTCAAGGCCCAGGAGTTTGGCAGATTTGGCGGGTTAAAGGCGGCTGGCTCCCGGTTCGCGTCGTCGACTCTCTACCAGCTGACGACCGAGAGCCGGCAAGATTTCACCGGCTAAACGAGCATTTGGCGGCGCTTACTCGCATCGCCAATGTAATCGCGCGTCAAATCGCTGTAAGGAGCCCGAACCAAACTGTTTTCGTACCGGCGATGACTGATGCGTCGATGGGGGCACCTGATGACGCGATACCGCCTGCTATACCGCTCACTGACCGAATACCGTCTGCCGCTCAGCAACCCCAACGGGGCACTCCAGCGATCCCGTGGTGGTGACCGAAGTTTCCGAATTGGCCAAGGGGTCCAAAGACGCGGCGCTGAGAATGGCTGATCTAGGAAACGGGTTGAAAACAAAGCCGCAGGACCCTGTCACTGGTAGTAGCGAGTCCGTCGTCGCCGTACCGAAGGATACGCCGGAAGCGCTCTACTTGGCATTGGCGGTTGGAAACGATTGCCAGTTTGTCAGTGCCAACGAGCGGCTCGTGAGGAAGATTCGCCAGGAGAAGCGCTGCCGGCGTTGCCAGCCGTGGCAGATCGCCCAATGCACTGCCGACACCTCAAGCCGGGCGTAATTACTCCAGCTCTTCCTATCCTCACATGGCAGCTTCGGAGGTTTACGCTGTTTCCGCTAAAGCCATTATGTAATCATGGAAGCGACTGAGTTTTTTCCAGGGCAATTATGGATCCAGATTCCATCGGGCCAAGATGAAGGGATTGCCCCGAAGACGACGCAAAGTCAGTTGCTCGCAACGTTAAGAATTAACGTTAAGGACGATTGCGTTGTCGTGGCTGTAGAGGCGTTACTATTGCTGCTGGTCCCACCACCACCGCAACTTCCCAACAGCAATACCAGCGACAGCACGAAGAGCAGGGTGAAGCAACAGCTAAGCACGTTCCGGCACCGGGAGCCGATCCACAGGAACCCCAATGGCATGGCGGCGAGCCCGAACCAAGTAGCCAGGTAGAAGTGCCGGCCGCGAGTTAGCGCAGCGGTCTGTTGTGTGGCGGTAAAGACCGCGACGATGTCATTATAGGTTCCCGTCGGCGTGCTGGCCGAGATCGTGATCGTTATCACTCCGTTGCTGTAGCTGCAAGACACGCCGGCAGGCTGGTTATAGCAACCTGAAAACGCAATCTGCGTACCAGAGGCGGCCCCCGAGAACGTGACGGGTATCGTGGTTGTGGTGCTCTGGCCGTATTGGATATTCAAGGTTGTAGGCGCGGAACTTACAGTGAAGGCTCCGGCAGTCCCCGCTGCCGTGTTGATCACGAAATCGAATGGCGATGACGTCTCGCCGCCGAGGTTTGCAGGGTTGGCGACCGCAATGGGCACAATGCCCACCGCAGTTAAGTCTGCTGAGGGGATGGAGGCTGTCAACTGCGACGCGCTAACCCAGGTCGTGGGTAGAGTGGAACCGTTCCAAAGCACGGTTGCACCATCCCCAAAGTTGCTGCCATTAACGGTCAGCGTAAAAGCCGGCGTTCCCGCCGTAGCGGTTGGGGATGGCAACAAACTGGTAATCGTGGGCACCGGGGTGGTGACCGAACCGGCAATCACGGTTACCGTCAGCGAGCCACTGGAAGCCGCATAGGTCGAATTGCCGGAGTAGCTTGCGACAATGACGTGTGAGCCGATGGTCGTAGACGAAAAAGTGTAAGTGGCAGAGCCATTGGTGACGGCCAAGGAGGAAGTCTGGGTGGTTCCATCGACCACGATGCTCAATGTTCCGGTTGGAGTGGCGGTGCTGGAACCCGAAGCGGAAGCCACCGTAATTGTGATGGGATCGCCAACCCCAGCCGCCGGTGTAGTAGTTTGCGGCAAGAGCGTTGTGGTCGAAGCCGTCACCGTCGGGGAGGAAGCAACTACGTTTACCGTCAGAGATCCACTGGAAGTCGCATAGGTGGAATTGCCGGAGTAGCTTGCGACAATGACGTGCGAGCCGATGGTCGTAGACGAAAAAGTGTAAGTGGCAGAGCCATTGATCAGGGCCAAGGAGGAAATCTGGGTGGTTCCATCGACCACGATGCTCACAGTCCCGGTTGGGATAGCGGTGCTGGAACTCGAAGCGGAAGCCACTGTGATGGTAATGGGATCGCCAACCCCGGCCGCCGGCGTAGTCGTTTGCGGCGAAAGCGTTGTCGTCGAAGCCGTCAACGTCGGGGAGGACGTAGGCCACGCCATTAGCAAGTTGTAAAAATTGACGGAACCGAGGCCCGAAGCCTCGTTGTAGCCAGGTGTGGCCGCATACGCTGATTCCCCCGCCGATGAACAGTACTGTGACCCCGCCGTACACGCATTACTGCCTGACGTAATGTTGTTAAAAATCGCTGTCGGCGACGTGATCACGGTATTCGAGACATAGTTGCTTGACTCTGCGGCCAGACTGTAGAGCGTGGGGTTGACGACGCCCTGCCCGCTCGAATTCAGCTTGCCATTAATAATGGCTAACATGCCGGCAAAAATAGGTGCGCCGAAACTGG
>Ga0326728_10022647_pt1 | contig 11626 bp, 10 predicted proteins | sample MB3enrmetagenome_FD_207602 | JGI IMG/M metagenome (GOLD analysis project Ga0326728, IMG submission 207602) | Lab enriched peat soil microbial communities from McLean, Ithaca, NY, United States - MB31MN | ecosystem: Environmental > Terrestrial > Soil > Wetlands > Peat | place: USA: New York... | reverse complement strand
TATCGCGGCAGAATCTCGAGGAAGACTCATGCTTGAACGATTGAAGTCCGTTCTTGTCGATAGTTATGTCGGCGCCATCGGCATCGGTTTGATGTTTTCCCAGGGGATCGCGATCTTCGCCAATGCCTTGACCGCTCCCTTGCGGGAATCGCTCCTGCACTGGGGGAGCTCAGGGACCTCCGGCCTTTTCTCGGCCGCGCCGGGCTTTCGGCTCCAGTCGATTCTTCCCGAATTGTTGAATTCCGCGTTCCTTGTGCTGATTGGCTATGTTCTTCTTCGCTGGCTCTACTACCCAGTAGCCGAAAAACGGGATCAAGAGCAGACGCCGGAGCCGGAACAGGACGCATAAGCCCGGAGCTTGCCGTCGTTGAGGCGGCAATGGCATCCACCTTCGGTACACGGTCCAGCCATCGCAATCACAGCGGCGGATTGGCAAGCTTCGAAGATTCGCACAGGTTTTTTACACCTTTCGGCGCCCAAACCGGTTAGAGTAATCCCAAACGGTTCCCTCCCGCCGCTCCATTCGTGGCGCTTATCTCGCGCCGCAGTGGGGTGTGCTGTCCGTTGGCGATCTGAGTTTTTTAGCGTCGTTCTTCAAGTTGGCCGAGTTTCAGTTCGCGGGTCACTGAAGTTCTGGCTGTGCCACCGGAAGAGGAGAGCCCATGGCCGTTGCCGCACCACCGCTCATTTGTCCACAAGGACACGGGCCTGGAGTTCCCGGTTCGCGATTCTGCATCTTCTGCGGGACCCAGCTTGTGGCGCCGCTTGCGCCGGGGCAACCGGAGCCAGCGAAGCCCGCATCGGCGCAACCGTCAACCGCATCGCAGTGGCAACCAGTAAACACGGTGCCTGCTCAGGCGACGCCCGCAGCGCCGTGGGAACCCGCGCCCGCGCCGCCTGCACAACCGCCTCCTGCAGCTTCAACTCCGGCGGCAGCGCAGGCAGCACCTATCGCCGCGAATCAACCGCTCCCCTGCAAAGTTTGCGGAGGCACTGGCGCCGGGTTGAGCGACGCGGACGTTATATGCATGGAATGTGGATGGCTCCGGCCGTTGCTTCCTGGTTACAAGCTCGATCGCTCGGTCTTTTTGTGGGCGCAGGACGGCCAGGCGATGACCAAATTGCAGAGTATCTCCGCGCTTCACGCGGCCGTGAAGTCAGTCTCCGACAAGGTGGGCCGCCCGTGGATCGAATCGACATTCAATGGGATTCGCCTGGGCCCAAGGCAGTTCGCTGATATTTGGGTTCGAGCCGTTCTGGCTGCGCGCATTCTAGGCTTGCCCAAAATGCCCGATGTCTATATCTCGGGCGATTCCCAGTGGAACACCTATACCTTTGGCACCGACACCAGCGCGTTTATCGTCCTGGGCACCGCCATCCTCAACAATTTCCAGAACGACGATCTGCTCTTCGTTCTCGCGCGAGAGATGGGGCACTGCCGCGCCGGCCATGCCCTTTGGAAAACGGTATCTCGTTTCCTCGTCGGCGACAACAGCACGCACGGCCTGCTTTCCAACGGAGTGTTGAACGCCATCAGCCTCAGCCCTGTGAAATGGGTTCAGGACGCGGTGGACTTACCACTGATGGCGTGGTCGCGCCAGGCGGATATCACCGCCGACCGCGCCGGATTGCTCGCTATCGGTGATGAAGGACTCGCTCGCCGCGTGCTGCTGGCATGGTCCATTCGTTCCGCGAGGCTCCTCAAGCAAGTCAACATCGAGGAATGGTTGAAGCAGGAAGACGCGAGCGACGATCAAATGACGCGCTTTTCCGAAATGACGACCACTGCATCGATGTACACCACACGGCGTCTGCGGCTGCTCGGGCAGTCGGCGCGCGAGACCGAACTGATGCGCTGGAGCCAGACCATCCAGCCGATTCGCAAGCGCCTAACGCCTCCGCCTCAGCCGCCAATATCGGGCCTCACGGCTGCCGCGCCTGGCGTCCGGCGTCCCCCGGCAGCTCCCGGCCCGGCCCCGACGCCTGCGCCTGGAGCGGCACAGGCTGACTCCGTTCGGGTTCTTTGCAACAAGTGCCAGACCGCCATGCGCATTCCATTTGCCGTTTTGCGCGGCAAGTCGTCACTGAACGTTCGCTGTCCAAAATGTCAAAACGTTTTTACAATTCGGCCCAAATCGCCTGCCCAGCCGCCCGCGCCGGCGCCTGCCGCCGCGGGAACAAAACCGGTTGCCCCACCGTCTACCGGGACAGGAACAAAGCCAACTGCCCCGACCACACCGCCCGGCGCTGCAAGCGCAAAGTCAGTCGCCGCCACATCGGTTGCCGGTGCGGGAGAAAAGCCGGTTGCTCCGGCGCCAGCGCCTGCTGCAGCACAAAGAAAGCCGGTTGCTCCGCCAGCGCCTACCGCCGCGAAAACAAAATCAGTTGCCCCGCCGGCGCGCAGCGGCGCGCAAAAACAAGCCAGATGACCGAAAAGGAAAAGAGAGGATAAGTTATGCCAGATGATCCCAATGAAGTCGTAGTGATTGTGCCCGATGCACCCGGCAGTGCCGCCACGGGGCCGGCGGAGGGCTCGACCCCTTCCGATTCCGAACCGGTCGTTGTTGAAGTCTTTGATGCCGCTATGGATCCAACCGGAAGCAGCGATCCCGAGGTCGTCGTCGTTGAAGCCGCCGCCCCCGATGGCGAAACGGAGGTCGTGGTCATCGACCCTGTCGCCGATTCCCCCGGCACTGAAACCGGATCGACGACAGATCCCACAGGCCCGTCCGATCCGGGCCCCGATTCGAACCTCGACCCGACAGGCGTAGGCGATCCCGTCGCTACCTCGCCCGACACCCCTGACGGAACTTCTCCGGCCGACACGGACCCGGTCGGCATGGTGGACCCGACCGGTAATTCTCCAGACCCAGGAGAAGGATCAACGACGCCTGACGGCACAGATCTCACGGATCCGACCGCCAGTGACCCGGGCACCGTTACCGGCTCCGATGATCCGACCGCAGGAGTCGTCGGCTCCGATCCCGACGCCACGCAATCCACCGACCCGACTGACCCCGACACCACGGGCTCGACTGACCCTGATTCCACCGGCTCGACCGACCCTGACAGCTCGTCCCAGAGCAGCACTTTGACGGACGATCAGGAAACGCTCCAGCAGGACGAGCAACAGGAGAGTCAGGACGTCCAAGCAGGCGACTATTCAGCCGCATCCAACGATGCCCAGCAGGCCTATCAGGACTCGCAGACCGTGGCAGGCGAGGGAGGCCCGGACTCGACCGATGAGACCTGGGAAGCGGCTCAAGACGAGAGTTGGGCCAATTCGGACCAGCAGACCGCCGATCAGGACGCAGCGACCGCCCAGAGTTACGCCGACGATCCTTCCGGGAATCCGGACGATGCGGCCGACGCACAGCTCTACGGCGACGCCGCGCAAAACGAACAGGAGAGCGCCAGCGATGCCGGCGAAGAGGGCGAATACGGCGATCCAGTAGGCCAGGAGGTCGATACGCCGACGGATGCAACAGACGACACTCCGGTCGACGATACGCCGACGGACGATACGCCCGTCGATGATTCCGCCGCGACGGATGATTCAACGGTCGACGACGATTCGTCGTCGGGTTGACACAGCGGCGGTTCTCCGGTTGCTGGTTGGCCAAGCCGCAATTGTCAACTGGAGAGCCGCTTTAGCTCGCGCGCCCGAGGCACACCGCAATCCAGCCGCGCGCATCGGTCCAGGTCGCGGTTGCGGCGAAGCCAGCCTCGGCCAGCAGCGCCTCGGCCTGGCCTGGCCGGTACTTGTAGCTGTTCTCGGTGTGGATGGTCTCGCCCGGGGCGAAATCGACCGTCAGGTCCAACGCATCCACGCGCACGCGTTGCGGCGTGCGGCTTGCAAGATGCATTTCGATGCGCGATCGGCCGGCATTCCACAGCGCGTGGTGCGCGAAAGCATCTGGGTCGAAGTTTGCATCCAGTTCGCGGTTGAGCCGCACGAGTACGTTGCGATTGAAAGCCGCGGTGACGCCTGCCGCATCGTCGTAAGCAGCTACCAGCGTGGTTTCGTCTTTCACCAGATCGACGCCCAGCAGCATGCCATCGCCGATTTCGAGCCCGGCGCGCACGCGGCGTAACAGGCGCGCCGCCTGGTGCGGCTCAAAGTTGCCGATGCTTGAGCCGATGTAGAGCACCAACCGCCGCTCGCCGCGGCCAGCCGGGCCAAGATGAAACCTGTGCCCGTCACCATCGGTGTAGTCCATCACGCGCGGCGCCACGGTCGCGCCGGGAATTTCGCGCTCGATCCGCCGTTTTGCCCCGTCCAGCGCGCTCGCCGAAACGTCGACCGGCTCATAGAGGACAGCTCCCTGGCGCTCGACCGCGGCCCGCAACAAGAGCTGCGTCTTCTCCGCAGACCCCGCGCCCAGCTCCGCGATGCGCAGACGCGAACCGTTCGTTGCGTGAGCGATCATCTCTCCTGCATGCTCGGCCAGGATCGCCCGCTCCGTGCGCGTCAGGTAATACTCGGGCAGCTCAGTGATGGCCTCGAAGAGCCGCGATCCGGCGCGATCGTAGAACAACCAGGCAGGCAAATGCTTGGGCTGGCAGCCAAGTCCCTCGCGGACTGCCTCGCCGACGCGTGATTCGATTTGTTGTACTGCGGCAGGGGAAGCTGCTGCGGTCATGGATTATTCGCTCATTCGCGCTCAATTTCGACGCGGGCGGGCTTGTTACGACGCCAGCCGGATACCGGAAAACTGCCAGCGTGTTTCGGGGGAGAAGAAATTGCGGTAGCTCGAGCGGATGTGCCGGGCCGGCGTTACGCACGATCCGCCGCGCAGCACCATCTGTCCGCTCATAAACTTGCCATTGTACTCGCCCAGCGTACCCTCCAGCGGGCGAAAACCGGGATAGCCAAGGTACGCGCTGCTCGTCCACACCCAACAGTCCCCGTAGTACTTCGTGCCGTTCTGGTCTTGGTGCTGCGCACGGACCTGGTTTTGGACGAGATCCGCAGCGGGCACCGGCGTGAGCCGACCCGAATCGAGCAGATTTCCCTCGACCGGCTGGCCCTCCGCCACGGCCTCCCACTCGAACTCCGTGGGCAGCCGACGGCCCGCCCAGCGCGCGTAAGCGTCTGCCTCATAAAAACTTACCTGGCTCACCGGCGCGGATGCGAGCTTCTCCAACGGCTGCTCGCCGCGCAGGGTATAGATGCTCCAGCCGCCGCCCTCGTTGCTCCAGTAAAGGGGGGCGCGCCAGCCGTTGGCCTTCACGGCGTCCCACCCCGCCGAAAGCCATAATTCAGCCTTGCGGTAGCCGCCGTCGGCGATAAACTCCGCGTACTCGCCGCAGGTGACGAGCCGGTCGGCCAGCGCGTACGGCTCCAGCCACACGCGATGCCGCGGCAGTTCGTTGTCGTAACAGAATCCCGCGCCCGCGTGGCCCGCCTCACGCAAACCACCCTCAAACTCTTGAAATCTTAGCGGCCGCCCCTGCTCCCTCGCTCCCTCGGTCCCTCGCTCCCTGCTTTTCTCGTTCCCTTGTTCCCTTGGTCCCTTGGTCCCTGCTTCTCCGTATTTCGGCCGCAGCGGATTGGTGAAGAACGCATTCAGGATGTCGGTGAGGAGCAGCTCCTGATGCTGTTCCTCGTGGTTCACGCCCAGCTCGATCCGCCGCAGGGCCTCCGGTTCCGGCTCGCGCTCGAAGAGCTGCTCCATGGCTGCGTCCACGTGCTCACGGTAGCGCAGAACCTCGTTGAGCCCCGGCCGCGAAAACGACGATCGCAGCCGCTTTTCAGGAAACGCGGAGTAGCTCTCGTAATAGCTGTTGAACAGCCACGGAAAGTCCGCATGGAAGAGCCGGTAGCCGGGCATGAACTCCCGTAGCACGAACGACTCGAAGAACCATGTGGTGTGCGCCAGGTGCCACTTGGCCGGCGAGGCCTCCGGGCACGATTGCACCATCATGTCCTCTGGCGTGAGCGGCTCCGAGAGAGCCATGGTCTGCCTGCGCACGGCGCGAAAACAGCCGGCAAGGCTGGAAAGCAGAATCGGGGAAGCGGTTGCGCTCAAAGGAGTCCTCCCATCTGCGGTGAGTGTAGTTCATTTTGATGAAAATCACTGTACTTAGACGGCCCCTTCGCGGGCCCGGCGCCTGGATCGAAGACCGCCAACGTGAATGCCGTCCGTCACATCGCCCTGGGACGAACCGTGCGATACATACGAAAAGGCATTCGCCAAGATCGCGGTCTTGGCGGCTCATCGGTACTGGTCTTGCGCCTCGGGCTGGCATTTGCATCGGAATGGTGCTTTAATTTCAGCGGACGATCTGAAAGACTCCTGGCCTTCGGCGCCGTCGACAGGGGGGAGTATGTTCTCGTTCGAACCACAGCGGTCCCGCAGTCGCCGCGTCATGAATCGATTGAGGTCAAGTGGATTTTTCCTTAAGAAAAATCCACCCTCCACCAAGGCTGGAATGGGCTACAACAACTGCGGAACCGCTCGAAACCGCCGGATCCTGGTTGCGGCACTGTTCACAGTCTTCCTGGGCGTTCCGCGGGGTCTGCCTGCCCAGGCAAAAGATCCGGCTTCGGCGCAAGCCCCCGCAACTTCTACGGCTACAACCCCTGCCGCTGCAACACCGGCCCAAAGAACCCCTGTGCTCCCAACGCCGACGCCCGAGCAACTTGGAGATGCACTCGTCGGCCATCAACGCTACCAGGCCGCGATCGCCGCGTATGCCAAAGAGCCGGAAATGACAGCCACTCTTTGGAACAAGATGGGCATTGCCTACCAGATGATGTTCAACCCCAAGGACGCGACCCGCTGCTACAGGGAATCTCTCAAGCTCGATCCCCGCAACCCTGAGGTTCTGAACAATCTGGGCACGGTCTATGCCTCGCTCAAGGAGTACGGACAGGCGGACCGCCTGTACCGCAAGGCGCTCAAGCTCGAGCCGCGCTCGGCGCTCATTCTTAAGAACTTAGGTACCAACCTGTTGGAGGAGCACAAGTACAACAGAGGCTGGGAAGCCTACCAGCAGGCCTTGGCCATCGATCCGCAGATTTTTACCGATCACTCCAGTCCAACGGTCGAAAACCCCTCCAACGTGCAGGATCGGGGCGCCATGAACTACTACATGGCGGCGGGCTGCGCGCGCGCCGGCTATACCGACTGCGCTCTCCAGTATCTCCGATTGGCACTGGATGAAGGATTCACTACCCGCAAGAAGGTGGCGTCCGACGCCGAGTTTGCCAGCATGCGCAACAACCCGGCCTTCCAGCAATTGCTGGCCGAACAGCGCTCCCAGTAACCGGCCGCGCCGCCTGCGATCCATCCCGCGGGTTTGCCGGTTCGGGCCGCCGTGTTATTCCTGCCATTTTTTACATTTTAATTACTTCCTTCCACACAGATTTCATGGTGTAATTTAGACAATCGAGCTGCACGGCATCGATCGGTAGGAATTGTGAATCGCCCCTTCGGTTCACGTTCTGGGAGGAACGATGTTGAAGGTTAGTTTGTGTCTCTGCCTGTCAGCGGGGGTGCTGGCGGGCAACGTAGCTCCGTCCCAAAGTCTTCCCGCCGCGGTCCGCTCAAATGTTCTACGCGAGATGACTTCGCAGGATCCATCCGCCGTCAAGTTTGCCAACGAGCCTGCCCAGTTCTCGCCCCTCGAAATCGGCGACGCGCTCGTATATCACCAGCGCTACCAGGCTGCCATCGCCGAATACGCCAAAGCTCCCGTGAGGACGGCTGCGGTGTGGAACGGGATGGGCATTGCCAACCAGATGATGTTCAATTTCAAGGAAGCGTCGCGGTGTTACGAGCAATCCCTTAAGCTCAATCCAGACGATCCTCAGGTCCTGAATAATCTGGGCACAATGAACGAATCCCTGGGAGATTACAAGCGGGCGGATCGCGCCTACCGAAGAGCCCTGAAACTCGACCCGCATTCTGCGCTGACCTTTAAGAATCTGGGGACGAACCTGATCGCGCAGCATGACTACCGCGAGGGCTGGGACGCTTATGAGCGGGCGATCGCTCTCGATCCCGCGATCTTTGATAAGGGCATCAGCCCCAGGATGGGGGACCCGGCTCCCGCGCGCGCGCGCGGCGCGATGAATTACTACATGGCGTTGGCCTGCGTCCGCACCGGGCAAACGAGTTGCGCTCTCGAGTATCTCCGCGAGTCGATGAATGAGGGCTTCGCGAACCCCAGGAAGGTCACCTCGGATAGCGAGTTCGCCGTGCTGAGCGGCGATCCCGAGTTCCAGAAGCTTCTCGCCGAGCAATCCGGCAACTAACGATTGGTTTCGCTCTTACAGCCGCTTGCCTGTCGTCCCATCGTCTCTTCCGGTATCTCCTGCGTCTATCTGATAGGTTCGCTCTTCCGCGACCCAGGAGATCGTATGAACTCCCGCCTTTTACCTGCAATGGTCATCGCCGCTGCTCTCACTGCCGCAGCCTGCGCTCAGGGTGCCGGTTCCGCTCCGCCGCCCGGCCAGAACTCCGGTCAAAACTCCTCCCAGGGATCTGGTGGTGGCTACGGCCAGCACGGTGGACGCGGCGGCTATGGCGGCGGCATGGGCGCGGGCATGGGCATGATGGGCCGTGGCCTCATGGGCACGGTCACTGAAGTTGCGGCGGATCACTACACCATCAAGACCGACGCGGGCGAAGTCTACACCGTCCACTTCACCTCCGATACCCGCATCGTGAAGCAGGTGGCCGGAATGCGCGGTCCCGGCGAAGGCCAAGGTACGGGCGGCGGCCAGGGTACGGGCGGCGGCCAGGGTACGGGCGGCGGAGGGGGCCGCGGCTACAGCGGCGGCAATCCGCCCCAGCAGATCAAGCCCACCGACATCAAAGTGGGCGATGCCATCAACGTCATGGGCGATGTGGACGCAACCACCAAGTCCGTGGCCGCCAATCGCATTGCGCAGCTCGACCCTGAAGTTGTGAAACAGATGCGTGAGATGCAGGCCAACTTCGGCAAGACCTGGCTGATGGGCAAGGTCACCGCCATCGACGGCACAAAGATCACCCTCTCCGGCTCGATCGACAACGCTTCTCACACCTTTGCCGTCAACGAAAACACAACCTTCCGCAAGCGCCGTGAGCCTGTGACCCTGGCCGATATTCAAGTGGGGGACACCGTGCGCGTGGACGGCGCCGTGAAGGATGCGGTTTTTACCGCGACCAGCGTAAACGTAGCCGGAATGATGGGCGGCGAAACGCCTACCGTCCCGCGCAATGCGCCGCCGCAATAAGCACTTGAGCGTTTATTCGATCGATTGCAGGCTCCAGGCGCCGTTGACCAGCACAAAGGTGGCTTGGCGCAGGGCGCTCAGCTTGTTGCCCGGATTGTGCGCCATATTCTGCAGCGGCTCCGGCACTCCGTCCAGATTCACGTCCTCGGTGAACGATGCGATCATGCTGTCGCCCACCGTCTGCACCTGGCCCACGTCGCGCGCTTTCAGATGATTCGTCACTAAGGTCTGGATCACAACAACAAACTTCGCATCGGTCGGGCTGTCGGGCCGCCACTGAATCACATCCCCGCCGTTCAACAGCTTGAGTGCCTTCTTGCCGTCCGGCGTAATCGTGAAGTCGCCCCAGTACCCGTTGGGGTATCTCTTGGTCTCGAACCAGTATTTGGCTGTCGCTCCCTGCACCATGCCTGCACTGTTCACTGTGATGTTGATCGGCGCAGCGGGGGTCTGGTCGTACTTGGCCTGAATCATGGCCAAAGCCTGGGCTTGCGTCAGCTCGGGTGCCGACTTGCAGCCCGCCATCCACAACCCTGCGCCCAACAGAACCAAAGCTCCCAAAGCCTGCATCTTCACCGCTTTTGTCACTTTTCCTCCCTATACTGCATGAAAAGGGCCGAATTGCTTCGCCTCGCCATTTTTCATCTACTTTCCGCTCCTGTCAATGCAGTTGAAAGTGACCCTGCTCACACTACTTAATGTCACTTGCGGCATGCCGCGAATCTGGCTGCTTCAAAAGCCTGCAATCCTGCATCCATGGTTCCTGGCCTCGTTTCCGGGTTAGTGCGTGGGGTCGCTCAAAATACGATCGAAGAAGAAATCCAGAAATCTCTTTTCATCCGATTTGAGGCACACCTGTGCATTGGGCTCACCCGCCGCTGGTCGGGTGAATCCTCGCTCATCAACCTCCAGGTGCATCGCCTGCACAGGGCAGAGTTCCGGCTGGATCGCGTAGGCGGCAGCCACCGGGTCAAAGAGCGTGGGCATCCTCGAGATATCTTCTCCTGCCCACTGGTGATAGAGCAGAGTCAATTGGTCAGTCAGCGGCGAACCATGTGCGAGGACGGTCGCCAGTTCCCGGGGCATCAGGTGAATCTGCGTCGAGTCGAGGGGCATCATGAACACCGGCACGCCAGAGGCCAGCAGTGCCTGCGCTCCCGCCGGATCGCAAAAAATATTCCACTCCGCCGACGGAGGACGGTTCGTGTCCCCCGCCTTTTCACCGTCGTAGCCCCGATAGATACTTCCGCCCATCATGACGACTCTCTTCAATTTGCGGAAGGTCGCCGGGTCGCGCGCAATAGCCGCCTGCACGTTGAAAAGCGGGCCGATGGTGATGAGAGTGATTTGGCCGGGATGGGCGCCGATCTCGCGCAGCAGAAATCCAACCGCATCGCCGTGCTTCCGCCCAGGCGCCTGGCGCGCGTACGCGGCCTGCGTGAAATGATTCCCGGCCAATGTCGGAACGCCTGCTTCCACGGGAATTTCGCTGCGGCCCACGGCCGCGAGGTAGCGATCGACTAGGCGCGCGCGAAGCTCAGTATCGCCGAACTCCGTAGTGATGCCGAGCAAACGGACTTCAGGGCTGCGCAACAACAGGGCCAGTGCGAATGCGTCGTCGATATCGTCGCCGATATCCGTATCCAGGATGACGAGTTGTTGCGCAGGGGGATTTGGTGTGGTCGCTGCATGGGGCTGCCCGCGCGCCCCTGTCCCTGCAGCAACTGCCAGCGCGACAGCCGCGAAACCGTTGAACAAACACTTGGTTTTCATGCGCGTCATTGTAGACGAAAAAACAATCTCAAGGCTGAACCGAAAATACCGCCAGCGCCAGAAGACGCGATTCAAGCCCGGGTACAGCGGTTCCGCAGTTACTGTGTCCTGAGGCCTTGAACGCCAAGTGGATTCTTCTTTAACCAGGGTCCCCGGCGGCAGGTCTTCGCCTCTGGGGTGGAAGTAGAATCCACCCCGCACTAGAGCTGGAAACGGCTACATCAACTGCGGAACCGCTCTAGCATCGGTTTCAAGTACATAGAAGCTCAGCGCCGCATCGCCCTGCTCGAGCAAGCGCGTCCGTTTCAGCTTGCCGTACTGCTCGCCGAGTTTCTGTTTTCGCCGATGTTCGGCGACAACGAGCGCCCCCTGCGCCAGAATCCCTGCAGCCGTTCCGCCCAGCAGGCCCAGAGTGTCCGCGTACTCCTGCGCCGCGTCGTAGGGAGGATCGAGAAAGACTACTTCGTAGCGTTCTGGTTTTGGATTGGGTCCCGAGGCTGACCTGAGAAACGCGCTCACACTTTTCTTGTAAACACGCGCTCCACCGCTGATTCCGAGACGCGCCAGATTGCCGTTGAGTATCTTGAGGGCCGCCGGCGCCCGCTCGACAAAAACGACGCGCGC
>Ga0326728_10022645_pt1 | contig 11627 bp, 7 predicted proteins | sample MB3enrmetagenome_FD_207602 | JGI IMG/M metagenome (GOLD analysis project Ga0326728, IMG submission 207602) | Lab enriched peat soil microbial communities from McLean, Ithaca, NY, United States - MB31MN | ecosystem: Environmental > Terrestrial > Soil > Wetlands > Peat | place: USA: New York... | reverse complement strand
CACCACCTCCTTAACGCTTTCCGGCTGCAAGTAGTGGAACACGTCTGCCAGAGGGAAACTATGCTGCTCGGCCAGCGAAATATTCAGCCCGTCATCGGTGGCCGCAGCCTGCAATTCAAAATTGAAGGAGCGGCAAAAACGCTTGCGCAAGGCCAGTCCCCAGGCTTTGTTGACCCTGGCGCCGAAAGGCGCATGGATGACCAGTTGCATTCCGCCGCCTTCGTCGAAGAAACGCTCGGCAATAACGGTCTGCTGCGTGGGCACAGCGCCCAGCACGGCACGGCCCAGCAGAATGTGGCCGACTGCCTGCTCCGCGCCGCTGTCGTCAAGCCCGCACTCGCGTTTAAGCCAATCAATAGCGGCAAGGACCGGGCCGCTGATTTGCGCAGATGAACGCTGATCTTCTTTTGGTCCTGATTTTGGTCCCGATCCACTTTGATCGGCGTTAATCTGCGGCTTGCTTACCAGCGGCAGCCTGGAACTGATCTCTTCCCGCAGGTTGGCTACTGCGAGGGACAACTCGGCAGTGCGCGCCGGGGCTTCCCCGCGCCAGAAGGGAACGGACGGCGGCGCGCCATGAGCATCCTCCACGAGCACGCGTCCGGCCGTGCCCTCCACCCGCCGGATCCGCCAGGAGGTATTGCCCAGCAGAATAATGTCGCCGGCGTTGCTTTCGACGGCGAAGTCCTCGTCCAGGGTTCCCACCACGATGCCTTCGGGCAGCAACACCATGGTGAACAGGCCGCTATCCGGGATGGCGCCGCCGCTGGTGATAGCCGCCAGACGCGCGCCCCGCCGCGGCCGTACGCGCCCGTGCACCCGATCGCGATACAGATAAGCGCCATAGCGCCCGCGTCTGGCGGCAATCCCTTCCGACAGCATCGCGAGAATCTGGTCGAACTCGCTGCGCGGCAATTGGCGGTAAGGGTAAGCCCGTGTAACCAGCGCATAAAGATCGCCTTCCCGATAGCCTGTATCGCCGGAATCCGGGCCGCTGATTTGCGCAGATGAACGCTGATCCTCTTTTGGTTCTGATTCAGTCTCCGACCCGCGTTGGTCGGCGTTAATCTGTGGCTTCAGAGACCCGGCAGCACATTCGGCAACAATCTGCTGGGTCAGCACGTCGAGGGGCGCCTCCGGAATCACGATCCGGTCAAGCTCTCCTTGCCGGATGGAACGCACCAGAGCAGCACATTCCAGCAGTTCGTCGCGCGTGGTGACGAATAGCCGCGCCTTAGGAAGAGCACCGGAAACGAAGCCGCTGATTTGCGCAGATGAACGCTGATCTTTTTCTCTTTCAATTTCTATTTCCATCGCTGCTGCGGAATACTTATCGGTTCCCTGGCCGGATCGGCGTTGATCGGCGTTAATCTGCGGCGTGGTTTTTCGCGGCTTGCTGGTAGGCCAGTGGCCGCTGCGCCCGATGCGCTGCAAGGCAATGGCGATCGACCGGGGAGAGCCGATTTGGACAACGAGATCCACGAAACCAATGTCGATCCCCAATTCCAGCGACGCAGTAGCCACCAGGACCGCGACTTCGCCGTTCTTGAGTTTCTTCTCCGCGGCCAACCGGAGTTTGCGGGAAAGCGACCCATGATGGGCGGCTACCGCCTCATCGCCCAGGTGCTTGGCCAGATGCATGGCAACGCGCTCAGCCAGCCGGCGGGTGTTGACGAAGACCAGCGTGGACCGATGCTGGCGCACCAGTTCGGCGATGCGCGCGTAGATCTCGTCCCACATTTCATTGCTGGCCACCGCACCCAGCTCGCTGCGCGGCACTTCAATTCCGATATCCATCTCGCGGCGGTGGCCGATGTTCACCACGGCCGGGGCAGCCCGGTTTTGGCCGGCAAGGAAATGCGCGATTTCCTCCAGCGGATTTTGAGTGGCCGAGAGCCCGATTCGTACCGGCGCTTTCCCCGTCACCTGCTCCAGCCTTTCCAGCGAGAGCGCCAGGTGAGCGCCGCGCTTGCTGCCGGCCACCGCGTGGATTTCGTCCACAATCACGGTTTCCACGTCGCGCAGCGCCGCCCGGCTTTTTTCGGCGGTGAGCAGGATATAGAGCGACTCCGGGGTGGTGACCAGAATGTGCGGCGGGCACTTAAGCATGGCGCGGCGCTCGGGCATGAGCGTATCCCCGGTGCGGACGGCCGTACGGATTTCCGGCATCCGGAATCCTTTACGTCCCGCCAGTTGTACGATTTCCCCCAGCGGACCTTGGAGATTCTTTTGGATATCGTTGCCCAGCGCCTTGAGCGGCGAAACATAGAGCACTTCAGTGCGGTCCGCAAGCGTACCCGCGAGAGCCTTTCGCACCAGACGATCGATGCAGGCCAGGAAAGCAGCCAGGGTCTTGCCCGAGCCCGTGGGCGCGCAGATCAAGGTGTTGCGCTGCGCCAGGATAAACGGCCAGCCTTGTTCCTGAGGTTCGGTCGGGGCGCCGAACTGGGCGGCGAACCACTCCTGCACCAGCGGATGCGCCCAATGCAGGGCAGCGTGAATTTCGGCTGGGCTTAGATCAACCGGTAAGGCCATTATTTCTATTCTAGTAAAAGATAGTTATGCTTGTTGGCGACTCCCCATTCGGGTCGGCCTCTGTATCCTCGTAATCCTGCACGGTCATTTACAATAAAAAATTCCGAGAACGAGGACTGCTAAATCCATGTATCGCTGGTCAGAACTTTTCATTCCCACCTTGCGCGAGGCGCCGGCTGATGCCGAAGTTGCCAGCCATAAGTTCCTGGTGCGCGCCGGCTACATCCGCCAGCTTGGCGCCGGGCTGTATTCCTACTTGTTTCTGGGACAGCGCGCCATTCTGAAAATCACCCAGATCGTCCGCGAAGAAATGGACAAAATCGGGCAGGAGTTTTATCTGCCCGGCCTGCATCCGCGGGAAATATGGGAAGCTAGTGGCCGCTGGACGCTGATGGGCGACAACATGTTCCGGCTCAAGGACCGCAAGGGCGCCGATTTGTGCCTGGGAATGACCGAAGAAGAGGTCATGACCGAGATCGCGCGCGGCGAGTTGCGCAGCTACAAGCAATTGCCGCAGATCTGGTATCAGATTCAGGGCAAGTTCCGCGACGAACCCCGGCCGAAGTCGGGTTTGCTGCGCACCCGCCAGTTCACCATGAAAGACTCGTATTCTTTCGACTTGGACGCCGCCGGGCTCGACGTCAGCTACCAGAAGCATTACCAGACTTACCGCCGTATCTTCGATCGTTGCGGACTGGAATATGTCGTAGTCGAGGCCCACTCGGGCGCCATGGGCGGATCGCAGTCCCATGAATTCATGGTGTATAGCGACGCCGGCGAAGACCTGGTCGCGAGCTGTTCCCAGTGCGGTTATGCCGCCAACCTGGAGAAAGCCACCTCGCGCCTGCAACCGGTCGAAGACTATCCACCGGTGCAGGATGGCAAGCCGGTTGAGGTCCACACGCCGGGCTTGAAGACCATCGAAGAGGTGGCCAGCTTCCTGGGGGTCTCGCCCAAGAATAAGATCAAGACCCTGGCGCTTATGGGCGTCCATCCCGATAGCGGCCAGCAGAAGGGAAAACAGACTCCGGTGGTGGCTTTTTTGCGCGGCGATCACAGCCTGAACGAGGCTAAGCTGGCAGGGGCTGTTCCCGGTGCGGAGTTTCGTCCCATGCAGGCCGAAGAAATCGAGGCCATCTTCGGTTCGCCGGCGGGATTCCTCGGCCCGATCAACGTGCCGGGACGCGAGTATGCCGGGGTAAAGGTGCGGATTCTGGTCGATAGTGCACTGCGGGGGCGCAAGAATCTGATCGCCGGGGCTAACAAGCAGGATTATCACCTCCGCAATGTAACCCCGGAACGCGACTTCCCCGTCTCCGCCGAGCAGTGGGCGGACCTGCGCAACGTGGAAGCAGGGGAAGGCTGTCCCAGCTGCGGCACCACGCTCCGGGTGGCCAAGACGGTGGAGATCGGCCACATTTTCAAGCTCGGCTACAAATATTCGCAGTCCATGGGGTTACGGGTGCTCGACAAGGACGGCAAAGAAATCACCCCCATTATGGGAAGCTATGGAATCGGCGTGGAAAGGATTCTGACCTCCCTGATCGAGCAGAACCACGACGCCGATGGCTTCTGGCTGCCGCCCCGCATTGCCCCCTTCGACATTATCGTGGTGCCTACGAACACTTCGGACCGGAAGCTGTTGGAGGCGGCGATCGATATCACCAGGCGCTTAGCAGAATCGGGCGCGGACGTGATTCTGGACGACCGCGATGAGCGCCCGGGGGTGAAATTCAAGGATGCCGACCTGATCGGCATCCCGGTTCGCATTACGGTGGGCAAGAAACTGGCGGAGGGCAAGGTCGAGGTGCTTTCCCGCAGCACCCGGCAATCGCAGGACGTGGCCCTTAGTGAAATTACCAGCGTAATCTCGTCAATGGTTCGGTCTTCGGGTTAAAGTTATCCGTTCCTGGTTCTCGATTCTCCGCAGGAAGATCGGAATTGAGAACCGGGGGATATTGGCCTATGAATACGCTGCGTTCCTGGTTCTGGATCTTTTTTCTCGCCGCTTCCGTTTACACGGCCTGGCGGGTGGCACCCTCCTATGTCGCCAATTACGAATTAGAGAACACCATCGACTCCGCTGCGCGGTTCGGGGCCATAGACCCACGACAAAGCGAGGACGAGCTGCGCAATCGGGTTTTGCAGGAAGCCCAGGCGCTCCACATTCCCCTGCAGGCCGAGCAGATTTACGTCAAACGTATTCCGGATGACGTGCTCATCTGGAGCGATTACACGGTCCACGTGGATCTGCCCGTCTATCCCCTCGATCTGCATTTTCAGCCGATGTCCAAGAGCAAGAGACGAACCATGTAATTCCGTTTCCCGTTTTCTCGTCTGTGTTTCCCGTTTTTCGTCTTCCGCCAGCCGTTTTCCATTTTTTATCGAGGAAACAGCACGAGAGTCGGGTAGCTGGACTTGACCTTTTGGGACCTTTCCCTGGTTGCCGAATTAGTCAACATGTGCATAATGGAAAGCTGGAACTCTGGAATACTGTTATCCGTTGCCCTTTTCCCGTTACCCGTTTTCCGTCGCCACTGAAACGGGAAGCAACGAAGCGGCGAACGGGTAACGGATCACGGGTAACGGTTTAAGCGGGAGTGTTCATGAAAGTCGTGGTGTTGTGCGGCGGGCTGGGAACTCGTCTGCGCGAGGAAACCGAGTTTCGTCCCAAACCGCTGGTGGAAGTGGGCGGGCGGCCCATCCTTTGGCACATCATGAAGATCTACGCCCACAGCGGGTTCCGGGATTTTGTGCTTTGCCTCGGCTATCGCGGCAACATGATTAAAGATTACTTCCTGAACTACGAGGCGATGAACAACGACTTTACCATTTGCCTCGGCCGGCAATCGCAGATCCGCTATAACGGCCTGCACGACGAACAGGGTTTCCAGGTGACCCTGGCCGAAACCGGTCTGGACACCATGACCGGTGGCCGCTTGCTGCGCGTAAAGAAGTACATTGATGGCGATACTTTTATGCTGACTTACGGCGACGGGGTGGCCGACATCGATCTCAAGCGTTTGCTGGAATTCCACCAGGCCCACGGCAAACTGGTTACCGTCACTACGGTCACACCGACCTCACGATTCGGCATCGTGGAGATGGACCGCGACGGACAGGTGCTCAAGTTCCTGGAGAAGCCCCGCACCAGCACGTTTGCGAGCGCCGGGTTCTTTATTATGCAGCGCGGCGTTTTCGACTACCTCACCGGCGACAACTGCATCCTCGAACGGGAACCCATGCAGCGGCTGGCAGCCGATGGGCAGCTCATGGCGTACCAGCACAACGGCTCTTTCTATGCCATGGATACCTATCGGGAATACGAGCTTTTGAACCAACTCTGGGCCAAAGATCAAGCGCCGTGGAAGGTGTGGTAAGCGAGATTGATGATGGAGAAGAACTCTAACGTATGGCGTGACCGGCCGGTGCTGGTGACCGGCGCCACTGGCTTGCTGGGAGGATGGCTTACGCGGCGGCTCCAGGAGAACGGGGCCGCCGTCGTTTGCCTCGTCCGCGATTGGGTGCCGCAGTGCGAGTTGGTGCGCACCGGCCTGCTCCAGAGCGTTACGGTAGTCCGGGGCGCATTGCAGGATCGCGACCTGCTGGAACGTACCCTGGGCGAATATGAGATCGAAACCGTTTTCCACCTCGCGGCCCAGACGATTGTCGGCATCGCCAACCGCAATCCGGTTTCGACCTTCGAGAGCAATGTGGGTGGGACCTGGAACCTGCTGGAGGCATGCCGCCGGTCGCCGCGCGTGCGGGCCATTGTGCTGGCCTCTTCCGACAAAGCCTATGGCGAACAGCCGAAACTGCCTTATTCGGAAGACATGCCGCTCCAGGGCCGGCACCCTTACGACGTGAGCAAATCCTGCGCCGACCTGATCGCCCAGAGCTATGCCTATAGCTTCGATCTGCCGGTAGCCATCACACGCTGCGGCAATTTCTATGGCGGGGGCGACCTGAACTGGAACCGGGTAGTTCCCGGCACCATCCGCTCGGTCATTCGCGGCGAGCGTCCCGTGATCCGGTCCGATGGGCAATATGTGCGCGACTACTTCTATATCGAAGACGGGGCGGCCGCCTACCTGCTGTTGGCCGAGCGCCTGATGTGCGATCCCGCCTTGCGGGGACAGGCCTTCAATTTCTCCAACGAAAACCAGATCAGCGTACTCGACCTGGTAAACCTGATCGTGCGGAAAATGGGTTCCAGCCTGACCCCGGAAATTCAGAACCAGGCGGTGAACGAGATTCGACACCAGTACCTCAGCGCCGAACGCGCCCGCCACGTGCTCCGGTGGCGGCCGCAATTCACGCTGGACGAAGGCTTGGAACGCACCATCGCCTGGTACCGAGAGGTGCTGAAATAGTGGGCAGCACAGCGCAACGCTTGCGGGAACAGATCCTGTCGCTGGTGGCGGAGTACCACAGCACCGCGTTTCCACCTGCCGAATTCGTTCCCGGCACGACGCCGGTGCCGGTAGCCGGCAGGGTTTTCGACGGTTCCGAGCTGCGGTCGCTGGTGGATGCCTCGCTGGATTTCTGGCTGACCACCGGGCGGTTTGCGGCGCAATTCGAAGAGGAATTCGCCGCTCTTTCGGGAAGGCGCCACTGCCTGCTGGTCAATTCCGGCTCTTCCGCCAATCTGGTAGCGGTGGCCGCCCTGACCTCGCCCAAGTTAAAAGACACCCGCTTATGCCCTGGCGACGAGGTCATCACCGTAGCTGCGGGATTTCCGACCACGGTGAATCCCCTGGTTCAGTGCGGCTTAACGCCGGTCTTCGTCGACATCGACGTGCCCACTTACAATGTCGACGTGCGCCAACTGGAAGCGGCGCGCTCGGAACGTACGCGGGCGGTAATGCTGGCCCACACTTTGGGCAATCCTTTCGAAGTTGCGGCGGTGAAACAATTCGTAGATCGCCATGGATTGTGGCTGATCGAGGATTGTTGCGACGCGGTCGGATCCACCTATCGGGGCCAGCCGGTCGGTACTTTCGGAGCCTTGGCGACGGCCAGCTTCTATCCCGCGCACCACATCACCATGGGCGAGGGAGGCTGCGTTCTCGCCGACCAGCCGCTGCTGAAAACCCTGGTGGAGTCGTTCCGCGACTGGGGCCGCGACTGCTGGTGTGAGACCGGCAAAACAAATACCTGCGGCAAGCGGTTTGACTGGAAACTGGGACAACTGCCCCACGGCTACGACCACAAGTACGTTTATTCACATATCGGCTACAACCTGAAGGCCACGGATATGCAGGCCGCCGTAGGCGTGGCGCAGCTCAAAAAATTACCGGAGTTCATTGCGGCGCGGAAATACAATTTTGCCCTCTTACGCGCCGGTCTGGAAGACTTGCAGGATTTCTTCGTGCTGCCGGAGGCGACCCCGCAGTCCGATCCGAGCTGGTTCGGATTCCCGATTTTGGTCCGTCCCGAGGCGCCGTTTTCCCGCACGGAGGTTTTGCGATTCCTGGAAGAGCGCAAGATCGCGAGCCGGGCTTTGTTCGGCGGCAATCTGGTGCGCCAGCCGGCATACCAGAATGTGCGCCACCGCGTGGTAGGAGATTTGGCCAATTCCGATCTCGTGATGAAGCAGTTGTTCTGGATCGGAGTGTATCCAGGACTCACGTCTCCGATGCTGGAGTACGTGGTGGAGGCCTTTCATGGAATGGCCAAGGCAGCGGCGGGTTAGTTCTCAGTTCCCGGTTCCCGGTTCCCAGTTGGGCGTCTGATCGGGAACTGCGAACCAGTAGCTGAGAGCTAATCTGAGAACTGATCCCGCTAAGCGGGAGGGAACTGAGAACTGCTGTGATCAGGGTTGCAGACTACATTGCGAAACGCATTGCCGGATGGGGCATCCGCCATGTCTTTATGGTGACTGGCGGGGGCGCCATGTTCCTGAACGATGCTTTCGGGCGCGAGGGCCGGCTCCGGTGCGTCTGCCATCACCACGAACAGGCAGCGGCGATGGCCGCGGAAGGCTATGCCCGCATCGCCGGCGTACCGGGCGTCGCCAACGTAACTACCGGTCCGGGCGGCATCAACGCTTTGAATGGCGTATTCGGGGCGTGGACCGATTCGATTCCTCTGCTGGTCGTCTCCGGCCAGGTAAAAAAAGAGACGTGCATGGCGACCGCTGGGGCGCGCGGTCTGCGGCAACTGGGCGACCAGGAAGGCGACCCCATCCGCATGGCGCAGGGGATCACCAAGTACGCCGTGCTGGTGGAAAAGCCGGAGACGATTCGCTATCACCTGGAACGGGCCTACGAATTGGCGCGTATCGGGCGGCCGGGCCCGTGCTGGATCGACGTCCCTATCGACGTGCAGTCAGCGTCTGTGGATGAGAATTCCATGCCGGCTTACAACCCGGCCGAAGATGCCGTGCCTGGCAACGAGCGGCAGGTGGCCGCGCGGGCTCGCGAGATCGTGGCCCGCTTGCAGCAAGCCAAGCGTCCCGTAGTACTCGCCGGAACGGGTGTGCGCTTGGCGGATTGCCTGGAGCAATTCGAATCTTTGGTGCGGCATCTGCGGGTCCCGGTTACCACTGCCTGGACGCACGACCTGATTACCAGCGACGACGAACTCTTTTGTGGGCGGCCCGGGACGATCGGCGGACGCGCCGGCAATTTCACGGTGCAGAATTCGGATCTTCTGCTCATTCTGGGTTCACGTTTGAACATCCGGCAGGTCAGCTATAACTGGAAGGCGTTTGCGCCGCGCGCCTTCAAGATTCAGGTGGACGTGGATGCCGCGGAACTGGATAAGCCGCTAGTCCGGCCGGACATGGCCGTGCACAGCGACCTGAAGGTGTTTCTGCGTTGGCTGCTCCAGGAGCTGGCGGCAGCCCAATATCAGCCGCACCACGAGGAATGGCTGCGCTGGTGCCGGGAGCGCCTCGCGCGCTATCCGGCGGTTCAGCCGAGGCAACGGGTTTCCGGCCCGCCGTTCAACGCCTATCACTTCATCGAGCAGCTTTCCGACCGGCTCACGCCCGGCGATGTTGTGGTGTGCGGCAACGCTACCGCCACCATCGTGCCTTTCCAGGTGATGCAGATCAAGAAAGGACAGCGGCTGATCTCCAACTCGGGAGCGGCTTCCATGGGCTACGATCTGCCGGCCGCGCTGGGCGCGGCATTCGCGCATGGCAGACGTGTCATTTGCCTGGCCGGAGACGGCAGCTTGCAGATGAACATACAGGAACTGCAGACCCTGGCCCATCATCGCCTGCCGGTAAAGATAATCGTGTTGAATAACGGCGGGTACTTGTCGATCCGCACTACGCAGATGAATTTTTTCGGCCGGTGTGTGGGCGAGAGCCCGGCCAGCGGGGTGTCATTCCCCGATTTCGTCAAAGTCGGGTCGGCCTATGGCATCCCGAGCGTGCGCCTGGACCGGGTCGAGTGCCTGCCCGTATTGTGGCGGGCCTTGGAAAGCGATGGTCCGGCGCTGTGCGAGGTAATCCTGGATCCGGCGCAGGAATTCGAGCCCCGCTTGAAATCCAAGCAATTGCCGGACGGGCGCCTGGTTTCGCCTCCGCTGGAAGATATGTACCCCTTTCTGGATCCGGCGGAACTGGCGGAGAACATGCTAATTGATGAATGAGAACGTGAGGACCATGGAAGAACGTCCAGCGCAGAGCCGCAGAGCCGCAGAGAAAACGCTGAAAATCTCTCTGTCCTTCGCTCTGCGATTCTGCGTCTCTGTGCTGGGTTTTCGTTGGGGGCAGCGATGAACGAGATCTTCGAAGAGCTATTCGTCCTGGAGGCGGCCAACAACCACCTGGGCAGCGTGGAGCGCGGCCTGAAGATTATTGGCGCGTATGGACAGGTAGTTCGTTTCAACAATGTGCGCGCCGCCATGAAGCTGCAAATCCGCGACGGCGATAATTTCGTGCACAAGGATTTCCGCGGGCGCAACGATATCCGCTACATCAAGAAGACGCTGGAAACCCAATTATCGGACCAGGATTACGCCACCCTGGTGAAGGCGACCCGGGAAGCGAACTGCCTGACCATGGCCACGCCCTTTGACGAGCGGTCGGTGGACCTGTGCTGCGAGCTGGGCATTCAGATTTTGAAGATTGCCAGCTCCGACCTGAACGATTGGATCCTGATCGAGAAGATCGGCAAGACTAAGAAGCCGGTCATCGTATCCACCGGCGGTTCGTCGCTGAAAGATATCGACGACCTGGTGCGGTTCTTCGATAATCGGCACATCCCGCTGGCGATCAACCACTGCGTGTCGCTATATCCCTCGGAAGATCACGAATTGGAGCTCAACCAGATCGATTTCCTGTGCAACCGCTACCCGGACCATGTGATCGGGTTCTCCACTCACGAGTATCATGATTGGACGGCTTCGATGCTGATCGCTTACGCGAAAGGCGCACGCACTTTCGAGCGTCACGTCGACATCGATGGCGACGGTACGCGAGTGTCGCCCTACTGTTCCCTGCCCGACCAGATCGACGAGTGGTTCAAGGCCTTTCACCAAGCCAAGGCCATGTGCGGAGCACCGGGCACCCAGCGACGTCTTCTCTCCAAGCGGGAGACCGACTACCTGGATGGCCTGGTGCGCGGCGTTTATGCCAAGCACGATTTGCCGGAAGGCCACATCCTGCATGACGAGGATGTCTATCTGGCAGTGCCCTTGCAGAAAGGCCAGATTTCCTGCCGGGAACTGATGCGCGGCGAAGTGCTGCTCCGGCCGGTGCGCCAGGACGAGGCCATTCAGATCGACGCCATCGACAGTCCCTATGCCAGTATTCCGTCGCTGAGAGCGATCATCTATGGCCGCGGATTGGATACGAAGGAGGCGGAAAAGATCAGGGTGATGCGGGCCGGCAAGTAGCGACAGCGTGCGATGCTCAACGTTTTGATTACCGGAGCAACTGGTTTTATCGGCCGAAACCTGGCCGAAAGCTTGGGATCCGCTTATCGGATAAGCACGCCGAATTCGGGGAAACTGAACCTGCTGGATGAGCGCGCCGTACGCGACTACCTGTGCGCCGGGCGGTTTGACGTGATCGTGCACGCCGCCGGGACGCGCGGAACCCGCCGGGTGCCGGCGCCCCCGGACATGATTGAGCG
>Ga0326728_10022642_pt1 | contig 11628 bp, 7 predicted proteins | sample MB3enrmetagenome_FD_207602 | JGI IMG/M metagenome (GOLD analysis project Ga0326728, IMG submission 207602) | Lab enriched peat soil microbial communities from McLean, Ithaca, NY, United States - MB31MN | ecosystem: Environmental > Terrestrial > Soil > Wetlands > Peat | place: USA: New York... | reverse complement strand
TCAGTGCATCATTCGGCTGCAAGCCGGAACCTCACCAGCAGCGGCGCTGCGTCTGCTGAAACCAGCGATGGGCCGCGGCAGCACAAACCCCGCAGGACGCGGGAAACGTGCCGGCTTAGGAAATCCGGGGATGAGAGAGAAATGATTCCCGGTAGCGCTCCCAAGTTTACCTATCTCGTTGACTAAAAAGCTGCTCCGGCCTGATCTAGACTTTTGTACTACATTTCAGGAATTTCCTTGTCGGCAATTTTGGGCTCAAGCACGGACCGTGACAACGCGCTCTGTCTGCGCTCTCTTTATCGGATTCAGGCTGTTTTGCAAGGTCCTGGATGTCATCCTCTGACCTGCATGTTATCGAAAATAAGTTTGATTGATGATTCGAGCCCTACCTGAGGAAACCAGAATTGGTTTTGGTCGATTTCGCACTTCTCCGAGAATGGCCCCCTCTTGGTCCTATCGGACCAATTTGTAAATAAACCAAAGGGTTGGCGGTATTGCATGGTAAGTTCTCCATTCTTCCAAGTTGAGCTTGATACCACGAATTGAAGAAGACGCCTTTTCCCCTCGGCGGCTGGCGGTCGAACAATTTTGCTTCGCTTTTTGCCAATTCGAGTAGTTTGATACCCAAATCCAAATGTGCTCTTGATCCAGATTCTCGATGTTCTTAGCCCTTCAAGCCTTCACGCGCAATCGGGGCTTGCCCGCACTAATTTTCTGCCCTCACTCTCTTCCCCACGCTTCCAGCTCAACCAGGCTGCACCACTTGCTGGGATCCGAAGGCACAAGATTCGATAGACGCAGCCATGACGTTTGTCGAGCCGGAATAGAGAATTCCTGAAACCGGGCAGTAGGTTCAATCGAAATGGTGATGCGGCCTCCATCGGAGAATTCCACATCAGCGCGTTTCCAATAGCTGTCGTGCGGAAAATCGGTCCGAATCATCAAGCGAATCTTGTCCAATGTAACGGGCCTGCCAAAATCCACTTTCCACCATGCATCCATTCCCCATTGCGGTCCCCAGGACTGGTAGGGCCATACACCATGATGACCGTTGCACGTGAACCCATCGATCGCATTTCTCGCTTCGAAGTCGAACAAGTTCCTTGCAACGCTGTTGGAAGTGGCGTGCGGGAAGCCCCAAACCGATTTCGGATCGGTCCGGGATTGATCACAAGGATTCAGAGCGAGGTTGCGATAGCCATGCCGTTCCTGCTCGCTCCAGGCGCGAACTGACACTCGATGAGAGTCCCCGGAAAAACTCTCTGGCGCGTATGCGCTTCCTGTTTCCTGCTCTGCCCGGCCGAATGGAATGTCATACACAAAGCTTCCGGGCAAAGACTGAGAGAGATAGATCAGGCATTCGGGCATGTTCTCGTCCATGCGCACTGCCATCCTTCGAGGTCCGGTGACGAGAATGCGATCACCCGGCTGATACGCACGCTGGAAAGCGAGAGAAAGCGAATCCGCTTGCGGCTTGGCGCCGGCCTCAGAAGCAGCGATGCGAAGACCTTGCCGGTCTTGGACCTCGATGTGAAGAGCCTCTCCGTTCTTATCGTTTGAAGCCTTTTGACCGAAAGCAGGCTGACGGGCCGCAATCAAACTACAACCCGCCAACACCAGCAGGACAGCCGTACTAGACCGCAGGTTCGGGTAGAATCTCGATGTCATCGCTTCCTTCCTGCCGCCGAAGTCCCTCATAATAAGGCAAAAGTCATCCCGAGCTCATTCGGAGACTGCGCACCGCGTCAAGGAGGGGTTTGCCATACGAGGGGAACTTACCGGCGGAGGCCTCCATCATAATGCGGAATGCCTGGGCCTCGGTGGAAACACCGGGCCGGTTGAAGTTGGGTGCACCGCAAGCGCCTTGAACGAACCCGCCGCCGTCCAACATCAGCCGTGAGGCCGTGCACATGCCATCGCCATGAGCCCGATAGGTTGTGAGAAGCCAGCCGGCCGCGACTCCTTCGTAGACGGTAAAGGACAACATCTGTGCAAGGTTCGTTTCGACAAAGGTCGCCGGCTGGTCGACCACGTCGTGAAAAAGCCCGTCGGGACGCTGGTAGCGAAGACAGCCATCGACAATTCCTCGCGCAATGCGCCACCGCTTCAGGAAGGATTGCCAGTCGAGCAGTGAGCGCCGGGATGGCCTGCGGAAAAGATCGCCGATGCATGGAAGGAACTCACAGTGGAATGGCTGGAACGGCAAGTCTCAACGATGAGACCAGACCGTGTCAACCCGCCCGGAATCTCATTTCAGACCGCTCTCAATGTGGGTGGGGGCCTGGTCATGCGCTGGCAGCATTCCGCTATTGTCTGTACCGTTCTAGGGCTGGCCCGAACGAACAGGAGGAGTGCTGGCTGCAGTGTCCGTTGCGGGAAAGGTTCAGACGAAGGATTGCTGGAGGTTCATACCAAAAACCGCGGCAACTCGCCGGTCAGAAGATCGCTGTGGGGTTGATCGGCGACCCGGTCCCGCCGGGCACCGCTTCCGGCGCAAGCGTCAACAGGAATTCCCAACGATGCTGCTGCGCGGCCACCTGGGCCACGCGCTCGAGGTCCATGTTATCGATGATCGGCATGCCCATCGTGTTCAAAACCAGCAGGTGGACGGGCATCGGGACGCCGGCGATGGGGGATGGCAATACGTCGCTTTCCACGTCACTTCCCAGTACGGCCACGTCATGCTTGTGCAGCCAGACCGCGCAGCTTGCGTCCAGGCCAGGGGAGGACTCACCCAAATTCCACGGTCCAAGTTTCTCTCTGCGTTCCCATCTCCCCGTTCGGATCAGGACAACGTCGCCCGGCTCCACCATGACACCAGCTTCCTTTGCCCATCGGTCAAGATCTGCCGGATAGATTTTTTCCGTGAGATCGAGGTAGGGCTTGCCTTCGAGGCGCGGAATATCGAAGAGGACGCCCCGCGTGAAAATCCCGCCCTTCAATGCGAGGACACTGGCCTTTTCCGCTCCGGTGTCGGTGACTGTGTTCCGGGAGAAACCATTGTAGAGTTGGTCGCCGCCCATCATGTGCGCCAAGGCATCGAGATGGGTCATGCCGAGGCCGTGAAAGGCCTCACTGTATTGATCTAACGCGAATATCTCATTCGGGGTCGCTCCCGTCATCAGCATCTTGTGATCGAGAGGATGATTGTTGTCGGGGGCGAGTTCCGTCGATTCGTTGTGAGCCAAGGAGACCGCGATGCCCTCCTTGACCAGACGCGCCGCCTCAATGCGCTTTGCCGGCGTGATGAGATTGACCGCGCCGAGCTCGTCATCCGCTCCCCAGCGGCCCCAGTTTGAGAGCTCTTTCCTCATGCGGTCGATATCGGCCTTGGTGAGCGCAGGAGCCTGGCTGCCGGCAGGAGTTGTCTGGGCGGCGGCCAGCGCGAAGTGGTTTGGCACTCCCCGGTCGAGCACCTGGGCCTTCACCGCCGAACAGGCAACCAGGGAACAGATCGCTAACAGTGGAAGCGCGAATTCTTTGAGATGGATCATGTTGATATCTCCTTCAGTGCTGGCCCGGCCGGCGGAATGGAGTGGAAAGCAGGTTGCGCGAAAACGGACGCGAGCGGCCCGCAACCATCTTAATCACGATTGCGGGCAGTCGTCGGGTGGGGGCGATGAAGCGATGACTTCAAACAACAGTTGCTTCAGATTGCGCACTGAGGATGCCAGCCATTGCGCGTCCCGCGCCACGTCGTCCTCCAGGACGCCACTTGCCGGCGTCCAGGCTTCCAGGAACATCTGGGGGAGGGAATCGACGCCCTGAAGAAGGCGGCGAAGCAACGAGGGCGCACCTATGCGGCCCTCGCCAAAGGGAGCCCTTGAAACATTGAAGCCCACATTCGAGCCAGCTACAACGTAGTCCTTCAAGTGGTAGCAGATCGCGCGCGAGTCCAGCAGATCAAGCACAACGCCGGCATCTTCGAAGTTGCGCGGAGAATTGGCGACATCGACACAGAATCCGACCAGATTGGACGGATGGTTTCGCGCTGCATCGGCCAGGACTCGAGCTTCTGCTGGATGGTCAGCGGCTCCTGGTATTCGCGGAAACGATCGCGGAGTTTGCCGGGAAACAAGATTATAATCGCATGTTTCAAGAGTTTGCCTACCTTGCAATAGAAAACGGAATTTCGAGCATGGAGCAGAGCTCAGTGAATCGTGGACCACGCATGTCATAGGCAACGACGCGCAAAGTGTGGGGGCCGGGGGAGATGTCCAAAGCATCCCACCATTCCTGACCGCTCAGAAAATACGGAGCATTGAGACGGTAACCGTAGGGCTTGTCGTCGATGAAGAATTCAACACGCTTGATGGGCCAACGTGGATCGTTGTCAGTCACGATCGCCTCGATCCAGTTACGACCCTTCAGCACCTGTCCCGGTTTCAGACCAAAGACTGTGATCTTGGGCAAGGTGGCATCTTCATAATTCGGCCGCACGGGTGCAGGCGATCCTGTCAGGCGCGCCACCTGCTCAAAGAATACCCACTTCACGTTGGACCCGATCTTCCAGTCTACCGGCGGATCCTGGAAGCCGTCACGGTAGTTACCAAGGCCGTTGTCGTAGTAGCCCCAGCCCACGTGTTCTTGTACGGCGGCCTGCAGATTGAATGTGCTAACTCCGTCTTCATTGATCAGGACCGGGCGATCGTATCCTGCCCACTGCTCCATCGCATGGATAGACTCGTGAACCGACTCCGGGGTCTGCCCGTTGGTATGAAACAGCACATAATCTACGGCCCTCATGGCCATGTCTCCCCGGCTCCCGCGATACATGACACCGCCAACCCAGCTCGTGGAAACAGGGATCTGATGTTCGACGGTCTTTTGCGCCAAGAGAACCGCATCGAGAATGCCATCGGGTTTCATGATGGGATGTATGTAAGATGGATTTGTTTCGTTGGCGATCTCGATCAAAATGTTGCGGTGGGGCAGGTTTTTGAGAAATAGAGACGCCTGGCGGACGGCTTCTTTGGCGTAGCGGTCTTCAGGGTCTTCCTGAATGCGCTCATTCGATCCCTGATAGAAGAATCCGACTATAACCACCATGCCCTGTTTGTCTGCCTCCTCAATCACGCGCTGAAGGCGGGCCGAATACGCAGGCTTGAGGTTGCCTTGGAAATCGAATCCGCTGTTCAGATGCGGCTGAAGCGTACCTCTTTCTCCGTAGTTTCCATCCGGAGGTCCACCACCCTGAAGGTTCACCGTAAATGCAAGGATGCCGGCGCGCCGCCACTCAGGAAGCGCCGCCAGAAACTCGCGGAGGTTCCGCTCCGGGTCCCACGGTCCATCAGGGTAATCCCAAAACACCTGCCCCATCGTGTTGGAAGTATATGGATGTGCCCGCGAGCCTTCAGTCGGATAATTCGCATCATCAAAGATCGCTTGCACCGCGCGTACATTGATGAGCGTTCCTTCGAGGTTCGGATCGGCGTTGGGAAATCCGCCGGCGGCCGTATACGTTGGATGACCGTTGATTGTGAATTGGTAGCCATGAATTCCCACGACGGTCTGCCCCTGGGCAAAGGCCAGCAAGACAAGAAAGAACAGCGGCAAGGCGCACATTTTCATACGATTCATTGCAAAGCCCCAATCCAAGCGCACGACCTGCGCCATGCAAACGATAGCCGCGGGAAACGGCCCATGTCTAGCGATATCCGAGTGGCTCACCGGCGCCCTGCTGGATCGGCTCACCCACCACGCACACATCCTGGAGATGAACGGCGATAGCTACCGCCTCAAGCAAAGCCGACGAAAGCGAGGCTCCTTTGACCGGCACCCACCCCGCGGAACGCACCTCGGGGAGAAAGGCCCATTCCGCTACGCTCCAGAGGCCCTTCTCTCCCGCAAACTCAACAACTTGACATCCCAACTACTGGCCTACTCTTACTCCGCCCTTGACAACCTTCTCTGGGCATTTTTCCACAGGACGGTAGATATTTCTCTTGACATTTTGCCGTTCATTCCGTATTCATTCAATGTTTACTAAATCGCTTTAGTAGGCGCTTCGGCTTAAGAGAATGGCGGGTAAAGCTGCCGGATCTGACTCGGTGAAACCAATTTGAACTGCGCCGAAGAAGGCTCGAAATGAACAAAAGAAGTCCAATGATTTTGACTGAAGCAAAGTGCAAGGCAACTCTATATGGCTGCGCTACGGTCCTGTTAGCTGTGCTGCTGGCTCTCCTGCCAGGCCCCCTGAAAGCTCAAACAACAGCCTCGCTCTCTGGCATCGTTTCTGACAGTACCGGAGCTGTTGTGCCGGGGGCCAAGGTCACGGCTATCAATCCGGCAACAGGCGACAGAGTAGGCACGGTGACCAGCGACGCGCGGACTTCATTATGGTCAGGAGCCTGGCTCCACAAGTAAGCCGTACACATTTGAGCAGACCAAACCATCCCGACAAAGATTCTGTTTGCAAACGGGCGGTGGACCATGCATTTTCCACACCCCCGACTGCGGCGGCGGGTTATCGAACTCACTTTCCGCATCACACTAACACTCACACTGGTGCAAAGTACCGGGCAGACCAAGGGTTCAGAGGCTAACGAACGTCATCGGCGACCGTACAATGCGGTTGAGGTAGCCACGCGATTGATGCGTCATGTGGCGTAGACTGCGAGTCGGCGGCAACCTCGGAATTCAGCGACCGGGAGAAAAGGGGAAAAATGAGAATCTTGAAAGTGCAACTCCAATCGATAGCAGCTACGGCAATGGGCATTGTGTTAGCTTGCGGCTGTGTCGCCGCCCATGCCCAGACAACGGATCACTACCGGAACTTCAGCAGTGCAATCTTTGTTCCCATCGACGACATGCGGCACATGGCAGCTGACCCGAAATTCATGGAGAACAGCTTCGATCTGATTCATGCTTCCATCAAGTTCGACAAGGTCTGGCTGGAGACCTATCGCAGCGGCCAAGTGACCGATGAGGCCGACGTACGCAAGGTAAAGCAGTTCTTTGAGAGCAAGGGGATCAAGACATCCGGCGGCATAATGGCGATTGGGACCGAAGACCGTTCATTCTGCTGGGCCGATCCCGAGCAGCGGGAGCGCTTCCAAAAAATTGTCGCCTACACCGCCGGCATCTTCGACGAAATCATCTTTGACGACATGTTCATGAACAACTGCCGCGACGCAATGGCCCAGAAGGCCAGGGGGGACCGCGGGTGGACCCAATTCCGCCTGGACGAGTTGGCGGATGTTGCTGAAATGACGGTTAAGACGGCGAAGGGCGTTAACCCGAAGATCAATCTCATCCTTAAACCGCCAAATTGGTACGACGAATACCAATTCTCCGGTTACAACATGGCGGCGGAGCCGAAGGTCTTCGATATGATTTATACCGGCAACGAGACCCGCGACGCGGAAAATACGGTGCAATATCTCCAGTCGTATCAGAGTTACGATTTGGTGAGATATTTCGAGCACCTCAAGCCGGGTAAAATGGGCGGCGGCTGGGTCGATCCCGGCGCTGCATCGCTTAATCGCTTTGCGGAGCAGCTTGAGGACACACTGTTCGCGAAACCGAAGCAAATCACGATCTGGCCCTGGGGACAGTTGGTGGAGTCCCTTCAGGAGCCGGACGGATCTACCAAGCTGACGGACCTCAACGCTGAGGTGGCTGGCAATAGCTACGAGAAGCTCGATTCTATCCTCGGAAAGCTAGGTACACCTTACGGCGTAGCCAGTTACAAGCCGCCTAATTCCTCAGGCGAAATGTATCTTCAAAATTACCTCGGGATGATCGGCATCCCCATGGACATGTACCCGGAATTCCCTGCGGATCGCGACACGATCCTGTTGACGGAACAGGCCAAGGCTGACCCGCAGATTGTAGGCAAGATCTGGGAACATCTGAACGCCGGCAAAACCGTGGTGATCACCACCGGGCTGCTCAAGGCATTGCAGGGTAAAGGCATGGATCAGCTGGTGGACGTGGAAGACAGCGGCCACAATGTAATCACCAACAAGTTTGCGAACAAGCGGAGTATGAGCGAGGAACCGGACAACTACTACTACTCGCAGAGCGACATCATTCTTCCGAAGATTGAGTACGGAATCGTCGATATCGATCCGATCGTTCAGGCGATCTACAAAGACGATAGCCGATCCCCGCTTCTGCTTGAGCTGCATGGTCTGCTCAAGGGGAGGTTCTTCATCCTCACAATACCGGACAATGACAGCGATCTCTATCAACTTCCGCAGCCTGTCCTCACCCAAATCCGGAAAGAGCTGATGGGAGACATGCCCGTGTATCTGGACAGTCCGAGCAAGATCAGCCTGTTTGCGTATGACAACAACACATTCGTCACTCGGACCTATCAGACCGGCGCGGCGCGCTACAAGATCGTTATCAAGAGGCCATCGGCCAGACTGTTCAACTTGCAGACCGGGGCTGAGGTGCACGGTTACGTGGACGGTGACACGACGGTTTTCGAGGTTTTGCAGCAGCCGCGTACCTTTACTGCGTACCGCTTCGAATAACGCGGGTGCGCAGGTTGGAATCGTGAAGCGCAGTACTGCGTAGGCCTGAAGGTTGGCGTGTCTGTGCTCATGCAGTGGCTCATCGACCCACAACCATCGCTGAGACCCAGCGTGGAGAAGGCGTAGTGAAATCCAAATGGTCTGTTGCCATGTTTATGCTGCTCTCAATGCTCGTGCCGGCGGCATTCGCCACGGTTACGCCTTACCCTCCCTATCCGGGCGCGGCGGCGAGCTTGTCGTACAAGGTTAGCGTGGAAGGCCAGCCCGTGTTTGTGCATCGCTTTCCCTCCTTCAACCAGTTTCAATGGATGGACTATGCCAGTTTCTCCATGACCGGGAAGGTGCATGTCACGATCACCTCGCTGGTGAACGACCGGAATGTGATCACCTGCTTCGTCCGGCCGCTGGCCTACGGCGTTCATCCGCAGATCAGCGGCAAGACGGTGAGCTTCGACCTGGATCAGCCGCGGTACCTGCTGGTGTTTATCAACGAAAAGCCGACCTTCCAGAGCATCGCGCTGATGCTGTTTGCCGAGCCGCCGGAGAAGAATCCGCCCCGTCTCGGCGATCCCAACCTGGTCAACATCCTGGACTACAAGGTGGACAATACAGGCAAAACCCTGGAGACGGACAAGATCAACCAGGCGATTCGCGACGTCTCCGCACGGCCGGGCGGCGGGGTGCTGTTCTTCCCTCCCGGGGTCTACCTGACGGGCACGGTGCTGATGCAGAGCAACGTCAAGCTGTATGTGGACGCGGGAGCGCAGATTCGCGGGTCGCGCAAGGCCGCGGATTACCACCCGCTGCCGGCTCCACCCGGTTCAAGGCCGATCCGGGCCATGTTCATCTTTGACAAAATCGAGAATGCCGGCCTGATGGGTAAAGGCTCGATCGACATGCAGGGCTACCCGTGGCTGTGGCACGACTTCCAGCCGGACGACACCGCGGATGCAGACGCCAGAGACGAAGAAGGGATGGTGAACGATCCGCACCTGACCGGCATCAAAGGCTACGTGATCGACCATTGCCGCAACATCTCTTTCCAGGGACTGTTGCTGCTGCGCTCGGCCTATTGGACCACGACCGTCAGCGACACCGACAACTTCTCCGCCACCAACATCAAGATCGTGAACCGCAAGCAGCAGTATCACGACGATGCCTTCGACATCACCGGCAACAGCAAGCACATCCTGATCCAGGACAGCTTCGCCATGACCATGGACGATGGATTTGCCTTTTACGGCGGCCCGCGCTCCACGGTGGAAGACGTGACGGTGAAGAATTTCGTCGATTACAGCTACACCGCGGCGGTGGCTATCGGCTACGGCGGGGCGCCGAATATCCAGCACCTGCGCTTCGAGAACGTGCAATTCGTGACCAACCAGAACAAGTTCGCGGTGTGGATCCAGCTTTCGCCGGCGTATTTTATCGGCAAGGGATACACGTCGGGAGTCAAGTGGAGCAACGGGGTGGCGCTAAACGATTTCAAATTCATCAACACCACCTTCGGAGACGACGGCGGTCATATCTACATCGACGGCGGCAACGATCAGTTGACGAACTTCGTCTTTGAGAACTGCACGTTCGGCGACGCGAGCCGGCCGGGCCTGATGATGGGCAAGGGCGTCGCCCCGATCCTGTTCAAGCACGACACGATGGACGGGAAGGCGCTGCGCACGGTCGAGCAGCTGAGGCAGGATGGGAACGAGGTGGACGTGCCGGTGAAGTTCGAGCCGTGAGGGCGGGGCCGCTCTGACCACGGAGCGGCCCGCAGCCCGGCTCCCGTGCGTTCCTGCGCACCCCAGGAACGCTACGCCGGAGGGGCGCGCCCTGGTGGCCCAACTTGGGGAGAACCAGTTTCTGGTGGCCGGATATTTCTGCACCGTCGACTTCTTCCCGGCCGGCACTGAGAAGTAACAGAAGACCGAGCATACGGTAGCTTTGAAGGCATCCATTGAGTCGTCCAGCGTGAAGTGAGCGGCAAGCACCTGCTCATTACAACGACACAGTTCCCGCGACCTCCGGGCAGGGATGAGTCGCGGGATCCTGGCCTGGATGGTTAGGCGGGGGCGTGAAGGGTTTTGAAGCCCGATTTATCACCCAGACCGATAAGTACAACCGTCAGATTCTGATGCTTTGGGAGCCGATTTGCCTGATTTAAAGCGGGTGGTGGGCATTATCCGGGGAGTTTTCCACAGGACGGTAAATATTTCTCTTGACATTTTTATGTTTATTGTCGATTATTCGATGTTTACTAAATCGCTTTAGTAAGTGCTTCTGTTTTTGAGAGTGGCAGGTTAAGCTGCCGGATCAGACTTGGTGGAACCAATTTGAATTGTGCCTAAGGAGGCAAAAAAAGTGAACAGAAGAAGGCCGATGACTTTGACTGAAATAAAATGCAACGCAACGCTATGTGGCTGCGCTGCGGTTCTGTTAGCGGTGCTGCTGGCTCTCCTGCCAGGCTCACTGAAAGCTCAAACAACAGCCTCGCTCTCTGGCATCGTTTCTGACAGTACCGGAGGTGTTGTGCCGGGGGCCAAGGTCACGGCTATCAATCCGGCAACAGGCGACAAAGTGGGCACGGTGACCAGCGGCGAGGGGACCTTCACTTTCCCCGCCCTATCCCCGGGCACATACACCATTAGCGTGACGGCCAACGGATTTCAGACACTGCAGCAGGAAGGACTGGTCGTCACGGCCGGAGCCCGGGTTGAGGTGCCGCCGATGGCCCTCAAAGTCGGAGTTGTGTCCCAAACTGTCACGGTTCAGGCGAACGAGCAAGCACTCCAAACCGAGACAGGACAGTTGGGCTCCGTAATCAGTACAAATGACATCGAGCAACTAGCGCTAGTGAGCCAGAATTCGCTGGAATTGCTCAAGACCTTGCCCGGAGTCGTACTCATGCCCCCTGGCACTGGAAACGGCACTAATTTCGACTTCTTGAACGTTGGTGCGGAAGGCAGTCCCATCGGCTTCGGATTGGATAGTTATGGTGCGCCGCCGTCAGGCGGAGTGGCAAACCTGCTCGATGGCGTGAACATTAACGATCCAGGGTGCAATTGCTGGTCCATAGCTACTGTGCTCCCGGATATGGTTGCGGAAATTAGCTTCCAGACTTCTAATTTCGGCGCCGATGTCGCTCACG
>Ga0326728_10022641_pt1 | contig 11628 bp, 8 predicted proteins | sample MB3enrmetagenome_FD_207602 | JGI IMG/M metagenome (GOLD analysis project Ga0326728, IMG submission 207602) | Lab enriched peat soil microbial communities from McLean, Ithaca, NY, United States - MB31MN | ecosystem: Environmental > Terrestrial > Soil > Wetlands > Peat | place: USA: New York... | reverse complement strand
GGATACGGCGACAGCCTCCGCCGCATTGAACGCTGGGCCAAAACGCGCGGCCTTCTCATCGAGCTCACCGGCCTCGATCTCAACCCGGATGCCATCGCCGTCGCTGCCGAAGTCACCCCATCGACAAGCGCCATCCGCTGGGTTGCCACTGACGTTTTGGCGTGGCAGCCTGACATGCCTATTCACTTCATCGTCAGTTCCCTCTTCACGCACCATCTCGCCGAGCCGGACTTGATTCGCTTCGTGCGATGGATGGATCTCAACGCCGAGCTCGGCTGGTTCATCAACGATCTCTCGCGCGCTGCTGTTCCCTATCATCTCCTCCGCATCTTTACTAGAATTGCCGGCCTTCACCGTTTTGTGCAGCACGATGGCCCGGTTTCCATCGCGCGCTCTTTTCTCCCCGAAGACTGGCATCGCATGTGCGCCGCTGCCGGCCTCGATCCGCTTGCAATCTCCATTCAGCCCGTCTTTCCCGCGCGTCTTTGCGTCAGCCGGAGCAAAACGCAATGACCGCCCCCGTTCGCAACGTCGACCATCTCGTTATCGGCGGCGGCCCCGCAGGCGCTATGGTCGCCTTTCGCCTCGCGTGTGCGGGCCGCAATGTCGTTTTAATCGAGAAAGAATCCGGCCCGCATGACAAAGTCTGCGGCGAGTTCCTCAGCCGCGAAGCTGTCGACTATCTCCACCAAGCTGGCATAAACCCTCTTGATCTTGGAGCCACATCCATCCGCACCCTTCGCCTTTCGGCCGGCGGCAAAACGATCACTGCATCCCTTCCCTTTGAGGCACTCTCGCTCTCGCGCCGTGTTCTGGATGCAGCCCTGCTCGCGCGCGCTGAAGAAAACGGCAGCCAGATCCTCCGCGGCACGGCAGTCGAATCCCTCGTTCCCGACGGCAATCATTGGATCGCTTCGCTCAGCAGCGGCGAAGCCCTTCGCGCGCGAAATGTATTCCTCGCCACCGGCAAGCACAACCTCCGCGGCTTTTCCCGCTCACCTTCGAAGCAGTCCGATCTCGTTGGCTTCAAAATGCATTTACAATTGGCGCCCGCACAACTCCGCGCCCTGCGCGACTGCATGGACCTCTATCTCTTCCCAGGTGGCTACGGGGGCCTATCCCTCATCGAAGGCGGCACCGCTAACCTTTGCCTCGTTGTCCGCCGCTCAACGCTACGTTCTACAGGCGGATGGTCACAGCTTCTCGCCCTCATCCTCAACGGAAATCGCCAACTCAGCCAGCTTCTCTGTGGCGCCATGCCCCTCTGGCCGCGTCCGCTCGCCATCTCACCCATCCCTTATGGCTATCTCGTCCGAGAGTCCGGCGATCTTTGGTGTGTCGGCGATCAGGCCGCGGTCATCCCATCCTTCACAGGCGACGGAATTTCCATCGCACTGCACTCCGGCGCACTTGCCGCGCAAATGTTCCTCGCCGGCTCGAGCGCTGCCGATTTCAACCGCACGCTCCGCGCGCAGCTCACCCGGCCGATGAACCTCGCGACATCGCTCTCACGCGCAGTCGTCACCGGCGCAGGTCGCGCCACGGCGTTCGTAGCGCTCACACTCGCTCCCAACGCGATGCGCTGGGTCGCTGCGTCCACGCGGATCCCGCAATCGTCGCTTATTTCCAGTAAGTCTCTTCTCCAGGCAGCCAGACCGGTCACCCGTCAGAACGCGTAACGCGCCGCTCCAACTTTACTGGGCTGCCATCGCGCTCTCGGTCGATAACTGACCCGCCTCGCGCCATGCCGTGATGTCTGCGCGCGTCTGGTCCGCAGCCACTCGTCGGTCGGGATAGATCTTTGGGTCACCAAAACGCAGTTGCGCTTCGAATCCCGTCACGCCCAGCACCTTCCACAAATGCGTCGTGAACCCCTCATCGCCGTACCAGCAAAGCTCGCGTTCCTCTACGCCACCGTCGATAACGTACCGGATCGCCGCCGCCGTAATTGGTGCGCCCATGGCAGTCGCCGGATCGATAAGTCGCGAATGGAACCTGAGCACCTGAGTTCCATCCGTGCTTGTGCCCTCGGGAAACAGCAGCACCGGAATCGGGAGTTTCAGCCGCTCCGCCATCTGCTCGGCCACTGCGTTGGCGCTCTCCCGGCTCGACCGGTCGAGAAAAATCGTACCCCCCGAGCGCGCCGCTTTGCCAAAGAACGGCCATCCGCCCACTTCGATTTTGGAGACAAAAAAGCACGGCATCGTCGCACTGATGATGATGATGTCGAGGTAGCTCAGGTGGTTCGACACGACCAGCCCGCAAACCGTCGGCTGGCCCTCTACCTGCGTTTTGATGTCCAGCACTTTCAGAATCGACCGCGCCGATCTCTGCAGCCACAATGCGCGCCGCTCCAGCGTCATGGGCCCGCGCAGGCGATCGAGCCAATACCGAACAACACACATTGCTAGAGCGAATGCCAGCGCCACAGCGCGCCGCATACGGCGCATCGTCAAGTTGTCAATGGCGCCAAAAAGCGGTGGCGAGCCGCCGCCGAAAGCAGATTTAGGTCCAGGAGCGTCAAAAAATCGATCGTGCGGAACTCGCGGTCCCATGCCGGCGGCGCGGCAATGCGCGCGCCAATCGCAAGATAGGTCTTGAGCAGTTTGGGAACCTTCACCGCGGTATGCGCGATCGCTGGAGCGGAATCATCCGGCCCAGGCCGATCAGCTGACCGATCGGCCCGGCAGGGCGGCGGCTGTGCGTCTGCGCTCTGCTCGCCGAAATCGCAGCTTCCTGGAGGGCATGCGTACGCTGCCGTTGGCCTCGTCTCAAACTCCGCTGGAACCCTGAAATTCTCAAGCTGGCGATACATCTGCCAACCCTCCGCCGGGTCATTGGAATTCAAAGAAGAGCAACCGAGCAAATAACGAAGCCCCATGTCGGTAGCATACTGCGCAATCCCGCGCCACAACAACATCAGCACCTCTGGCGAGCGGTGCTCACGGTCGATCGACGCGCGTCCCAACTCCAGAATTCCCGGCCGCAGCGGCTCATACGGTCCCAGGCTGAACTCCTGCTCCGAGTAGTAGCCCAGATTTTGCTTGGCCGTCTCGCCCGACTGCATCCGGTACGTGCCCACAACACGTCGGCTCGTTTTGTCCTCAACAATGATGTGCTCACAGACGGCGTCGTACCGGTCCATGTCCAGCCCGGTCTCGTAGGAGCTATCCAGCCCCTCGCCCAACTCGATGTTGAAGACCCTGAAGCGCAGCCGGCACGCTGCTTCGCGATCTTCCGGCGTTTCAGCGAGCCGCAGCCGGTAGCGCCCAACATCGGCGCGAATACGGGCAGCAGGCGTTGGTTCTATTTGGATTCGGATGCCGACGGGAAGCGAAAGCTCCCCCAGCGAGCCAGCGTCGGACGCTAGCTTCAAAGGTACCCTGGGCCCAGTCTGCGGAATCACGTGACCAGTATTGTGCCAGGATTGTCAACGCACGGTGAACGTGTCGCGAAAACGGTGCAAATATCCCGTTCAAATCCGGTTGGCTCGTTAAATAGTTGATTCCGGCGCCCACTGTTTTCCGCAAAATCAAATAGCCGAAGCGGATTTGCGATGATCGCAAGTCCGCCCCGGCCACAATGTTCAGAGTGGCGCCTTTCGGCCCGCTCGCTTACCGCCCTCTTCCACCTCGCACAAAGGATCCGCCGCGTGCCGCCATCATCGGACCGCGCGCCGCATATCCTCCGCCGACATATCCATGTACCGCGTATCCCCCGCCCACATAGCCGCGCCCAGTGTATCCATACCCGTACGGTCGCACCGCCGGCGCATACCCGCGCACATACGGCCTTGGCCCGTACGAATACACTCCAACTCGCGGCCCGATCGTGACGCCGACATAAGGCATCACACTCGGAAAATAAGGCGCCACGTACGGCGCGGGCGCTGGATAGGCAACCGGCGGTGCATAAGCCATTGCCGGGGGCACGGGCTGTTCTTCCGGCGCGGGTTGCTCAGGCACATACGACTGCTCTGGTCCCTCATCCGGCGCCTGCGTCGGCGGCGCCGGCTGAGGCGCGTAGGATTGCGGTCCGCGCTGGTACAGCCCATACGGATCGCGCTGCGGCTCGGGCACCACCGGAACCTGAATGTCATCCATCACGCGCAGGGTCAGCGCAGTCTCCGACTTCAGCGTCGGTCTCGGGCCCCGCCGCGGCAGGTTGATGAGATCGATCGGCCATAAAACCGGAATCATCCACAGCACCGTGTCGCGAACGGCATGACCCTTGCCCAGAATCCTTCCCTGCGCATCGATCTTGTATCCCGGCACGTCCACAACCTTTGCGCTGATCGGAATCACCGTGTCGCCCACGTACAGCCGGTCAAAGTCCAGCTCCATCCATCCTTTGCCCACAAAGTGACCGGGGTCTTTGTACTCGGCGAACTGTCCGCCCAGATAGCTGTTGTAAGGCAGCATGAAGTCGCCGCGCCGGAACTGCACCTTGCACAGCACCGGATCGCCAACAGCGGTTGTCTTCGAAGAGATCTTCCCATCGCCGGTGGTGCACGAAACCAGCGCGCCCGCCGGAATCATCCGCGAACCCGCGTCCGCAAACAGCGATGGCGTCATCAGGAGCGAGAAAACCACAAACATTGCACGCTTCATACACTGCCCTCCAAGGCAAGAATCACCGGTGCACCTGGCGAGAGACACTCCCGCAGGCGTAAGTTGACGAAGAACCCCGATTACTCACACGAACCCATGCAGGATTCAAAAGTTTCGCAGGATTTAAAGAATGTTTTTGAAAGGGAGAGCCAAATGGGAATCTGAGTCGTCTAACTCAACTCGAATCGCGGGGCGCCTTTCGTGCTTTCCGTGCATCGTCATCGTTCGCGGCGCTTTGTGCGGAGGCGAGCGTATATCGGCTACGCGCCTGGCTCGAAATTCAAGTTCGGACCGAGCCAGCGTTCCACTTCGGCCACGCTCATCTCCCTGCGCCGCGCGTAATCTTTCACCTGGTCGCGATCAATCTTTCCCAGGCTGAAATACCGGCTTGCCGGATGCGCCAGATAGAACCCGCTGACGCTCGACCCCGGCCACATCGCAAACGACTCAGTCAGCTCGATGCCCACATTCTTCTTCACGTCGAGCAGCTTCCACAGCGTGCCCTTCTCCGTGTGATCGGGGCACGCCGGATACCCTGGAGCAGGTCGTATCCCGCGATACTTTTCATGGATCAGTTCTTCGCTGCTCAACTTTTCGCTGCGCCCGTAACCCCACTCCTCGCGCACGCGCTTGTGCAGGCACTCCGCAAATGCCTCTGCCAGCCTGTCGGCAATCGCCTCCGCCATGATGGCGTTGTAGTCGTCGTGTGCCGCTCTGAACTGGTCGCTTAGCTCCTTCAGCCCAAACCCGCTCGTCACCGCGAACGCGCCAATCGAATCCTTGAGCCTCGTCTCCTTAGGCGCAACAAAATCCGCCAGGCACCTGCACGGCTCATTCCCTTCGCGATCCGATTGCTGCCGCAAGAAATGCACTCGCGTGAGCACCGTCTCTCGGCTTTCATCTCTGTAGAGCTCCACATCGTCGCCCGTCGCATTCGCTGCAAAAAATCCGTACACGGCGCGTGCTCGCAGCAACTTCTCCCTCACAATTCGATCCAGCAGCGCATTCCCTTCCGCAAAAACCTGCCGCGCCTGCTCGCCCTGTCTCTGGTCCTCGAGAATCCGCGGATAGACCCCCTTCAGCTCCCATGTGTGAAAGAAAGGACTCCAATCGATGAACTCCCGCAGTGTCGCCAGCGGAAAATCATCCAGTACGCGCACGCCAAGAAACTCTGGAGTCGCCAAATCCTCAGCGTGCCACTCAATCGGCGTCCGCCTCGCCCGCGCCGTCTCCAGCGCCACCACCGCTCGCCGCGGCGCCGCGTGCGCCTTGCGCAGCGCGTCATATTCCGCCTTGTACTGTGCGACAAACTCCGGCTTTCCATCTTCGCTCAGCAGGCTCGTTGTAACCGGAACGGCCCGGCTCGCATCCAGCACGTGTACCACCGGTTGGCTATAGTGCGGAGCAATCTTCACCGCCGTATGCGCGCGGCTCGTCGTCGCGCCGCCAATCAGCAGCGGAAGTTTCATCCCCTGCCGCTCCATCTCCCGCGCCACGTGCACCATCTCATCGAGCGATGGCGTAATCAGCCCGCTCAGCCCGACAATGTCCGCTCTCACCTCTCGCGCTCGTTCCAGAATCTTCTCCGCCGGAACCATCACGCCCATGTCGATCACTTCGTAGTTGTTGCAGGCCAATACGACGCCCACAATGTTTTTCCCAATGTCGTGAACGTCTCCCTTCACAGTCGCGAGCACAATTTTTCCCTGGACCCTCACCGCCTGGCCCGCCGCAACCATCTGCGCCTTCTCCGCCTCCATAAAGGGCGTCAGGTACGCGACCGCCTTCTTCATCACCCGCGCCGACTTCACCACCTGAGGCAGAAACATCTTTCCCGCGCCGAACAAATCTCCCACCACGCCCATGCCATCCATCAGCGGGCCTTCGATCACCGCCAGCGGCCGTCCTAGCTTCACGCGCGCCTCTTCCGTATCTGCTTCGACGTAGGCGTCGATTCCCTTCACCAGCGCGTGGCTCAGCCGCGCCTCCACCGTTCCATTGCGCCACTCTTCAACCTTTTTTTCGTCACCCTCATCGCTCGCGCTCGCCGCTCCCGCTGCCTTCAGCCTCTCGCCGAACTCAACCAGCCGCTCAGTCGCATCCGGCCTACGGTTCAGCAGCACGTCCTCAACAAGTTCCTTCAGTTCCGGCTCGATCTCCTCATACACCTCCAGCATGCCCACATTCACAATGCCCATGTCCATACCGGCTGCGATCGCGTGGTACAAAAACGCCGCATGCATGGCTTCGCGTACCTTGTTGTTGCCGCGGAAGCTGAATGACACATTCGAGACACCGCCGCTCACCTTGGCGTGCGGCAAATTCTCCTTGATCCACCGTGTCGCGCGGATGAAGTCCATGCCGTAGTTGTTGTGCTCCTCCATCCCCGTCGCCACGGTCAGGATGTTCGGATCGAAGATGATGTCTTCCGGCGGAAAGCACAGTTCGCGCGTAAGAATCCTGTAAGCTCGCTCGCAAATCCTGGTCTTGTCTTCGAATCCCGCGGCCTGCCCCTGCTCGTCAAAGGCCATCACCACTGCCGCCGCGCCATACTTCAGCACCGCAGCTGCGTGTTCGCGAAATTTTGCCTCGCCCTCCTTCAGCGAGATCGAATTCACGATGCCCTTGCCCTGCAGGCATTTCAACCCCGCCTCAATCACTTCCCACTTTGAGGAGTCGATCATGAACGGAACCTTCGCCACCTCGGGCTCGCTCGCCAGCAGTTGCAGGTAGCGCGTCATCGCGGCCACGCCGTCGATCATCCCCTCGTCCATGCAGATGTCTAAGACATTCGCTCCGTTCTCCACCTGCTGCCGCGCCACGCTCACGGCCTCCTCGTACTTACCCTCTTTGATCAGCTTGGCGAACTTCGGCGACCCGGCCACATTGGTCCGCTCGCCAATCAGAATGAAGACTCCAGATTGTTGCGTGAACGGCTGCGATCCGGACAATCGCAGCGGCTTCGCCTCAGCAGGCTTTGTAAAACCCGCGCTCATGCCGCGCTCTCGACGCCGCACGCCTGCGCGGTCGCCGCAGCGGGCAGCTTGCGGGGTGCAACGCCATCCAGCGCCCTCGCAATCGCCTTGATATGTTCGGGTGTGTTGCCACAGCAACCACCCGCGAGATTAATCAGTCCCTCATGCGCAAACTCGCTCAGATATCGCGCCATATCCTCCGGCCCCAGATCGAACCCCGTCGGCGACAGCGGATTCGGCAACCCCGCATTCGGATAGCACGACACAGCCACGGCAACCTTCTCCGCAAGTTCGCGCAAAAACGGCGCCATCAAATCCGGCCCCAGCGAGCAGTTGAGCCCCACGCTGAACGGCTTCACGTGCCGCACCGCGGTCCAGAATGCCTCAATCGTCTGCGCTGAAATCATCGTTTCTCCGCCGCGACCCACCGCCGCCGAAATCATGACCGGCAGATCCTTGCCGCTCGCCGCAAGCCCGTCCTCGTCGAATACTTCGCGGATCGCCACCAGCGCGGCCTTCGCGTTTAATGAGTCGAAGATCGTCTCGACGAGCAACAAATCCGCGCCGCCCGCAATCAGAGCCCGCGCCTGCTGTTTATATGCCGTCTTCACCTGGTCAAATGTCACCACGCGAAATCCCGGATCGTCCGCATCCGGCGAATTCGAGAGCGACACCGTCAGCGGTCCCATCGCTCCCGCCACAAATCGCTGCCGCCCCGTCGCATTGCCAACACGATCGGCCCACTCCCGCCCGTGCTGCGCGGACTTCTCATTGATCTCCCACGCCAGATCGCCAAGAAATTTATCGTCGATCACTCTTTGATAAAACTCCGGATCTTTCCGGCCGCCACGCTCCCGCGGATCGTCGACGAAAAACTCACTCTGCGAGATGCTCGTCGCGCCAAACGTGTTCGTTTCCAGAATGTCCGCCCCCGCCTCAAGAAAGCGCCGATGAATGTCGCCCACCAGTTCTGGCCGCGTCAACGTAAAAAGGTCTCCATTATTTAGCAGGTCTTTCTTCGCTTCCTTGAATCGATCCCCTCGAATATCGGCCTCCTTCATTCCGTAGTTGCGGATCGTCGTCCCCGTCGCTCCATCAATGATGGCGATCCGGCTTTCGATGATCTTTTCGAGCGGATGTTGGGAGGCTTTAGTCATTTCTTCTCGCGGGTTTACGTCGAACCTCTCCAGAATATCGGACCGACCGGCTCATCCCACCGAGTTCCGCGCCGAACGTGCCTTGGCATGCACTGGACTGCCGCAACTCCGGCCTGAATGGGCGTCAAGTCCACGCCTCGAAGTAGCAGACACGCCAGCACATCCTTCCTGAACGGGCAATTAGCTCCGCTAGCCGCGCTAGCTCCGCCAACCCCTCTGTTCCCGTTAGACTGAGAAAGATGATCACGACGCTTTTTGGCAATTCAGAACCCGAAAAATCAACTCCAAAGCCAGAAAAAATCTTCGATCGCTTGCGCCAGGCCGTCTCGCGCACCCGCGAGTCCTTCTCCGCCAAAATCTCCGACCTCGCTGCCCTCACCCGCACCGTCGACGAGTCTGCCCTCGACAATCTCGAATCGGCCCTCCTCTCGAGCGATCTCGGCGTCCCGACCACTACGGCCATCCTCGATGCACTCCGCGATCGCGCTCGCCATCAGGCCATTGAAGGCGGCGCCGAGCTACGCGATCTCTTAAAGGAACAACTCATCGCGATTCTTAATGCCCCGCAACGCGAAATCCCAACGCCGGCTACTCCACCGAAAGTGACGTTCCTTGTCGGCGTCAATGGCACCGGCAAAACCACTTCGAGCGGCAAGCTCGCCGCCTGGTCACGCGCGCAAAACCGCTCCGTCCTTCTCTGCGCCGCCGACACTTACCGCGCCGCCGCGATCGAACAGCTTGAAATCTGGGCCTCGCGCTCTGGCGTCGAGATGATCAAGACCCGACAGGGAGGCGACCCCGCAGCCGTCCTCTTCGACGCCATATCCGCCGCCAAATCCCGCTCTATCGACGAGCTCTACGTCGACACTGCCGGCCGCCTTCACACCAAAACCGGCCTCATGGACGAACTCGACAAGATGCGTCGCACCGCCGCACGCCTCGTTCCCGGCGCGCCCCACGAAGTCCTTCTTGTTATGGATGCGACGACGGGACAGAACGGCCTCCAGCAGGCTCGCCTTTTCACCCAGTCCGCCGGCGTCACTGGAATCCTGCTTACCAAGCTCGATGGCACCGCCAAGGGCGGCATCGCTGTCGCCATCGCTCGCGAGCTCTCGCTTCCTGTCCGCTTCGTCGGCGTGGGCGAAAAGATGACCGATCTGCTAGAGTTCTCGCCGACGGAGTTTGTTGATTCGTTGCTTGAATAAGATGAGCGCCCCGAACCAATTCTCCGATCTCGACCTCCGCTGGATGCGCCGCGCCCTTGAGCTCGCGCGCCGCGGCATCGGCGTGACGTCGCCCAACCCCGCCGTCGGCTGCATCATCCTCGACCGCGCCGGCCAGGTCGTTGGCGAGGGCTGGCATGAGTACGATCTCCTCGATCACGCCGAAATCGTCGCCCTCCGCGAGGCCACGACGCACGCTGGCGATCGCGTTCACGGTGGCACGGCCTACGTCACACTCGAGCCCTGCTCGATCACCGGCCGCACGCCGCCCTGCACCGACGCGCTCATCAAATCCGGAATCGGCCGTGTCGTGGCCGCTACCATCGATCCCAACCCCGCCGTTGCCGGCCAGGGCCTTGCCGCTCTTCGCGCCGCAGGAATCGAAGTCACTCTCGGCCCCTGCCAGGCTGAAGCCCGCCGCCTCAACGAAGGCTTCGCCCGCTGGATTCAGCATCATCGCCCCTTCGTCCTGATGAAGGTGGCCATGACGCTCGATGCGCGTATCGCTCCGCCGCCCCCTCAGCAAACGCCCCACGCTCCCTACTGGATCACCAGCGAGCTGGCCCGCGCCGCCGTGCAACCGCTTCGCTGGGCCGCTGATGCCACCATGGTCGGCGTCGACACTGTTCTCGCTGACGATCCTTTGATGACCGATCGCAGTGGCCTGCGCCGCCGCCGCCCCCTCCTGCGCATCGTTCTTGACTCCGCTCTGCGCATGCCCCTCGACTGCAAGCTCATCTCGACCGCCCAGAAAGACGTCGTCATCTTCACCGTCTCGCACGACGAAGGCCGCATTCGCGAGCTTGAGAGCCGTGGCGTCCGCGTCGAAGTGCTTCCTGCGGATGCAGGCCGCGTTCCGCTCGACAAAGTGCTCGACAAACTCGGCGAAGAAGGCGTCCTCACCCTCCTCGCTGAAACCGGCACGCGCCTCAACACCGCGTTCCTGGCCGCCGGCCTCGTCGACCGCCTCCACCTCTTCGTTTCTCCACAAATCATGGGTTCCGACGCTGTTCCCGCCTTCAAAGGTTTGCCGAGCTTCGTGCATATGACCGAAGTCGAAGTCGAGCGCTATGGCGACGACCTCGGGCTCAGCTCTCTCCTTCGCGACCCCTGGCCGCCCGCGCAGAATCTCTGAGCCCTATTCGGACCCATCGAGTCCAATACAATAGGGAAGTATAGTTTCGGCTCCATCCCTTTCGGGCCCCCTGCCTGCTGCAAGACATTAAGGCAAACTGCATGCATTCCACGCCCCTCATCACGGCTGTCGTTTCGCTCATCGGTCTTGCCGGCGTGCTCGCCTGGCGCATTCGCGAGGGCCGCAGCGCTGTGACGCTCAAGAAAATCGTGATGCCGCCTCTCGGCATGGCCACTGGTTTCTGCATGTTCATCGTCCCTGCATTTCGCGTCCCATGGACTTGGGGCCTCGGCGCATTTTTCGTCGGCGCAATTATCTTCGCCTATCCGTTGCTCCTCACTTCCGACCTCCATCTGCAGAACGGCGTCATCATGATGAAGCGGTCGAGTGCGTTTTTTGCGGTCATCATCGTGCTGGCCGTCGCGCGTTACCTGGCCCGTGGCTTTTTTGATCGCTTCCTCACACTTGAGCAGACCGGCGCCCTCTTTTATCTCCTCGCATTCGGCATGATCCTGCGCTGGCGGTTGA
>Ga0326728_10022639_pt1 | contig 11630 bp, 10 predicted proteins | sample MB3enrmetagenome_FD_207602 | JGI IMG/M metagenome (GOLD analysis project Ga0326728, IMG submission 207602) | Lab enriched peat soil microbial communities from McLean, Ithaca, NY, United States - MB31MN | ecosystem: Environmental > Terrestrial > Soil > Wetlands > Peat | place: USA: New York... | reverse complement strand
CACCATCCAACTGGACGATGCCGGCGATGTAAACCTGGCGCGGGTGAATGTCATCGAGTTGCGCGGGTTCGAGCGCTTCTGCATGGGGCGGCCTGTGGAAGACATGCCGCGCATTACCCCACGCATTTGCGGCGTCTGCCCGTGGTCGCACCACCTGGCGGCAGCCAAGGCGTGCGACGCCGTTTTCGGGGTGGAGCCGCCGCCGGCGGGGGCCAAGCTGCGCGAGCTGTGCAACAGCATCGCGTACATGGAAGAACACATCCTGCACTTTTATTTCCTGGCGGGCGCGGACTTCCTGCTGGGACCGGATGCCGATTATTCGGTGCGCAACGTCATCGGCGTGTTGCAGGCGGCGCCCGAGGTGGCCCGGCGGGTGGTGCGCGTGCGGCACATGTGCGCCAAAATGCTGGAAATTCTCGCGGGCAAGGCCATCCACCCGCAGGCCGCGGTTCCGGGCGGCTTCAGCAAGCCGCTGGCGAAGGACGAACGCGACCAGTTGCGCAAGATGGCGGACGAGGCGCTGGAACTGGCCAAATTCTCCATCGCCTTCGCCAAGGAGAGCGTGTTCCCCAAGTATCTGGACGCGGTGAAGTCGCTGGGCGTGATCACCAGCGGGTTCATCGGAACCGTCAAAGAGAACGGCGCTCTCAATCTCTATGACGGCAAGCTGCGCCTAATGGCCAGCGACGGCTCCTTCGACGATTTCGCTTACGACCGGTACACCGAGTTCATCGGGGAACACATCGAGCCGTGGAGCTACCTGAAGTTCCCGTACGCCAAGAAGCGCGGCGGATTCTCGCTGGAAGATAACGCACCGGGCCTGTACCGCGCCAACACGCTGGCTCGCATCAACGTTTGCGATTTCATCGACACCCCGCTGGCGCAAACGGAGTTGGAGGAATTCCGGCAGAAGTTCGGCCGGCCGGCGCAGCTCACCCTGCTGTATCATTGGGCCCGCCTGATCGAACTGCTGTATAACGCAGAAAACGCCATTCGCCTGCTGGACGATCCGGACATCACCAGCCTGGAGACGCGCGTGAAAGTGACGCCGCGGGCCGCGCGCGGAGTCGGCTGCACGGAAGCGCCGCGCGGAACCTTGATCCACGATTACGAGACCGATGCCGACGGCATGATCACCAACGTGAACCTGATCGTCGGGACCACCCATAACAACGCTCCCATCAACCTGTCGGTGACGCAGGCCGCCAAAAGCCTGATCCACGGCGGGCAATACGACCAGGGGGTGTTGAACACGGTGGAGATGGCGATCCGCGCCTACGACCCGTGCCTGTCGTGCGCCACGCACCGGCTGGACGGAAAGATGTCGGTGAAGCTGGACATCTTGGATGCGAAGGGCGGCTTACTCGATACGTTCGCAAACTAGCGCGGTGTTATGTGGGGCAGGTTGTTCACCTGCGGCCGGTTGTCAACCGGCCGGTCCGAGTTTGCACTGGATAGCCTGCCCCACACGTAGGGCCACACTCCGGAGGAGGCCGTCATGACAACCATGGAAGAAGACGTCATTCCCGATTTTTGCTCGAAGGCGGCGCTGATCCTCGGCTGCGGCAACGTTTTCTTCGGCGATGACGGCTTCGGATGCGCGCTGGCCGAATACCTGGAGACGCACTTCGACGTGCCCGGCGGCGTTTGTCTGCTGGATGCCGGAACGGGGGTGCGCAAGCTGCTGTTCACGCTTTGCCTCAGCCCGGTGCGCCCGCGCCGGCTGCTGATTGTAGACGCGGCGGATTTCGGGCGGGAGCCGGGCGAGTGGTTCGAAATCGACCCGGCCGATATCCCCGTGGTCAAACTGGACGATTTTTCCATGCACCAGTTGCCCACATCCAACCTGCTGCGCGAGCTGCAGCAGCAGACCGGCGTCGAAGTGCGAGTGCTGGCCTGCCAGACGGGCCCCTTGCCCGCGGAAGTCTGTCCCGGGTTATCCGAGCCGGTTCAACGCGCGGTGCCGGAGGCCGCCCAATGGGTGGCGCGCGAGTATTTCCAATGAAGCCGTCAGCCTTCAGCCTTCAGCCATCAGCTTTTCCGTGCTCCGCGGAAGTTCTGTGGCGCTTCGCGGCAAAAGCCTCCCGGTCCGCGGGACGCGCGTGAGAAAGCTGATGGCTGAAGGCTGATGGCTGACGGCTTTCTTAAACGAAACGATCTGTATGACGCCCGACCGCAGCCTGAGAGAGATCGACGATTTCCTGGGAAGCGCGCATATTTTCGCGTCCGCGGTCGCCGACATTATCGATCGGCGGCTACTGGAGGAAGCGGCGGAAGGGCAGGTCACGGCCTCGCAAATGAAGCTGCTGAAGCTGGTGGCCATGACGGATTCCTACACGCTCCGAGATGTGGCTTCGTTTCTCCGGGTCAGCAATGCGGCCGCCAGCAAGGCGGTCGACCGCCTGGTACGGCGCGATCTGCTGCGGCGCACCGAGGACCAGAAAGACCGGCGCGTCATGCACCTCCACCTCACCCGGGCGGCCAAGAGGCTGCTCGAGATTTATGAGAACGCCCGCCAGCGCAAGCTCCAGAGCATCTTCGTCCAGTTCCCGCCGGAAGAGCTGCGGCGCGCGTCGGAAGTGCTGGACCGGTTGTCGGCGGATATTGTGGATCACACCTCGAATCCCGAGGAACTCTGTCTCAAGTGCGGGATCTATTTCCGGGAACGCTGCCTGGTGCGCCAACTCGTCCCGCGCAATTGTTTTTACCGACTGGCGCAAAAGGCGTCCCCGGAGCGACCCGACCGGGGGCGGGAACGGGCAGAATAGCGACGGGGCGGACCTATGTATACGAACCGGCCAGGGCCTTGACGGCTTCCAGGAGTTCCGAGGGATGGAAGGGCTTGTGCAGCACGCCGCAGATCCGAAACCGGGAAGCCAGCGCGGGGTCGGGACAGGCGGCGATGTAGAGCAACGGCACGCGGTCGGCAAATGGAAGAAATAAGCCGGGAGTGTTGGTGATCACCAGACCCACGCCCGGCTGGGACGTTTTCATCAGTTCCAAGGCCGCTCGCGGCCGCGCCTCGATCACCTGGCAGCCCAGCCGTTTCAGCACAATATGCAGAAACTTCTGCACAATCGGGTCTTCCACGACAAGGATAGGCCCTTCGATCTGGCCCAGAGCCTCAGTGGAGGCCGGCCGCGCGATGATGCGTTCTAGCGTTATGGTAGCTCTATTGTGCGGCGCGAAAATGCGGTCTACAATCCCCCCAAATGGGTAAGAAGCAGGATGCGATGCGGGGAGTCGCCGGCTAAAGCGATGGTTTTCCACAGAAAAGGTCACACCACCGGCCAAAAACAAGATTGGACAGTTCTGTTGTACGGGTTTGGTTGCGCAGGGGGTCGAGGGGCGCGGGGAGCTCGCGCACGTCGCCGCAGTTTTCGTCGTGGGCACACCAATCGGCGATCATTTCGGGTGTGACCTCCAGGTGGAATTGCAGCCCGTAGACGGTGGCGCCCACCCGGTAGCCCTGGTGGCGGCAGGCGTCGGAGCCGGCCAGCAGGACCGCGCCGGGGGGCAGATCGAAGGTCTCCCCGTGCCAGTGAAAGACGGTCTCGGTGGGGGGCAGGCCGGCGAAGAGCGGGTCGTGGAGGGCGGCGGCGGTGAAGCGGATGTCGAACCAGCCGATCTCTTTCACGGGGTTGGGGTAGACCTTGGCTCCCAGGGTTTTGGCGATCAGTTGCGCCCCCAGGCACACACCCAGAACGGGCTGGTTTTGGGCCATGGCCTGGGCGATTAGGCGCTCTTCCTGGCGCAGGTAGGGCAGGGGGTCGTTGACCGACATGGGACCGCCCAGAACGACGAGGCCCGCGGCTTGCGAGATATCGGGGGTGGGTGCGCCGGGCTGGTAGAGGTCGACGTACTCCAGGGCGATGCCGCGCGCGGCGAGGGCGGATTCGATGCGGCCGGCTCCTTCAAAGGGGACGTGGCGGAAGGCGACGACTCGCACGGCGCCTCAATTGCCGGACGGCATCTGCGCCACCTCGAAGTGGCTGAGGGTCTCGGCGTACTTGGCGACGCCATGGAAAATGGCTTCGGCCAGCTTCTGGCGGTAGTCGGGCTTCTTCAGCAGAGCCTCTTCCTTGGGGTTGGTGACGAACCCGATCTCGGTCAGCACGGCGGGCATGGTGGTGCCGATGAGCACCACAAAGGGCGCCGGCTTCACGCCGCGGTTCAATTCCCCGGGGAAACTGCGGGCGGAGAACGCATAAAGCGCAGCTTGAATTTTGGCGGCGAACTCTTTGGATTCCTGGGCCTTATCGTGCTTGGTGATGTTCTGAAGGATATCGTGCAGTTCGGATATGGACTTTTGCGAGCTGGCGTTTTCGCGCATGGCCACATCCAGCGCCGAGCGCGAATCGGTGAAATTCAGGACATAGGTCTCGACCCCGGCAACGGACGGGGAAGGCGAGGAATTGGCGTGAACGGAAAGAAACAGATCGGCCTTCTTCTCATTGGCGAACTGGGGGCGCCGTTCCAGAGCGACGAAGGTGTCGTCGGTACGCGTGAAGATGACCTCGGCGCCCAGTTGCTGTTCGATGAGCTTTCCCAACCGCAGGGAGACATCCAACACCAGCTCTTTTTCAAGCAACCCATGAGGACCGGCGGTGCCCTGATCGTGGCCGCCGTGGCCGGGGTCGATCACGACGCGGTTCAGCTTGAGGCCGAGGGCGCGGGTGAGGGACGGGGTCCCGGGGGCGGTGCGGCGCGCCGGTTTGGCATCTTCGGTGGCGGCGGGGCTTGCCAGATCGGGGGCCGGCTGAGACTTGGCGGAGTCGGCAACGGCTGGCGGGGGCACCTCAGGCTGGGGTGCCGGCTTGGGCGGATCCGGCTTTGGCAGACACAGCTTGAGCGGACCAGACTTGGGCAACTCGAACTTGGGGGTGAACGCCTTGACGACGGGGGCAGGCGGCAGGCTCGGCAGCGCGTCGGGGACGGTATTCGGGGGGGGCGGCGCGGGCGGCGTCCACTGCCGGCGAGGCGGCGGCGCAGGCTTCCCGGAATCCGCCGACGGCACTGGAACGGGGGGATTCTCGACCGTCGCCGGGGACGCCGCGTCAGGCGCGCCGGGGCGCAACTCCACCACCAGGCGGTTGGGATTGCGGAGGTGCGTGGCGCTCAGTTGGACGGATCCATTCAGGTCCAGGACGACGCGGGTCACACCGGGCATGGTTTCCGCCACGCGGATGCGTTTCAGCACGGCGGAGTCGATGTCTTCGTTATAGAGCCGCTGGGAGCCGATGTTGGGCCGCGAGTTGAGGATGTCGTAGTAAGCCCGCTCGGGGTTGTGGAGGCGATCGCCGCGAAAGTCGAAGTCGCCGGAAACTTCAATGGCGACGCGCAGGGTATCGCCGGAGACCCAGTGGCGGATAGCGGAGACGGTGCGGGCGGGGCGGTCAGCCTGTTGCGCCAGAAGCGTGAGAACCGGGATGGCGACCGCTGCAACCAGCTTCATACACAATCATCGTTTGGAAACGTAGCGAACGGTGCCGTCCGGCTGAACGACTTCCTGCAGGTGGCTCACGCCATCGGACTGGCCGGCATCGGGCTGGGGTTCGGGCTTGGTTTCCACGGGTTTCGGCTGGGGCTGCCCAGCCATGGACTTCTCCAACTGCTTGCTAATTTGGACCAGGTAGTTTTGGGTTTCGGCGTAGGGCGGCACGCCGCCGTACTTGGCTACCGCGCCTTCGCCGGCGTTGTAGGCCGCCAGGGCGCGAGGGTAATCGCCGTTATAGAGTTCGAGCAGATATCGCAGATACCTGGCTCCGCCTTGAATGTTGTCGGCGGGGTTGAACACGTCGGCCACGCCGAACCGCCGGGCGGTTTCGGGAATCAACTGCATCAGACCCTGGGCGCCCTTGGGAGAAACGGCGAGGGGATCGTAATTGCTTTCGACCTTGATCACCGAGTGGATCAACTGGGGCGGCAACGATTCGCGCGCGGCAATGCGGGCCACCAGTTCGTCGATGGCGCCGGAGGGCGGAGCCGGTGAAGCCACGGCGGCGGGCGGGGTGGAAGAAATCACGCGGGGAGCCACCACGGTCCCGGCGACCTTGCGCTGGGCGACGGATTGGGGATTGACCACCACGCTTCTCACCAGTTTTCCGGTACGCGGGTCGCTGCGCACCACACTGGTCATCCGCACCGGTTGACCGCTCGCACCGGATGGCGAATCGGCGGCCCACAGACCCACGGCGGCCAGCATCACGCCCCAACCCAACCTAAAACAAAAATGCGTCAAAATGTTTGCTCCTGAAGTATACACCAAGTTGCTTGTTCCAGAGCGACTGTTTGATGACGTAACCCGTTGTTTCTGCAACTCATTCTGAGTCGAAACGGCACCGGCGCCGGGTTCTCTAAAACCCGATGGTATCATTTCTGTGTGGACCGGGCAGGATACGTGCTGGTGGGGGGCAAGAGCAGCCGGATGGGCCGCGACAAGGCCCTGCTGCCGGCGCCGGGAGGCACGCTGGGACAACAGGTGGCGCGGATGGTGGGCGCGGCGGCGGGAAGCGCCGTACTGGTGGGCAGTCCGGAGCGGTATGGGGCGCTGGGCTACCCCGCGATTCCGGACCGGTACCCCGGAGAAGGCCCGTTGGGAGGAATTCTGACCGCGCTGGGGCACACTTCGGCGGAGTGGAACTTGGTGACCGCCTGCGACATGCCGGGGTTGACGGAGAATTTCCTGCGGGGCCTGCTGGACGCCGCCGAGCGAGCCGGGGCGGAGGTCCTGCTGCCGGTGGGGCCGGGCGGCCGGGTGGAAGCGCTCTGCGGAGTCTACCGCAAGTCGGCCGGGCGAGCGCTGGAGGCGGCGTTTGCCGCGGGCGTGCGTAAGGCGAGCGCCGCCGCGAGCGGCGTTCGGGGACTGCGAATGGTATCCTTCAAGGTCTCGGAAGTGTCGATTTTTCAAAATGTTAACACCCCTGAGGAATGGGCCGCACATGGAGCCGACTGAGAGCTACCCCCACTACATCGAATTCCGCCACGTCTATAAGACGTTCGATCACCCGGTTTTAGTCGATACCAACTTCCACGTAAACCCGGGGGAGACGGTGGCCATCATCGGCCGCAGCGGAGTGGGAAAATCGGTGACGCTGGCGCACATGATGGGCTTTCTGCGGCCGGACAGCGGGCGGGTGATCGTGGCGCACGAGGACGTGACGGACTACCCGGAAGCGGAAATGCGCCGCATCCGCAAGAAGGTCACCATGGTATTCCAGTCGGGGGCCTTGTTCGACTCGCTGACGGTAGCCGAGAACGTGCTGTTTTCGCTGGAATTGCGCGAAGACTACGACGCTCAGAACAAGGAGGACGTGGTGATGGGCCTGCTGAAAATGGTGGATATCGAGGAAGCCCGCAACGCCTACCCGTCGGACCTGTCCACCGGGTACAAGCGGGCGGTGGCCATCGCCCGCGCGCTGGCGGCGCAGCCGCAATGCATTCTCTACGACGAGCCGACCACCATGGTGGATCCGATCATGTCCGATCACCTGGGCGACCTGATGCTGCGCCTGAAGCGGCAGTTGAAGCTGACCTCGGTGGTGGTGACGCACGACCTCGACCTGATGTACAAGGTGGCGGACCGGGTGGTGTTTCTGTACGAGGGCACGGTGATTTTCTTCGGGCCGACCGAGGAGATGGAGAAGTCGGAGCATCCGCATATACGGGAGTTTCTGGAGATGGACCGGGTGGCGTAAGGGCCGGTAGTGCAAGTATGCGGGGCTACCCGCCGAGGCCCACGAATACGACGCCCACAAGAATGAGGCACAGGCCCAGCATTTTCTGGGGCGAGAAGGCTTCCTTGAAGAACAGGCGGGACCACAACAGGGTCCAAATGTATCCCAGCGAGACCATGGGATAAAGCACCGAAAGCCCAGGGGCGCGTCAATGTGCAGACCTGGCTTAAGCGCTTCACTTGTCGCGGGATCCCCGTAAATCCCAGGCCGGCGCGGATGCGAGCCGGCAGCGAGTCAATTCGCCGGAAGTGCGGGCGTCTCCCGGTGAAGCCAGGGATCGGTTATTCTGGGTGGACAGCGGGATTGGGTGGAAGACAATCCACTCAGACCGCCGGATTGCAGCCCGGGTTCGCGGGCTTGGATGGAGCCTTGGGCTCAGGGTTCGAGATGGAACGCTCTGAACGGTCGAGTTTTTCCGCGCGGAGCCATGGATTTCAGATGCTAGAAGCTACACGCCAAAAGGAAACTTCTAATGCGTTACGTGTTTCTTCTGTTTTTCTTGATGAGGATTTTGCCCGGTTATTCTCAGACATCGGAAGCCGATCTCCGCAAGCGGGCGATTGCGGACATGCGAAAGAAGCTGGACGAGGAGGTCCAACGCAATGGGAACGGAAGCTATGAGGCGTGGAGCGCCAAGCTCGCTCCCCTGCGTGAATATTGGGCCAACAGGATTCTCCATCGGAAGAAGATGTTTCTCGACGACTTTGAGTCACCCGACCATTACGCCGGCCATGGCATGAAGACTGTCCTGGGCGATCTAACGATGCGGATGGACGATTCTCAGCCCATTTATCAAATCGTACGGTTTAACGAACAGTTACAGGAAAAGGGCATCGATCTCATTTTCGGAATGATTCCCACAAACGAAGAGGTATTCCCGGAGAAATTCGTCGATCGTCCCGAACTGTTGCCGGCCGATGGACTCATAGCCCCATATAGGCGCAAGTATCTAAATCTCCTCTCCGAAGCAGGCATCGAAGTGGTGGATCTGGCCGGCGCTCTTCGCGACGCGAAATCGCGGGAAGACGTAACGCAATTGACTCTGGTGCACGATTATCACTGGTCGAATCTCGGCGTCGTCCTGGCCGCACAGGTATTCGCGGAACGGTTGAAGAGGTATGGCTTCGTTCAGAAGGCATTGCCGAATCGTCAGAACTATAAGGCCACGGAAGTTGTGATGAATGGACTGGACCAGACGCTCAAGCTATGGCCCGTAACTCTGTCGAATGGACAACCTTTCGAGCCGGCCGAGAGTTCCCCGATTCTGTGTATCGGCGACAGTAACATGCAGGTTTACGGAGACAGCAACCCGGTAAAGGACTGGTTGCCGGATGGGCCGGATCATGCCGATTTTGTGGCCCAGATCAGCCGCTTCACTGGCGTCCAGGCGTCATTGCACGCAATCCAGGCATTTACTCCGGACATGCTAAACAGAGAGCCTCTAAGCTTCTGGAAAGACCGGAAAGTCGTTATATGGGTCGCCGATGGTTCGCATGTCCTGGCCGGCGTCCCGTGGTATGATGTCTATATTGCAGGCGCTTTCCGGCCGAGCAATCCGAAACTGATATTACCGCTCCCCAGCACTGTTCTGACCCGATCTAATTCGTCTCCGATGACCTTTACTTGGGAAGCGCTTCCTAAAGCAGAGGATTATTGGATCGACATCGGATACTCAAGACAACATGGCGACATCTTTGGAGGCTTCACTGGCGGAAAAACCTCCAAGACCATCGACTTGGCTCCGTATCTCAAAGGCAAGCCGATTTTTGTTCAAATCTTCGCCAGGTTTCCAGGATATGATCTCGCCCGCCCAACCCACGTAGTTGAATTCGCAACTGAAGCTGCGAATTCAAAGAACTGAAGCGCCCCGAGTATGACAGCGCAGCCCTCCGGGGACGGCACCGCCAGCGCGCCCCCGGTGCTCCCCTACCGTTTGAGGACCTCCGCGTGTGCAGCCCAGAATAACGGGGAATCGTAATCCTGTACGTCATCGGCCCGCTGCACACTCCGCGCCATCGGGTCCGCTTTCTCGAACGGAATAAGCGAGAGTCGCAGGGTATCGCCCGGCTTGTACTGCGCCGCCTCGGTCCATGAGTCGTTTTTCATGCCCCAGAACGCAGCTAATATCGTTTTGCCGCCAGGTTCGCCCCGTTCCACCGTAAGCACGGTGAACTTGAGAATCGTCACACAATCCTTGTACGGCGCCGTGCCTGGTTCGGGAATCCTGGACACGGCTTCCACTTGCGCAACCACCTGAAGTCCAGGGGGAGCGGAGCCTTGAATGAGCGGGGCGGAATTCTGCGGCTTTTCCTCGGCAGATGTAGAAGCGCCCGGCTGGGTGTGTTCCGCGCTCGGATTAGGGGCAGCTTGACCCTTCGGCGAAGAGGCAGCAGCAGGCATCGGCCGGTTTTCGGCAGCTATCGGCGGCGGGGGCTGGACGGCCGGCCGCGGCAATCGAATCCGCCGCCAATTCTCCACGGCAAGATCCCGAATCGCAAACTCGTAAACCAGCACCTTCTTGCGATTCAGCCGGCCCTCTTGCGCCGCGCGGACGAGCTCCGAACGAATTCCGGTCGCCCCCGCCCCATTGAGGGCGATCACATCGATCGGTTGGTTCAGGTTGAATGCCAGGTGTTCTCCAAATCCGGCGCCCGTGCCCCAGTTCAGCGCCCCAAGCGAGTAGATGTTAGTGAAGCTGTCGCCCAACAGCAGCACCGGCGCCTCCGGGTCGGGCGCCGCGATTTGGCCGGTGATAAGATCGACAACCTTGTGCGCGAGCACTGCCTCGACGGGAAACTGCGCCTGCCGGGACGGCAGCTTCAACATGTTCACCAAGTCTCCATAGCCGCTCCGGTTCTCGGTCTGCAGCACGTATCGTTTTTGGGAAGCGCGCGGCGGAAGAACAGGCAAACCCGCAATATGATCCGCCAATCCAGCCGCACAGCCTTCCATATATAGAGGTGTCCAATGTGTATCCTGTTTTAGAAATCGAAGCTCGCCGCGATGAATTCCCGCGGGCCTCGGATCGAAAATATCGGCGCCTCCCGCACGTAGTTGAGACAACAGGAGGCGGAAGGACGGATTGTCGGGCACGGTTGTATCCGAATCCGCGCGGGCGGTGATCTGGCTGGGCTGGAGCATTGCCTTATCCGGGATCGGAACCAATACCAGATGAATTCCCCAACGCCGGCAGTCATCCATCAGATCGAAAAGCGCAGGCCGAGGGTCGGGGTTGGGATCGGTCTCCCCCTCCTTGTCGACCATCCTCTTGGTCCGCATGTGGAGAAAGCCCGGGTCGAGAAACGCGGCGCCGAAAACATAGCTTAAACCCGGAGCGTAATAGATCCAGCCATCCCGGCCTAGCACGGCCTTCTCGTTGCCAAATCCGCCGCCCGAGGAGAGAATCGCCTGCACGCGCGGCTGCACAAATTCGCGCAAGACAGAGGCGCTGTCCAAATCCCGATCGAACGCGCGAAGTTTCTGGCGCGTGGGAAAGCCGTTGAGCGCAGCGAACTCCCGAAAAAGCTTGCCGGAAGAAATCTCCGTGGCCGTTTGCCAGACGACCGGCACGAGAAGCAGCGTCACAAAAGCCAGCGAAAGAAACTTCGCCGTCGCCGGGCTGATAACGGTGGCAGCCAATTCCTGTTGACTCTTCGCCTCGGTAACGTGGAGCTCGCTCGTCATAGTCTAAAACTGGTAATACAAAAAAGGGTTGACTGTCTGGGTCCACATAAAGAGAATGCTCACGGCAAACACCACCACGCACGCCACGGCTTTCCAGGGAGACAGCCTCTGCGTAAAATTCCATACCTGCGGCATGGTCCAGATCACCACCGCGCAAATCAGAAATGTCAACAGATGATAGGGAGTATAGATCACTCCCGCAACCAGATC
>Ga0326728_10022637_pt1 | contig 11631 bp, 10 predicted proteins | sample MB3enrmetagenome_FD_207602 | JGI IMG/M metagenome (GOLD analysis project Ga0326728, IMG submission 207602) | Lab enriched peat soil microbial communities from McLean, Ithaca, NY, United States - MB31MN | ecosystem: Environmental > Terrestrial > Soil > Wetlands > Peat | place: USA: New York... | reverse complement strand
CCATGACGACTGTTGGATCGGGCTCGCAGTACAGCGGCGCAGTTACTCTCTTTCGCCCCACCTCGGATTCGATACCGTCCACGCAGGTAAATGCAATTATCAACGGCCTGCAGGGGGAGGTCCTTATCGCCACGCCGCTTGGTCTTTCGACCTACAGTGGCAGCTGGAGTACCCGGCATATCAACCGGAACAATCTCTCGAATGGTCTTTTGGATAACTTTGTCACTGCACTTGCCTACGACAGCTCCGGCAACCTCTGGATCGGGTATGCCGGGGGGATCCAGATCTATGACGGGCACGATTACGAGATCATCACCGATCAGGGGCTCCTCAAAAGTCTCCAGATCCGGGCTCTCCAGCGCTGGAATGACGATATGTGGATCGCCACAGGAAACGCAGGGCTGAACCGGTACCACGACGAGTACTGGACATGGTTCGCACCCGATTCCCCGGGCGGCCCGGGTTTCTATGAGGCAGACAGTCTGGCGCTTGACACCGCGACCGACACGCTTCTTGTGGGTACCGATCATGAAGGTCTCTGGGCCACGACTGAATCAAATGGAACGGTTCTCTTTACCCGGATCCAGGACAGGAACGATCCCTATGGTCTCCTCGGCCAGGTCCGCCGGGATCCTCTCGGGGGCGCGTACTTCTTCAATTCTACCGAAGTGGCGCACTACAATAGTGCCACCGGCTTCACCCCGGTTCTCTCAGAAAATGGTTTCTATGGTGGCCCCTATGCAATCAACGATGTGGCCGCAGGTACCAACGGGGTCCTGTATGTAGCGACAGAAAACGGCATCTATGTCTGGCAGAACGGGGTGATCACCCGGCATTTGGGGACGTTTGAAGGATTTGGTACCATCTCGCCCAACATCAGGATGGTCTTTATCGATGCAGGAGGCCGGGTCTGGTTCTCCACGCAGGATGTAATCGGTTATTATACCGGGGATGTTTCTACAGCTTCTCCGATTCCTGTCGAGACTATGAACCCGGTACCTGAACAGATCCCTGTCCCGGCAAATGTTTCCCCGACGATGACCCTGATGTCCGGCGTACCACCGGAGAGTTCCTCGATCCTTGACTGGATTGCCGGGTTCCTGCACCTGCCAGGCTGATCCGGCCCATTCCGAGTGAAGCGCCCGGGAACCTATTCCTCGTCCGCGGCGTAGTAATAATATTCGCCGCGGCTCTTCTGCTCCCGGTCGAGGAACGAATCAGGTTTGTTGATCCGGGGCCGGCCGGTCTGGTCCCTGCGGAATGTTACGTCCAGCGCCTTTAAAAACCGGTTCATGCCGTCCCGCATGGCAAAGGGGCCGGCTGCAGTCCCCCTGACCCCGGGCTCGCCTTCAAAGACGAGGATCCGTTCGCTGATCATGTCGATAAGATAGATGTCGTGATCGATGACAAGGATCGCCACTTCCTTTCCTTCTGCATGGTGCTTGATGAGCCGGGTTACCTTCACCCTTTGTTCGACGTCGAGGTGGGCGCTCGGTTCGTCGAGGATATAGAGATCTGCATCGCGCGAGAGGCAGGCGGCGATCGCTACTCGCTGGAGCTCCCCCCCGCTCAGGGAATCGACCGGCGACTGGAGGATGGCCTGGAGCGAGAGCGATTCGAGGATCTCGTGCTGGTAGTAGGAGCTGTCGAATTTACTGGTACACGAGCGCAGGTACATTTCGACGGAAGCTGAGGTCTCCGGCTTAATGTACTGCGGCTTGTAGGAGATCTTCAGCGTCGTGTCCATGCTGCCCGAATCCGGCGTTTCCACTCCGGCAAGCAGCTTCGCAAAGGTACTCTTTCCCATGCCGTTTGCGCCGATAACACCGAGGACTTCCCCGGCCTTGATTGTGCCGCCCGAGATGGTGAGCCGGAACGTTTCGTAGTTCTTGGTGAGGGCCGGGACCTCAACGAGATCCTCCCTTTTCGAGCCCTTCTCGTGCGCCCGTTTCTCGAAGACCACCTGCGAGTCCCGGAACCGGACATTCTCCTCGGCGAGATAGCCTTCGAGATACTGGTTGATGCCGACCCGGACCCCTTTTGGCCGGGTGATGACCCCAAAGACCGCCGGCTTGCCGTACCCGATATGCACTGTATCGGCGAGCATGTCGAGGATGGCGAGATCGTGTTCAACGATCACGACCGGGCGTTCCGTGGCGAGTTCCCGTATCAGTTTGGCTGCCGAGATACGCTGGTAGATATCCAGAAACGGCGTGATCTCGTCGAGGAAATAGAGATCGGCATTTCGTGCAAGGCATGCGGTGATTGCCACCCGCTGGAGTTCTCCCCCGCTCAGCGTACCGATGGGGTGGTCGAGGATTGTGTCGAGTTTGAGCGCGGGGATGAGCTCTTCAAGCCTGCCACGTTCGTCGGTTGTTTTGAGCAGGTCGCGGGTGGTCCCGGAGAAAATTTTCGGGATGAAATCGATATACTGGGGCTTGACTGCGATTTTTTTGCTCTTTTTTGAAACGGTCTGGAGGTAATCGAAGAGTTCGGTCCCGGCGTAGCGTTTCAGGATCTCTTCCCAGGCAACTTCGGAATCGAAATTCCCCAGGTTCGGCCGGAGCTGCCCGGAGAGGATCTTTACGGCAGTGCTCTTCCCGATACCGTTTGCTCCAAGGATACCGGTTACCTTTCCCTGCACCGGTATGGGAAGGCCGTAGAGTGCAAATCCGTTCTGCCCGTACCGGTGGGTGGGATGTTCGAGTTCTTCGGGAAGGCTGACGATATCGATGGCATCAAACGGGCACTTCTTGATGCAGATGCCGCAGCCGACACAGAGCTCTTCGGATATGATCGCCTTGCCCTCCTCACCTATAACCACGGTTTCGTCACCGGTCCGTACCCGGGGGCAGTAGATGATGCACTCGGTTCCGCACTTCTTCGCGTGGCAGCGATCCTTGTGGACAATGGCTATTCTCATGGGGATCAGAAAGAGTTGGGATCAGGTCGGGACAGCCGGAAAGACGGTGATATAATCGATCTTCGTTATCGTATTGGTTCCGTCAGCATTTGCGGCCGTGAGGTTCACCGTGAAGTTTCCCACAGACGCGTAAGTCTTTTCCGGATCCTTGACTGTTGAAAACGTGCCGTCGCCGAAACTCCAGTTCCACGAAATCGGGGTGTTTGTGGTGGCGTCGCTGAAAGCAACTGCGAGCGGGGCAGTGCCGGAACTAACGTTTGAAGAGAAACCGGCGATCGGTGCCATGGCTGAAAGCAGGATAGTCCAGGTCATGATCCAGAACGCAAAGGTCATAAATCCCTGGTAGAGCCAGTCCTTTGCACCCAGTTTCGAGGTATCAATATGCATGAGGATGAAGATATGCCGCTGGAGTACCACGCCGGCAAGCATCAGCATGAAGGCAAGAAGCCCGATATCGTTTTTTACCGTAACCTGCAGGTAATAGGAAAGGATCCCGACAAGGATACCGGCGATGCAGGCGACGAGGGTCTTTTTTATGCGGGTTATGTGATCGGCCTGCTTTTCCAGTTTTGTCTTCTTTTTTCTGGAAAGGAGGGTTTGTTCTTCCTCATGCACGTCTTCGGTCATCCTGATTCACCCAGTAGTCTTATTTTTTAGTGCGCAAGCCATATGTACCTTGGTATAATCCATGGCGACAGCACAGGGTATGAGCGGGATTGATGTACGGGCGGTGATGTACGAACTCTGTGACAAGCTGCCGCTCTGGATCGACAAGGTCTACCAGTTTGATTCCCGCACCCTGGGGATCCGCCTGAACGGTGAGGAGCATGCGAAGTACCTGCTGCTCGTTGAAGCCGGGCGCCGGGCGCACCTGGTGAAAACGGCCCCGGTTCCTCCCAAAAACCCTCCGCAGTTTGCCATGTTCCTGCGTAAATACATCTCCGGCGGAAAGGTGCTTGCGATCCGGCAGCACGGGCTGGAACGGATCCTTATTTTCGATATCGGGAAAGGAACGCTTACCTACCGGCTCATCATCGAACTCTTTGATGAGGGAAACATAATCCTGACGGACGAATCATACCGGATCATAAAACCGCTCCGCCACCACCGTTTCAAGGACCGGGATATCATTCCCGATGCCATTTATACGATAAGCAGCACCGACCCGACCGGATCGCAGGAGAACCTTGCGGCGACCCTTGCCGGTGACGACCGGGACCTGGTGCGAGCCCTTGCGGTCGCGTGCATGCTCGGGGGGACGTACGCAGAGTACGTGTGCCGGACTGCCGGTACCGATAAATCCGTTCCGGCATCGAAGGCAGATCCCGGGCCGCTGTTTGCAGCCGTCACATCACTTTTCGACCGGGTCCAACACCATGTGCAACCGGTCCTGTCTGCCACGAGCTGCGAGCCGGTTGTGCTTGCCGCGGAATCCGACAACATCCCGGCTGACAATCACCGGGTCTCCGGTTTTTCTGAGGCGCTTGAAGCATTCTACCCGATGACCAAGGCAGAAAAAGTCAAGGTAGCATCAAAGCCTAAACTTTCCGAGGAGGAACGGATTCATAAGTACCAGGAGGTTGCCATAAAAAAATTCGATGAGAAGATCGCAAAGGCCGAAGAGATTGTGGCCACAATCTACGAAAATTACCCGTTCGTCGCGCAGGTCATCTCGTCGCTTGATGCCGCAAGCAAGCGCCTCTCGTGGCAGGAGATTGAGCACCACCTCCGTGATACTTCAACAGCCGATGCAAAACGGATCGTGGCCTTCCATCCCGATGTGGCAGCAGTTGAGATCGATATCGGGAAAAAAGTGAAGATTTTCGTCCACGAGAGTGTCGAGCAGAACGCGGGCCGGTACTACGATCTCATAAAAAAATTCAAGAAGAAGAAAGAGGGCGCCCTTCTTGCAATGAAGACAATCAAGCCGAAAAAGAAAGTGATCCGGCATGATATTGTCCCGATGAAGAAACTCTGGTACCACCGGTTCCGGTGGTTTGTAACGAGCGACGGTATTGTCGTTCTAGGCGGCCGGGACGCATCGCAAAACGAGGAACTGGTCAAGAAATACATGACCGGGGGAGACCTCTTCGTCCACGCGGATGTACATGGCGCGAGCGTAGTGATTGTCAAAGGTAAAACGGAGAGGATGGACGAGGTGACACAGTTTGCCGCATCGTACTCGGGTGCATGGCGGAGCGGGCATTTTTCCGCTGACGTGTACAGCGCACTGCCAAACCAGGTCAGCAAGACCCCGCAGTCCGGTGAATTCGTCACCCGTGGTTCATTCATTGTCCGGGGGGAGCGCACCTATTACCGCGATGTCCCTCTTGCAGTGGGCATCGGCCTCGTGCTGGAACCCCATGCGGCCGTCATCGGTGGGCCGCCTGCCGTGATCCGGTCGCGGACGAAAGCCTTTGCCGAGTTAAAGCCCGGCCAGTTCGAGCCAAACGATGTGGCAAAGAAAGTGCTGCGTCTCCTGCGGCAGGACATCACACCCGACGAGGAAAAACTGCTCAAAGGAATCTTAAACACCGAGTCGGTTGCAGCATTTGTCCCACCGGGTGGGTCTGATATCCTGGGGATGCCATGAAAGCGGAGTACGGCGAGCTCAAAGATAACTCGGGCGAGATCAGGCTCCTGCCGGAGAGTATCGATGACCTCTGGCACCTCCAGCACTTGATCGCTCCCGGGGATCTTGTCTTTGCTACGACGTTCCGGAGCGTGGAGTCCGCGACCGATAAGATCCGTCCTGAAAAAGTGGAGAAGCGGCCGGTCAGGCTTGGGATCCGAGTGGAGAAAGTGGAGTTTTCTGAACATGGGGTGCGGCTCCGGATCACCGGGATCATCGAGCACGGGATCGACACCGGTGCGTACCACACGATCAATGTCGAGACCGGGTACGAGATCTCGGTGATCCGACAGTGGAGACCGCTCGATCTCGAACGGATCGAACGGGCGGTAAAATCCTCGGTTTTTGGCGTGATCCATATCCTGACCCTTGAGGAGGGGGAGGCGGAACTCTTCCGGCTCCGGCAGTTCGGTCCCGAAAGCGTGATCACGATTACCGCAGGGAGCGGAAAAGGCGGGGAAACGGAGACAAGAACCGGCTTTTTCGATGCGGTCGCAAAAAGCATTGCGGAGATATCCGGGCCGCTTGTTATCGCCGGGCCGGGTTTTATCAAGGAGGATTTTGTCAGGTACGCGAAAAACAAGAACAGCACTCCTGCCGGGCGGGCGATCGTAGTCGAGACCCGGCGGATCGGGCGCGGTGCAGTGCAGGACGTAATCGGTGCGGGAACGCTGGAGAAACTGATCGGCGATCTCCAGCTCTCGCGCGAGGTACGGCTGATGGACGAGGTGCTTCTGCGCATCGCGCAGGACGGTGCGGTGGCGTACGGGGGCCAGGCGGTTGCAACTGCGATCGGGTACGGTGCGGTGGATGAAGTGCTGCTGGCCGATTCCCTGCTCCGGGACCAGACGATCGTGCCCCTGATCGAGAATGCCGAGCGGATGCAGGCAAAGATTGTCGTTTTGTCGACCGAGTTCGAGCCCGGTGAGCGGTTGGTGGCTCTCGGGGGAATCGCAGCGCTGCTGAGATATAAAGTGGGATAAATGAATTTTGTAATAATTGGGATATGACAAAAAGCAAGTTACTTTTTTTGTTAACAGGAAAAGTGAAATAAAGACTGGGCAATTATTTTTTTTGCATATGGTTAATGTGTCCTACACTATCCCACCGAAGATTGAATCAAAAAAGACGAAAATGACGTCCTTTGCCGAAGATTTGTTGTATCAGGATTATCCGGTTTTCACTGACCGGATATGAACTGCGATCAGGATTATTCCTGATTTAAAGAACGAAAAAAGAAATAAATTCAGATTGACCGGATTATTCTTCCTTCTTTTCCGGTCTCTTATATGTTTCAACGAGTGTGATCTCAGAGATCCCGTCGATCGTCTCAAAGCCCTCGTGGATGATGCGGCCACGCCAGAGGAGCCAGCGCCGGTCGTAGTTGATCCCGGGCGGAAGGGTGACGGTTGCTTTCCCGTCATCAAGGGTGGTATCCATGTCTTTGCCGGCATAGAGGCGGATGATTCCCTTGAGCTGTTCCAGCGGTTCGGACACGATCTCTTCGATCTTGTAGTGGTAGGTAAGCGTTTGTCCGGCAAGCGGTGCATTGAAATCGACGAGAACCCGGGAGCCGATTACATCGACAACAACGCCTTCGCCCTGTTCCTCGACATTGATGCGCATCCCGCGAACCGGCTTCTCCTTGAATTTGCTCTTCTGAAAGGACTGGACTTTTTTCGGGTCGCGTTCGCCAAAGGCCTTCTCCGGTGGGACAGTGACATCGGCCTCGGTGCCGGCTTTCTTTCCCACCAGTTCTTCGTCAAGGCCGGTAATGACATGCTTCTGGCCAACGCAGATGGTGACCGGACCGTAGATCGCAGCCGCACTGTGGATGTCTGCCGTCTTTGCTGCAGCCTCATCGGTAGTATCGAAAACAATACCGTTTGCGCTGCCCGTATAACTGAGTTTAACAAAATCTCCTTCTTTTATCGCCATAACATCACCTGACTATATTAAATCGCAACAATGACAGATAAAAGTGTGGCACGACCATGCTCGAAATAGAACTCAAGGTACGGGTAGACACCCTCGATCCTATACGGCAGAATCTCATTGCCCGGCACGCGGAATTCCTGGGAAAGCAGCACGAGCATGACATCTATTACAACGCCCCGCATCGCGATTTCGGTTCGACCGATGAGGCCCTGCGGGTCCGGTACACCGATGGCCCGGCCCTTGTCACCTATAAAGGGAAGAAGCTCCCCGAACTCGGGCTCAAAGCACGCGAAGAGCTTAATACGGCAGTGGAATCCGGGGAAGTCTTCGAACAGATCCTCGACCGTCTTGGATTTAAGAAAACCGCCGAGGTCAACAAGTGGCGGGAGAATTACCGGCTGGAGAATGCCTCTTTTGCGCTGGATACGGTTGAAGGTCTCGGAACCTTTGCCGAGATCGAGATTATGGCAGAAAAGAACGGTGCAGACGCCACAACAAAAATTCTGGAATTTGCAAAAGAGATGGGAATTTCTGGCGAGCCTATCCTCGCCTCGTATCTCGAACTGCTCCTCTCTACACGCTGAGCAGTTCGACCTTGATGTCTTTTGCCTCGTTCCCGAAGTGGAGCATGGCGCAATAACCGTCCATCGCGGCACCCGGGTTCACGATCTTCACACCATCGACATCTTTGACGCCGCGCTGCTCGTGGATATGGGCGCAGCAGACAAGATCGAAGTTTTTCATGTGCCGGCGGACGCTCTGGCTGCCCACGTGCTCGCCATTGACCAAATCGAGGGTTTCAAACGGCGGTGGATGGGAGATGAGGACGTTGTGGACAGTCTTCTCCATTTTTAGCATACCCTGGTGGAGCAGGTCGTCGATCTGCTTGTCAGTCAGCTCGAAGGGCGTATTAAACGGCGTCGGGTTGGAACCACCAAGGCCCACGATCGTCATGGAACCCAGGTTGATCTGGGCGCCATGCAGGCAGACTGCGTCTGAATGTTCAAGCGTATCGAGGATCTCTTTGGGGTCACAGTTGCCCGGTACCGCAAAACAGGGTACATCAATGCGGGAAAGCACGTCATCAATTGTGTCCACCGGACCCATATTGGTGATATCGCCGGCGATAAATACAGCTTCCGGATTTAATTCCAGAAATGAATCAATTTTACCGAATTGACCATGGAGATCTGCTATCAAAAGCACATCTTTCATGGTATATCATTTCAAACCCCGTCTAAAAAACCTTATCTCAGGGTTGTTCCACGAGCCGGTCAGCTTACCGCCGAGAGCGAGATCGCCGCAGACTTTTTCCGTTTCGGAAAGAAGCGACCGCGCACAGGTCCCGGCAAGCGGTGTACCGGGAAGTGGGATGAACTGGTGGACGTGGATCTTCCCGATTCGCGCGAGTTCCCTGATCACGGCAACTGTTGCCCGCTGGTCCTCATCGGTCTCGAACGGGAACCCGACAATAAAGTCGATCACCGGCGTGATCCCGGCATCGGAGCAGAGTTCAGCCGCACGAATCGCCTCTGCTGCCGTGTGCCCCCGGTGCAGCCGGGTGAGGACCTCGTCGCTCCCAGACTGGGCGCCGAAGTGCAGTTTCGTGTTGGTGCAGTAATCAGAGATAAGTGCGAGAGATTCACCACAGATGAATTCAGGCCTGACCTCGCTCGGGAACGTCCCGAAGAATGTCTCGCGGGTGAGTTTACGCAGGAGATGACCGATCTTGTCGAACCGGGGGTGGATCCCATCGGAACCGTAGGCGAACGCATTGGGGCTGAGGAATCTTGCCTGTCCGTGCCGGTTGGCGAATCTCACAATCTCATCGATCGACCGGTGCCGCATGCAGTGCCCGAAGAGCTGTGGGGTTTGGCAGTACCCGCAGGCAAAGGGGCAGCCGCGGGAGATCTCCACGTATCCCTTCACCTCGGAAAATGCCGGGTATGCATCGAGCCGGACGCAGTTCTTCACCGGCTCGTACCCGTCCCGGGTCGCAACGCCGGGGATATGCCCACTTCCCCCCTCCTCGAGATTGGCGAGCAGGGACGGAAGGGTGTATTCACCTTCCCCCACAACCACGTAATCCGCGTACACGGCCACTTCGCGCCAGCAGGCTGTTGCGTGCGGTCCTCCTGCAACAGTGATACAGTCCGCTCCTGCAATCTCGTCACGGTACCGCCGTTCGTTTATCGAGTTCAGTGAGTAGCAGGTGATATCGGCTTCTGGCTGAACCACCGGGTGCAGGTGCCAGCCAGTTGTTTCACACGCCGCCCCAAGAACGGCATATGAATTCCGTGCAGCGGGAATCTCCCGCCAGTTCACCCGCATATCATGTATCCACGTTCAGGTAGCCGGAACCGGGAGGCCGCTTATTCACCACTCCCGCTTCGTGAGCGGTATTCCCTCAGGACGTCTGCTATCTCATAGGTAGAGCCATTCATCATCGTGACATAGACCTGCACGCGATCCGACTGCCCTTCAAGCGAACCGCTTCCCCGGGTTCCTGCGAGGTTGACTATAGTTCCCGTATCAGGCGCAAGCGACTGTGTCTCGGTTGACCCGTCCACCCGCGTCAGGACGACCTGGATGCTAGATACAAGACCCTGCCCGGCACCGCCGTTGAAGGTAACCGGTATGTTTCCGAGATAGTCCTTTTCACCGACCGAGACCGAAACGGCAATATTTGCCGGCATCACGTCGGTCGGCATCGTAGTGAGGGTAGATGTGGGAGATGCCGTCCCGGCTGCGACGGGAGTGCTGCCTGATGACGTGGTCTGAGAACTGGTGCAGCCTGTGAGCGTGACTGCACAACAGACAAGAACAATCAGTACAAGGATTGTGCTGGCTTTCATACCAGATGATGATTGGCAGGGTTATTTGTTGGTTACGATCCTTCACCCGGATTCCATTTCCCGGGACTGGACTACGCACCCCCGGGATGCCGGGGCGTTATCCGCCGATCTTCCTGAGTGCATCGGCCGCAGCCTGCACGATACCGCTGTCCGCGTGGTGGAGCAGGTTCATCAGCGGCGTTGCCGCCCTCCTGTCCCCAATCTCGCCCAGCGACCAGATCGCGGCATCACGGACCACCGGTGCCCGTTCGAGCAGGGGGAGCAGGATCCCGACGGCATCGCGGGCCTGTAGTGCCCCGAGAATCAGCGTGATACGCCATGTGAGCCCGTCCGGTACATTGTGCAGGGTATCGATGAGAAGTGGGGTTGCCCCGGTTTTTGGATCAGAAAGGACATCGAATGCCGCCTCCCGGACAGCCCAATCATTGTTCTCCAGAGCGCTAATAAGGAGCCGGAGGTTGTCGGCATCCGGGGCTCCTGCAAGGTTTGCGATGATCCCGAGCCGGACCGGGCGCGGTGCACGACCGAACTTCTCTGTCCACTGTTCGCGAAGCGTCGGGTTCGTACCCTGCGCTGCCGGCACCGGCTCGACACGCACCTCCGGCTTTGCCGGTGACGGGGCCGGGTCTGCACGGCCGAGAGCTTCTGCCCAGCTGGTGACTGCCCATCGCGCCACATCACCGGAGAAACCGAGTTCATCCTCCATCCGTTTTACGAGAAATGCTTCGGTCAGCGCTAAGGGAAGCGTGTGGCGGGGGGTGAGGAGATCATCGGTCACATGCTGGCGTACGGCATGGACAAGGACGAAAATCTCGCGGTTGCACTCCGGGCATGTATCACGCAGCAGCCCCTCGCACCGGTTTGCATCGTGGGCGATCGAGACCCCGTACAGTGCGACGAGGCGGGCGAGCATGGTCCGGGCGGTATCGTTCATAGCTGCTCCCGAAATGGCGGCATGATAGTACAGGTTACGCCCTCAATGGTTATGGAGGTTTTCGGGTTGAGGGGAACAGCCCGACCTGGGGGAACGCTCGTGGTAGTACCATCGGGAAACGTTACCTGCCACGTGCCGCCGGACATGTTCCGGATCCCGGCTGCGCCCGGGATGGACGGGTGAGGGACGACACGGCCAATCTCGCCGTTATTTTCATCCGGTCCGGATGCCGGGGAGATGTGGGCCGAACGGAGAGAAACGCCCAGGGAGAGCGCAAGGGAGGAATTCCCACCCGGACGGCGGACCACGAGAAATGGCGGCGGGGGAATCGGGCTTCTGCAGTGCCAGC
>Ga0326728_10022636_pt1 | contig 11631 bp, 10 predicted proteins | sample MB3enrmetagenome_FD_207602 | JGI IMG/M metagenome (GOLD analysis project Ga0326728, IMG submission 207602) | Lab enriched peat soil microbial communities from McLean, Ithaca, NY, United States - MB31MN | ecosystem: Environmental > Terrestrial > Soil > Wetlands > Peat | place: USA: New York... | reverse complement strand
ACCCCCGGTACCCGCATGATCTCCCGGATCCCGGAGGGGACCTCGGAGGAGAGCCGCTCGTAGTACGGCACCTTCCCCGTCGCGAGGAACTCCTCGATCTTCTCCTTGAGCGCCGGGCCCACGCCGGGGATCGCCCCCAGCTCCCCGCGGGAGGCCACCCGTTCGAGCGACTCGCCCAAGGATTCGATGGAGCGGGCCGCCCGCCGGTAGGCGGCCGGCTTGAACCGGTCCTCCCCCTGGAGCTCGAGCAGGTCGGCGATGTCGTTGAAGATGCGGACCATCTCGGCGTTCTTCGACATGGCGGCCCCCGACCCACGGAGCACCGGCGGAAAAGAGCGTGGGAAACCTTACGGGCTCCGATGGGCCCCGGCGTCGACCCAGGCCCGGGGCGTACCGGGCTCGAACCCGAGCCGGTCGTACATCCTTCGCGCCGGGACGTTGTCGTCCCGGACGTACAATCCGACCGACGCCTTGCGCTCGGAGGCGTCCCGCATCAGGTGACCGACCACGGCCCGACCCCACCCTCGCCCCCGGAAGCTTCTGAGGGTGCACACTCCGGAGATGTGCCAGACCTGGGGCAGGCGCACCTCGGCCCGCGCGACGGCGACGAGCCGGGAGCCGTCGAAACCTCCCACGACCCAGTCGTAGTCGAGGTCGATGGCGAGGTAGGTGTCGGTCACCGTCGAACCGTCCTCCGCCGCGAGCGCCCGGAGCGCCGGCAAGTCCGCCCGGCCCAATCGTCGAGTCGGTCGTCCGGCCACCGGGAGGGGCATGATGCCGGTCAGCCGGCGCAGGCGCAGCGAGTACGTCTCGGTGGGGGGGTGGCGGCCGGCCACGCTCGGGGCGAGCTCGGGGGGAACGATGGCGAGGAACGGGCGGGGCGGGAACGTGGCGAGCAACGGCTCCGGGTCTCGGGCCTCGCCGGCCCAGTGGATCACCGGGCACTCCGGGAGTCCCTTCCAGATCAGAAGGTAGGCGCTCGGAGCGCCTCCTTCCAGGAGCGTGCGGAACTCCACGAGCTGGGGCCAGGCGATCCGGTCCCAGACCGAAAGGGCGTGGGCCGCAGGGTCGGCCGCGTACAGTCGGTCGAGCCAGGCCTCATCGATCCCCTCCTCGACCCGGCCGGCCACGAGGCCCCATGGAACGCCCCTAATTTACCCTCGGCTCCCCACTCGCGTCCCGGGTCGGCGGAAGAGGGAAATGAGCCCAGGGCTCCGGGGGGCGTGGCCGTGCACCGACCCACACCGACGTTCCCGGAGCACCTGAACGCGCTCTACCGGGGGTTCCGTTTCGACCGTTCCCTCGCCCAGGACCCGCTCGGGGAGGTACGGCCGTTCGCGACGGACCGCTGGCATGCCGAGGTCGCAGGGGTCTTCGCCTCCACCTTGGCCATCGGGAACACCACCTCGATACGACGGGCGTTCGCCGACGCGACCGACCGGTCGGGGGGGGACCTGACCCGGGTGGTCGAGCGGATGGTCCGACCCGGGGCCGACCCGGCGTTCGATGGGTTCCGCCACCGATGGATCCGCGGGGAGCACCTGGGGTACCTCGCCTACCGGCTTCGCGCCATCGAACGGTCGACCGGGTCGCTCCAAGCCGTGTTCGCCGAGGGGCTCGCCGGCCCTCACGGTTTCGCCGGAGGGGTCGACGCCCTCGCCCGGGCGCTCCGTGGGTCGGGGTCCGGTGGGGGGGAGCCCCCCCCGCCGCCGGGGTACGTCCCCCTCTTCCCGAGCCCGCTCGAAAAGAACCGGAGCGCGTGCAAGCGTCTCACGCTGTTCGTGCGTTGGATGGTGCGTCCCGAGTACCCCGACCTGGGCGTCTGGTCCGGCATCGCCCCGTCGGTCTTGCGCATCCCGCTCGACCAGCACGTCTACTGGATCGCCTACCACCTGGGACTCACCCACCGACGGAGCCGGAACTGGACGACCGTGGAGGAAGTGACCCGATCGCTGCGAGCGATCGACCCCACGGACCCCGTGAAGTACGATTTCGTTTTGTGCCACACAGGGATCTCCGGGGACTGCCCGAAGCACCGGGACCTGACCGTCTGCGGGGCCTGCGTGGTCCGACCGGATTGCCGGCTGTGGAGGGGAAGGAGGGGAGTCCCATAGCGGAGGGAAGCGCCCTGCCCATCGACGGGGGTCTCTGGCATCGCTTCCGCGAAGCCGGGGCCCTCATCGCTTGGAGAAACGCCCCGCGGGCCCGCGGGAAGCGGTCGGACGCCGGCCCCCTGGCCCGCATCGCGAAGCTCCACGACGAAGAAGCGCGGGTCGAGCTGCGGGACGGCTCCTCCCCGTCGACCGTCGTGGTCGAATCTGGCCCCGTGGGGGCTCTCGTCCTCCTGCTCGAGATCGACCGCCGGGGGAGCGCCCCCGTGCTCACAACGCTCGAGGGCGGAACCGACCCCGCCTTCCCCAACGGCGCCGTCGTCGCCCGTTGGGACGCGCCGGGGTCGGCCTCCTCGTCGCTTTCCGTCAAGGACCTCATCGAAGTCGCGCGATTCGCCCTTCCCTGAGCCGGTCTAGCGAGGGAGGATTCGTCGAGACACGCGCCCGTTGCGCCGATGAAGGTTGTTTCCGGCCAATCGTGGGCGTAACCGCTAAATATCGATATCGATTATTCGATATCGATGTGGCATCACGAGCATCACCGTTGGGGACAGCGAGGCTGGCTCCGGCCTTGGGTCATCGGGATCCTGAGCGCCGGCCCGAAGAATGGCGTGGAGATCATCGACCAGATCGAACAGATGAGCCTCGGTTGGCGCCCGTCGCCCGGCTCCGTCTACCCGCTCCTGGAGGAGCTCAGTTCGGCCGGTCTCATCCACCGACGGGAGGATGGGCGCTACGAGACCACGGCCCGGGGACGGGAGAGCGTGACCGGTCCGTGGGACTTCTTCGCCCGCCGCCCGGCCACTATCGAGGCGATCGTGGGCGAGATGCGCGCGAACGTGTCCTACCTGGAGGACCTTCGTGGCGGGAGTTCCTCCAAGCTCGCCCCGCACCTGAAAGCGCTGCGAGAGCTCGGAGAGCGGCTCACCAAGCTCGCGGCCGCGGAGCGGTAGGTCCCCATGAGCGAGATGAACGGGTTCGGTCGGTGGCTCGTGAACCTCCGGACCGAGTCGCGGGGCAAGCGCATCCTCGCGAGTCTCTCTCCGGACCTACAGCTTATACCGAGCTCGAAAGTGTTGGAGCTCGGCGCGGGACGAGGAGGGCTTCTGGCATTGGTCTTCGAGCGCTTCCATCCGGCCCGGATCGTCGGTACGGATTACGACGCCGCGCAGGTGAGCGCGGCCGAGAAGTTCCTTTCCGGTCGCTGGGGTCGGATCCCACCGTCGGTGGAGCTCCGGACGGCCGACGCGGCCGAGCTCCCGTTCCCGGATACGTCCTTCGACTACGTCTTCGCGATGTCCATGCTCCACCACGTGGACAAGAGCCCGTCGACCTACCTCCGCCGCCCGCTCGCCTTGCGGGAGGTCCGTCGCGTGCTCAAGCCCGGCGGACAGTTCATCTACTCGGACTTCTCCCATCGCGCGGAATTGAGGGCCACCCTCGCCGAGCTCGGGTTCGTTCCGGTCCGGAAGCGATCGCGCTGGGGGCATGACCTCGCCATCTACCGCGCTCCGAACTGAAGAGGTCGAAGAACGATGAACCACATGACCACGCTCTCCGACGGAAGGCCGTACGATCCGGCTCGGGCCCGGATCGTCCTCGCGATCCTCGCGGGGATGGCCATGATGGTCACCTACGTCGAAACGATGGTGCTGCCGGCGTTCAAGCAGTTCTACACGTTCTTCGACCAGACGGGGGGCAGTTTCTCCAACGTCACCTGGATCCTCTCCGCCTACCTTCTCGTCGGGGTCGTCGTCACGCCGGTGTTCGGCAAGCTCGGGGACCTGTACGGCAAGAAGCGGATGCTCCTGCTCGCGATGAGCATCTACGCGATCGCCGTCACGCTGGCCGGCTTCACGCCGAACATCGGGAGCGCCCTCGGCCTTTCCCGCCCGAACCAGTTGTACCTCTTGATCGGGGTCCGAGGGGTCCAAGGGGTCGGGATGGGGATGTTCCCGATCGGCTTCGCCATGATCCCGGAGGTGTTCCCCCCGGCCCGGGTCGGGCAGGCGCAGGGGATCATCTCGGCCATGTTTGCCACCGGGGCCTCGCTCGGACTGGTCGGCGGAGGCTGGGTCGCCCAGACGTTCGGCTGGCAGCTCACCTACCACACCGTCATCCCCGCCGCCGTCCTCCTCGTCCTCCTCGCCTTCTTCTTGCTGAGGGAGTCCGCCCTGCACCCCGACCGTTCGGTGGACGTACCGGGCGCGGCGAGCCTCGGCTTCGCGCTCGCCATGGCGATGATGGGGATCACCGAGGGCGCGAGCTGGGGATGGGGCAACCTGTCGGCGGTCACGTACTCGGGGGTCCCGCTCGGGGTGCCCCAGTTCTTCCTCCTCGCGGCGCTCGGCACCCTCTTCTTCGTCCTCTGGGAACCTCGCGCGAAGAACCCGGTCGTCAGCTTCGCGGCGCTCCGTCAGCGCAACCTGCTCGTCGCGAACGTCAACGGGGTGATCGTCGGGATGCTGATGTTCATCGTCTTCACGAGCATCACCATCCTGATCGAGTTCCCCTACGGGCCCGGCTTCGGCCAGAGCGAGCTCACCATGGGGCTGCTCGCGCTGCCCGCCTCCGCCTCGATGCTCGTCCTCGGGCCCATCCTCGGTCGGGCGGTGTCGACCTACGGCCCGAAGCCGGTCATGCTCGTCGGCTTCGCCACCATGGCCCTGGGAGGGTTCCTGTTCGTCCAGTTCAACCGGAGCCTCCTCGAGATGGCGGTCATGCCGATCCCGCTCATGGCGGGGAACGTGGCCGTGCTCATCGCCATGGTCAACACCATCGTCCTCACCGCCGACCGCCGGGAGGTCGGGGCGCAGACCGGGATGAACCAAACGTTCCGGACGCTCGGGAGCGCCATCGCCCCGGTGCTCGTCGCGACGATCCTCGCGTCCTTCACGGCGACCTACCTCATCCCGAACCCGTACACGGGAGGGGTGGTGCCGTTCAACGGCTACGCGCTGGAGGGGTTCCAGGTCGTCTTCGCCCTCACCGGGGCGCTCGCCGTGGTGGGCTTCCTGCTCACCCTCGCCCTCCGGAACTACCGGTTCCACGCCGACGGCTCCCGCTCCGGTCATGCGAACGCGCCGGCCCCGCCGGGAACGGGATCGCCGGCGAGCCCCCGCGAGGCGTGGCGGCCGACCGCCCCGCACCCCGAGGAGTAGGGCCGTTCGGTCGGCGGCCTACGAGCAGCCGCTCGTCGCCCCGCAGACGGTGCAGGCGTAGCAGGTGCCGGAACGCACCATGATGCCCCCGCAGATGTGGCAGCTGGGGGCGTCATCGGAGATGTACCCGCCGGGGCTCTCCATCGGCGTGAAGGAATCGAGCGGCTTCGTCTCGAACTTCGAGACCCCCGCCGGGCTCCCACCCTTCGGCGAGCCGTGGCCGTTGCCGTTCTCCGCCGCCGGACCCTCGAGCCCGATCGCCCGTCGGTCCTCCTCGGTCAGGAACTCCTCGGCGAGCCAGCGCGCCACGTAATCGGGGATCGACTTGGCGAACCGGATCTTCGGGTTGTTCGTCGCCCCGGCCGGCTCGAACCGCATGTGGGCGAGCTTGCGCACGAGGTCCTTGAGCGGCACCCCGTGCTGGAGCGCCATCGACATCGAGATCCCGAGGGAGTCCATGAGGCCGTTGACCGTGGAGCCTTCCTTCGTGACCCGGAAGAACAGCTCCCCCGGCCGACCATCGGGGTAGAGCCCCACGGTGACGTAGCCGTCATGGCCGCCCACCTGGAAGTGGTGGGTGATCGCCTTGCGGGCATCCGGCAATTTCTCCCGCTGCGGGGCGCGTCCGCCGGAGGGGCTCGCCGGCCGGCCCTTGCCGGTCTCGTACGGCTGGCTCGCCTTGCAACCATCGCGGTACAGCGCGACGCTCTTGATGCCGAGGCGCCAGGCCTCCATGTAGATCCGTTCGATGTCCTCGACGGTCGCGTCGTGGGGGAGGTTGATCGTCTTGGAGGCTCCCCCGGAGAGGAACGGTTGGACCGCTCCCAGCATCTTCAGGTGCCCCATCGGCGCGATGGTCCGGTTGCCTCCGGCCGGAGCGAGCGCGCAGTCGAAGACGCCCAGGTGCTCCTCCTTGAGCCCCGGGGCGCCCTCGATGGTCCCCGCGGACTCGATGTGCTGGCGGACCTGGGCCACGACCTCGGGAGGGTAGCCGAGGCTCACGAGCGCCTCCTCCACGGTCCGGTTGACCATGCGCATCTGGCCGCCCCCGACGAGGTTCTTCACCTTCACGAGGGAGAGCTCCGGCTCGAGGCCGAGCGTGTCACATCCCATGAGGAGCCCGATGGTCCCGGTCGGGGCGATGACGGAGATCTGGGCGTTGCGGTACCCCCAGAGCTCGCCGGCCTTCACCGTGTCGCGCCAGCGCTCGATGGCCGCCGAGATGTACGCCCCGAGCCTCGGGTCCTCGGCGGGGATCTGCTCCGCCGCTCGGGCGTGCTTGCCCATCACCCGGAGCATCGCCGCCCGGTTCTTGTCGAAACCGGGGAACGGTCCGATGCGCCGGGAGATCTCGCTCGACATGTGGTAGCCCTCGGCGGCGAGATAGGCGGAGATCGCCGCGGCGAGGCTGCGGCCCGTGTCGGAGTCGTAGGCGATGCCGTAGTGCATGAGGAGGGCGCCCAGGTTGGCGTAGCCGAGCCCGAGGGGCCGGTAGTCGTGGGAGTTCTGGGCGATGGCGGCCGTCGGGTAGCTCGAGCCGTCGACGATGATCTCCATCGCGAGGGTCATCGTCCGGACCGCGGACTGGAACAGCGGGAGGTCGAAATGCCCCTCGTCGTTCAGGAACCGCATCAGGTTGATCGAGGCGAGGTTGCACGCCGTGTCGTCGAGGAAGAGGTACTCGCTGCACGGGTTGGAGGCGTTGATCCGTCCGCCCATCGGGCTCGTGTGCCAGTCGTTGGTGAGGTCGTCGAACTGGACGCCCGGGTCGCCGCACCGCCAGGCGGCGTAGGCGAGCTTGCGCCAGAGCTCCCGGGCCCGGTAGGTCTGCGCGACGGTGTGGTCGGTCCGGTTGTACGTCTTCCATTCGCCGTCACGAACGACGGCGTCCATGAAGGCGTCGGGGATGCGGACGGAGTGGTTCGCGTTCTGGTAGGCGATGGAGGCGTACGCCGAATCCGGGTCGGTGCCGTCGAAGTTCGAGGAGTACCCCTCCCGCATGAGGGCGAGCGCCTTGTCCTCCTCGCGGACCTTGCACTCGATGAAGTCGGTGATGTCGGGGTGGTCCATGTTCAGGATCACCATCTTGGCGGCCCGCCGCGTTGTCCCCCCGCTCTTGATGACGCCCGCGAGGGCGTCGAAGGCGCGCATGAACGATACCGGTCCGCTCGCGATGCCGCCGCCGGCGAGCTTCTCTCGGCTCCCGCGGAGCGGGGAGAGGTTCGTGCCGGTCCCGCTCCCGCCCTTGAACAGGCGACCCTCGCTGGAGGCGAGCGCGAGGATGGACTCCATGTCGTCGTGAACGGCCTGGATGAAGCAGGCGGAGCACTGGGGGGGGTTCCGCACGCCGACGTTGAACCAGACGGGGCTGTTGAACGCCGCCATCTGCTGGACCATGAGGTAGGCGAGGCTCTCCTCGAGATGCATCGCCTCCTCGGCGGTGTCGAAGTAGCCGAGCTCCAGGCCCTTCTGCCCGATCCAGTGCGTCACGCGCCGGATCATCCCCTCGATGGAGCTCTCGCGCTGGCCGTTGATGATCCGGAAGTACTTCGAGGCCGCGATGTTGACCGAGGTCTCCGACCAGTTCGTCGGGGCGCGGATCCCCTTGAGCTCGAAGACGACCTTCCCATCGGCCGCCTTGATGAGGGAGTCGTGCAGGCGCCAGCCCACGGTGTCGAAGGCCGTCTTGCCCCGGGGGACGAGTCGGGGGACCGGGATCGGTTCCCGCGTTCCCTTGGCCCCCGAGGGGGTCGAGGGAGATTCGCCTAGAGGGGTCGCGCGCTTCCTTGCTGCCGCCATAATGTCATGCTCCCGACGGGACTTCGTCTCGCGGTAAGGGTGGACGCTCCCCCCCAACCCCCGAGACTATAACCGTTGGCCCGGAAGGTTCCGAAACAGTCACCTCGGGGGCACGTTTCGCGCGCCCCCTCCGTGTCACCGGCGAAGGGGTCCGCCTCGCCGAACACCCGAATGAAACCCTCCGCGACTCGCGAGAGCCGTTCCAATATTTCTATGCGAGGTTCAACTTGGAACGACATCGCGGAATTCGGAACGTCGAGCGCGTTCCGGAGTCCGAAGCGCGGATCTTCCGACGGTGAACGGGCCGGCGAAGGGTTGAAGCCCCGGCCGGCTGCTGGGGCGCTCTCCGAGCTCCGAACATGACGTGCCGATTCGACACCGCCGGTGACCCGAGCCGTTGCGACCGATGCGGGGAGTCCCTCTGGGTCGTCGACGAGGGGCTCTTCTGCGCGGAGTGCGGGGTGAGCATGCCTTGTTCGATGCGGGTGCTGCCCGTGCCCGTCCACCCGGCGCCCGCGCCGCGGTCGGGCTCCTCCGCGAACGGCTGAGAAAAGTTGGGGGACCCCGCCCGGGGTTCAGGCGGGGTCGAGGGAAAGGATTGTCGCCCGTTCAGGCGTTCTTCATCTTGGCGCGAGCGATGTACCCCTTCTTGTCGAGGAAGTACATGTACCCGTCCGCCCGCGCGATCTTCTCGGTTCCGACCTTCGACTTGCGTCCGCTCTTGTTGAGCTTGGTCGGGGTCTTCCAGAGATACCCGTCCTTACCAAGGTAATACAGGTAGCCCTTCTCTCGGGTGATCTGCTCTTTGCCAACGCGCTCCGCCATTTTCGGCGACCTCACGACGAGGAGTAGGCCGCTCCTATTTGAATCCTCGGTCCGACTCCCTCGAGAAAACCCGGGTTCCTTGACGGTAGACCTCGCTCGGGGATGCCCCGAACCGGTACGGGATCTCGACGGAGTGGGCCACAGGGAACACCGAGAAATCCGCCGGACGCCCCACGACGACCTGGCCGGCCCGCTCCTCCTCGCCGATCGCCCAGGCGGAGTTCACCGTCGCCGCGGTGAGCGCCTCCGCCGGGGTCATTCGAGCCCCGTACACGGCGTGCGACAGGACGAACGGCATCCCTTCGACCCAGGAGTTCGGGGAGAGGTCGGTGCCGAGGGCGACGGGGACCCCCGCCTCCACGAGCGCCCGGCCGGGGCTGTGGAGCGCCGAGAGCGCGGCGAACGGGGTGACGGGCAGGAGGACCGCGGTGACGCCGGATTCGGCGAGCGCGGCGTAATCGCCTTCGGGGGCGGCGAGCAGGTGCTCCGCCGAGCGCGTGGGGAGCCGGGCGGCGAGCGCCGTCCCCCCGCTCGCGACGAATTCATCGGCGTGGATCTTGGTCCCGAGCCCGGCCCGGGCGGCCGCCCGGAGCAGTCGCTCCGACTGCGGCACGTCGAAGAACCCCGGCTCGCAGAAGACGTCGGCGAACCGGGCGAGCCCCCGTCGCGCCACCTCGGGGATCCCGTGGGAGATGATCCGGTCGATGTAGGCCTCGGCGCGCCCGGCGTACTCGGGAGGGACCGCATGGGCCGCGAGATAGGTCGGGACGATCCTCACGGGGGAGCGCCGTTGCAGGGCGGGGATCAGCGAAAGGAGGCGAGCCTCCCCCGATAGGGTCAGCGCGTAGCCGCTCTTCACTTCGGTCGTGGTGGTGCCCCAGCTCAACATGCGATGGAGCCGTTCGGTGGCATCGTGGAGCAGCGTGGAGGCGCTCGCCCGACGGGTCGAGCGCACGGTGGAGTAGAGGCCGCCCCCCCGACGGGCGATCTCCCCGTAGCTCGCCCCCGAGAGCTTCCAGGCGACCTCATCGTGGCGGCTCCCCGCGAAGAGGAGGTGGGTGTGCGCGTCGACGAACCCGGGGAGCACCGTCGCTCCTCCGAGGTCGACGCGACAGCGCTTGGGGGGCAGACGCACGGCACGGGCGAGCGCCCGCTCCGGCCCGGCCCAGGCGAACCTTCCGGCCCGGACCGCGAACGCCGCCTCGGGGATGACCCCGAGCTCCCCCATCGCGGCCCCCCGGCGGGGCACGGGGCCGACGCCGAGGGTCGCGAGCTCCCCGATGCCGGAGTAGACCCGGTCGGCAACGATCATGGCTGCCGGATGAGGTGGTCAAGGAGGTCGCGGGCCACATGGCTCCCCGGGAACAACGCCCGAGCCTCCGTCTCCAGGGGCTCGAGCTCCTTGTACCGGGAGGAGAAATGCGTCAAGAACAGCTCGCCCACCGCCGCATCCCGGGCGATGGCGGCCGCCTGACGGGCCGAGGAGTGGCCCCACTGGTTCGCGTCGCGCTCCAGGTCCGCCCCGGTGGTGGCCTCGTGGATGAGGAGGGTGGCGCCGCGGGCGAGCTCGGCCACCTTCTCCGAGGGGGCGCTGTCGCCGGAGTAGACGACGCTGCGTCCGTCCCGGGGTGGGCCCATCACCATGCCCGGGGCGATGGTCTGGCCGTTCACGGTCACGCTCTCACCGGATTCCAGGCGGGCGAAGTCGGGGCCTCGGATCCCGAGCGAGCGGGCCTTGGCCCCGTCGAACCGACCGCGCTTGGCGGCCTCCTCCACCCGGTAGGCGAGCGCGGGGACGGGGTGGAACGCCTCCGCCGTCCGAACGGTATATCCCTCGAGCTCCACCGAATGGCCGGGGTGGATCGGATGCAGCTCGACCGGGAAGCGGAGCGTGAAGTACCCCAGGGCGAGGACCCGTTCCACGACCTCCCGGGTATCCGGGGGGCCGTAGATGTCGAGCGGCTCGGTCCGGTTGTTGAGGCACATCGACTGAATGAGGCCCGGGAGGCCGAGGAAATGGTCCCCGTGGTAGTGCGTGATGAAGATCCGACGCACGCGCATGAAGGATCGGCTGGAGCTGAACATCTGGCGCTGGGTGCCTTCGCCGCAGTCGAGCAGGAGGAGCTCCCGCTCCGTATCGAGGGCGATGGCGCTCGCGTTCCGCTCCTTCGTGGGCCAGGAGCCGGCCGTGCCGAGGAAGGTGATTTGCATCGAGGAGGGTGGAAGCGGCAGCGAGTATTAGGAAGCCACCCTGCCGGCGGGAGAGATCGCGGTGGGCCTTCCCCTCGACCGGCACGGCCTTCGGGCCCGGAGGACGGTGGACGGGTTCCCGAAGGGTCCCGGGAGCCCGGCGCCTTTTCGGGCGGACTCCCTTTAAGTGTCCGGTCCTGCCGGGGAGGATGGTTGACTGGGAGTGGGTCGACCGGAAGCGGCACGACGGCTGGAGCTGGGAGGAGATTGCGGCCGACGGCCGCGCCAGTTTCGTCCCGGACGGCTCCGGCGTGGCCCCCGGCCGGCAGTTGAGGAATCTCTCCCGTGAGCGGTTCCGGGATGGGGGGAGTCTACCGACCGCTCCCGCCCCCACCGGAAGGTTCCCCCACTGGTCGCTGGCCCGGGTCGGATGGGTGCTCTTTCCGCTGTTCGCCCCCTGGGCGCTCCTCGCCTACCTGCTCCCCTCTCCCGTCGGGGTGTACGTCGGGGCCATCCCCGTGCTCGGGTTCCTGGCCGCTGCCTCC
>Ga0326728_10022635_pt1 | contig 11631 bp, 8 predicted proteins | sample MB3enrmetagenome_FD_207602 | JGI IMG/M metagenome (GOLD analysis project Ga0326728, IMG submission 207602) | Lab enriched peat soil microbial communities from McLean, Ithaca, NY, United States - MB31MN | ecosystem: Environmental > Terrestrial > Soil > Wetlands > Peat | place: USA: New York... | reverse complement strand
AGTTCGGCCGGTCCGGTTCCACATAGAAGAGGCCGGTGACGATTTCGCCCTTGTCGTGGGATTCGGTGAGCATCTGCAAAGCCGCGCCCTTATTGGTGGGGTCGTAATCCGCGTTGATCTTGCGCAGCCGCAGTTGCGAGCCGTCGTGCAGGGTAATGCTGGTGGTGGTTCCGGGGTCGTAGTCGACGGAGATATCATCGAAGAAGGGAATGAAGCTCACGTCGGCGATGGGCTCGTCGTGGTCTTTCACGTAGCTGTAGGACTTGGTGGAGCCTTCATGGTCATTGAAAGTGACGCAGGGCGAAATGACATCGAGCATGGAGGTGCCGTTGTGGGCCAGCGCGCCCTTGATGAGCGCCAGCAATTGCCGCTTGTCGCCGGAGAAGGAGCGGGCCACATAGGTGGCGCCAAGCTGGATGGCGAGCGCGCAGGTATCGATGGGCTGAAGATCGTTGACCACCCCGGTCTTAAGCTTCGACCCCACGTCCGCGGTGGCGGAGAATTGGCCCTTGGTGAGGCCGTAGCAGCCGTTGTCCTCGATGATGTAAAGCAGCGGAAGGTTGCGCCGCATGAGGTGGACAAACTGGCCGACGCCGATGGAGGCCGTGTCGCCGTCGCCGCTCACTCCCAGGGCGACGAGGTGGCGATTGGCGAGCAGAGCGCCGGTGGCCACGCTGGGCATGCGCCCGTGAACGGCGTTTACGCCGTAGGCGCTGTTCAGGAAGTAGGCGGGGCTTTTGGACGAACAGCCGATGCCGCTGAACTTCGCGACGCGGTGGGGTTCGACGCCCATTTCGAAGCAGGCTTCAATGATGCGCTCGGAAATGGCGTTGTGGCCGCAGCCCGCGCAGAGCGTGCTCTTGTTGCCCTTATACTGGGCCATTTCCAGGCCCACGCGATTGGTCTTGGCGGATGGGGAAGAGGGAACTGTGGCAGTTGCCATGTTAGTTACGAGCCTCCTGGGAAACAATTTGGTCGGTTACGGAGCGCGCGTCAATCGACGAGCCGTCATAATGGCGGACGCTGCGCAGCTTCGAGATCTGGTCGGCGCTGCATTCGAGGCGCAGCAAACCGAGCATCTGGCCGTCGCGGTTCTGATCCACGACGTAGACGCGCTGGTAACGGTTGATAAAATCATGAACTTCCGGGGCAAAGGGAAAGGCCCGCAGGCGGCAATAGCCGGCGTCAATATTCTGTTCGCGCCGCAGTTGCTCCAGGCTCTCGATGAGGGCCCAGTGACTGGTCCCGTAAGCGATAATTCCCACTTCCGGGTTCGCCGCCCCCACGATGACGGGGCCGGGCATCTTGTGGCGGGCGTTGTCAAACTTGCGCGCCAGCCGGTCCACGTTGTTCACGTAAACGTCGGCCCGCTCGCTGTAAATGGCCTTTTCGTTGTGCCCGCTGCCGCGCGCAAACCATCCGCTGAGGCGGTCGGGGGTTCCGGGCAGGGTGCGGTAGCCCACCCCGTCGCCATCCACGTCCTTGTACCGCTCAAAGCCTCCCATGCGCCGCACATCCTCGGCGCTCAGCACCTTGCCGCGCGCGATGGGCTTCGAGGGATAAGGGAAGGGGTCAGACATCCAGGTGTTCATGCCCAGGTCAAGGTCGCTCATGACGAACACCGGCGTTTGCAGGTCCTCGGCCAGATCGAACGCGTCAATGGCCATGGTGAAACATTCCGTCATCGAGCAGGGAAGATACATGGGGTGGGCGGTGTCGCCGTGGGAGAGCAGCGCGGTGGAGATGATGTCTCCCTGCGCGGTGCGCGTGGGAAGGCCGGTGGAGGGTCCGACGCGCTGGATATCGAAGATCACCGCGGGGATTTCCACGTAGTATCCGAAGCCGGTGAATTCCGCCATCAGGGAAATGCCGGGCCCGGCGGTGGCAGTCATGGCGCGCGCCCCCGCCCATCCGGCGCCCAGCGCCATGCCCAGGGCGGCCAGTTCATCCTCCGCCTGCACGATGGCAAACGTCGCCTTGCCGGTTTCCTTGTCGATGCGGTAGCGCTTCATGTAATCGGTGAGTGTTTCGCAGACGGTGGAAGAGGGAGTGATGGGGTACCACGTCACCACCGTGACCCCGGCAAACATCGCCCCGAGGGCGGTGGCGGCGTTGCCTTCAATCAGGATTTTGCCCTGGGTGGCATTCATTCGCTCAAGCCCGTAGGGGTCGGCCTTCACCAGGTTCTTCTCCGCGTATTCATAACCGGCGCGCGCGGCGTTCCAGTTGAGGTCAGCCGCCTTGGCTTTCTTGCGGAATTGCTTTTGCAGGGCCTTCTGGATCTCCTCCATCTCGATGCCGAGCAGCTTTGCCAGAATGCCGTCGTAAATCATGTTGCGGACGAGTTTGCGCAAACGCGCGTCCGGGCACACCGGGGCCACCAACTGATCAAAGGGCACGGGGTAGAAAACCATATCATTGCGCAGGCGCTTCAAATTCAACCGCTCATCGCAAACGCAGGCCGCGCCCGCCTTGAGGCCCATCACGTCTTCTTCCGCGGTTTCAGGGTTCATCGCCACCATGTATTCGCTGTCGCGGCGGCGCGCGATGTAGCCGTCCTTGGAAGCCCGAATCGTAAACCACGTGGGCAGCCCGGCGATATTGGAGGGAAACAGGTTTTTGCCGGAAACGGGAATGCCCATCTGAAAAATCGCCCGCAGCAAAACGAGGTTGGCGGTTTGACTGCCGGAGCCGTTTACGGTGGCCACCTGGATGCTGAGGTCGTTGATAACCGGAGCTTGTCCGGCTGGTGACGCATCTTCTTTCGGCTCAACGTGAGTAGTTGCCATTGGATTCCCCTTGAGTGTCCTTTATGAGTTTGCTGGATTTTTTGGTTTTGGTTCCTTGCCGCAAGGATGGCGGGGCAAGCCACAAGGACCAAGCCGCGAGGCGCCCCCAGAGCAGCGTTTTTACTGGGGAAATGAGCATGACGAGGATCAAATTCACCGTTCAGAACCAACCCGCACACGGGCCTGAATCATTCGTCCTGATAACGGACGGCTGTCTTTCCCAAGAGGTCATTATATCAAAACTAGCAACGGAATTGTCCGATAAGATGCCATGTTATTGATGAATTCTCTCTCAATTTAGCAGGGGGCCTGCAATGCGAACTGCAAATGTCATTCTCTTTCGACAAAATGCCCGTTATGCGGGTCCCCGTTTTCTTCAGATCTGGCGCGCGGCGGAGATCATTTTGGAAACGCAGAAATAAGCCACGGCATTCAAGGCCAGGAGCACAGCCACCATTGATAACGATGCGTACCAGGACTCTTCATAAGGAACGCAGAGCGCTAGCGCCCCTGCGGAAGCGTGCAGGGCAAGGAGGACGATTGTCCGCGAGCGATGGAAGGCAAGGCCTTTGAGCAGTTCAGGCAGGGCCAGCCAATACAGCGGCCACGCATAGAGAAAGTAGCGTGCCGGCGAGGTTCCCACCAACGGCGCGAGGACCAGGCAAGTTGCCCCATAGCCGAAGGCGGTGTGGAAGACGTTGTCATGCTCCAGCAAGGCGCGCGAGCGTCCGCGAACCAGCCGTGCCAGGATGGCCGGCTCAACACCGAAGGGAGCAAGAAACGCGGCAAGGGTGGCGATGATCAATTGGGGCTGGAATCCGCAGAACCCCACTTGGCGAATGGAGCCCAGGTGCCCGGCGACGTTGAAGACCCGACTGGGGACACAGTTTATGGTTGCAGCGTTGGTGTCCGTCCAGAAGACCAGTCCGAGAATATTGTTGCAGAAGGCGTAGGGAACCTTGAGGGCGTACATTTCCAGCATGTTGATCCCGTGCTTGTTGGGGAGCGCGGCATGAACAGCGGCGTTGGTTGCGCTCATTCCTATTATCGCCACGGCGGCGATGGTGAACGCCAGAGCCCAGGAGCGCCGCCGCAGGCTGATCGCCACCAGCCAGATGCTGAGCAGGACGGTGGATTCACGAGTCAGATGCAGAAGCAGCAGGATGGGAAGGGCAGCCCATGCCGAATAAGAATACAACACAAAGAAAGCCGCAGTGAGCATGGCATGGAAGAGATCCTGGAAGTAGTAACCCTGATAGAGGGTAATAACCGCCGGGACGCTGACCAGGGGAATGAGCAGCAACGGGTTCAGTTTGAGTTTGAAAGCGTACAGGCTGAGAAAGACACAGAGGGCGAAAAGTGAGATCACGGCCACCACAAAGAACGCGCGGCGCAGATCCATGGGCGCGACCGCCGCCAGCATACGGGCGGCAAAAGGGTGAAGCATACGCCCCGCGTAATAGTTATAGGCGGTCTCGGGACGGCCCTGAGCCATTTGGAGGTAAGCCTGCCCCTCCAGGTAGGGCTCATAAATACCCGGATTTGCGCACACCGAGATCAATGCGGCCAGGGCGGAAGCGACCAGCAGGTAGGCGTAAACCGGGTATTTGGATTGCGTGTGCAACATGCGCGCCGGAATGCAGGTTCGTTAATCGTCCACGGATGGAGGGTAAACCGAACGCCCATCACGCAGCAAATCGCCAGGTTACTTTTTCTCCACCGGCTCGGGAGGCTTTACCGGCGCGACCTTACCCTCAACGGCCAACTGGCTGCGGAGGCGGGTGCGCAGGATGTCTTCGCTGGAGCGAATCATCTGGGCGCCCCGTGCCGCCATCTGTTCCATCAGATCGGCGCGCAGGCTGATTAAAGATCCCGCCGATTCTTCGTACGCTTGCTGGAGGTTCTGTCGCATTCGCACGTGGGCATCCTGGACGAGGGCCTCCACCTGTTGCCGGAATTCGTCCAAGCTGCTGCGGGTAATTTCCTCCGCTTGCCCCCGCAGGATATCGAGCACCGATTCCACCAATTGCGTGGAGCGTCGTTCCAGCTCGGCAAGCCGCTGCTCGATCGTCGAACCGGCAACCGGAGCTTGCCGCGCCGGCGCCGCCACGGGAGGCGGGGCAGGCGCAACCGCTGCTGGAACGGCAGGTGGAGGGGGAACAGCGGCAGGCGGTCCAGGGCTGGCAGGGGGGGCGGAGCGCGGGCCTTCCGATTGAACCAGCCGCCCCTGCACTATGGCCTTGGCGGCCGTTTCCCAATCAGCCGGTGGGTTGGGCACCCCCCACAGATTTTGGGGTTTGACGAGCTGAAGGGCAATCTCGTGCCCAGCGACTCCCGCCTTGGGATCCCAGACTTGGATGCAGACCGCCTTCCCCGACGTCCCGGCCTTGGGGCATTCCACGGTGACGAGCATGCCCACCAGAATTCGATATGATGTCCGCACCTTGCAGCCGTGCAGGTTCACCTTGGCGGTCTGGGTGTACTCCCGAAAGGGCATTCCCGAGCTATCCTTGCCGGAAAGGAGCACGGTGGTAACAAAGTCAATCCGTGTGCTCCGCCGGTTGGCGGCGAGGGGATCCGGTTCCTTCGTTATTGAGGATGTCCGGTTCTTTTCCATAGGTGATCGCCTAACCGTCGGGGGTCCACGACCTGCCCTGCCGGGCGGACTCGGGAACCTCGCCACGCAGAACTCTGAGCGGCGGTGGCGCCGTGGGGGGCCACTCGTTCCCAAACTGCCATGCTCGGCTCATTCTACTGATTGTCGGGCCGGCAAGCAATCGTTCCCTGAAAGGGTGAATGGGTAGACGCTTTCGTCAAGCTGATGCTCCCAAATGGGGCAAAAGTCTCTTCTATGGCACCTTAGGGCCGCTCGTAGCTTTATGGCAGAAGGTAATCGACTTGTTTTCATCGATTTTGCGTAAAGTTGGGGGCTCTGCGAATACCTTCATTTGTGGCCATTCATGTGCACCAATTCGGCCTGAGGGAGACTTAGGGTGCAACTCGCTATTCACAGTAAAGCTCTAAGTGGACGAGTGCGCCTGCGGTCTCAGGAGGTCTCTGATGAAGGTCAAAACATTGATTTGCAATTGCAAAGGCCTCGATCCCTTCCGCTACGCCGATATGAACTCATTGGCGTTCGAAGTTGAGTCGGAACTGGACGTTTCCTACGCGCTGGTTCATCCGCAGCTCTGTGCGGAAGGTGGGAATCAGATCCTCGAAGATGTGCTGCGCGCTGCGGAGAATGATCCCGACACTTACGTGCTGGTCTGCGCCTGCCAGGAAGAAACGCAGAAGAAACTGTTCAAGAAGGCCATCCGCAACGCGGAGTTCGACGACAAACGTTTTGTGCCTTTGGACGTCCGCAACACGACCAATGATGGTATCCTGGACCGGATTCGCGAGCGATTGAAGGAGCTTGCCGACCCCAACAAGCCGATCCATTGAGGCCCGCGGGGGAATAACCGGTCCGGTTATTCGTGCGATGGATGATGGTAGAGCGATGCTCCTGATGAGTTATTTGCGCGAGAAATTTCCGTGGTATCCCACGATTGACCCTCAGGCCTGCCGCGCGGACCTTCAATGCCTCAACTTCTGCCCGAGCGACGTCTTTGAATGGGACCCCCAGACTGGCCGGCCTCTCGTGGCGCACTCGGTTCGTTGCCTCCCCGGCTGCCAAATCTGCCTCGAAGGCTGTGACACGGGCGCCATCTCGCTGCCCACCAAACGGGAGTTTCAGGTGACCCTGAGAAAGCTGCGCGGGACGGTAAACAAGCCTCCCACCTCAAGTGCCCCGTAGGGGCTAACCGTGAGTAGCCACAGGTTTCAACCTGCGGATTGGACGCCCACCCCACATCCCAACCCCGGAGGGGTTGACAGTCGGAAAGGTCGGCCCTCGAGGGCGGGAATACAGGCCTCATCGGGGGTTTTCGGGCGCCAAGTGCATGTTGAGTTGCCAGAAGAGGAATTCCCCCTCATCCGTAAGCTGATCGATCTGCCTGGAAAGGGGCAGGCCCGTCGAGTGGCCGGCCTGGGTGTCGTAGCGGAGGAGAATGGGGCGGTCCGAGGCCGTAGCCGCTTGCAGCCGCGCCGCCATTTTGCGCGCGTGCAAAGGGGCAACGCGCGTGTCGCCGTCCCCGCTCGTCAACATCACGGCAGGATACTTTACGCCCGGTCTCACGTTCTGGTAGGGCGAGTAGGCGGCGAGATATTTGAACTGCTCGGGGTGGTCAGCCGAGCCGTATTCGGAAACCCAATACTGCGCCTCCATGAATTTCTGGTAGCGTAGCATATCGAGAAGGGGATACCGGCAAAGCACGGCCTGGAAAAGGTCGGGACGCTGGGTGAGTGCCGCCCCCACCAGCAAGCCGCCGTTACTGCCTCCCATGATGGCCAGTCGGGAGGGGTTGGTGTAATGGTTCTGGATCAGCCACTGGGCAGCGCAAAGGAAATCGTCGAACGCCGTCTGCTTTTTCTCCAGCATGCCGGCACGGTGCCACGCCTCCCCGAACTCTCCCCCGCCGCGCAGATTCACGTCAGCGAACACTCCGCCGTTTTCCACCCACAATGCCGCGAATGGAGAATAGCTGGGAGATTCAAGAGTGTTAAAGCCGCCATACCCGGTGAGCAGAGTGGGCCGCGCGCCATCCAGCTTCATCCCCTTTTGGCCCAGGAGAAACATGGGCACGCGGGTTCCGTCCTTCGAGTTGTACCATACTTGCTTCAGTTCGAGCCTTTCGGTGTGGATCGGTACCTTCACCTGCGCCCAGAGTTCCTGTGCGCCAGGGCCCACAGAGTACCGCTGGATTAAATTGGGAACGGGGTAGGACGAATAACCGTAATAGGCCTGATCACCCGCCCAGCGGCTGCTGAATCCGGTTACAGAACCGAGGGCGGGAAGCGGAATATCCCGAAGGCCCTTTCCCTCCGCGTCGAAAACCTGGATCCGCGAGCTGGCGTTTTCATTGTAGATCACTACCAACTCCCCCATGGCCAGCGCCAGCGAGTCGATGACCGAAGCTTTTTCCGGGACCACTTCCTTCCAATTTTCGCGCCCGGGATTTTGCAGGTTGATGGCCAGAATGCGGTTCATGGGAGCGTTCCAGTTGGTCTGCACATAAAGCGTGTCGCCGCCCGCCTGGCCAAAGAAGCGGGCGGTAATTTCAGTCACGATGGGTTTGATGGGACCGCGTGCCTCGAGGTCCTGCGCATAGATCTCCGTCTTGTCCGCTGCCGACCCGTACAGGACGTGAATGATGAGGTAACGCCCGTCCTCCGAAAGGTCGCCGATGATGATCTTGTCGGGGCCATAGCCCTCACCGAAAATCTGCTGGTCATTTGCCGGGTCCGTGCCCAGCGCGTGGTAGAAAACCCCGGGCGCATTTCCGCCGCGGGAATAATACAATCCGCTCTTGTCAGGTTTGATGGCGATGTTGAAATAAACCGCTTTGGGGAGCGCGTCGGGCAGATCGATTTTCTTGAGGACGTCGCGCAGGTGTACGGTGTTTTCATCTTCGCCGCCCCGCCGCAGGCCATAGGCAACCAGGGCGCCGTCTTCGGATACGCCTTCGAGCAGGACGGATGCGCTGTGGTCCGCGCTCAACGGATTGGGGTCAACGAGAATTTCATCCTCGCCGCCGGAGCCTTTCCTCACGAAAAGAATACCCTGGTCCTGGTCCGCCCGTCTTTTGGTGAAGAACAGCAAACCGTTTCGCTCCATGGGCACGTCGATGCTTTCAATCTTCAGCAGGTGCGCCACCCGGCGCTTCAGTTCCCCCCTCTCGGGCCACGCATCAAGCAGCGACTCGGTATACTTGTTCTGTGCGTCAATCCAGGCGCGCGTGGCGGGACTTTGCTGATCCTCGAGCCAGCGATAGGGGTCGATGACTTCCACGCCGTGGTAGGTGTCTTTCACCGGCTCGATCCTGGTCATGGGCGGATGCGGCTCCTGAGGGGATTTGGCCCGAAGGTTACACAGTGCGAGCCCCGTGGCCGACAGGGTTAAAACCACCGCTCCGGCCCGAAGGGCGCTCCACCGGCGCTTAAGAGAGACCTGCCTTGCCATCGAAGCGTCTCCTCAATAAGATATTTTGCTGAATTAGGATTACGGCTTACGCCTGCCAATACTATACACCCGATCTTCTCTGGCCGCGCCGCGACAGACGGATATGCTCCATGGAACTCCCCTCCTGATTCAGGAGGGGTGGCGCGCCGAGCGCCGGGGTGGTTGCGCGCGCGGCTATTCTTCCACCACCAGCTTCCCCTTCACCTTCCCGTGGCCCCTGCCGCAGTTCATGGAGCATTTGAATTCAAAGGATCCGGCCTTCCCGGCGGTGAATTCGATAATTGTGGGATCGCCCTTTTGGAGGACTTGATTGATGTCGAAAGCGTCGAGTCTGATCCCTAACTCGCGGTCGGTTGACGTGATGATCAGCCGCACCTTTTCACCTTTCTTCACGGTGGCCACGCCCGGATCAAACTCATAATTCTTCACGGTCATGGTGAATTCGTGATAGCCCGATGATGGCGCCTGTCCTGCGGCCAGGACGGCTCCTGCCAGGCACACTGCCATAGTTCCCAGCGCCAGAATTGGAGCATATCGCCGTTTCAGAATCATTGTTCCTCCGTCCCAAATCGATACCCAAGTGAGCGAAACGCCAACGCGCCGTTTCAAAATGGAAGAAATTAGCCCGGCAAGCAATCCCATCACCGGAAATTGGCGAGGTAGGTTTCATCGAGAATAATTCCTCAGTGCCTTGGAGGGTACAGTCCGAACGCTTTTTCAACTTCGCGGATGCGCTGACGGCGAGAGTGATTCATGTTGAGTGCGTCCACGGTGGCGCGGCCCACCGCAGTTAATCCTTCGATATATTGTGGAATTACGTGTTCGATGTGAAAGGTGGCGCCTTGGAGGCTTTCGTGCATCAAGCAGTATGGCATCGCGTGCCGGCGCGCGAGCGAACTGCGCGGGACAGTTCTTCTGGTACGGTCATTACGGCTGCTTGCCTAAAATTTGCAACGCCTCGCCGCGGACGAGCGACAATTGCTCGCTCAATTCAACGAGCGCCTCCAATTCTTCCCTTTCAGATTCCTGCAAAAGGCCTTCGTTGTTGCGGCCCATCAGTTCCTGAAGACGCTGCCTTCGCTGGAGAATGTAGATTTCCAACGGCCTTTACCCAGTCAACCGGCGCGGCAACTGTTGAATTCACGCAACCATCCTAAAGCGTCATGATGTGGCTGTCAATGGCGTGGGCACCACTGTTCACTCAGGGCCTTTGTTCACCCGATCTCCCGATCATCGGATCACCCGATTATAAGCCCAGAAATCGGCGAATCGAATCTTGCAGGGCGGATACGGTCATGACGCCATTGCCGCCGTAGATGCTGGATTTTCCACCGAGGTTAAAGAAGCGGGCGCCGGCTTCCTCGCCGATGATCTTCAGGGGCGCCAGGTCCCACGCTTTGGCCTCCATCGTTATCCAGACTTCCGCGCGTCCCGAGGCCACACACATGGCGTCCATGCAGCCCCCCAGGTTTCGCACCAACCAGAACTGGCCCAGCCAGGGAAGCAGGCGCTCCCCCCAGGGGAGCTGCAGGACTTTGTCGAGCCCCGACATGCAGAGCATCGCCTGGTCCAGCGATTTCGCCGAGGAGCAGTGGATGCGCGTGCCGTTGCAATAAGCGCCCAGCCCGGCCGCGGCGGAATAAAGTTCCCCCAGCGCCGGCAGATGGCATGCGCCCACCACAACGTTGCCTTCCGCTTCCAGGCCCAGCAAGACGCCCCAGGTGGGAATGCCGCGGATGAAGCTTTTCGTGCCATCGATGGGGTCGATGATCCAGCGGCGGCCGCTCTTGCCTTCACGCGCCGCGCCTTCTTCACCCAGAAGCCCGTCGTCAGGAAAGGCTTCCGCCAATAGCCGGGTGATCAGGCGCTCGCTCGCGCGATCCGCAGAGGTCACGGGGGAACCGTCGGGCTTGGTCTCCACCTCGAAACCCTTGGCGTGATTTTCCAGCGCCAACCGCCCGGCCTCGTGGGCGATGCGTTGTGCGACTTCCAGTTCTTTTTCAAAGGACATAAAAAGGCAGTGGCTAGTGGCAAGTGGTCGGTGGCGCGTGGTTAGCGCTAGCCACTTGCCACTAACCACTCATCACTGCTTTTCAAAACGCCAGATACACGGGGTTCTCCAGAATCTGCTTGAGGGTTTGCAGGAATTTTGCTCCCATGGCCCCGTCCACCACGCGATGATCGCAGGAGAGCGTCAACCGGCAGCGCAGGCCGGCTTCCACGCGTCCGTCCACCACCACGGCTTTTTCCGCCACGGCGCCCACAGCCAGGATGGCGCATTCGGGCGGGTTGATGACGGCGGAGAACTCATCGATTCCCATCATCCCGAGGTTGGAAATGGAGAACGTGGAGCCCGCATATTCCTCGGGAAGCAGCTTGCGAGTGCGCGCGCGGGCGGCCAAATCCTTTGACTCGGTGGAAATTTCCGCCAGGCTCTTGGTGTCGGCATTGCGGAGCACCGGGGTGATGAGGCCGCCACCGTCCGTAGCCACCGCCATTCCCAGATTGATGCGGTTGTAGTAGCGAATCGATTCCCCTTGGAAGGAAGCGTTCACCTCGGGGTTTTGGCGCAGGGCCGCGGCGCAAGCCTTCAAAATGATGTCGTTGTAGCTGATCTTCAAGCCGGGGTCGAGCAGGCTGACGGATTCGCGCAACTCCCTGGCGCGCTGCATGTTCACTTCAATGGTGAGGTAGAAATGCGGCACGGGCGCTTTGCTCTGCACCAGGCGGGTGGCTATGGTCTTGCGCATGGAACTGAGTGGTTCGTCGGTAAATTCGGGG
>Ga0326728_10022633_pt1 | contig 11632 bp, 10 predicted proteins | sample MB3enrmetagenome_FD_207602 | JGI IMG/M metagenome (GOLD analysis project Ga0326728, IMG submission 207602) | Lab enriched peat soil microbial communities from McLean, Ithaca, NY, United States - MB31MN | ecosystem: Environmental > Terrestrial > Soil > Wetlands > Peat | place: USA: New York... | reverse complement strand
TTGGCGACGGACTTCAGCAATGCCTCGACCACCGGCCAACTCCCCAACATCCAGGACCTGGCGCAGGCCATGAGCGGCCATCACCACCATCATCATTCCCACGCCTCCGCCGATCCAAACAGCACTTCCAGCACCACCAGCAGTACGACGGGCACTTCGAGCAGCAGCAGTTCGAGCGGCACGCTGGACCAACTTCTAGCGGCCTTCCAGGCCGGTTCGACCCAGAACGAGTCGCTCAATCCGATGTCGATTATTCTGAACACGCTGTCCAGCGCCGGAATTGGCATCTCCAATTCCTGATCGCGCTACTCTAAGGGTGCTATTCTCCCTGTTTAGTCACTCTTAGAGGCACATTCTGACCAAGACGCTTCCCCCGAACGCGTATACGCCGCTGGCCCCTGGAACGGCATACCATCCGCTGGTTCCCGCATCGGCGGTCGTGGCCGAGCTCACTCCACGTTCGGTGGGATGGGGGCTGTTGCTGTGCGTGGTATTCACGGTTGCGTCGGCGTACTCGGGGCTGAAGGTCGGCCAGGTGATGGAAGCGGCGATACCGATCTCGATTCTGGCGATCGGGCTGGCGCGGCTCTATCCGCGGCGATCGACGCTGCTGGAGAACGTGATCATCACCGGCATCGGGGGCCTCGCGGGATCGGTGGTGGCGGGGGCCGTTTTCACGCTTCCGGCGCTTTACATTCTGAAGCTCGATCCGCACCCGGCCGAGACCATCCTGATCTGCCTGGCGGGCGGATGTCTGGGCGTGCTCTTCCTGATCCCGCTGCGGCGCTACTTCGTGCGCGACATGCACGGGTTGCTTCCCTACCCTGAGGCTACCGCCATCACGGAGGTTCTGGTCACCGGCGAGAAAGGCGGATCGCAGGCGAGACTGCTGCTGGAAGCCACCGCCATCGCGGGCGTCTATGACTTCCTGGTGACCACCTTTCACGTTTGGAAAGAGTACCTGGATTTCCTGTTTGTCCCGGCCATGCGCGTGCTTTCCGAGCGCGTCAAGGTGGTGTTCAGCTTCGACGCCATCGGTTTTATCCTGGGACTGGGTTACGTGATGGGGTTGCGCAGCTCGCTGATTCTGTGCGCGGGCGGCGTGCTTTCCAACTTCGTGCTGGTGCCGCTGATCTGGATGATCGGCAGGCATATTTCCGGCAGCTCGGTATATCCAGCGCAGATACCCATCGCACAAATGACTGCCACGGAGATTTTCCGCGGCTATGTGCGCTTCGTGGGAGTGGGCGCCATCGCTACCGCGGGGATTTTCGGGATTCTGAAATCCATGCGCATCGTGGCCGGATCGTTCGGCATCGCCCTGCGCGCTTTCCGGCGCGGCGACACGCTGGGAGAACGCACCGACCGCGACATTTCCGTGATGGCCATCCTGCTCGGAGTGATCGCCAGCGCCATCGCCGTGGCGGCGTTTCTAGGCAATCTTTCGGGATCGCCGGCGGTGATTCTGGCGGGGCTGGCGCTGACGCTGGTGTTCTCGTTCTTTTTCGCATCGGTGGCGGCCAACGCCATCGCCACCACCGCGCGGAATCCGGTGTCGGGCATGACCATGCTGACCATCATCATTGCGTCGGTGGTGCTGTTGCGGTTTGGGCTCTCGGGCACCACGGGCATGTTTTTCGTGATGGCGCTGGCGGGGATGGTGTGCACGGCTCTCTCGGTCTCCGGGCAGGCCATCACGGATTTCAAGACCGGTTACTGGCTGGGATCGACGCCGGCGGCGCAGGAGAAGGTGAAGTTCCTGGGCGTGATTGCGGCATCGCTGGCGGTGGGCCTGACCATCGTGCTGCTGGCGCGGGCATTTCAGTTCGGCGAGGCTGCGCCGGGAGATGTGCGCGCGGTGCTGCCATCGCCGCAGGCCTCCATCATGAAGGCCCTGGTGGAGGGATTCATGAGCCGCCAGCCGGTGGCCTATATTCTATTCGGAGCGGGCGCGGCGGTGGCGGTGATCATGGAAATGCTGGGCGTGCCGGCGCTGATTTTCGCGCTGGGGATGTATCTGCCGCTGGAACTGAACACGCCGGCGCTGGTGGGCGGATTCCTGGCGCACTTTCTGGGGAAACGCTCGGAAAGGCTGGGTGGAAAACGGGGGAACACGGTGCGCGAGCGGGGTGTGATCATCGCCTCGGGATTGATGGCGGGTGGCGCACTGGGCGGCGTGTTGGGGGCGGCGTTCCGGCTGATTCCGGGGTATAACGAAGACTGGATCAAGACGCCGTTCTACGGCCATGAGCTGGTTTCGCAGACTGTCTCGACGGCCCTATTCGTGGGCCTTTGCGCCTACTTCTGGTGGAGGTCGCTCGGTCACAAGGAGGAAGCCGAGTCATGAGTGCGCCTTTTGAGGAACTGATTGGCAACGCCATTCTGGGAATCGATACGCTGTGGGGAGGCGACGTGATGTGCGCCTCGGGGGTGGGGCGTTTCATCGCCGATTCGTGGTTCTCCGACGAGCCGCTTCCCGTGGCATACACCGACCCAAGCGCGGCGCGGGTTCGCGAATCGGGCGGCGTCTCGGCCAAGTCACCCGACCGGCAGGCGATCCAGGCGTACCTGGATCGTGTGGAGATCCTCAGCGCCATCCACGCTTTGAAAACCGAAGCGCCGCACTCCGACTACCTGGCCGGGCTGGCCCTGTGTTTCGAAACCATGTGGGACCTCGCCATGGAGATTTTGGGAGTGGGCGAGCCGGTCCCTTACGACCGTTGCGTCGAGGCATCCACGGGCCAGGCGCCGGAACCGTCGGACCCTTCGGCCAAACGGGAACGCGTGGCCGAGTTGCTGGCGCGGGCCGGATACCCATCGCATAACCGGGACTCACTGCTCGAGGCGGTGGATGCCTGGAGAAGAGCGCACGCGGTTCCCATGGCCTCCATCAAGCCGCTGGGCGCCGCGGCGATCGCCTGGTCCGACCAACTGACGGCCAGCAACGTGATGCCCCATCTCCCGGCGGCGCTGCGCTCCGTTCCGCGCGCCAATATCCGGTTCCTTCCCATCAAGGATGCGTGGTTCTCCGGGTCCATGAACTACCTGGGGCGAGCGCGGAAGCAAGACGGGACGCCGGAGTACGAGGCGACCTATGAGATCAATGCGTCGCTAGAGATCTCGGTGCCCGAGTTTTTGCAGTTAGTCAGCCACGAAGTGGTTCCCGGCCACGTGACCACATTCGCCTACCTGCAAAACCTGTGGGTGCGGGGCGTGGTGGGGTTCGAAGCTACAGTTCTAACTATGAACACACGCGCGGCGGCTCTGTTCGAAGGCATCGCCAACAACGCCATCCTGATGGCGCACGGGGTAACCGAGGTGGACGAGTTGCCGGATGAGGACCTGCAGATCGGTGTGCTGCTCCCGCTGCTGCAGGACGACGCCAAGAACCAAGCGTCATATCTGACCTGGAAGGACGGGGCGCCGCAAGCCGAGGTGGCGGCGGTGCTGCGCCACGAGTTTCTGGTTTCCTCCGAGCGCGCAGACAAGCTGTCGGGCGCCTGGGGACGCCATCCCCTGCTGGGGCGGATGTATCTGCCGGCATATCGCGCGGGAACCGAGAGAGTCGCCGATCTGCGCCGCCGCTACCCGGCGGGCCAACTGCTTCCGGTTCTGTACGGCTGCTCAGGCCTGGTGGATGTGACTACCATTGAAGGAGTGCTGGCATGAGCCGGAGGTAAGCATGGTCACGGCATCGCAATTGCGCATCGGAATAGCGATCAAGTACGAGGGACAGAGATACAAAGTGGTTGCCGCGGAGTATCATCCGGGCCAGGGTAAGATGGGCGGCGTCACGCATACGCGCCTCGAGAACCTGGACACCAGAACTTTTTGGGAGCACAGTTTCCGCTCGGATCTGAAGCTGGAAGAAATCGCACTCGAGAAACAGGTGCTGGAGTTCCTGTATGCCGACGGCGACCAGTGCTGCTTCATGAATCCCGAAACCTACGAACAGACCGAGGTTGAGAGGGACTCCGTAGGCGAGCCACAGGCCGGGCTGCTGGAGGCGGGTATGAAACTGAGTGTCGAGTTCCTGGAAGGCCGGCCGGTGAGTGTGTTGTTTCCGGATGTGCTGGAAGTCAAAATCGTGGACACGGCTCCGCCCATACACCAGCAGCAGGACAACACCTATAAGCCGGCCAAACTGGCAAACGGCATCGAGGTGATGGTGCCGCAGTTCGTGAAGACGGGGGATGCGATCCGTCTGGATGTGCCGAACATGAAGTACATGGATCGCGCCAAGACGGACGCCAAGGCGAAGCACGGGTAGGTGGGGACCGGGCAGGCGAGCACCGCCTGCCCCACCTTAGCGTTTGCGAGCGGTGAAAGCCGCCGTCGCGGCGTCGTAGGTGAAGGTGTAGAGCACCTGGGTCTCGTTGAAGATCATGACCCGTTTCCACGCGGCAGCCACTTCAGCCGGCGAATCGAGGCTCACGAATTTGCCGGAGATCTGATCGGGCATTTCAGCCACCGACGCGGGCAAAGACGCGTCACGGTCCAGTTCAGCGAGCGTGTGCGTCGCTTTAAGCGCGTTATTCAAATAAATCGTAACGTCTTGAGGCGGAAGCATTGCGGGCCTCCTTCAGGCAAGAGTCTACCACTTCGAAAGGACCAATGGCGCCGCTCGCCGGAACTATGCGAAAAGTTCCTGCGCCCGGGTCATCCGTTCCCTCACGGTCACTCCGTGCGGGCACTGGACGACGCAGGCAGGGCACTGGTCGCAGCGCACAGCCTGGTGCTCGGCGGACATGCGCAGGAAGTGCTCCCGGCCGAGAGGAAATTGGCCGTAGCCGTCGGCATACATGACGAAGCGCACCATGTCACCCACCGGCAAGCCCTGGGGGCACTGGCCGGCGCACTGGCCGCACATGCGGCAGAAGTAGGGAGTAATCTCCTGCAACCGGGCGGTCAGGATCTTCTGATCGGTATCGGTGAACTGCTGCTGGGCCATGACGCCGAAGTTCTGCTCCAGTTGGTCGATGTCGGTCATGCTGGGGACGGTAGTGGCGATGAGGGGGTTCTTCAACACCCACTTGAGCGCGGCGGGGGCGAAATTGGCGGGCCGTGCCGGCGGCGGAGGCGGCGCAGCGGCAGCACCGGGGCCCCTGCCACGGCCACGGCCTCCGACCCGGGCCATCACCTTCATGGCCACCAGGCCAACGCCGGCCTGGTGCAGTTTCTCAAGGGCTGGGCCCCACTCGGCGGCGGAGGCGAAGTTGTACTGGGCCTGGACCACATCGAGCTTGGCTTCGATGACGCGATCGACGACGGCCGGCAGTTGGTGGGTGCTCATGCCGATGAACCGCACCTTGCCCTGCTGTTTGGCCTTGCGCTGCGCCTCGACCAACTCATCGGGGATCAGTTCCGGGGTGTCCTTGCCGTGGAGCAGCCACACGTCCAAATGGTCGGTTTGGAGCTCCTTGAGGCTGGTATCCAGCTCGGCCAGGATACCTGCTCCGGTCCTCTGATCACACTTGGATGAAAGAAAAATGTCCTTCCGCTTGGCGCCCAACGCGGCTCCCACCATGCGCTCGTTCTGGCCGCTTTGGTAACCGCGGGAAGTATCGAAGTAGTTGATGCCCATGTCAACGGCCCTGGTGATCACCGTCGGGTCGGAGGTGATCATGCAGCCGTAGCCGACGCTCGAGACCTTCAAGCCCGTCTTGCCCAGAACGCGGTAAGTGATTTTACCGGCAGTGGGCGCCGCCTGCTGGGGAGCCAGAGCGGACGGAGTGGGACTGGATGTGGCCGATGCCAGACCGGCGGCCGGCAAAGCCAGGCCGGCAGCCAAGAAGTTGCGCCGAGAAGTATCGGTTTTCACTTATGCCTCCTTCAGTTTCCGATGAGCGGACCTGAAATAGGAAGAATAGCACCGCGCGTGGCGAAAAGCACGTGTGAAAACGGACAAGAACGGGCGCGGTCAGGATGATTTGCCGAAGGTGAAGGGCTGGACCATGAGTTTGCTGGCACCTTCGGGGAGTTGGGAGTAGAGGCTGTCGCCGGTTTCCCCCGTGCCAACGTTTTGGGCCGAGGTGCAGGGGGGTTGAGTGTTGGTGGCAGACATCAGATTGTCCGAGGTGACGGTGAGGGTCCCCTGGCCGGCAACGAAGTTGGCGATGGCACTGTTAGCCTGGCCGACGAGGTTGACCTGGAAGGCGACTATGGGAGCGAGCCAGGCGGATGAAACGGTGGTGGAGGGGTCGTTGCTGACTGGTTGTTGGTCGAGGATCTTTTGCGTGGGCGGCGCCACCAAATTGCCCTGGCTGTAGACGGACCAGATTGCACCAATGATGTTGCCGGTTTGCGGGTCATTCTGGAGCGCAAGGACCAGCTTGTAGCCGGCTGGGAGAGTGCCTATGGGGACGGATGCCAGGGTGAAGTAGTTGTTGATGAGGTCACTGCCCTGCTGGGCCTTGGAGCCGGCAGGATAGAGCTGATTGCGCAGCGGCTGGGAGGGCCAGTTGTCGATGAAGCCAAGCAGATTGCCGTTGGTGTCCACGACCCAGCCGTATTGCTGAAAGGTGGTGGAGAGCGAGGTTTCGGAGCCGGCAGGGGTGTAGGCGTTCCACTGGAAGCTGAAGCCGTCGGTGCTGTCGAGGGCAGAGGTGATCTCGATGGTGAGGGTGAGGCCGGTGAGGTTGACGACATTGGTGCAGCTTCCGCCCCAGATGTAGTAGTTGGCGCTGCTGGAGAGACCGCCCTGGCGGGGTGGGACCAGCGTGGACACGCAGGCGAAGGGCGCGAGGGCGAAAGCTGTGCCGGAGCCGCTCTGCTGTTGGATGTCGACGTTGGAGGTGGGCCACTTGCTGGAGTTTGCCGGCTGTGCCGAGGAGGTCAGGAGGCACTCCAGGCTGGAGTTTTTGGCGATGAAGCCGACGTTGAGATCGTTGTTGAAGGACACGAGGCTGGGCGCGGCAGCACTGGTCTGATTGACGCTGACGTTGGACGACCAATCCGCAGAGGAACACACGAGCACGGTTTGGGTATCGTTGTTGGCGACGAAGCCGACGTAGAGCAGGCCGTTATAGACGGCGAGGGAGGGCGAGAAGCGGCACGACTGATTGGTGTCGGAAGCGCTGCTCCAAGTGCCGCCCGGCTGGATGTCACAGCGCAGGATCGCGTTGCGACTGTCGTTCGAGACAAACACCATCTGCAGGTTATTGCCAAACTGGATGAGCGACGGAGCCTGCGGGCTGGTCTGGCCGGTGTCGGATGCGGCCGTCCAGTTGGCGCCGTCAGGGGTTGAGCAGTAGAGAATGCGGTTGCTCGGGTCGTTGGCGATGAATGCAATGTAGAGGTTGTCGCCCCAAACGGCCAGCGCGGGCGAGCACTTGCTGTATTGGTTGAAGAATGAGGCAGGCGTCCAACTTACACCGTCCGGCGTGGAGCAGACGAAGATGCGGTTGCTGGGCGTGCTCGTGTTCCCGGAGACGGCGACATCGTCTGTGATGAAGGCTATGTAGAGGCTGCCATTGAAAAACGCCATGGCGGGCGTGGAGGGGCTCCACTGGTTGATGAAGCGGCTTCCGGTCCAAGACTTTCCGTCTGGCGTCGAGTCAACCAGAATCTGGTTGCTGCCGTTGGCGGCGACAAAAGCGGTCCACAGGTTTTGCGACATTGAGATTGATTCTCCGATCAAGTACAACAGAATTTTGGCTTGGGTCCCCAAGGCTGGCTATACACCTACCCAGCATCCCTCTTGGTAATTCCCTGCCACGATTAGAGCATTGTCACCACGCCGTGTCTGTACGATTGTTCACACTTTCACGAGACAATCGCTTCGAAGATACCCACCCATCCCGCCGGCCAAAGCCAGCACACAGCTTTCGGTGAGGATCTGGCGGACTATGTGCCCGTGTCCCGCGCCGACGGCGGCTTCGAGCGTGCGGGTCTGGTCAGCTACTCGATTTCGAAGTCGGCGGAGCGAACCACGGACTTTCCGGCGGAGTCCGAGGCTGTCAGCTCAACCCGATAGGAGCCTGCGATGAGCGATGTCAGCGGCAGCTTGAGCCCCACCGGAATCACCGGATTGCCGGCGTGAATGAAGTTCGCCACTTCGAGAACGCCCGAGTCCATCTTCGCCTCTCCGGTTTTGCGGTCCGTCACTCGAAGCTCGACTCCAACCTTAGGCGGGTTCGCGCCCACCAGCAGCGGTTCATAGATCTCCAGGTACATGGTGGCTGGGTCGGTGGTCTTGAACCGGTTGGCGCCGGTGGGGGTAAACTGCATGCCCGCAGCGACCAGAGGCGCGCGGCCCTCGAGCAGCTCCGCGTCCAGGGCCGTCTCCAATTCGGACACCCGATGCATTTCTTTGCTCAGAGCCAAAGCGCTGAGGCCGAATTGATTGCCGTCGTTGGGATCGACCATCAGCGGCTGTTCCAGCTTGCCAAAGCTCTCGCCGCCCGAACTGAAGACGACTTTGAAATTGTACTGGCCGGAGGCCACGTCAAACTGGTTCTCGTAATGCAGGGGCTTCTCCTTAAATGCGTCGAGTTCCTTCTGATTCTCGAAATCGAGCTTCACGGTGTCGCTGAACCGCGCGGCGACGGCGCCATCGAGATGGTAGGCGATGCCGAGGACGTTCACTTCGGAATGAAGCTTCCCCTTCACCTTCTCAAACTTGAGGGATTCGGAAGGGATTTCGATGGCCACGTCGACGCGGGCGGTGTTGGGCGAGGTGTAGAAGAACGGAACCTGCATGGAGGCAGTAACGGTCCCGGGCTGCGAGGCGGTGGCGCGATTCTCGAGGTCCTGCTCGACCGGCTTCCCCGCGAGATAATCGATCGCTTTGACATTGCAGTACCCGCTGCGCGCCCGGACGTTGGTTCCACCGCGACCCACCTTGACCCGCAAAGTATGGCAGCTTCCCTCCGGGGATTCCACGGGCGTATAGGCGAGGATGTAGTACTCGTTCTGCTCCTTGCCGATCCTTTCCAAACCGCCGAACAGGTCGTTGGTATTGGCGATTACGAAGCCGCCGGTGCCGTCCGCCAGCATATAGAGCACTTCCTGATTGGCGGTCGCCGAAAAGGGAACTGGGGGGACAATCTGCCGCGACAGGTTGTATGGATTGGTGCGGTAGGACTGACCGGGAACGGTCGGGCCTCCGCCGGTTGACGGCCCGCTCCCCGTGGTATTGCCCGTGGTGGTGCGGCCGCCCGGGGTGGTGCCGCTGGTGGTGGTGCGGCCTGGGGAGTTCCCGCCCGGAATGGAGGGGCTAGACGACCCTCCCCGGGTGGTGGACCCGCCGCCTGGGGAAACGCCGGTATTTCCGCCTCCCTTGGCCGCCCCACCACCGCTGATCTGCGGTTCCCATTCAGGGGATGACGAAACAAAAGAGGCGGCCTCGAAAAAGCCGAAGCCGAGCCTCACACCAGCGGGTCGAGGCTCGACGACCGCGCGCGGCGGCCCGGCGGCGTCAAACCCGCCCACGGCGAGACCGCGTACGTCAATCGGATAAATCGCGACATTGGCTTTGTTGCAGGCGTCAATGGCAGCCGTCACCTCCGACCGGATCTCGGCATTGAGCGGAAAGCCGGCGGTGAACAGGATGAGGGTCTTGCGGCCGGGAACATCCGCCAGGTTCTTGGCCAGACTGCGCAAGGCAAGCACCACGCTGCGCGCGCCATAATCGGACGCGGCTCGGCCCAAACGGGGCGCGCCGATGGAGGCAACCTCTACATTGGGCGAAACCGCCGACGATTTCACGCCGCTCACCACCTGCTTCAGCCGTTCGGCGTCGGCCGTGAAGTTTTGGGCAATCTCCACGGCGCCGCCGAAATTGACGATGGCCATCAGCCGGTCTGGACCAGCGTTGTTGTCGATAAACCTGGCCGCCGCCTGGCGGGCTCGAATCTGGTCGCCGGGGTTCATGGTGGAATTGTCGAAGAAAAGGACCAGGTAGCGCTTCTGATTGCCGGACGGGGAGGCGGGATCCGCTTCGAAGGAAAAACTCTTGATGGATTGTTCCTTGTTGTCCTCCCAGACACGAAAATCCTTCAAGACGAGATCGTGAACGTAGGCGCCCTTCTTGTCGGTTACGACCGTGTCCACCAGGACCAACCGCGTTTCCGTCCGGATGACAGTTTGAGAGCCGGCCGGAGCGACCGCCTGCTGGGCCTGCGCCGCAGCACCCGCAAAACACAGGGCTCCCACGAACAACGACATGCCCTGCAACCGCATCTTACACCTCCATTGAAGGAATCTTGACGGCGCCCTCATCGGCGAATTTCCGGACCGATGCATGCGTCTCCTTCGCTTCAGTCATCATAGCGCCTTTATCGAGCCTCGCTTTTTCCGGGGCTATGCGCTGCGCGCGCGGGTCAGCCATCCTCTCCTCCACAGCAGGAAGTACACAATCGCGAGGGCCCCGTAGGTACAGCACCAAAACCACGGCGTCCACCAGGGGATCCCGTTGAACCGGTAGTCCGAGACCGGCCAAAGGAAGCGAGTGGCATAGTATCGGAAGCTGTGCGTAAAAATATCGATCAGGATATGGGACAGCCATCCCAACAGCTCGAGCACGACGCGGCGCGCCAGGAGCGAAGTCACCGCAAAGACCAGAAGGAACACGATCAAACTGTGCCCGACGGGATAAAGCGGCACCCCGAAGCCCACGCGCGGCAAATGCCCGCCGCGCAGGGATCGAACATCCGCCGCACGCGTGAGAAGCAGCCATAAGCCAATGGCCACGGGTGGTCCGAATGCGAGCAAATCCGGGAACATAGCCCACCAGACTGTCCATCCCACCCGAATTCGGACATTAGCCGATTTCCTGGCAGTTGTGGCCCCAGCGGCCGCCCACAATCCATGCGCAATAATATCCATGACCGATTCTCCAGCACGCTAATAATCGTGAACTTCCGCCGCGCCGTGTGCTATATTCTATACAAATCCATCGCAGAATGGATAGAAGGACAGTTCCTAACGGGGAACGGGGAATTGTGTCGTAATGTGTGGAATTGCGGGTTTTACACGGCTTAGCCGGGTGGTGGACTGGGGTGTTGCCCACCGCATCACCGAAGCGTTATATCATCGCGGCCCGGACCAGCAAGGGGTTTTCGAGGGCAGCGAAGCAACCCTGTGCGCCGTCCGACTGAAGATCATCGATCTGACCGGCGGCGATCAACCTCTCCTCAGCGACGATGGGGATACGGCCATCGCGTTCAACGGCGAGATCTACAACCATCTGGAGATTCGCGCGGAGCTCGAGGAACTGGGGCACCGGTTCCATTCGCACTGCGACACCGAGACGGTGCTGCGGGCCTTCCTGGAGTGGGACACGGAATGTTTCTCGCGCATGCGGGGAATGTTCGCGGTGGCGCTGTGGACGGAATCGCGCAAGCGCCTGGTGCTGGCTCGCGACCGTATGGGGATCAAGCCGCTGTATTATTATCGGCGCGGCGACGATGTTTATTTCGGATCGGAGCTGAAGGCGATTCTGGAGCACGCCGACGTGCCCCGGCAACTGGACCTCGAGGGGCTGGATTCGTACCTTTCGGTGAATTATGTTCCGGGTCCGGGCACTCTGATCGAAGGGATTCGCAAAGTGCCGCCGGGGCACCTTCTGGAATGGCGTCACGGGAAGCTGTGGGTGGCGCCATGGTGGAAGATACCCGCGAACGAGAAGCGG
>Ga0326728_10022632_pt1 | contig 11632 bp, 11 predicted proteins | sample MB3enrmetagenome_FD_207602 | JGI IMG/M metagenome (GOLD analysis project Ga0326728, IMG submission 207602) | Lab enriched peat soil microbial communities from McLean, Ithaca, NY, United States - MB31MN | ecosystem: Environmental > Terrestrial > Soil > Wetlands > Peat | place: USA: New York... | reverse complement strand
CGATGTTATTGAAGTGGTCGCCGATCTCGCTCACCACCTGGCCGATCCAGGTGTAGCGGTAGTTGCGGTTCGTGCGCAGCAGTGCAACCAGGCCCGGCATGGCCTAGCGCTCCTGCCGTTTGGCTTCGTTCCAGAGGGCGTCCATCTCCTGGAGCGTCGCCTGGGCGGGCGTTTTGCCGGCCGCTTGAAGACTCCGCTCCACGTAGCCGAAGCGCTCGCGGAACTTGCGGTTGGTCCGGCGCAGCGCCTGCTCGGGGTCCACTTTGAGAAAGCGCGCCAGGTTCACCAGCACGAACAGCACGTCCCCGAATTCGCCTTCCAGTTGGTCCCCGCGCGCTCGGGCGAGTTCCTTCAGCTCCTCATCCAGCTTCTCGAGCACCTGGCCGGCGTTGGGCCAGTCGAATCCAACCCCGGCCGCGCGCGAAGTGAGCTCGGTCGCCTCGGCCAGCGCCGGCAACGACCGCGGAACGGACCCCAGCAGCTCCGGAACCTGGTTCTTCTCCGCCTTCTCCTGGGCCTTGATTTCGTCCCAGCGCAGTTTCACCTCTTCCGGCGTCTTCGCCGTCCCGGAGCCGAAGACGTGCGGATGCCGGCGCTCCAGCTTCCGGTTGATGGCGTCGAGGGAATCCTCAATGGAGAAGAGCTTCCGCTCGGAGGCCATCTGCGCGAAGAAAACCGCCTCCAACATCAGGTCTCCCAGTTCTTCGGCCAGTCCACGCCAGTTGCGCGCGTCGATAGCGTCCAGCGCCTCGTAGGTCTCTTCCAGCAGATACGGCTTGATGCTGTCGAAGCTCTGCCGGCGGTCCCAGGGGCAACCCTCGGGCGAGCGCAAGCGCGCCATGATTTCGGTCAGCCGCTGGAATTTGTCGCCGGCGCTCAAGGAGTTTTCAGTTTAGCAGAGGCCCGCCGGGGCACTGTAAAATAGAGCTTGATGACCGACGCCGATACCCCTGCACCGGAACCGGCCGAACAGGAATTCCCCCTGCCTCCGGCAACCTTCGACTACCTCGTTTTCACGCTCCGCGCCCAGGCCGAGATGCAACTCGGGCTGCTGCACTTCGGCGAAGAGAAAGACCGCCCCGAGCCGGATCTGCGCATGGCCCAGCATGCCATCGACCTGATGGGCATGCTGGTGGAGAAAACGCGCGGCAATCTCAGCCTGGAGGAGCAGCGCTACCTGGAGAACTCGCTCACCGAACTGCGCTTCCGCTATGTCCAGATGGCCGAGGAAAAGAAACCCAAGTAGATGACCTCCGCCGCGGCCCCGACGGTGATCACGGTACTGGGTTCCGGCACCAGCGTGGGTGTGCCGACCATCGGCTGCCACTGCGCCGTGTGCAGTTCCACCGATCCGCGCGACAACCGGCTCCGTCCCTCCGTCCTGATTAGCTACGGCGGGCGAAACGTCCTGATCGACACCACGCCGGATTTCCGCCAGCAGGCCCTGCGCGCCCGGCTCGACCACCTCGACGCCGTCCTGTTCACGCACGCCCACGCCGATCACATCATGGGCCTCGACGACGTGCGGCCATTCAACTATCGCCAGACTTCCCCCATCCCGATCTACGGCGGCTCCGATACCATCGCGGCCGTACACCGGGTATTCGAGTACATCTTCGCGGACCGCAAGAACGAATCGCACGTTCCCCGGCTGGAGCTGCATACGCTCGACGGCGCGTCCTTCGAGCTGTTTGGCATGCAGTTCGTCCCCATCCCGCTGCGGCACGGACGCGCCTGGATCTACGGCTACCGGTTCGGCGCCGCCGCCTATCTCACCGACCACAGCGGCATTCCGGAAGAATCCATGGAGAAGCTGCGCGGGCTGGATGTGCTGTTTCTGGACGCGCTCCGCCACCGCCCGCATCCCACGCACACCACCGTGGAGCGGGCGCTGGAGCACGTCGCGGAACTGGCGCCGCGCCGGGCTTTCTTCACGCACATCTGCCACGATTTGCCGCACGCCGAGACCGAGAGCCGCCTTCCCGAGGGAGTGCGTCTCGCTTACGACGGCCTCCAGATCGCGGTGGGAGGGGGCCGGTGATCTTCCGCGGCCTCGAAGAAGCGGCCGGCCGGTTCGGCCCCTGCGCGCTGACCATCGGCAACTTCGACGGAGTCCACGCCGGCCATCGTCGCATCCTGCGCCGCGTGGTGGAGGTGGCGCGGGAGCGCGGCTGGAAACCCTCCGTGCTGACCTTCCATCCGCACCCGGCCTGCATCGTGGCTCCGCAGCGAGTTCCGCTCCTGCTCACCACCCCCGGCCAGCGCGCGGCAATCATGCTGCAAGAAGGCATAGAACAGGTGCTCATTCTGCCGTTTACCCGCGAGATCTCCCTGCTGGAGCCCGTGGAATTCGCCGGCCGCGTGCTCAGCCAGGCGCTGGACGCGCGCGCGGTGCTGGTCGGCGACAACTTCCGCTTCGGTCACCGCCACGCGGGGGATACGCAATTACTGGGTGCGTTGGGAGATCGATTCGGTTTCGTTGTGGAGGCCATTCCCGCCCTTCGGCTGCGCGGGCGCGTGGTTTCGAGCAGTGAGATCCGGCGCCTGGTCGCCGCGGGCAACGTCAGCCTGGCCGGCCGGCTGCTGGAGGCGCCGTTCGCGCTGCAGGGCGAAGTGGTTTCCGGCCAGGGCATCGGCTCCCGGCAGACCGTGCCCACGCTCAACCTGGCCGCTCAAAGCGGCGTCCTGCCGGCGCTGGGCGTGTACATCACGCGCACGCGCGACCTCGCCGGCCAGCGTGTCTGGCCCTCCGTCTCCAATGTGGGCTATCGCCCCACCTTCGACGGCGACGCGCTCACCGTCGAGACGTTCCTTATCGAGGCCCTGGACGGCCCGACGCCGCCTTCCATCCGCGTCGAATTCCTCCGCCGCCTCCGCCCCGAGCGTAAGTTCCCCTCGGCCGATGCGCTCAAGACCCAAATCCTCCGCGACGTAGCCCGCGCCAGAAGTTACTTCCGCCGTACAGACCGCAGCGCCTAAGCCGGCGCGCGAAGACGGCGGCGCACAAACAGCGGCGTGCTGGGACGGTGCTTTTTGTGGTAATCTCGCATCTCCGGGGGAGTTATGGTTCTACCACATACGTTTCTTGCCGCCTTGCTGCTCATGCTGCTGACGATGTTTTGCTGGGGCTCGTGGTGGAACAGTTACAAACTCGCGGGCAAGTGGCGATTTGAGCTGTTCTATTGGGACTTTATTCTGGGTGTGGCCGCGGCGGCGGCGCTTGCCGCATTCACCTTCGGAAGCCTGGGGTACGACGGGTTTCTGTTCGGCGACGATTTGATGCGAGCGGGCAAGCGGAACATGGCGATGGGCATGGGCGCCGGGGCCATCTTCAATTTGGGGAACATGCTGCTGCTGGGGGCGGTGTCGGTGGCGGGGATGTCGGTGGCGTTGCCCGCGGGGCTAGGCACGGCGCTGATCGTGGCCGCGATCTGGAATCAGGCGCGCCACCCGCAGGGCAATTCGACGATGCTGCTGGCAGGGTTGGCCATCGTGCTGGCAGCCGTGGTGGTCAATACCTACGCCTATAGGCGCATGGCGCTGGCCAAAGCCAGGCAAGCCATAAAGATGGGAAAAGGGAAAGGGACGATCCCCAGGATGGGCTGGAAGGCGACGGTGCTGAGCGTTGTGGGCGGCCTGCTGCTGGGCTCGTTCTACCCGCTGGTGGAAAACAGCCAGAACGGGGACGCGGGGCTGGGTCCGTACGCGATCGCGTTCATGTTCGCGGGCGGGATTTTCTGTTCGACGTTCGTTTACAACCTGTTCTTCATGAACCTCACGGTGCAGGGTCAGCCGGTGGAGATCCTGGAGTACTTGAAGGGAACTTTCAAACAGCACGCGCTGGGAGTCGCGGGAGGCCTGCTGTGGGCGGTGGGAGCGGTCGCGAGCTTCGTGGTGGCAGGCGCCCCGGGAGCGCATCTGGGGCCGGCTCTGACTTATGGATTAGGGCAGGGCGCGGCCGTGGTGGGTGCGCTATGGGGCCTGCTGGCATGGAACGAGTTTCGCGAAGGAGACCCGCCGGCGAGAATCCTGATGGGCGGGATGACGATCCTGTTCGCGGGAGGGGTCGTGCTGGTATCCGTGGCCCGGATGTATCCGTAGAAAAGCCCGCCCCGCCTAGGCGCGTGCGACCGCATGCACCGTCGGCTGTTGGATACTGGATAGTATGCCATTCGTGCCGGTATCGGAGGCTATCGAGGAGATTCGCGCGGGCCGCATCCTGGTGGTAGTGGACGACGAGGATCGCGAGAATGAAGGCGACCTTACGGTGGCGGCGGAGAAAGTCACGCCCGAGATCGTCAACTTCATGGCCACGCACGGGCGGGGTCTGATCTGCCTGGCCCTGACGCCGGAGCGCTGCGACGAGTTGCACCTGCACCCGCTGGCGCCGCACAACACGTCGCGGCTGGGGACGGCATTCTACGAAACCATCGATGCGCGGGAGGGCGTAACGACGGGCATCTCGACGGCGGACCGCGCGCGGACCATCCAGGTGGCCATCGATCCGGCGGCCCGGCCCAGCGATCTGGCCAGGCCGGGGCACATTTTCCCGCTGCGCGCGCGGGAAGGCGGAGTGCTGGTACGCGCCGGGCAGACCGAGGCGGCGGTGGATTTGGCGCGCCTGGCGGGCCTGAGCCCGGCGGGCGTGATCTGCGAGATCATGAACGAGGACGGCACCATGGCCCGGGTGCCGGAACTCACCGAGTTCTGCCGGCGTCACGGGTTGAAGATGATCTCGGTGGCGGAGTTGATCCGCTTCCGCTGGCAGCACGAGCGGCAGATACGGCGCGTGGCCGAGGGAACGCTCACGACCTCCTGCGGCCAATTCCGCAGCATCGCCTACGCCACCTCCACGGACCCGGACATTCATTTGGCGCTGGTGAGCGGCGAGTTGGGAAAGGGCGAGCGGGTGCTGGTGCGGATGCACTCGCATTGCGTGTTCGGGGACGTCTTCGGGGCGGCCGGTTGCGATTGCCAGAGGACGCTGCGGGAATCCATGGAGCGTATCGCCAGAGAGGGCGGAGTGCTGGTGTACCTGCACCAAACCGGGCCGGGCATGCGGGTGGCGGAGACCCCGGGCAACATAGACCGGATCCTGGCGCACGGCCGCGACTTCGCGCACTACGCCGACCCGGACGCGCAGAGGCTGTTGCAACACGAGAGCGGGATCGGCGCACAAATCCTCTCGGACCTGGGCCTGCGCACGATCCGGCTGCTGACCAATCACCCGCGGCGCGTAGTCGGGCTGGAGGCGTTCGGGATTACGATCGTCGAGCAAGTTCCCGTCGCGGTTTGAAAGGTTAGACTAGGAACTGTGCACGAGCACAACCATACGCACGACGCCGGCAATGTCCTGATCTGGAGCCTGGGGCTGACGGCGGCGTTCGTGGTGGTGGAAGCGGCGGCCGGACTGCGGGCCCACAGCCTGGCGCTGGTGGCCGACGCGGGGCACAACTTCACCGACGCGCTGGCATTACTCCTCGCCTGGTTTGGAGTGTACTTCGAGCGCAAGCCGCCGGACGAAAGCCGGACCTATGGCTATCAACGCGCCGGGGTCCTGGCGGCCTTCGTCAATGCGTTGGCCTTGCTGGTTCTGGCCGGTTACATTCTCTTCGAGAGCGCCCAGCGGTGGCGCGAGCCGCGGCAGGTGAACCAGACCATCATGCTGGCGGTGGCGGCCCTGGCGCTGGTGGTGAACGGCTCCATCATGCTGGGTTTGCGCCGGGGGCGTGGCCACGACATCAATTTGCGGAGCGCCTGGGCGCACATGTTCGGGGATGCGGTGGGCGCGCTGGGCATCGTGATTGGCGCGCTGGTCATCCGGCAGACCGGGTGGGTGAGGGTGGATCCTCTGCTCTCGGCGCTGATCGGGCTGCTGATCGTGTGGACGGCCTGGGCCATCATCAAGGAGTCGTTGAACATTCTGCTGGAAGGGCTGCCGCGGGGCCTGAAACTGAAGGCGGTAATCGCGGCGATGCGGGAGGTGGAGGATGTGCTCGACGTACACGACGTGCATATCTGGAGCCTGGGGTCGAGCACGCGGGCGCTAAGCTGCCATGTGCTGATCCAGGATGTGCCCCCCTCCGCCAGCGATTCGATTTTGCAGCGGCTCAACGCCATGCTGGAAGAGCGGTTCGAGATTCACCACACCACGGTGCAGTTCGAGCACGTGAGCTGCCCGGGCTGCGCGATGGAGCAGGACTGAGCCCGACTTCCGAAATCAGTGTGTCAGATCACGTCGGCGAAGCTACGCTTCAGCTTGTAGAACCAGGCGTGGCCGGCGAAGAAGAGCGCGGCCGAAATCAGCCATAACTTCCAGAGCGGGCCGAAGGACGGAGCGCGGGCTTCCAGGAAAATGTCGCGGTAGGCGTGGACTAGAACGAACATCGGGTTCTTCGAGAGGATGGCCAGCGCCCGAGGCGGCAGGGATTCCACCGGGTAGCAGATGGGCGTGAGGAAGAACCAAAGCGTCAGGAGAAAGCCGTTGATCTGGCCCAGGTCGCGGACGTAAACGCCGAGGGCAGCCAGAAACCAGCAAACGCCCAGGGTGAACAGCAACTGGGGAACCACCAGCACGGGCAGCCATAGCACCGTCGCGGGCACGGCGCCGCGGGCCAGCAGCAGGCCGGCCAGGAAGATGACCAGCGCGAAGGCCTCTGTGACCAGCGCGGCGGCGGCCAGGTTCACCGGGAGCGTCTCCAGCGGGAATACCAGCTTCTTGACGAAGTTTCGGTACTCCAGCACGACGAAGGGAGCGCGGCCCGCGGCCTCGCTGAAGGCCAGCCAGGGCAGCATCCCGCACAGGAAGTAGAGGACGAAGCCGGACCGGGAGGGGTCTCCGTGGAACCTGGCCCGCAGCACGATGCCGAAGACGAAGAAATAGGTCGCCATCAGCATGAGCGGGTTGAGAACCGTCCAGAAAACTCCGCCAAAGGAGCCCCGGTAGCGGCCGAGGATGTCGCGGCGCACCATGGATCGGATCAGGGCGCGGTTACGCCAAACGATCGCCAGGGGATACTTGAAGGCGCGCCCAATGGCCCGCAGGAAGCCGCGGCGGCGCAGAGCGCCCAAGGTGGTCATGGCGCCGCCCGAGAGGCGTGCCTGGCCGTCTTCCACCTGGGCGTCGATCAGCAGGCAAGGCTGGCCCTCCCGATAGTGCCAGCAAACGTTTTCCCGCATGGAGGAGACGAATACCTGGTAGCGGCCCGGTTCGCTGGGCAGTTCCACCACGATTTCGACTTCCGTGGACTCGCCGGGGGCCAGCGGGTGCGCGAGCGGCGTGCGCGCGCCATCCACGACCAGCGTCCCGGTGTCCGGGTCCAGGATCTGGTAGCCCACGGCGTAGCCATCTTCGGGTTTCCAGGTTTCGCTGGAGGTGTTGACCGCGCGAAAGCGGGCGCGGATGAGGAGCCCCTGCTGTTCGAGGCGACTCCGCGCGGCGCTCATTCGCTTCCGCCGTACAGCCAGTCCGGGTAGCGGCTGCGGATAGGGCCGGTCTTGCGGCCGACCGCGTAGATGCCCTCGTCGCGCAGCTCCGTCGAGTATTCGTAGCGCTCCAGCAGCCGGCGCACCCAGGCCAACTCCGGCCGGGGCTGCTCGTAAAACGGGCCGGTTTCCAGCAACGAGACCTCGAAGCCCGCGTCCCGAAACAGCAGGCGGATCTCGAAGGGCGTGTATTCGCGGCTGTGGCGCGGGTCGATCTTGCCCTCCTCGTCCGGCCGGATGTACTGCGGGAACAGGCCCGGGTTGTACCCCTGCAGGATGGCGGAAATGGCGCGCAGGGAGGCCAGATTGGGAGTGGTCAGCACCAGGTGGCCGCCGGAACGCAGGATGCGGTTCACCTCGGCCATCATGAACATGGGATCGACCGCCAAGTGCTCGAACAGCTCGCAGCAGAGCACGGTGGCGAAGTAGCCGTCCGGGTACGGGAACACGTCCTTCTCGGCGTCGAACAGTTCGAGGTCCATCTCGAATCGCTCCCCATTGGCGGAAGCGACTTCGCGATGCTCCACCACGCCCAGCTTTCCGAAATAGCAGCCGCGCACTTCGCCGTAACCGAGGCGCTTGCCAAGGGCGGGGGCGACTTGCAGGTAGGTGCCCATCTCCAGCACGCGGTCGAAGGGCGATCCGGGCGGCGTGATCTTCAGAGTCTTGGTGAGGCGCGCCAGGTGTGCATCCACGTAGGCGCGGAACAACGGCTCGCGGGGCGCCCACTCCAGGATGTCGTCGGGCGAGGGCGGGGCAGGGGGCGGCGCCGGTTCCGGACTGGCTTCGGGAGACGGCGCGCTGGGTGGCTCCGCCTTCGCCGCCTCGGCCGTGGGTTGCGGGCTGGGGGCGGGCGGCGCATCGGCCACGGCCACCGGCGCGCCCGCCGCCACCGATTCCAGAAATGCGCCGTACTTGCCCGCGACCAGCTCCCAGGTGCATTCGCGCTCCACCCACTCTCGTGCGCGGTGGCCAATTTGCCGGGCCACCTCCGGGCGCGAAACCAATAGATTCAGGAACTCGAAGATCTGGTCTTCCTCGGTCTGATCGACGGGAACTTTCAGGCACACATCGTCGGGGAAATCGCGAAACGAGCCGATGTCGGAGACCAGCACCGGCCGCGCCAGGCCCATCGCACGGAGCAGGCTGCCGGAGCTCTCTCCGACGGTAGGGTAGCGCAGGTTGAGGACGATGTCGCAGGCGGCGATGTGCTCGACGAACTCCTCGATGGGCAGGAAGCCCAGCACACGGACGCTGGCCGCCAGACCCAGCGTGCGGACGAGCGATTGGACGGGGAAGTCGGGATGCGTCTCGCCGGCCAGAATGAACTTGGCGCGGGGCTCCAGGCGCAGCAGGCGGCGAAAGGCGCGCAGGGATTCGGCGATGCGCTTGTAGGGCTTCAGGAAGCCGAACAGGCCGATCAAGGGCGTCGATTCGTCGATGCCGAGCCGTTCGCGGCACGCCCAGCGGTCGGCGTTCCGGACCCAGGCGCCGTGAGGGATGCGCTCCAGCGGTCCCTGGAACCCGGCGGCTCGGATCTGGTCGAATACGCATTGGCTGTGGACGATGACCGCGCGGGCGCTTTCGAGCACGCGGCGAATCATGGGCACGCCTTCGTAGTCCGGCCCGACCTCCAGGGCGCGAACCCGCCGCGCGTAGGCCAGCGCGGTTGCTCCGCCCTCGTATTCCACCTCGCGCAGGTAGGCGTCCCAGTCGTCGCGGCGGATGGTGAGGCCGGCCACCAGATGATGCAGGTTGGCCTCGTGCATCACCACTACGCCAGGATGCCGCAGGGCCATCTGGTAGACGAACTCGTGATAGGGGTTGTTGCCGAGCTGGTAGAGCGGCAGGTCGAACGACGCGGGATCGAACGCGGCGGGCTCCCGGTCGAAGACCTCCACTTGGTGAAGGCGGGCCAGCGGTTCGAGCAAGGCGGCCGAGTAGTCCGCGATGCCGCTCTTGGATGGCGGCATGGGCGAGAAGAAAGCCAGACGCATCTCAGCGCACCAGTTCCAGCGAGAAGACCCCGGACTTGAGCGGGACGCGAATCATGAGCGGCGTGCGGACGGCGTCGTGCGCCAGCAACAGCTCGAAGGCGGTCTCCGAAGCCGGGCCCTTGAGCGAGCCGCGCACGCGCTCCGCCTCTTGACGCCGGCCGTTCACCTGGATGGTCTCGGCGCCCGCGGACTCCAGCTTGAGCCGGTAAGGCGCCCCGAAAAAGACGGTCTGCGGCGGCGGCAGACGCCCCTGGCCGAGCTCGCGGCGAAGGAAGTAGAAGAACGAAAGCGCATCCCTGGCGCAACCCGGCGCCGGGATTTCGGAGTGGCCTCCTCCGAGGCTCAACGTGAGCCGCGTGGCTACCCCCTTCTGGGCGTCGAAGTCCGTTCTTTCCTCGGCCTTCCTGGCGCCGTGCGTGGAGGTCTTCACAAACTCAACCGAGCAGAACTCCCCGCCGGCGGAGGACTGATACGAGTCGCTCACGAGGAAGCCCGGAATGGCGGCATCCAGCAAGAGCGCGAATCGCCAGCGGCCGCCCACGCGCCTGGATACGAATTGCGCCTCGCCGAGGGAGCGGCCGCTGGGCCCGTTCACCGAATAGCGCAGGCTCTCGTCGGAGAAGGGCGGGGGCGGCGCCTGAGCGGGCTGCGATGGCCGCGCGGCAGCGGATGGCGCGCTGAGCGCCGGCGCGGCTGGGGGCGCCTGCGCGAAGGCCAGGGCCGCGGCCAGCAGCGCGGCAAGAGATAGCGGGTAAAGCTTCATGGATCTGAAACCGGTACGGGCGCCAGACGCTCCCGACGGAGGCCGGAACGGCTGGCAGCCACATCGTAGTAAACTTCCAGGGTTCTCTCCGCCGTCTTGCGCCAGTTGAATTGGGCGGAACGTTGCAGGCCGACTCTCTCCATGCGCTGGCGCAGCTCGGGGTGTCGCACCAGGTCCAGCATGGCGCCGGTCATCTCCGTGGTAGAGTGCGGGTCGAACAGAACCGCGGCGCCGTCGGCCACCTCGTGTACGGCGGAGGTGTTCGAGCAGGCCACCGCTCTGGCGCAGGCCATGGCCTCGATCACGGGCAGGCCAAAGCCCTCGTAGAACGAGGGGAATACGAAGAAATCGCAGGCGTTGTAGAGATGCAAAAGACTGCCGTCGTGGACAAAGCCCGTGAAGTGGATGCGGTCGCCCAGGCCGCTCTCCTCCGCGGCGCGGCGCACTTCGGAGCCGCGCCAGTTCTCTTTGCCCGCCAGCACCAGGCAATGCGGCAGCTCGGGGCAGGCGCGGAGCATTCCGGCAAAGGCGTGGATCAGGCCCACCTGGTTCTTGCGAGGCTGCAAGTCGCCGACGGTGAGGATGAAAGGGGAGTGTATGCGGAAATGGGAGCGCACCCAGGCCACGGCCGCCTCGCGGGAGGTCGGCTGGAACTCGCTGGCCGCGGCGTCCGGAACCACGACAATCTTGTCGCCGTTGACGCCATAGGCGCGAGTAATCGCCGAGCGCGAGAACTCGCTGCCGGTAATGATCCTGGCCGCGCGGGCCACCGTGCGGCGCACGGTCAGCCGCAACTGTGTGGCGCGGGACGGCGTGAAGTACTCCGGATGCTCCAGGAAACTCACGTCGTGAACGCTCACCACCACCGGCACGGGACAGTTGATGGGCGCCGTGTACTGCACGTGCAGCAGGTCCGGCTTGTCCCGCCGGACGCGGCGCGGCAGATCGAAGCCCAGGCGAACGAAAGGATTGCGCGAAACCCGGCGCTGGCTGAAACAGTGCGGCACCAGCTCCGCCGCCTCGGGGACCGACAGATAGGCGATGAACTCCGCCTCATCGTCGGTGGCCGCAAACGCGTTCAGCAGGTTGCGGATATAGACTTCGTTGCCGGTGAGGTGGCACCCGATCGCATGAGCGTCTACAGAGAAGCGCATTCGGCTTTCTTACAGTATAGCGGGGAAAGCACCCCCATTTTCGGGTTCTTCCGCTCAGCGCACAAAGTGCGGCAGCTCGGCCGGGATCTCCATAGCCAATTCGACCAGGCCGCGGTATTCGCCGTCGGCGTACCAGGGCGACTGGTAGATCAGCTTCCACACGCCATTCTTCTCAATCGTGTACACGTTGGGGCGGCCCGAGCGCAGCATCTCACCCACCTTCGTGCGGGACG
>Ga0326728_10022631_pt1 | contig 11632 bp, 6 predicted proteins | sample MB3enrmetagenome_FD_207602 | JGI IMG/M metagenome (GOLD analysis project Ga0326728, IMG submission 207602) | Lab enriched peat soil microbial communities from McLean, Ithaca, NY, United States - MB31MN | ecosystem: Environmental > Terrestrial > Soil > Wetlands > Peat | place: USA: New York... | reverse complement strand
ATCCCTTCAGCGAACAGAACGACGCCGCGGCCATCGACCGCGCGCGCCTGCACCTGTCGAAGTTTTCGGGCACCGAGCAGATCTATCAGTTTATGCTCTCCGACGCCAGCCGCCGCGCGAAAAAGATCAACTTCAACGAGCAGTTCCCCGGCTCGGCCGAGGTGGTGGTGAACAACCGCGACGTCCTGGGCGCGTTCACCAAGCCGGGTTGGGCGGCCATGCAGGAGAACCTGCGCAAGGCCGACAAATTCTTCGGCGGCGAGCGCTGGGTGCTGGGCGATTACGCCGCAGCCAAACCGGACGCCGCGCAACTCGAGCAGGAGCTCCGGAACCGCTACACGTCGGATTACATCGCGCGCTGGCGCGATTTCCTGCGCAACACGGTGGTGGTCCGCTATAGCAACTTGAAGGACGCCGCCATGAAGCTGAACGTGCTTTCCGGGGCGCAGACGCCGCTGCTGGCGTTGTTCTGGGTGGCCACGCAGAACACCGCGGTGGATTCGCCCAAGGTGACGGAGGCCTTCGACGCGGTGCAAAAGGTGGTGCCCCCGCCGGCCACCACGGTCCAGTATGTGTGGCCCACCAACCAGGAGTACATGACTTCGCTGGCCGCGCTCGAAACCGCCATCAGCCAGGTGGCCGATGCGTCGGGACCTCCCGACCCGAATCGCGCCGCACCGGTCCGCTCCAGTGCCGACGCGGCCGGCAACGTGGTCAAGAAGATGGGCTACACCTTCAAGATCGACCCGGAAGCGCACATGGAAACCACCACTCTCAAGCTGTTGCAGGCGCCCATCGATTACGCCGATGCGCTCACCAAAGGAATCGGGGCCGGCGAGATCAATGCCCAGGCGCGGCAGTTCTGCGCGGTGTTCTCCCCCATCGCCGCCAAATTCCCGTTCAACCCGGTGGCCTCGGCGGAGGCGAGTTTGCAGGAGTTGGACAGCATCTTCCGCCCGCGCGAAGGCAGATTGTGGACCTTCTATGCCGAGACTTTGCAGAACTTCCTGCAAAAGCAAGGCTCTCAGTACACCCCCAATCCCAGCGGCGGCGTGCAATTCTACCCGGCCTTCGTGACCTTCTTCAACAACGCCGCGCGCTTCTCCGACGCCCTGTACCCGGCGGGCGCGGCGGAGCCCAGCCTGCGCTACTCGCTGACGCCGCAGCGCTCCGACCAGATCAGCGAGATGACCGTGACCATCGATGGGCAGACCGTCAAATCGTCCGGGCAGGGTGCGGCGCAACCGCATGTCTGGCCGGGCGCGGCCACGCGCAACATTCGCATCAGCGCCAAGCTCACCGGCGGTTCGGATTTCGAATTCGAGAACCGCGACGGGCTGTGGTCGCTGTTCCGGTTCTTCGCCGATGCCGACCGCTTCACTCCCTCCGGCGGCGGAAGCCTGCTCGAGTGGGTAGTGAAGCAGGGCCGGGAAGAGCGTCCCGTGATGGTGGGCGGCAAAGCACTCACCTACCAGTTCCTGGTGGATACCGGCGGCGCGGCGCCCGTGTTCCAGAAAGATTTTCTGTACAGCTTGCGGTGCGTCTCGCAGGCGGCCCGGTAGAAGAGCCATGGAACTTCCCGCGAACATCGGCAAGTACGAGCTGCTGGAATTCCTGGGCGGCGGAATGTCCCATGTCTATCGCGCGCGGGACACCGCCATCGGCCGGCAGGTGGCCATCAAGATCCTCACGCCCGAAGCCTGTCAGGACCCCGAGGCCAAAGCGCGTTTCCTCCAGGAAGCGCGCATGGCCGGCAACATCGAGCACGAAAACATCATCCGCATTCACGATTACGGCGAAGAGCAGGGCCGGCCGTTCATCGTGATGGAGTTCCTGGTGGGCGAGGACCTGCGCCACGCCATCCGCGACCACCACACCGGCGATGTCTCGAACCGCCTCCGCATCGCGCTCGATATTGCCCGCGCGCTCGAATACATTCACTCTCAGAGGATCATCCACCGCGACATCAAGCCCGACAATGTGCACATCGACGCTTCGGGCAAAGTCAAGATGATGGATTTCGGCATCGCCAAGGCCGAGGGTCTGCATCTCACGCGCACCGGATTCGCCGTCGGCACTCCGTATTACATGTCGCCGGAACAGGTGCGCGGCGAACCGGCCACCGAGTCGATGGACATTTACGCCTTCGGGATTCTTCTTTTCGAATTGCTGACCGGCCAGAAACCGGTCGAGGGCGACACGCTGGAGCGGCTGTTTTTCGCCATTCTGAACGAGCCCCTGAAGCCCGAGCCGATGGTCGCGGCCGGCGCTCCGGCGCCCATTGTCGACCTGGTCCTGCGATCGACCGCGAAGAAACCGGAAGGCCGGCCGCGCAGCTTCACCGAGGTCGTCGCCGAGATCGAAAAAGTCACCCGTAAGGAAGCGCCTCAGGTGGCTGCGCCTCCACCCGTCTCCCCCGTGGCGGGCCGGCCCGCGGCGCTGATTGGCGCGGTGATAGCGGTGGTGCTATTGGCGGGCGCCACGGCGGTCTACTTCGTAACCAGGGGATCGACGAAACCACCGGCGGCAATCACGGTTACAGCGCCAGTGAAGAAAGAACCGCCCGTGGTGCTCGAAACCGAAACCGGTCAAATGGTGCTGGTGGCCGCCGGCGCATTTCTGGCCGGGGAGGACCGCCATTCCGAAACCCTGCCGGCATTCTACATCGACCGCACCGAAGTTCCCAACAGCGCGTATGCGCGTTTCTGCCAGGCCAAGCAACGCCCGCTCCCGCCGGGCTTCGCCGCCGATCATCCGGACTACCCGGTGGTGGGGATCACCTTCGTGGACGCGCAGGAATTCGCCAAGTGGGCGGGCAAGCGCCTTCCCACCGCGCTCGAATGGGAGAAAGCCGCGCGCGGCACCGACGGCCGCACTTATCCCTGGGGAAACGAGGCTGATCCGGGCCGCGCGAATGTGGCCGAGAGGCAATCCGGGCTGCTGCCGGTCACCACTTTCTCGGTCGGGGAGAGCCCGTTCCGTGCTCTCAACATGACTGGCAACGTGTGGGAGTTCGTGGACGATTTGAAAACGCCCAGCGCGCAAGCGGTGCGCAGCTTCGCCGCTATTTTGAAGCCACCTCCGACGGCCACAGAACCGTGGTACGTGATCCGCGGCGGCAGTTACAGGCGTCCGCTGACGGACGGCGTAGTCTACGAGTGGACCTCGATCCCGGCGCGCTTTGCCGGGCCGGACATCGGGTTCAGGTGCGCCAAGAATGCGGAGTGAGGGGGGCTATCGGTGCCGAGTTTCGCAAGTGCGGCGGCACATCGAATGATCTTCTCGCTCACGGGCAGCATGGGGCCCTGCGCGTCAAGCTGAGAAGCGCATGAGCTACGAACCATACACCTCTGACGAACTGACCCATTTCGTTGGGCGGCGGTGTCCCACCGATGACGAACGCTGCTACAACCTACTGCTCAAAATCCTTCAGGAGGGCCGGCTGAAGGCCGGCGGCATTCCGGGCGCCGGCGGCGAAGCGGCTTCGGGCCCAATGTTGTCCATCACGGGCCCAGGCAAGATTTCCGACGCGACCGCTATCCGGGGACAGATCGTCTGCTTTTGCGACATTCCCCTATCCGGGCTGGGGCTCCACGTGAAAAAGTACGGCTGCTTTGGAGTCGCCTTTCGCAAACCATTCCTGGTGACGAGAGGGGCGAACCCGGTATTCTACGTCGTCAAGGATTCGATGCTGCCGGGTAACCAGGTGCTCCCCACAGGATCGGGTTCCTTGGAGGTAAGCCGGGACATCACACGAGCGGAAATCATGGATCGAATCATGGAGCGCGAGTGGCGGGTTTATGGCGACGTTCTCTTCGCAGTGCGCGATGTGGCCCGGATCATTCTCCCGGATGCGTATACCGATCGCTTTCGCGGCGAGTTACCAGACTACAGCGGTCCACTTTTCGAAGTGCGTTTGCCACTCGCAACCGCGGCGCACATACGCGATAATTAGTCAAGGAAGCAAGGCATGCTCGATTGGAATACTTGCGGAGTAGTGGAGCGACACACCGGGCGAGTGAGCGGGGCTTGGGTGTTTCGCGGGACCCGTGTGCCTGTATCCGCGCTGTTCGCGAATCTCGAGGGCGGGGCTACCGTCGAGGAATTTCTGGAGTGGTTTCCAGGCGTCTCGCGCGAACAGGTGAACGGCGTACTCGAACACGCTGCCCACAGCTTGGCCGCGCCAGAGGCCGCGTGACTGCCTGATGCGCATCCTGTTGGATCACAATACCCCCGCGCCGCTTCGCTACGCGCTGCGCGGACATCAGGTTGAGACCGCTTACGAAAGAGGCTGGGCGGAACTGCAAAACGGAGAACTGATCGCGGAAACGGAATCGGCCGGCTTCGATCTGCTGATCACCACCGACCAGGGGATTCGGTACCAACAAAACTGGGCCGATCGATCCCTTGCGCTCTTGGTTCTGAGCACGAACGACTGGACTTGGCTTCGTCGATTCAAAGAACGCATACTTGAGGCGGTTGACTCGATTCGCCCTTCAATGTGCGTCGAACTTGAGATCCCCCGCAGACAGTAGTGACACCGGCGCTGGGTCAGAAGAAGACCCTCCACTCCACATCGTCGCCGGCGGTCGTTGTGTAGTCCACCGTTAGCAGATGCTCGTCGGTTGCCATCTTCGCCGTCAGGCCGCCGGATAACTCCACGCGCCTGGCCGTGAATCCGTCCGGAAGGTAGATCCGCAACTGGTACGGGTCGCCGGCCACCGCGCGGGAGACGCCCCGCAGCACGCGTTGCGGGCCGTCGTAGGCGAGGTCCTTGATGTCAAATGCCATTTGCCGGATGTGCCGGCTGGTGGAAATCAGCACCGGCCGATTCTGTTTCTCGACGATGCTGTAGATGTCGCAGTCATACGGGCTCAGCGGACGCGTCACGAAGGTTCCCTTGAAGGTCCCGATGAGTTTCTTGCTCCAGAATTCATAAACGATGTATTCTTTGTCGGGATCGAGGCGCAGGTCCTTGGCCGCATCCAGCTCGGCAGTGAACTTAATCGCCTCCTGCCGGGTCGCAGCGGTAAGTCACCCATTCGATGGGCGTCTTGCTGGTGTAATTGAAAACGCTAAGGATACTCCACTTTCCAAAGGGCCGGTCGACGGGCATGTTCCAGATTTGTGCCGGCTTCCGGATGAATAAGTCCACGGGATAGGACACATCCGGGGTCGGCGGGCTGATCCGCTTCAACAATTCAATCCGGTCCTCGGGGTAAGGCTCATTGAGCGCTTCCTCCAGGAAGAGCGTGCTTCCGGCCATGGCGTGGAAGTTCGAACTGACTTTTGCCTGGCCATAGTTGAAGCGCCCGGCCGACTCATCAATCGGCTGGGACTTGTAGACATGGAAACCGTCGCCGTCGTTCCAAAACACGCGGCCATTGTAAAAGAACCGGATGGACGAGCCCAGCAGCGAGTCGGTGAGCCAGTGACGCCAGCCGTCTCCCATTTCATAACCGTGATCGGCATCGTCGGAGACCCGGCAGATGTCGACCAGTCCGTATGAATGGTCCACCACATTCATGTTGGAGCGGATCACCCTTCGCGGCGCCTTTTGATCGATCACCTCGCGCCAGGGGGTCCCGGCCGCGCGATAGGTCTCGAGCGCGCTCATATAGGGGTCGTACTGCCCGGGCCACTTGTCCCACCAATCCGCGAAATCCATCTCCGCCCGGCCGGTTTCTTTCTCATGACCGACTACCCATTGAGACGCACGCTCCCGCTCCAGCTTAATGGTCAGCGGATTCGAGAAATCGATGACTCTTGTCGCCATTGCCATGCCATAGTACCGGGCATGTATGGGGAGATAACATTCGTCGGGGTAACTGGTCCGGCCGGGCCCCCCGAGAGCCGGCTGAGCCCCCGCCGGCCGCTGCGCCTCCGCCGCCGGGCGGCGCCGGCCCGGATCCTGGGAAGGAGCGTCAGGCGGTTGCCGGTCTCCGCCGTTACCATACAATCCCCAACTGCCTTGTCTGCCAGGTCCTCCAAGCCCCCAGTAGAAGTCATTCAAGCCATGCGCCTTGAAAAACTTGTCCGCATTGGCCTCGCTGCCGCCGGACAGGTACCCGTGGAAGCGGCTAAAGTTGTTCGAGACCAACTCCCGGTCGTTGAGATCTATCGGCCGCCGCTGTTTCAGACGTATGTCATAGACCATGGCGATCAGGTCCGCCTGGTGCTCCATGGCGCGGAGCGCATCGGTATTAAAGTCGATGAGCAGCTTTTCTCCAGTGAAGCTCTTCCCCGGAGGCATGGTGACTTTATAGCTACAGTAGCCTCGAACCTTCATCCGGTCGGATGTCTTTCCCTGCCAGCCCGACGCCACCTCAAACCTGGATGCTCCCTTCGAGTTCGAGACATGTCCCATCAACAGGCTGTTGCCTGTGTCCATGTCGTTGATCACGGCATTCACTTCGTACATCTGGGGCGTGATGAAACTGATCACAGGGGCAAGGTCATAATAGTCGCGGTTGCGGGACATGGCTCCCAGACTGGTCCATCTCTCGGTGGAGCCGCCCAGCCGCGCATCGTCCGACACAAAGTAGTCCATGTCCACCACGTCGACAGCTTTGCCGGTGTTGTTGGAACGGCCCAGGCTGACAAGGATGTCGTTGTTGGTCTTACTAACTGCGATCCGGTAGTCAAAATCGAGTTGTCCGGGCTTGGTCCCGCGCAGCGTCACGGTAACGAACGAGCCCAGGCTGTTGGCGTCGTTCTGGTTGACGGAACTTACCACTGTCCAACCGGAAGGATCGTCACCGGGGAGAAAGTGGACATCGTTCACCCGCATGGGCGTCCCTTTGACTTCCGCCGACCAGCGGCACGCGGCTGGGTCGACGGAAACCAGCAGGTTCCGAGTGTCGACCCGAATCGGTGCTTCCGCTCCGGTCGCGGCGTCCTGAAAAGCGATTCGTACGTCGGAATTGTCCGGATTGCCTTTCCCGTCGCGCTCGAACATGACAATCCAGATGAGGTTCCTGGCCGGATCGGCCCAACTCTGGGTGCTGAATGCACCGCCGTGGCCGAACGAATTGGGCGACAGGACGCTGTTGGCGGCCATCTTCGTGGGATCTTCCACCACGCAGAATCCCAGCCCCCAGGGCATCCCGGGCCGGGCGTCGAGCGCGCCGGTCTGCTTGCGCGTCATTTCCGCGACGGTCTCGGGCTTGAGGATGCGCCGGCCATTGAGAGCGCCCTGGTTGAGCATCATCTGATAGAACCTGGCGACGTCCTCAGCCGTCGAAAAAAGCCCCGCTCCACCAAGCGGCGGACGCTTGCGGTCCGTCACAGCCGTCTTGTAAAGATACGAGATGGTGGTTTCCTCAAGCTTGTTAGTTTGCGCGTTCCAGCGATAGGGGTGCGCCCAGCGCGATTCTTTCTCCGGCGCAATCCAGAAGCTGGTGTCCTTCATCCCCAGCGGTTCGAGCACGCGCTTCTGAAGAAACTGGTCGAACGGCATGCCACTCACCACTTCAACCACGCGCCCGAGCACGTCGATGCCCGCCGTCGAGTACGCCCAACGGCTTCCCGGCTGGAAGCGCAGCGGCTGCTGCGACATACTCCTGCTGGTTTCGGCCAGCGTCAGTTGGGGATCGCGATTGGTCATCTCGCCGAGGCCGCTCGAGTGCGTCATCACGTCCCGCAGAGTGACCGGGCGGGAAGGCTTGACGGTCTCGCCGTTCCGACTGACCACCAGGCCGGCAAACTCCGGCAGATACTTCGCCAGCGGGTCGTCGAAGCGCAGCTTGCCGTCATCCGCCAGGATCGCGATGCACACAGCCGTGATCGGTTTACTCATCGAAGCGATCCAGAAGATGTCATCCGTCCGCATCTTCCGATCCTTGGCCAGGTCCGTCTTGCCGACGGCGTTGAGGTGGATGATCCGATCCCTGGTGGCGATGAGCGTCACAACGCCAGCCACTTCACCTCTATCGACAAACTCCTGCATGCGCGGCGCGACAGCCGCAAAGCGATCCGCTTGCTGCGCGCGCAGCAATCCCGGTATGACGACGATGGCGAGCAACGTTGCCAGCGCCGAAACGGCAATCATGCGTTTGTGTAGTCTCATGTTAATGCCTTAGACGCTCAGTATAATCCGGCAAACCGCGTGCCCACCGCGTACAACGAGGAGTGCGTGAGAATGAAGAGGGTGCGGCGGTCCTTCCCGCCGAAGATCAGTTGCAGCGGACGCTCGGGTACGGGGATGGTATCGACCGGTTTTCCCGATGAGTTGTACACGAACACCTGCCCGGCAGCAAGATAGACATTCCCCTCGCTATCCTGGGTGAGGCTCTCTCCACCCTGCTCCGCGAATAACCGGAAACCGGCCAGAGTCCCATCCGCATTCACGCTGCCGCTGTAGGTCCTCTGTTCCGACTCGTTGGTGACGTAGAATGGCTTTCCCGGAACGGCTTTCACCAAGCCGAACGAATTCAGAATATAAGCGAACTTATAGCCAAAGTATGGCGGCCCCTGAAGAAAGGCCTCGTCACCCGGAATAAACACGGTTCGATCCGGAGAGACATATTGATAGGGCATCCGTGTGGATACCACCTTGGAGAACATCTGGTCTAGAGAAACGTATTCGTAAGTGTCGGTGGAAAGTGTATTAGTGAAATCGCCATTCACCCAGTAGTTCACGGGAAGAATCGCGGTCATGCCCGGACGCTCGGCCGAAGGTTCCGGATCGAGCACAGCGACCTGATCTTCCGGTCCGTCCGGACGGATGGCATAAACGGTCAGACCTTTCCCGCCGGAAGAAACAACTATGAGATTGCCGGCCTTGTCGAAAGCGAGATTCACCGGATCGAGCGGATTGTCGCGGACCAGGCTGATTTCCTTCTTCTCCGGCGACCACCGGTAAATGCGCTGCATGTGAGCATCCACGAAATATAGCTGGCCGGCGGCGTCCACCGCCGCGCCGGAGATGTTGTAGAAGCCGGACGAGAGCTTCGCGACGGCAGCCCCCGGTTCGAGCACGGCAGACGGCCCGCGAGGCTTTGCGGGAGCGGCTTTACCGGAAGCATCCAGCCATGCGAACTCGCGGTCCCTAACCGCGGCGTGAAGCGTCTCATCGACAATGCAGTTTTCGAAAGACACTTTACTCGACCTTGTGTACTGGCGGCAGCCCGTTTCGTCGCATGTAGTCATGGCGCTGTTACTATCCACATGGATATTACGGAAGCGGATATCACTGGAGTCATACATGTGAATCGCGTATGGAAACGGGTGATAGCTTCTGACCACGCGGTAGCCGTGATAGTTCGCTATGGTAATGTTTTTCGAACGGCGGATTTCGAGTGACATTGCATACCCGCTTTCCTCCCTCTCTCCCTCGGTCTGCAATGCGTAGAGTTCCCAGTTGGCAACCTGGTCGAGCTTGATCTCGGTGCGGACATGATGCTCGCTCGACAATTGGTACACATGGCCGGGGGTGGTGGTATCGGAGATATACAAGCCCGCCTGCGCGAACGTGTCGGGCGTCCAGATATTGGCGAAGGTGCCACCGCCGCCATGCGTGATCCAGAGACTGGCGTACTGGCTGTCCCAACGCCGGTGAGGGTCCGGATCGGAGAACAGATTGGCGCTATAAGGGTTCACCCTCCTGCCGTCGGGGCCGATGGTTCCGTGGCCCCCGAGAAAGCGCACGTCATCCATGAGGGAATCTTTGCTGGCCATCCACATGGCGCCCACGGCGCGGCTGTTGATGCCGCCGGCGTACAGACCGATGCCGGTCACAATGTTGTCTCCCCCGCGCGGGGCTTCGAGAAGCGGCCGGGGCGCGCCCGGTCCTTGAAACCCCGGGGTTGAATCGAGGATATCGAACTGCGTCTGGTCCGGATGGATGCCGATGAGCACGCTGTCGGGACGAAGCCTGAGGGTGTCAGTGACGACGTAGCGGCCGGAAGGAATATAAAGCACAGGATGCTCGGCGATGGCCTTCTGAATGACAGCAGTGTCATTGGTCACTCCATCGCCTTTGGCGCCGAGTGATCGCAGATTGACCCATGTGGAGATGGGAGGAAGGCCCCGGATGGCGTTGGGCGTGGATGGCGGCAGGGTTTTCAGCGGCGCGGCCACGTAGCTGGTCTTGATTTCTCCGGTTGCGCCCAGCGCCGGAAGAGTCAGTCCATGCGAAAGGACTTTCACCTGGTATATCTCCCCGGCCCCGGCAAGCTCCTTGCCGCTCTCGCGAAATCGCGCAAAGACAGGCACCTGACGGCAGAGGCTGCTCTCGAGATTGATCTGGGTCATCCGGTTGCTTTCATTGCCGATCAGGATGGCCGGGCCGCCGATGTTCTCGAAGCGCGCGTCCTTCACCCAAAGCTGGTCGGAATAACGAGGGTCAATGGAGATGGCGGTGGGAACATTCCGGAACTCATCGTGGACCAGCGTGAGTCCGGCTTCATTCTCGCGGATGGCCGCCTCCCGCTGGCCGTCGAAGGTGGAGTCGATGAGCGTGAATTGCCAGGCAGGCGACGTCTTGCGCGTGAGAATGCCATATCGGCCGCCGTGAAAATGCAAATCTTCCGCCTCGTTCCCGATGTCATTGAGAGCCGCCAGGCCGGAGCCAATCTGGAAATCCATGTGGGCCAGATAGCCGTGCTGGGCGACGTGAAAGCGAATTCCGACGGCCGCCGCGTTGCCGCTGCCGATCTCGAAATCGATATTGCTCATGGCGGAATAGAAGGTGCCGGCGCCGGCATCGCCGACGGCCTGATTGGGAGGGACAATTCCGGGGTGCGGCTGCGGCCGAAATCCCCGTCCCGGAGCCGCCGCGGCGGCCGCCCTCTGGTTGGGCCGCCCTCCAGCGAAAAAGAACATGTAACCGACCCCCTGCTGGAAGCCCGGGGTGTTATCCGCCAGGACGAACACGGGACGTTTTTCGCCATAGCCGATGAGCCGCACGCCCGTCCAGACAAAAATGGTTCGTGTGACGCGATAGCGGCCCTCCGGAATGAAGAGTATCCCCTCACCGGTGGTCTCCTGGACCCTGTCGATGGCCGCCTGAATGGCCGCGCTATCGTCCGCCTTGCCGTCGCCGCGAACGGAAAATCGATCTTGCGTCAGGTAAACGGCGCTGGGATCATCGAGCCGCGCGGCGTAAAACGATGCCCCACGGGAAGGAAAAACGATTCCCAACAAGATAATTCCAAGCACTATGAGTTTCCGCATGGATCACTCCAGAACCACTGTTTTTGGCTTCAGCCTCATTCTAATTCACGGCAGGCTGCCGAAGGCGGCAGTGGTGCTACGGCCGGCGCAGCAGGGACGGCCAGTTGAGGATCACGTTTAGGGTGTTGGCGGACTTCTGCTCGATGGGAACGATGGCCAGAAACCTCTTTCCATCGCGCGTGACTGCCCAACGGTTGCGCCCGCCGGTGGGCAGCCGCGTCTCGAAGAGCGGATGCGGAATTCCAGCCACGATGGCCCCGTTCTTGGCCTCGATATCCACCGCCATGATCCTGGCGGGCGTGTCCAGCGAGGTGTAGAACAGCTCTTTGCCATCGCCGCGCCACTGGGGCTCCAGTCCGCCGGCGTTCGACACCACCCACTTGCCACGCGCACCCGGGGCCGACTCCGTAAACGGCTGCACGTAGACCTCGGACCGTCCGGACTCGGTCGACCGGTA
>Ga0326728_10022630_pt1 | contig 11632 bp, 17 predicted proteins | sample MB3enrmetagenome_FD_207602 | JGI IMG/M metagenome (GOLD analysis project Ga0326728, IMG submission 207602) | Lab enriched peat soil microbial communities from McLean, Ithaca, NY, United States - MB31MN | ecosystem: Environmental > Terrestrial > Soil > Wetlands > Peat | place: USA: New York... | reverse complement strand
TCCTTCGATGGCCGGGGCAACTATACGCTGGGCCTGAAGGATCAGTTGGTTTTCCCCGAAATCGATTACTCGAAAATCGAGAAGACCAAGGGTATGAACATCACGGTGGTGACCACCGCGCAGACCGACGATCAGGCACGGGCTTTACTGAAGCATTTAGGCATGCCGTTCCGTCCGTAACGGCGATTCGGGTAGGAAGAAAACAGAGTCGAAAGGCAGCAACGAAGAGAATTCATGGCCAAGACATCACATATCGCCAAGGCACTGAAGAAGCCCAAATTTGGGGTACGGCAGCGGAATCGCTGTCATATCTGCGGCCGCCCGCGCGGCTTCCTGAGCAAATTCGGCCTTTGCCGCTTGTGCTTCCGCGGGCTGGCACTGCGCGGAGAAATTCCGGGCGTCTGTAAGTCGTCCTGGTAGCAGGGCCGTTTCACGTTTCTCGTTTTCCGTTTCACGCCCAACCGGCGCCGGAACGCGGCAAGAACGTGAAACGTGAAACGAGAAACGGGTTTTGCTTGCCGCTGGTTCTTCGCCGCTTCGGCGGAGCGAACGGGCAAAGGAGAAGGAACGAATGAATTTGACCGATCCGGTCGCTGATTTTTTGACGCGCATTCGTAATGCGATTAGCGCCAGACACCAGAAGGTGGATGTGCCCGCCTCCAAGCTGAAGGCGGAGATCGCGCGCATTTTGAAGGAAGAGGGCTATATCGCCAACTTCAAACTGACGGAAGAAGAAGGCCATAAGGTCCTGCGCGTCTACTTGAAGTATGGCTCCAATAACGAGGCTGCCATTTCCGAAATCCGGCGCATCTCGCGGCCCGGTTGCCGCGTGTACGTGCGGCGGACGGAAATTCCGCGTGTCCTGGGCGGGCTGGGGATCAACATCCTGACCACGCCCCGCGGCGTGATGACGGGACGCCAGGCCAAGCGCGAAGGCGTGGGCGGAGAAGTCCTCTGCGAGATCAACTAGTGAACTGCCCTCTGCCGGCCCGCCGGGGGCGGGGACGGAAGGGCGGGGCACACAGAGAGGGACGCCCGGCAGAAGTGGTGGCCGTGCGAACCGCGCCGGAAGCCGGCTGGGCCGGAGCAGACGGCGGAGAGAAGAACAATGTCGAGAATCGGTAAAAAACCTATCGCCATCCCCAAAGGGGTAAAGATCGATATCGCCAAGACCAAGGTGTCGGTACAGGGCCCCAAGGGCAAAGTGGACGCTCCGGTGCCGGCGGGAATCACCGTGGAGCAACGCGATGGCGTGCTGGTGGCCCTGCGGGAGAATGATTCGCAGGCCGCGTTGCACGGCTTGACCCGGGCGCTGCTGAATAACGCCGTCGAGGGCGTCACCAAAGGCTGGACGCGCGAACTGGAAATCGTGGGTATCGGCTATCGCGCCGAAATGAAGGGCAAGGGGACGGTGGTATTTAATCTCGGATATTCGCATCCGCTGGAGTATCCCCTGCCGAGCGGGATCGAGGTGGCGGTGGATCCGAAGCAGGTTAAGCTTTCGGTCAGCGGCATCGATCGCCAGAAAGTCGGCCAGGTGGCCGCGGAAATGCGCTCCCTGCGTCCGCCCGACCCGTACAAGAACAAGGGCGTGCGCTACGCGGGCGAGAAGTTGAAGAAGAAGGTTGGAAAAACCGGAGCGAAGTAGCCGCGTTTAGCGGGCGGAAAAGCCCGCGGCGGTGAAAGTTCCGGGCACGAGTAACTGGCGCGACGGCAGATTTGCGGCGCTACCCGGTATGGCAATCCGGGATGAAGGGAAAGAAGAAAATGATTGCACAAGCTTCCAAGAACGGCACGCGGCAAAGAGTGCATGTGCGCATTCGCCGCAAAGTCAAAGGTACGGCGGAACGGCCGCGGCTGTGCGTGTACCGCTCGTTGAACCATATTTACGTGCAGCTGATCGACGATATGGCCGGGGCCACGCTGGTGGCGGCCGGCAGCAATGAGAAGACCGACGGCAAAAAGGGCGGCGGGAATCTGATGGCGGCCAAGCAGATTGGCAAGTTGATTGCCGAACGCGCCAAGGCCAAGGGCGTGATCCAGGTAGTGTTTGACCGCGGCGGGTACCGGTATCATGGCCGCGTCAAGGCGCTGGCCGACGCCGCACGTGAAGCGGGATTGAAGTTCTAAGAGGAATAGAGAGACCAATGCCAACTGTGAGAAGAAAGCTCGACGCCGGACAATACCAGCTTAAGGACCAGGTGGTGGCCATCAACCGTGTCACCAAGGTGGTCAAGGGCGGCAAGAATCTGTCGTTCGCTGCGCTGGTGGTCGTGGGAGATCCCGCGTCCGCCGTAGTGGGGTATGGCAGCGGCAAGGCCAAAGAAGTGCCGCAAGCCATCCGCAAAGGCATCGAAGCCGCCAAGAAAAATCTGATGCGGATTAATCTGACCCAGACCACGATTCCGCATGTGGTGCTGGGCCGCTTCGGTTCCGGGATGGTGTTGCTCAAACCCGCTCCGGAAGGCACCGGCGTGATTGCCGGGGGCGCGGTGCGCGCGGTCATGACTTCGGCCGGCGTACAGAATGTGCTGACCAAGTCGATCGGCACCACCAACCCCCACAACGTGATCAAGGCCACCTTCGAAGCGCTGCGGCAATTGCGCGACCGGCAGGAAGTCGCCACCATGCGCGGTAAGACCGTGGAGGAGCTCTAAAATGCCGAGCACCGATAAGAAGATCCGTATTCAATGGGTGCGCTCCGCCATTGCCTCGCCGGAGAAGCACAAGCGGGTGATCAAGGGCCTGGGATTCACCCGGCTCAACCAGGTGATCGAGCGGGAGGACACCGCGTCGATTCGCGGCATGGTCCTGAAGGTGCCGCATCTGGTGAAGATTGTTGCCGGCGGCAAGTAGCCGGGGTTTACGACCCGGAACTGGCGCTGACGGTTATGGGATGAGGGATGGATCGCCGGGAGATTTCAGTCCGGCGGGGTTACCGGGCTGCTGGCGCATAGCTGGCCGCCACTTTGAGAGCGAAAATGCCGACTAATCTTTCGACACTGAGAAGACCGAAAAAGGCGAACGAGAACCGCAAGCGCGTAGGCCGTGGCATGGGCAGCGGCATGGGAAAAACTTCGACGCGCGGCCACAAGGGCCAGGGTTCCCGCAGCGGTTCCAGCCTGATGCGCGGCTTTGAGGGCGGCCAGATGCCGCTGCATCGCCGCTTGCCGAAACGCGGATTCACCAATATTTTCCGCACCGAATACGCGGTGGTCAATCTGGTCAGCCTGGCCGGTCTGGACGCCGGCGAGATTACCCCCGAAGTCCTGTATCAGGCCGGGTTGGTGTCCCGCAAGAATGCGCTGGTGAAGGTCCTGGGCGTGGGCGAAGTGACAACGGCGCTCAAGGTTCGGGCCCACAGATTTTCCAAATCGGCCCAGGAGAAGATCGCCCAGGCGGGTGGTTCCGTCGAGGTGATCGAAATCAAAGTGGCTCCGGTTGAACGTAAGAAGAAGAAGTGATTTATGGTTGAAAAATTACTAAATATCTTCCGCATCCCGGATCTGCGTAAAAGGATTTTGTTTACGCTGGGACTGCTTGCCGTGTACCGGCTGGGCGGCCACATTCCCACCCCGGGTATTAATGCCGACTTGTTGCAACAGTTTTTCCAGCAGCAGCAGGGCAGCATCCTGGGCTTCATTGACTTATTCAGTGGCGGCCAGTTACGGCGGTTGACGATCTTCGCCCTGGGCATCATGCCCTACATTACGGCGTCGATTATTCTGCAGTTGCTCACGGTGGTGTACGAGCCGCTGGCCAAGTTGCAGAAGGAAGGCGAACTGGGCCGCAAGAAGATCACCCAGTGGACCCGCTACCTGACGGTGGTGCTGAGCGCCGTACAGTCGCTGGGTATCGCCATCACGCTGCAGCGTTCCACCGCTTCCGGCATGGCGTTTGTCACCCATCCAGGGACGGGCTTCGTCCTGATGACGATGCTGACCCTGACCACCGGCAGCGCCTTCATAATGTGGCTGGGCGAGCAGATCACCGAGCGCGGCGTGGGCAACGGCATGTCCCTGCTGATTTTTGCCGGTATCGTCGTCGGTTTGCCCCGCGGCGTGATCGACATGGTCGATAAGGCCCGGACCGCCGCCTGGGGAGCCTTTACGGTTCCCGCGATGGTCATGCTGGTGGCGCTCATGATAGCGGTGGTGGCGTTCATCGTTTACGTCGAGCGCAGTGAACGGCGGATTCCGGTGCAGTACGCCAAGCGCGTGGTCGGCCGCAAAGTTATGGGCGGACAAACCACCCACCTGCCGCTGCGCGTCAACAGCGGCGGCGTGATGCCGGTGATCTTTGCCAGTTCGATTTTGACCCTGCCCCAGACGGCCGGTTTCCTGTTTGCGAACAACCGCTATTTCCGGCCGGTGATGGAAGCCCTCCGATGGGGCGAGCCGCTGTACACCCTGCTTTACGCAATCGGCATTATTTTCTTTGCTTATTTCTACGTTTCCATCGTCTTCAACCCGAAAGAGGTTGCGGACAATATGCGGAAGTACGGCGGGTTTATTCCCGGCATCCGGCCCGGCCAGCGCACGGCGGACCACATCAACGAGATTCTGACCCGCATCACCCTGGTGGGCGCGTTGTATCTGATCATCATCAGCTTTATTCCGGAATGGATGATCGCGGGCATTCACCTCAATCACCTGCCGCTGTGGCTGGGGGGCGGATTCTTTGAGCATCTGCCGACCTGGGTGACCAACGGTCTGGGCGTGAGCTTCTATTTCGGAGGCACTTCGCTGCTGATTGTGGTCGGCGTGGCCATGGATACGGTGCAGCAGATCGAGGCGCAACTGATCATGCGTCACTATGAAGGTTTCACGCCGCGCAGCGGACGAATCCGCGGCCGGCGCGCGTGGTAAGCGGAGCGAGATACTGATGGCAACGAATCCGACGGCGGGAGTGAAAACGCGCAGGGTGGGGCCGGTCATTCTTTTGGGGGCGCCCGGCGCGGGCAAGGGAACTCAGGCCAAGAAGATCGTCGAGGTCTTTGGGGTCCCGCAGATCTCCACCGGCGACATCCTGCGGGCGAATGTCTCCCAGGGAACGGAACTGGGGAAGCAGGCCAAAGTCATAATGGAACGGGGCGAATTGGTTCCCGACCAACTGGTCTGCGACATGGTGGGGCAGCGGTTGCTGCAGGCCGATTGTGCGACAGGTTTTATTCTCGATGGTTTCCCGCGCACGGTGGCCCAGGCGCAGTGGCTGGACGGGTTCTTGAGCGGTAAGGCCTTTGAAAATCAGCCCTGTGCGCGCTTGTCTCCGGTTGTGGTGGAGATTTCGGTCGGCTATAATCAACTTTTGCAGCGGTTGACCGGTCGTCGAAGTTGTCCTACCTGCGGGCGGATTTATAACATCCACTTTCAGCCTCCGCGCGTGCCTGAGACCTGCGATGTTGACGGCGCTAAGTTGTTGACGCGCAAGGATGACACCGAGGAAGTGATTTCCGAGCGGCTGAAAGCTTATGAACGGCAGACCTTGCCGCTGGTTGAGTATTACAAGGCCAAAGGACGCTTGGTGGTGTTGGACGGCAACCGCGATCCGGAAACGGTCACGGGCGAGACGCTGAAAGCAATTGAGCATGGCCATACTGTGTAAGTCCAGTACGGAGATTGAGAAAATGCGCCGCAGCGGGCACATCGTCCGCCAAGTGCTGGAAGCGGTCAGGGATTTGGTGGCGCCCGGGGTGAGCACCATGGATTTGGAACGCGCCGCGGAGAAGTTGATTCGCGAGTGCGGGGCCAAGCCGGCATTCAAGGGATATTACGATTACCCTTGCGTGCTGTGCACCTCGATCAATCAGGAAATTGTGCACGGGATTCCGAACGAGAAGCGCGTGCTCAGGCCCGGGGATGTGGTATCCATCGACTGCGGCGTGGTGCTGGACAGTTATTATGGGGATGCGGCGATTACCGTGCCGGTGGGAGAGTTGACGCCACCCACGGCGCGGTTGCTGGAAGTGACGGAAGCTTCCCTGCGCCGGGCGATTGAAGTGGTTCGCGTCGGCAGTACGGTGGGGGATATCGGCGCGGCGGTGCAGCAGTTGGTGGAAGCCAACGGGTTCAGCGTGGTCCGGGATTTTGTGGGCCACGGCATCGGCACGCGGCTGCACGAAGATCCGCAGGTGCCGAATTACGGGATTCCGGGACATGGGCCCAAACTGCGCGAAGGTATGGTGATCGCCATCGAGCCGATGGTGAATGCCGGGAAGCCGGGCGCGGTGCTGCTGGACGATAAGTGGACCGCGGTAAGCGAGGACGGCAGTTGCAGCGCGCATTTTGAACATTGCGTCGCGGTCACCGCCAACGGTCCCGATGTGCTGACGATTTAGGGTTGGAACGCAGGCGGCTGCGTCGATGGATAAAAAGAGAATGCATGAGTAAGGAAGACGCGATTGAAGTAATGGCGGTGGTGATTGAGCCTCTGCCCAATGCCATGTTCCGGGTGGAACTGGAAAATAAGCATCAGGTGCTGGCCCATGTGTCCGGCAAGATGCGCAAGAACTTCATTCGCATTCTTCCCGGGGACCGGGTCGCAGTGGAGCTTTCTCCGTACGACCTCACCCGGGGCCGGATTGTTTATCGGTATAAGTAGGTGTCTCCCGGAGGTGTCTTTTTGCCGGGAGATGGCTGGAGAAAGCCGGTTTGCAGTTGACAGTTGGCAGTTTTCAGCCAAAACGAACGCAGCGCATGATTGGCTGCAAACTGTGAACTGTAAACTGTAAACCTGTTGAGATTGAGAGCTGCAATGAAGGTACGGGCATCGGTAAAGAAGATTTGCGATAAGTGCAAGGTTATCCGCCGCAAAGGTGTGGTACGGGTGATCTGCGAGAACTCTAAACATAAACAGCGCCAGGGCTAGCCTGCTTTTTGGGGGCCGCCCCGGGCCGCGGGCAACAGTTGAGGACATATGGCACGTATTGCTGGCATTGATTTGCCGCGCAACAAACAAATCCGCATCGGGCTGACGTATATCTACGGCATCGGCCAACCGCGGGCCGCCAAGATTCTGGCCGCCGCGAATGTGGACGCGGACAGGAAAGTTCAGGATCTGAGCGAGGATGAGGTCAATCGCATCCGTCAGGTCATTGAGGCCGAAGGCAACGTGGAAGGTGACCTGCGCAAGGACATCTCCATGCACATCAAGCGGTTGATCGAAATCGGCTCGTATCGCGGCTTCCGTCACCGTCGTAATCTTCCGGTGCGCGGGCAGCGCACCCATACGAATGCGCGTACCCGCAAGGGCCCGCGCCGTGGCACTGTCGCCCAGAAGAAGAAATCAGCAGCGAAGACATAATTTATGGCTAAACCGACACAGGCAGGCGGAGCCACCGGCGCCGCAAAAGGCAAAAAGAAGACGTTCAAGAAGAAGGAACGCAAGAATGTTCCTTTTGGCATCGTCTACGTCCAGGCTTCTTTTAACAATACCCTGGTCACCATCAGTGATCAGCAGGGGAATGTGGTGGCTTGGAAGAGCTCCGGATCCCTCGGGTTCCGGGGGTCGCGCAAGGGGACTCCGTTTGCGGCCCAGCAGGCGGCCATGAACGCCGCCAACCAGGCGCGCGATCATGGCATGCGCACCGTCGAGGTTCGCGTTGCCGGTCCGGGTTCCGGCCGGGAATCGGCGATTCGCGCGCTGGCGGCGGCGGGCCTCGAAGTCCGCTCCATTCGCGACGTGACGCCGGTGCCGCATAACGGCTGCCGTCCGCCCAAGCGACGCAGGGTATAGGTTTCAAGGTTTCAAGGTGCCACATCGCCGCGAAGCCTTGGGACTTTCGAAGTCTTGTGACTTCTAGGATTTTCTGGGGACGAGGTTTGGAAAGCTTCCAGGCGGGGCGTAGATGCCCACGACTTTGAAACTTTGAAACCTTGAAACCTTGAGACGTTGTTTTTCAATCGGGAAGAAAGGACAGCCAAGTCCCGTAAACCGATTGAGCAGCAGTTAGTGGCTAACGGCTAGGGGCCGGTTGGCCGCGCAGCCGTCTTACGGCCACTAACTACTAGCTACTAGCGACTAGCTACTAAGGAGATTAACTTGGCACGTTATAAAGATCCCGTTTGCCGGCTTTGTCGCCGCGAAGGCATGAAGCTGTTCCTCAAGGGACCCAAATGCTTTACCGATAAGTGCGCCCTCGAAAAACGTAATTTCGCTCCCGGCCAGCATGGCAAGGACCGCCGCGCCAAGATCGTGGGCTATGGTCTGCAACTGCGCGAGAAGCAGAAGACCAAGCGCATGTACTTCGTGCTGGAAAGCCAATTCCGCACCTATTACGAGACCGCATCCCGCAAGACCGGCGTTACCGGCGAAGTGCTTTTGCAACAGCTGGAGCGCCGTCTGGACAACGTCGTGTTCCGGCTGGGATTCGGCATTTCGCGCCGGCAGGCGCGGCAGCTGGTGCGCCATGGGCATATCGCGGTCAACGGCCGCAAAGTGAACATCCCTTCCTTCCAGGTGAAGGTCAACGATGAAATCGTGATTCGCGAGGGCAGCAAGAAGCTCGTCATTCTGGAGAGCGCGAAGGATTTTGCCGCGCATCAGGGCGCGCCCACCTGGCTGGAAGTGGACCGCGACAACTATAAGGGACGCGTGCTCGCCTTGCCGAAACGCGAGGATATCAACGTCCCGGTGAACGAGCAGTTGATCGTCGAACTGTATAGTAAGTAAAGTAAGCGGGTAATTGAGAAATCGGGGAATTGAGTAATTGAAAGAATCCGGCGGATCGGAAAACGCTGGTTTTTCAATTACTCAATTACCAATCGTTGCGGGCCCGGTTCCGTAGCCCGATCAGCCTTGGCAGCGTTTCCCGCGAGTTGGGCCGGCGCGGGAGTTGCCTCGAGCCACAGGGCGGAGGAGAGCAATATGGTTATGTTGTGGAAAGGTTTTCAAAAACCCAAGCGCCTGGCGGTGGATACCGAAACCCTGAGCGACCGTCATGGCCGTTTTTGGGCACAACCGTTCGAGCGCGGCTTTGGCACCACCATTGGCAACGCGCTGCGGCGCGTTTTGTTGAGCTCGATTGAAGGCGCGGCGGTAACCGCCGTGAAGATTGAAGGCGTTTTGCACGAGTTTCAGTCCATTCCGGGCGTGGTGGAGGATGCGACCGACATCATCCTGAACCTGAAACAGGTTCCCTTTAAACTGAACGGCGAAGGTCCCAAGGCGATCTATCTACGCGCCGATCAACCCGGCGTGGTCACCAGCGGCATGATCGAGGCGGATGCGGACGTGGAAGTTCTGGATAAGGACGTCTACATTGCCACCGTCAGCGAAGGCGGCAAACTCGATATGGAGATGCGCCTGAAGCGCGGGCGCGGCTACGTCAGCGCCGACAAGAATTTCGACGATGACCTGGGGCTGGGCTTTATTCCCATCGATTCCGTGCACTCGCCGGTGCGCAAGTGCAATTACGTGGTGGAAGCGGCCCGTCTGGGACAGATCACCGACTACGACAAGCTGACGCTGGAAGTCTGGACGAATGGTTCCGTGACTCCCGCCGATGCCATCGCGCTGTCCGCGAAGTTGCTGAAGGATCACATGAATATCTTCATCAACTTCGAAGAGGAACTGGAAAGCGCGGCCGGCGCCGACGATCGCAAGCCGGAGATCCGCAACGAGAACCTGAACCGTTCCGTCGAGGAACTGGAGCTGAGCGTGCGCAGTTACAACTGCCTGAAGAACGCGAATATCCAGACCATTGGCGAACTGGTGATTAAGACCGAAGCCGAGATGCTAAAAACCAAGAATTTCGGCCGCAAGTCGCTGAATGAGATCAAGGAAATCCTGTCGTCCATGGGACTGAGCCTGGGCATGAAGATCGACGAGCATGGGAACGCCGTTCCGGCGAGTCCCAGCTCCCTGTCGGCCAGTCCGGTGGGAATCTCGGGGTATAACCCGGGGGATGGGCAGGAGTAGTAGCTAGTAGTTGGTAGCTGGTAGTCAGGGGCCGAAGCGCCGGGCGCTCAATGGTGTTTGTGCCCGGCTGCTCATGCTGTCTGATTACTGGCGATGGCTGGAAGGCCGCGGATAATTCTATGGATTTCGGCCGTTTTTCGGCCCCTAGCTGCTGACTACAAGCGGCTAGCTACCAGGAGAAGGAAATGCGTCATCGCAAAGCTGGCTTCAAACTCGGAAGAAATACCACCCACCGGCGTGCTCTGCTGCGCAATCTGGCCACTTCGGTCATCTTGGAGGAGCGTATCGAAACTACGCTCACCAAGGCCAAAGCCGTTCGTCCGCAGGTCGAAAAAATGATCACGCTGGGTAAACGCGGCGATGTTACCTCGCGCCGGCTGGCGTTGTCGTATTTGATGACCCGCGAGGCGGTGGACAAGCTGTTCGATACCATCGCGCCGCGCATGGGCGACCGCAACGGCGGCTATTCGCGCATCATCAAGGGCGGATTTCGCAAGGGCGACGGCGGAGAAATCGCCTATCTCGAACTGCTGGGCAGCGAAGCCCTGCAGGAAGAGAAACGCAAGAAACGGGCCGAGGTCCGGGCCAAGCGCGCCGAAGAAACCAAGAAGGCCATGGAAGAGGCCCAGCGCGAAGCGGGCGGCGAGGCCGACGCCGAAGGTGGGGGCGAGCCCCCGGCAGCGGAGTAGAAAACCTGTATTTTCAACGTTCTACAAAAAAGCGCACCCTGAAAAGGGTGCGCTTTTCTTTGGGGAATTCGCCGTTTGCGCGGCCCTTACTAGCTGCCCTCTTTCGGTTCCAATCCCACCCCGTCACTCATTAGGCTAAATTATTGGGATTACGGTTTTGGGTGAGGTCGCAGAAGTGTTGTCCCGGCTGATTCCCAAAACGGGAAGATTCGATGTTGAATTAGGTTGTCTTGGCGCAGCAAACAGTTGACACATTTTCTGAATCGCCTAGAATGCTATTGTCTCGCAGTAGTCGTCTTGTCCAGGTTTTTGAGTAAAGAAGTTAAAGAACAAGAATTAAGTTCAGCCCCATTAGGGCAGCAGAGTCGTGCGAAGGTGCGCTGCGCGCTGTTACGTGCAGAGTCCCCGCGACCTATGCCCGGGTATCTCAGGTTGCGGAGGATGCGATGAAGAGTCTAGTTCGCCCGGAGAGCATTTCTGCAGTTTCTCTTCGAAAGATGTTTTTCCTGCTGGTGATTGGGTTGCTTTGTACGTCAATGTTTGCCCAAACGCCTAAAGCTATTCCCTACATGACCAGCCTTTGGGCTGGGGTAGCCAACGAAAACGTTGCGACCAACGCTTATACCCCTGGGCAAGTTTGTCCGAGCGGGCTAACGGCGACGGATGAATACGGGGACGGATGCCTCGCGACCGAGGGCATCTTATTCACTTCAGGAACGGGTTATGCGCAAATCGTTTTCGATAGCATTGGCAACGCTTATTTCGTTGACTACGATCCCAGCGGCAACTTTTCCGTTGTGCACAAAGTCGATGCGGTCACCGGCGTCATGACTTTGTTTGCCGGCGGATTGAGCTCGGCGGCTGGCTCCGGTACCACCCCATGTGACGGTTACACGAATGGCACCCATACCGGCTCCGATCCGGCCGTTAACTCACTTCTTTACGCGAATAAGACCGCCGGCGACGGCTGCCCCGCAGTGGATCCGGTCACGTTTGCGCCTTACACTTATTTCAAGGGCATCCGC
>Ga0326728_10022629_pt1 | contig 11632 bp, 8 predicted proteins | sample MB3enrmetagenome_FD_207602 | JGI IMG/M metagenome (GOLD analysis project Ga0326728, IMG submission 207602) | Lab enriched peat soil microbial communities from McLean, Ithaca, NY, United States - MB31MN | ecosystem: Environmental > Terrestrial > Soil > Wetlands > Peat | place: USA: New York... | reverse complement strand
AAAACGTTATAGAGTCGGCCCACAAGCAAGGGGCCAAAATGGTTGATGTGAAGTTTGTCGATACTTTCGGCATCTGGCAGCATTTCAGCGTGCCCATCGGCGAATTGACCGAGGATGCATTCACCGATGGCTTGGGTTTCGACGGGTCCTCCATTCGCGGTTGGAGATCCATTGAGGCTTCCGACATGCTGGCGATGCCCGATCCGGAGACCGCTTACATCGACCCCTTCTGCAGCGTGCCGACCCTGTCGATGATCTGCACCATCGTCGAACCCGGCACCAAGGAAGCCTACACCCGCGACCCGCGCGGCATCGCCCAGCGCGCCGAGAAGTATTTGGTGTCCACCGGCGTGGCCGACTCGGCCGTGTTCGGCCCCGAGGCGGAATTCTTCATTTTTGACAATGTGCAGTATGACACGAAGGCCAACGGGACATTTTACTCGGTGGACTCGGAGGAGGGCATCTGGAACACGGGGCGGGATGAGGCTCCCAACACGGGCTATAAAATCCGCCACAAAGAGGGATATTTCCCCGTGCCGCCCAACGACACGCAGCAGGACATCCGCACCGAGATAGTCCTGATCATGGAGCAAATGGGCCTCAAGATCGAGAAACACCACCACGAGGTGGCGACAGCCGGGCAGGCGGAAATTGACTTCCGGTTTGACACCCTGGTCAAGACGGCCGACAACATGATGGTTTACAAGTACGTCATCCGAAACGTCGCGCGCCGGCACGGCAAGACGGCCACCTTCATGCCCAAGCCGCTTTTTGGCGACAACGGATCGGGCATGCACACGCACCAGAGTTTGTGGAAGAACGGCAAGCCGTTGTTTGCCGGCAAGGAATACGCGGGACTAAGCCAGTTGGCGCTGCATTACATTGGCGGCGTGTTGAAGCACGCCAAGGCGCTGTGCGCGATATGCAGTCCGACGACCAACTCCTACAAGCGGCTGGTGCCGGGGTACGAAGCGCCCGTCAATCTGGCCTACAGCTCCAGCAATCGCAGCGCGGCCGTTCGCATACCGACCTACAGCGAAAGCCCGAAGTCCAAGCGAATCGAGTACCGTCCGCCGGACAACTCGGCCAACCCGTATCTCTGTTACACGGCGATGCTGATGGCCGGGCTGGACGGGGTGTTGAACAAGATCAACCCCGGCGAACCGCTGGACAAGAACATGTATGAACTGCCGCCGGAGGAACTGGCCAAGGTGCCGCAAGTGCCGAGCAGTCTGGGCGAAGCGCTGGACTTGCTGGAGCACGATCACGCCTTCCTGTTGAAGGGAGACGTGTTCACTTCAGACTTCCTGGAAATGTGGATCGCCGCCAAACGGAGGGAAGTCGATGCCCTGCGCTTGCGCCCGCATCCGTACGAGTTCTTCCTCTACTACGACGCTTAGCAGAGGCAAATCCCTTGAAAAGCGACGGCGCGGGCAGCGATGTCCGCGCCGCATTATTTTCAGGGCTTATTTCTTCTTCTTCCTGGCTTTGGAGGCCAGTTTATAGGTCAGGGTCCTGTTGCGGCGCACCGAGCCGGAATACTTCCGGGCCCATTCCCTGTTGGCAATGGCGTGCTTCAGGCAATGCCAGGCGGTCGCCTTGGGCTGGCCGCAAATCACGCAACGCCCTTCTTTGGCGCGGCGCAACTGCCACTTCTGTTGCCGGGAAATCGGCAGCTCCGTGAATTCGTCAACTATTTTTTTTCGCGTATATGTGCTCTTTTTTCGCTTTTGCTTCTTTTTCATGGTTCCCTTTCCAGTCAATTCAAATGACAAACTTCGATCCTGTTTCAATGGGGCCACGGTCCAAAAAACGAGGCGCTCGCCGATAATTGCTTGAACTGCCGCGGCGGCCGCGCGTATCAATCATTAAATTCTAAGCCGGAATATTTTAAAATCAACGAAAAAAATGCAGTTGTAGCAAATAATTTTGCGGGCATGGGGGGGCGGCCCGGTTCCCCCCCGGGGAATCCATTGAACCCGCCGGCCCGCCGGCCCGCCGCCGCCCTCCATGGCGGGAATGTCAATACTAAATAGTCCGCGGGGAGGCCGGGCGCCCGGGCGCTTCCGCCGCCTGCGGCAGCAGGCGGTAGCCCACCCCCGGCTCGGTGATGAGCAATTCGGGCCGGCCGGGGCTGGCTTCGATTTTCTCCCGCAGATGCGCGATGTAAACCCGCAGATAATGGGTCTGGCCGCCATAGTTCGGACCCCAGACCTCCTTCAAAATCTGGCGGTGCGTCACGACTTTGCCGGCGTTCCGCACCAGCAGGCGCAGGAGCGAATACTCGGTGGGTGTCATTTTCACCTCCCGCCCCCGGACGAGGACGATGCGGCTGGCCAGATCGACTTCCAGGGGGCCGGAACGAAAAACGGCGTTGTCCGGAATCGGCTGGGCGTGGCGTTGGGCGACGCGCAGCCGGGCCAGTAATTCCGCCGTGCTGAAGGGCTTGTTGATGAAGTCATCAGCCCCGTGGTCCAGCGCGGAAACCTTGTCGTCCTCGCCGTCCCGCACCGAGAGCACCAGGACGGGGGCCTGGCTCCATTCCCGCAGCCGTTGCAAAACGGCCACCCCATCCATGTCGGGCAGCCCCAGATCGAGAATAATCGCGTCGGGGCGGCGTTGGGCGGCTTCCACCAAGCCCTCCTGGCCGTTGGCCGCCTCGAAGACCCGGTAGCCGTTGGCTTCCAGGGTCACCCGCAGCAGGCGGCGGATCTGAACTTCGTCGTCAATAATCAAAACGTTCGGCTGGTGAGGGGTGTTTTCGCTCATACGGTGGCTTCAAGGGCCGGCTCGGGACTGGCCTGGAGCGGCAGGTAAATGGTGAATTCAGCGCCGCCGCCGGGCCGGTTCCGGGCCTCGGCGCGGCCGCCGTGCGCCTCGACCAGCCCTTTGACGATGGACAAGCCCAAGCCAGTGCCGCCCGCCGGCGCGCCCGGCACGCGGTAGAATTTTTCAAACACATGCGGCAGACTTTCCGGCGGAAGGCCGGGACCGCGGTCGGCCACCGAAATCGCCATCGCGTCCGAGGCGGCCCAGGCTGTGACTTCGACGGGCGTGCCCGGCGGGGTGTAAGCCGCGGCGTTGAGCAGGAGGTTGCTGATGACTTGTTCGATGAGCACAAAATCCATTTTGACCAGCGGCAGCGGCCGCGGGAGCGAGAGGTTGACAGGATGACCGGCCAATTCCCTTTCATTCTGGCGCAGCGCGACGTTGACGAGGTCGGCGACATCACACCATTCCAGGCGCGGCTTGACGGCGCCCGATTCCAGGCGCGTCATATCCAGCAAGTTGCCCACCAAACGATTCAAGCGCGAGGCGCTCTCCTGAATTTCCCCGGCCAGGTTCTTTTGCAGCGCGGGGGGTTCATTGCCTTTGAGTTCGGCCAGGGCGCTGGCCGCCGCGGCAATGGCCGAGATGGGAGTCCGCAGTTCGTGCGAAATGGAATTGAGCAGCGCTTTGCTCAGCTTTTCGGATTCGGCGACGAGCCGGGCCTGCTGCCCCTCGGCGTCCAGCCGGAGCCTGTCCAGCACCAGAGCGGATTGGCGGGCGAAGGCTTGGAGCAGATCCCGCTGTTCGAGGGTCGGTTGCTGGTCGCCGGGCCATTCCACGCCGAGCACGCCGACCGCGCCGCGGTTGGTTTGCATGGGAACGTAGATCGCGCCGGCGGAAGGCAGATTATCGGTGAAGCGGCCGGCGGCTTTGCCGAAGCGAAAGGCCCACGCCGCAACGCTCTGTTCCTTTTCGGACACCGGGTAAGTGCTTGCGGGATGGGCCGTGGCCGCCAATCCGCCGCCGGACTCGCGCAATAAAATGGCGATCCTGGCCTTGAAGGCTTGGGCGGCCTGGCGCGCCAATCTTTGCGCCATTTCATCCACGTTGGCCGCATCGGCCAGATCGCGCGTCAGGAGGTAAAGCGCGGTGGAACGTTCTTCACGGCGGCGTTCGGCGCGCTCCTGCCAGCGAATGCGCGAGACCAACTGCCCCAGCACCAGGGCCACCACGAAGAACATGACGAACATCATGACATCCGCGAAATGCGTCATGCGAAAGCTGCCCCGCGGCGGCACGAAAAAATAATCCCAGAGCAGCGCGCTGGCCGATGCAGTCAAAATGGTCGGCCCGCGTCCGACAAAGAAGGCCAGCAAAACGACTCCGAACAGATAAACCAAAGCCAGCGCGTGCGGTTCCACCGCCATCCGGTCGAGGAAAGCGTTCAGCGCCGTGCAAAATCCGACCACGCCGAGTGCCGCGCCATACTGCCAGGGCGCGGACTGGAAGGAATAGGTCCTGGAGCGGGGCGGAATCTCCCTCCCGGCGCGTTCCGGCCGGACGATGTGCAGTTCAATGTGGCCGCTCTCACGCACCAGACGCCGCAGCAATTTCCCGCCCCGAAACCACTCCAGCGCCCCGTCGCTGCCCGGCTTGCCAACAACAATTTGTGTCACGTTTTGCTGCCGCGCCACCCGCAGTATTCCGGAGGCCGTATCCGAATCGGCCGTGGTGATGACTTCGGCGCCCAGTTCGCGGGCCAGCGCCAGATGCCGGGTCAATCGCTCCTGATCCGCCTCGGCCAGCGGCTGGGGCTGCTCAACATAAACGGCGATCCAGGGGCAATCGAAATTGTCCGCCAACCGCCGCGTCCAGCGGATCATTTGCGCGGAAAAGGGGCTGGAGCTGACCGCGACCATCAGGCGATGGCCGGATTGCCACGGGCCGGTGATTTGCATCGCCTGCAAATACTCATGCACGTCCTGGCCAACGTGGTCGGCGGCCAGGCGGAGGGCCATTTCCCGCAAGGCGGTCAAATTGCCTTCGCGGAAAAAGTTCATCATGGCCAGCTCGGCGCGCTCCGGCACATAGACTTTTCCCTCGTCCAGCCGCTTTAGCAGTTCTTCGGGCGGCAGGTCGATCAACTCCATGTCGGCCCCGTCCAGCACGCTGTCGGGGACCGTCTCCTGCACCGTCGAGCCGGTGATTTGCCGGACCGTATCCACCCGGCTTTCGGCGTGCTGCACATTCATCGTCGTATAAACGTCAATGCCCGCGTCGAGCAACTCGATCACGTCCTGGTAACGTTTGGCATGGCGGGAACCGGGGACGTTGGTATGGGCCAATTCATCGACCAGCGCCAACTTCGGATGACGCGCCAGCAGAGCGTCCAAATCCATTTCCTCCAGCGTGACCCCGCGATACTCGACCTTGCGCCGCGGAATGGCCGGCAATCCGACGAGCAGGGCGTCCGTTTCCTTGCGGCCATGGGTTTCGACGTAGCCGACGACGACGTCCACGCCCTCGCGCTGGGCGCGTTGGGCGGCGCGGAGCATCGAGTAAGTTTTGCCGACGCCGGCGGCCATGCCAAGAAACACCTTGAGTTTGCCGCGTTTCTTTTCCGCCTCATCTTTCTGGATGGCGGCCAGCAAGGCATCGGGATCTGGACGAATATCCTCAGCCATAAAAGGACTGTACAAAAGGAAGGACCGATGTCCAAGCTCTAATGACCGGTTGGCTTATTTTGACCACAGTTAACTAAGTTTATCTTGGTATGACCGGGCCAAAGCCGCTTATTTCGCAAGTTATTCATTATTAAAGGTTTGCATGGATTCTGACCGCCAGCCTGACCAACCGAATCGGTTTGACCCACTTTGACCGGGTTTGACCCGCCTTCGCCGCAACAGCTACGGCGGGCAAGCTGACTGGCCCGGTTGGGCGAGTTGAGCTTGGCTCGATTTGACCACAGCTTAAATCTTCGTTTGGCTCCGATTCGGTTTTTCACAACTTTCTCCAGTCCGCCATGGCTCCACTTTGGGGAGCGACGGCGGAAGCCTTCAGCATTTTAGGATTTCCCAAGCCTTCCCCCAACGTCGCTGCGACTGACTGCGACGCGGTGCGACGGGGTTGATTTTTTGATGCCGGAATTAAACGCAAAGCCGCCAAGGGCATCCGCCGCCGCCAAGGCTGAGGCGGACAGGAAAGGCGCAAAGCAAGAGGCGGGACGAGGTTTGCGCATGGCGCCGACTCCGCTGATTGATCCATATTTCTTAATTCCAGCCTCATCATTCATCCTTTATTTCAAAGTTCATTAGACGAACATTACATCTAACATATTATGCCGTCAACAGATTTTTGAAAGAATTTTTAAAAAAGTGTGATTTTGGCAAAAACGGATATAAGGCCCTGCCTGCCCGCCATAGCCGCTTCGGCGACGGAGGGCGCGGCAAAGACTTGGCCTGTCCGGGCCGCAAGATCAGCGGATGAACTGTCAGGATTCCGTCAACCCGCGGCTATGTCCCATTTCATGCCCCAATTTCTTCGCAGTGCTATCTGCAAAAACTCTTTATTTTTCGAACAATTTTACGCGGCCATCCCCGCAAGCTGCTCCACATCATTTGGTTGCGGCTTGCCGCGCTGAGTCCTGGCGCCTTTGCGTTGATCATTCATGCAAAGGAGTTCCAGGCGTTACCGTATTTCTTGGTGGACAGAGCGGACGGGGCGCGACAGGCAAAATGTTGACATGCTCAGGACTGACCCGTTCGTGACCCTGACCCGTTCGTGACCCGTTCGCGATTATTTGTTTGACGCCATCCAAAGAAAAATGAGCGATCTCAAGCGCGGAGATTCCACATATTCACATATTTGTTCCATTAACCTCCTTGCCAAGCGGCAAAGAGCGAGGTACAATACTTTCAGTATGAAAAATGGTGAAAACCACGCTGCGCCGCGCCTTTCTGAGCGGGTTGAGCTTGGCCAATACATTGTGGCTGATCCGGAAATCTGCCACGGAAAACCCACGTTCAAGGGCACCCGCATTATGGTCTGGCAGGTGCTGGATGACGTGGCGGAAGGCCGATCTTGGGAGTTTATTTGCAGCACGCGCTGGGGCGGGCGGATTTCCCTTGCGGCCGTGGGCGAAGCGGTCAAACTTTCGCGGCAATCCTGGCTGGACAAGCGCGGCAGATTATCGCGTCCTCCATTCTCCAAACGGACGGCACTCGCTCCCGCTTGAATCTGCTGGACGAGAACTTCCCGGACGATCAGCGGGCATTGCTTCGCGCGTGGCGGATTCCTTTCCGGGAAATTGGCCATCATGCGGGCTATTTCGGTGTCAAAGATGAGAACATTCTCCCCTTGTTGCACAGGCAGCGGCAGGTCACTTTTTTCACCCAGGACGAGGACTTTTTTCGCCGTGAATTCTGCCATCCGGCCTACTGTTTGCTTTGGCTGGATGCAAGGGCCGATGACGCCGCCTACTACGTGCGCCGCTTCTTGCGACATCCGCGATTTAACACCGTCGCCAGCCGCATGGGTGTCGTCGCGAGAGCGCATCACAACGGAATTCATTTCTGGCAGCCAAACATGCATGCGCTACAAAGTGCGCGCTGGCCGACACAATGAGTGCATCTGGAATGATATAAGTCGCTGGCTCGTTTAAGGAAAAGCCAGGGGCTATTTGAACGTCCAGGGGGAGGTGTCCACGCCGAGTTCCTGAAGGATGAAGGCGTAGATGTCGGCTTGTTCGGCCACGCGGTCTTTGAGCGAGGAACCCATGCCGTGGCCGGCGGTGGCCGTCATGCGCAATAGTACCGGCAGGCCGGAACTCGTCGCCGCTTGCAGACGGGCGGTCATCTTGCGCGAATGGGCCGGGTTGACCCGCCCGTCGTTTTCGCCGCACGGAAACAGCACGGCGGGATAGGCGGCGCCGTCTTTGACATGATGATACGGCGAATAGGCGTGGAGCGCCTTGAATTGATCGTCGTTCGTGACGGAGCCGAACTCGGTCGTGTTGAAGGCGCCGTTGGGGTCAAGCTCCACCCGCAGCATGTCGTAGATGCCGACGCGGGAAACGACGGCGCGGGCCAGGTCCGGCCGTTGCGTCAGGAACGCGCCCATGAGCAGGCCGCCGTTGCTGCTGCCCATCACCGCCAGTTTGTCCGGGCTGGTGTATTTGCGCTGGATGAGATGTTCGGCGCAGGCGATGAAATCGTCGAAGACATGCTGTTTGCGGGTGAGGTTGCCGGCCAGGTGCCATTTCTCGCCGAACTCGCCGCCGCCGCGCAGATTGGCCACGGCATAAACGCCGCCGGCATCGAACCAGATGCGCCGCGTGGGAGTGAACGTGGGGGCAAGATTGATGCCGTAACCACCATAACCGGTGAGCAGCGTTGGATTCCGGCCGTCGAGTTGAATGCCTCTCTTGCGCAGGATGTTGATTGGAATGAGTGTCCCGTCTTTGGAAGAAGCAAATTCACGGACCACCTCGATGTCGTCAAAGTTCGCCGGCGAAGTACCGAGCAGCGCCGTCGGGCGCGGCCTGGCCAGTCCCGGCTCCCATGCATACCATCCGGGCGGAACAAGGAAACTCTCGTTTTCAAACAGCAACTGGTCGCCGTGCCAGCAATGAAGCCCGACCACCCTCGAAACCGGCAGGATGGACACTTCGACGCGTGAGGGGCGGTTTCTGGGATAAAACCAAAGACGCGACGGCCCGCCTTCCATCACCGCGACGTAAAGCCCGCCGGCGGACGGCTCGTAATCGTCCACCACGCCCCGGCCTTCCGGCACAACCACGGCGGCCTTGGCCAAATCCGGACCGGCCAGCGGCAGGCGCAGGATTTTTCCGCGCGGCGCATCTTTTTTGGAAAGCAGATACAACGCGGCATCCTTGCCGAACTTGATCACCTTGATCGCGTCCTCGAAGTGAGTGAGTTGATGCCAGGAGCCGGAGGCGTTGCGCAGGTAATGGGCGAAGTCGCCGCCGTCGCCGTTGGCGACCGTGGCCAGGAGCCATTGGCCGTCCTGGCTCGCGGCGAGTCCAATCTCCGCGATGCGCGGAAAATCGCGGCCCAGCTCATAGGTGTCGGCGCTGACCGGAGCGCCGAGTTTGTGGAACCAGATTTGCTGGTAAAAATGCAGGTCGGCGTCGGGCCGCTCACCCGGCCGGGGATAGCGCGTGTAAAAAACGCCCGTTCCGCCGGCATTCCACGCGGCGCTGCCGCCGCCGGTCGGATATTGAACGCCGGGAATGATGTCCGGCAGCGGGCGGCCTGTGTCTGTCTGGAAGAAATGCAGCACGCCGTTTTCACTGCCGTTCTCGGAGAGGCAGACGGCCATGAGCCGGCCGTCCGTGGAGGGCGCCGACCAGTCCATCGCGGTGGTGCCGTTGGTGTTCCAGAGGTTGGGATCGAAGACGGCCTTTCGCAGGGCGGGCGGAAAAACCGATTTCAGCCGGACGAGCACCGGCTGCTGGGCCGGGGGCTTGAAGCGGGTGGCAAAGATGATTCCGCCCCGGCAATCATTCAAGCTGTAGATGGCCGACGTGTCCGCGATCAACTCCGAAATCTCCTGCTCCAAACCATCATGAAACGCCAGCTTGTCGAAGTAAGCGCGGGTGCGCCCGGTCTGCTGGCGGGTCCAGTCGCGCACGGCGGGGTTGGCCGAGTCCTCCAGCCATTGGTAATCGTCCACAACCGCCACGCCATGATAGAAATTGGTGACCGGCTGGCGCGCGGCGGGAATGGCGGGCAATTGCGCATAGCCGGCGGATGCAGCCGCCAGGGCAAGTGCCAACACGACCGGAAAAACGGCGCCGACATGATTGGAAGAACACATGCGGGCAAAGAGTAAACACCGCAGGTTTGCGGGCAAGCTTTTTTGGAGGCCGCGTGCCGGGCCTGGTCCGGGCAACAGGCCAGCCCGCCAGAACAATGCTGGAAACCAGACTTTACCCGCCGCCACTCAACCCGGCCGGCAGATTAGGAGCGACCAAATTCCGCGCCGGAAACCGGGCCGGAACGGACTGGAGAGGTATGCCTCTCCAAGTGAAACCCCGTTTCATCCTCGTAACCCACGGGCACATGAGTTGCGAAGGCGGTTTGCAGTTTGGTTTTAAGCTCAATCCGTCGAATCCAAGCGATAACGCTTCCAAGCAGGAAGGTCCGCTTCTCCCGTGCGTGATGATTCTTAGTAATCATGGTTCAAGTAAAACATGAGGACAGGAAAACCGCTTGCCGTTATTTGGCGATTATCTTACAAAAATTGCGGTCGCACCGTGCCAATTGACGGGCCCATGCCGCCGACCAGGCAGGTCCCGGCATTATTTTCAGAACCCGGCGGAACAGTCCAATTTCCGTCAAATTCCTTCAAAAGGCGGGTCCGCCTATTTCGGCGGGGCGTTGGTGGCTTGGAGCTTGTTGAACCGGGCCACCAGTTCGTTGTATTTGGCGGTCAGATCGTTTTGCGCCCGGATGCTCTGGTTGAGTTTTTTGACGAAGTCGTCCCGTTGCGCGACCAGTTTCTTTTCGCCGTCGTAGGCTTCCTTCAGCTTGCCGGTCAGGCTATCAACCGCCGCTTTGTACTCGACAATCTCGTTGCTCATGATGTCGCCCGCGGATTGCAGCCTCGCCACCTCGCGTTTCTCGGTGACGGCCCATTGGTCGTTGCTCACGGCGGCTTGTTTGAGCTGGGTGATGCGGTCGTGCAGTTGGCTGATTTCCGCGTCCATGGTCTTGATCGAATTGGTGTAGCCCTGGATGTCGGCGGATTTTTGATAAATGATCTGGTCGAGCCTCTCGATGGTGTTGAGTTGCACGGACTGCAAGTACCATTGATAGACGCATGTGCCGCAGAGGCCGATGGCCAGGACGATGAACAGATTGCGTTGAAAATTTTTCATGATTATTCCGTCGGGCGGGACGGATCGGCCTGGACGGCGACGGCCACTTTCTGGATGCCGGCGCGTTTGACGAAGTCCAGCACATACATCATCGAACCGTGGGTGGCGTCGCGGCTGCCGCTTAAATAGACGGGGACATTGGTGTTGAGTTGATGGCGCTTGGACAGGACCGCGAGCAAATCCGGGAAGGAAAGCGGTTTCTTGTCCAATTCAACCCGGCCTTCGCGATCGACTTTGAGATTGATGATGTCGGGTTTCCTGGCGGGGGTGGCCAGGGTGGCGGTGGGCAGGCTGGCTTTGAGCGTGCGAACTTTTTGCATTTGCAGGCTGACCATCATGAAGGAGGCCAGCAGAAAGAACATGATGTCGATCAGCGGGATGATCTCCAGGCGCGTCCGTTTGCGGACAATGGGGGAGCGGATTTTCATGGGCCTGCCTGGTGGGTTCCTCCCGCGGTCATGAAGGCCACCTTCTGCACGCCGGCGCGGCGCACCGCCTCCAACACATCCACCATCGAGCCATGCAAAGTGGCGGCATCGCCGCTGATATAGACGGGAAGGTTGGTGTCAAGCCGGAAGCGGTTGCTGAGGACCCGGTCCAATTCCGGCAGCGTGATTTCCTTTCTTTCCAGCCAGACGGCCCCGGCTTTGTCCACCGCAATGTTGATCATGTCCGGCTTGTAATCGGCGCGGGCCATGTCGGCGGAGGGCAGATTGACCTTGATGTTTTGGGTGCGGTCCATTTGCAGGCTGACCATCATGAAGGAGGCCAGCAGAAAAAACATGATGTCAATCAGCGGGATGATCTCGATCCGGGTGTGCCGGCCTTTGACTGGCGAGGAGAACTTCATTTGCTCAGACCGGGTGCGGCCGGGGATCCGGCGCGGTGCCCGGCCTCCAATCTAACAGTTGTATCTCCACCCGGCTGCTTTGGGGCGACCATCACTTCCACGTTCGTCGCCGC